>Ga0302326_10023984_pt1 | contig 12416 bp, 10 predicted proteins | sample Palsa_T0_3_FD_202264 | JGI IMG/M metagenome (GOLD analysis project Ga0302326, IMG submission 202264) | Peat permafrost microbial communities from Stordalen Mire near Abisko, Sweden - Palsa_T0_3 | ecosystem: Environmental > Terrestrial > Soil > Palsa > Peat permafrost | place: Sweden: Abisko...
TGGAGCGCGCGCCCGAACACATACACACCTATCGCATCACGCCGCTGGCGCTGTGGAATGCGCGCGCCGCCGGCCACGACGCCGAACAGGTCGTCGACGCGCTGGTCAGCTTTTCCCGCTACGCCGTTCCGCAGCCGCTGTTGGTCGACATCGTCGACACGATGGCCCGTTATGGCCGACTACAGCTGGTGAAGAGCCCGGTCCACGGCCTGATACTGGTCAGTCTGGATCGCGCGGTGCTCGAGGAAGTCTTGCGCCACAAGAAGATCGCACCGATGCTGGGCGCACGCATCGACGACGACACCGTCGTCGTGCACCCCAGCGAGCGCGGTCGGGTCAAACAGATGCTGCTCAAAATCGGCTGGCCCGCTGAGGATCAGGCCGGCTACGTCGACGGCGAGGCACATCCGATCAGCCTGCGCCAGGACGGCTGGCAGCTGCGCGACTACCAGGAGATGGCGGCCGACTCATTCTGGGCGGGCGGCTCGGGAGTGGTGGTCCTGCCGTGCGGCGCGGGCAAAACGCTTGTCGGCGCGGCCGCGATGGCGAAAGCCGGTGCGACGACGCTGATTCTCGTCACCAATACCGTCGCAGGCCGTCAGTGGAAACGCGAACTGATCGCCCGAACGTCGTTGACCGAAGACGAGATCGGCGAATACTCCGGTGAGCGCAAGGAGATCCGGCCGGTCACCATCGCGACCTATCAAGTGATCACCCGTCGCACCAAGGGCGAGTACCGCCACTTGGAGCTGTTCGACAGCCGCGACTGGGGGTTGATCATCTACGACGAGGTGCACCTGCTGCCGGCGCCGGTGTTCCGGATGACCGCCGATCTGCAGTCTCGGCGACGGCTGGGTTTGACGGCGACGCTGATCCGTGAGGACGGCCGCGAGGGCGACGTGTTCTCGCTGATCGGCCCGAAACGCTACGACGCGCCGTGGAAGGACATTGAAGCCCAGGGCTGGATCGCGCCGGCGGAGTGCATCGAGGTACGTGTCACGCTGACCGACAGCGAGCGGATGACGTACGCCATCGCCGAGCCCGAAGAGCGCTACAAGCTGTGCTCGACAGCGCATTCGAAAATCGCCGTGGTCAAGTCGATTCTGAGCCGTCACCCCAACGAGCCGACCCTGGTGATCGGCGCGTACCTGGATCAGCTCGAGGAGCTCGGAAACGTGTTGGGCGCCCCGATAATTCAGGGGTCGACCAAAAACGCTGAACGCGAGGCGTTGTACGACTCCTTTCGCCGCGGCGAGGTGAACACACTAGTCGTGTCCAAGGTGGCCAACTTCTCCATCGACTTGCCGGAAGCCGCTGTTGCGGTGCAGGTTTCGGGCACATTTGGTTCACGGCAGGAGGAGGCGCAGCGGCTCGGCCGGTTGCTGCGACCCAAAGCCGACGGCGGTGGCGCGGTGTTCTATTCGGTGGTGGCCCGCGACAGCCTGGACGCCGAGTACGCCGCACACCGGCAGCGCTTTCTCGCCGAGCAAGGCTACGGCTACGTGATCCGCGACGCCGACGACCTGCTCGGGCCGGCAATCTAGCGCGGCGAGGGAACTAGAGCGACAGGATGGTCGCGGACGCGGTGCCAGGTGCGCCGTACACCTGCGCCAGCCCGACCCGCGGGTTGCCGGGCACCTGACGGTCGCCCGCCTCGCCCCGCAGCTGACGGACCAACTCGTGCATCTGCCGCAGGCCTGATGCACCGATCGGCTCGCCGTTGGCGATCAGCCCGCCATCGGTGTTGACCGGTATTGAGCCGTGGATTTCGGTTGCGCCGTCGGCCACCAGCTTTTCCTGCTCGCCGTCGGCGCATAGCCCCGTCTCGGCCATGTGGATGACCTCGTTGCCGGCGTCGGTGTCTTGAAGTTGCGCGACGTCGACGTCCTCGGGCCCGATGCCGGCGGCCTCATAAGCGGCCTTGGCCGCGTAGACGGTGGGCGAGACGTCTTCGTCCAACGGGGCGAACGTGGCATGCACTTCGTAGGCACCGTAGGTACGGGTGCGGATCTCGGTCGCGCGCACGTAGACCGGTTTGTCGGTGTACTTGTGCGCGATGTCGGCCCGGCACATGATCACGGCCGCGGCACCCTCGTCGGGCGCGCAGAACATGTATTGCGTCAGCGGATAGTTCAACACGGTCGAGTTGAGGATCTGATCTTCGGGAATCGGCTTGCGGCGAAAGGCATTCGGGTTCAAAGCACCGTTACGGAAGTTCTTGGCGGCGACCTTGGCCAGAGTGGCCTGGGAGATGTTGTGGTCGTGGAGGTACTTGTTGGCCTTCATTCCGAAGAACTTGGTGGTGACGAACTGCCCGTTCTCCGCATACCACTGCGGCAGCGCCAGCTTGGCGGGGTCATCGGTGAACGCGCCACGCGGATGCTTGTCCAGACCGATGGCGATGCCGATGTCGTACTTGCCCAACCGGATGGTGTCGGCGGTCTGCTGAATGGCGCTGGCCGCGGTGGCGCAGGCATTGAACACGTTGGTGAAGGTGATGCCGGTCAGCCCGACCAGACGGGTGACCGCGTCGGGATTGGACACCTCGTGGCTGCCGCCAAAACCGAATTGGATGTCTTTCCAGCCCACTCCGGCGTCGGCCAACGCGAACTGGATGGCTTCGGCACCCATCTGCATGGCGGTCTTGTCGAACCTGCCGAAGGGATGCAGGCCCACGCCGATGATGGCCACATCACTAGTCATGTCGGGCTCCTTCTGGATAGATGGTGGCGACCGCCGCTAGACCGGCTGAAACGCGAACGTGACGATCTCGTCGCCGTCAGCGTCGGTGGCGAACGGCAGCATGGTGAGCTCGACCTGCTGGCCGAACTCCAGCTTGGCCGGGTCATTTTCGGTCAGCCGACCCTCGACCCGGATCACGTCACCGAGTTGCACCAGGCCCACCCCGAACGGCACGAAGTCGTCGCCGGTCGGACCGGCGTAGGGAGCTCCCGGCGGGAAGCCCTGAGTGGTCCAGGCCACCAGGGTTCCGCTGCGGGGCAGCAAGAGGTCGGTCATCGACGCGGCGCTGCACCGCGGGCAAAGGTCCTGCACCGGGAAGGTGGTGGCACCGCAGTCGCCACACCGGCTGCCGATGAGCTGCGGATTGTCGTCAGGCCAGGTAGAGATGCTGGGATCAATTGCTTTCTGCATCGCGGGTCCTCCGTCATCCACCCAAATGATAATGCGCTTACCGAACCGTACAACAGCGTTCCGCAATAGCGGAAACCGCATTCTCGCTGATGTTCGCGGCGCCGTACAACCTGCCGGTTTCCCTTCACCCAGAGCTAAACCCTTCAGCCCGGCGACCAGTTCTGCCTACCGTCGACGCGGTCAATGCCGCTGCGGACCGGTCAGCCTCTTCCCGCTGGATATCCGAGGTTCTTCGAAATAATGGTGAGCAGTTCTGCCCCTGCCGTCGCCCGCGCTGCGGTGCCGTCGAGAATCACCGACGTTTGGTACAACCACCGATGGAGCATCATCAGGCTGTTGTCGCCGGCAGTGCTCGTCGTGGTGTGGCAGCTTCTCAGCGCCACCGGGCTGATATCTGCCGACGTCTTACCGGCCCCGCAGTTGATCTTCGACGCAGGGTGGCAACTGATCCAAAACGGGAAACTCGCCGAGGCCCTCGAGGTCTCCGGGGTCCGAGTCGTCGAGGGCCTGCTGCTGGGTGGCATCACCGGGGTTGTTCTGGGAGTGGCCGTCGGGCTGTCACCGTGGGTCGAGGCCACCGTCGACCCGCCGCTGCAGATGTTGCGCGCATTGCCGCATCTCGGGTTGATTCCGTTGTTCATTCTCTGGTTCGGCATCGGTGAACTGGCCAAGGTCAATCTCGTCGCGCTCGGAGTCGCTTTCCCGCTGTACCTCAATACCTTCTCCGCGATCCGGCAGGTCGACCCTAAGCTATTGGAAACCGCTGACGTTCTGGGCTTTTCGTTATGGCAACGACTGCGCATCATCCTGTTGCCCAGTGCGGCGCCACAGGTCTTGGTCGGGCTTCGACAGTCGTTGGCCATCGCGTGGCTGACGCTGATCGTCGCTGAACAGATCAACGCCGACAAGGGCATCGGGTTTTTGATCAACAACGCGCGTGACTTCTTACGCATCGACATCATCATTTTCTGCTTGGCCGTCTACGCGCTGTTGGGCATCACCACCGACGCCGTCGTCCGAGCGCTGGAGCATCGCGCGCTGAGGTACCGCACATGACCGCGACGTCCGAACGCCAGACCACCATCGTGGGCAAGCTCAGCAACGTCAACAAGTGGTACGGCACACGGCGCATCCTCGACGACATCTCGCTGGAGGTCCGCGCCCACGAGATCGTCGCGCTGGTCGGCCGCAGCGGGTGCGGCAAGTCGACCGTATTGCGTGTGCTGGCAGGGCTTTCTGCGGATCACAGCGGCAACCGCGAGGTGACCGGTGCACCAGCGGTCGCCTTTCAGGAGCCACGGCTCTTTCCGTGGCGCGACGTGCTGACCAACGTGCTGTACGGGCTCACCCGCACCACGATGTCACGCGAGGCGGCACGAACGCGTTCCGAACAGGCGCTGGCCGAGATCGGCCTTGCCGACCACGCTGACGCCTGGCCGCTCACACTGTCCGGGGGTCAGGCACAACGGGTTTCGCTGGCACGCGCACTGGTGGCCGAACCGCAGCTGCTGCTCCTCGATGAGCCGTTCGGCGCGCTCGACGCGCTCACCCGGCTGTCGATGCGTGCATTGCTGCTCGACCTCTGGCGCAGGCACGGATTCGGCGTCCTGCTGGTCACCCACGACGTGGACGAGGCGATCGAGCTGGCCGACCGGGTGCTGGTCCTCGAAGATGGCCGGGTCGCCCATTCCATCAGCATCGAATCGCCGCGTCCGACGGCGTCGGAGCGCACTGCCCAGCACGACGGATACCGCGTTGACCTTCTCGACAAGCTCGGCGTTCGGCTTTGACGGCCAAGCAGCGCAGCGCCTTTCACGTCTGCATCGTGCTGGTGCTCACCGTCGCCGTGTCTGGCTGTGTGTCGCGATCCCTGGGACCGCGGCCCATCGGAGTGCCGGCTGCGGTGCCGTTGTCACAGCTCTGCGACGTGACCCTGCATATAGGCGACCAGAAGGGCGGCACCGAAGCGTTGCTGCGCGCCGCCAATGCGCTGGACGACCTGCCGTACCGAGTCGCTTTCTCGACCTTCACTTCTGGGCCGCCGCAGATCGAAGCGCTGAACGCGAGCAGAATCGACTTCGCGGTCACCGGCAACACGCCACCCGTTTTCGGCGCGGCGGCCAACGCGAAGACCAGGGTCATCTCAGTATGGGACGGCGCCGGGTCCGGCGAGCAGATCCTGGTGCGCACCAATTCATCAATCGCCACCGTTCACGCTCTGCAGGGCAAGACGATCCTGGTGGCCAAGGGCAGCGCCGCACATGCCAACGTGCTCGAAAACCTCGCCGACGCCGGCTTGACGCCCAAAGACGTCAAGCTGGTGTTCCTGCAGCCCGCCGACGCGTTGTCGGCGTTCGCCAACGGTCAGGGCGACGCCTGGGCGATCTGGGATCCCTATACGGCACAAGCCAATCTGACACTCAAGGTACGTAGCATCGGGTCGGCCGGAAACGGCTACCAGTTCGGCAGCGCGTCCGTCACAGCGCTGACCGACCCGAAACGCAACTCCGCACTGGCCGACCTGCTGGTCCGCTACGAACGAGCGGCACAGTGGGCGCGGGACAATCCTGTGCAGTGGGCCAGAAAGTACGCCGCCGCCGTGGGTCTCGACCTCAAGATCGCCGAACTCGCGCAGAGCAGACTGCGGCGACTGCCGGTCCCTCTGGATGACAAGGTGGTGACCGCCCAACAACGCCTCGCCGACTTGTTCGCGACCGCGGACCAGATTCCGGAGGCGCCCGACTTCGTCAAATGGGTCGACCGTAGGTTCAACGGTGTGCTCCCGGTGGGCAGCACGACCTGACGACACGAGGAGATGACGATGACAGTCACGGTGACACTTGAACTCCGATTCAAGCCTGACGAGGTCGCCGCGGGGCGCGAGTTGATGGGGCGGGTGCTGCAAGACACCCGGGCGTTCGACGGCAACGAGCGGACCGATGTGTTGATCGATGAGGACGACGAGGCGCACTGGCTGATCTACGAACTGTGGGAGACAGTTGAGGCCGACGAGGCCTACCGCGCCTTTCGCGCCGGCGCGGGCAAGATCACGCAACTGCCTCCGCTGCTGGCCGCACCCCCGGTCAAGATCCGCTACACCACCAGCGACGTCTAACTCAGCGCCGGGATTACCTCGCGCTCAAAGAGTTCGACACCGGACCGGTCGTAAGCGGCCTCGGGGAAGTTGCAGATCACGTACTCGCAGCCGAGGTCACGCAACTTCTGCAGCCGCTCGACCACCTGCTCCGTGGTGCCGCTAGCCGAGTCCGGCCCGCTGATTCCGGCAACCATCCCGTCGGCGGCCGATTCCGGGATGTAGCCGACCAGGCGATCGCGGATACGCTGCACGCGTTCGTTGACGTTCCCCTCCGAGGTGTCCACGATCGCATTGACGTTGACCGAACGAACGATGGCGTCGAAGTGGGTGCCGACATCGCGGCAGTGACCGGCGAGCACGTCGGACTTGTGGGCGAACCCGGCCGGCTCGCCGGTGAAGTTGGTGTACTGCGCATACTTCGCCGCGATCCGCAGCGTCTTCTTCTCGCCACCGCCGGCGATCCACAGCGGAATCCCGCCGTTCTGCAACGGCTTCGGTGCCACCATCGCGCCGTCGACCTGATAGTGCTTGCCGGTGAAGCTGACTTTCCCGTCGCGCCAGGCATCGCGCATGATCTGGACGCCTTCGTCGAGTCGGCCCAACCGCACGCCGGCCGACGGGAAGCCGTAACCGTAAGCGCGCCATTCGTGTTCGTACCACCCGCCGCCGATTCCCATCTGAATGCGGCCACCGGAGATGATGTCGGCGGTCGCCGCCACCTTGGCCAGGTAGACGGGGTTGCGATAACTCATCGCCGTGCACATCTGGCCGAGCTTGATCCGCGACGTGGTCGCCGCGTAGGCCGACATCAGCGACCATGCCTCATGGGTGGCTTCGCCGGTCGGCATCGGCACGGTGTGGAAGTGGTCGTAGACCCACACCGAATCCCACGCGCTGTCGTCGGCGTAGGCGGCGAGATCGCGCATCACCGGCCAGTGCTTGTCGACGTCGATGCCGACCAGATCCAGCCGCCAGCCCTGTGGGATGAAAAATCCGAAACGCATAGTTTCGGAGCCTAGCCCGGTGATGATTGAGCAAGCGGAGAGGTGCAGGATGCGGATACTCATTTCCGGCGCCAGCATCGCCGGGCCGGTGCTGGCATACTGGCTGACCCGTGCCGGGTTCGAGGCCACCGTGGTCGAGCGCGCGCCGACGTTGCGCAAGACCGGCGGCCACGCCGTCGACTTGTTCCGTCCCTCCATGGAGATCTCGGCCAAGATGGGCGTCTTGCCGCGTATCGAGGAGCGTGCCACCGGAACGGACACGCTCACGCTGTACCACAATAGTGGGGCTCGGCCGGCGCGGATTGACCTCACCAAAATCGTTGCCGCCGCGTCTGATCGGCACGTGGAGATCATGCGCGACGATCTCAGCGAGATCTATTACGACGCCGGCCGCGACCATGTCGAGTACCTGTTCGGCGATTCGATCACGGCCATCTCCCCTGACGGCGAGGTGACCTTCGAACGGACAGCATCGCGCAGGTTTGACGTCGTGGTCGGCGCCGACGGCCTGCATTCCAATGTTCGGCGCCTGATCTTCGGCGACGAGGCAAATCTCACCCGGTTCATCGGGGGGCATCTGGCGGTGTTGTCTGCACCGAAAGCGCTCTCGGTCGACGGAGAGATGGTGGTTCACGCCGGCGCCGGTCGTCTTGCGGGCATCTACAGCGCAGACCACCTGGACGACGCGCGCGCATTGTTCATGTTCCGCACCAAGGAGCAACTTCGGTATCACCACCGAGATGTCCTGCGGCAGAAGGAATTGCTACGCGATGCATTCGCCGCGATGGATCCACAGGTCGACGGTTGGCTCGACGAACTCGAACGGACAACGGCGTTCTACTTCGACTCGATCACTCAGTTGCAACTCGACACCTGGTCGAGCGGGCGGGTCACGCTGGTCGGCGATGCGGGGTACTGCCCCGGACCGGCAGTGGGCGGCAGTACCAGCCTGGCGGTGCTGGGCGCCTACGTGCTCGCCGGCGAGCTGGCGGAGGCGAACGGGGACTACGCGCAGGCGTTCGAAGCCTATGAGCGGGAGATGAAAACCCCAGTACTGCGCAGCCGGGCCTTCGCACGCGGGGCCGCCAAGACCGTCATTCCGGGCTCCGCCGCATCGGTTTGGGCAGTCACCCGTGGCGCCCAGTTGGTGTCGCTGCTGCCCGGCGCGCTCACCAGAACGGTCGCAAAGCTGAACACCAGTGGTGTGCGGATGTACGACTCGATGCGGGTCAAGGACTATCACCAGCTGACACGATAACCTCGAAGCGGCCGACCAAACGGCCATGCCCCGAGAGGAACGATCGCCGATGGAGCTGACCGGTGTCGGCGTCTGGAGTAGCCAACTCCGCTTCGGGGACCCATCCGAATCCGCAGACGCCGCAGCAGAACTAGACGAGCTGGGCTTTCGGGCACTGTGGATACCCGATGTGGGCGGGCCGGTGTTCGACGCGGTGGGTCACCTTCTCTCCGCGACCACACAGACTGTGATCGCCACCGGGATTCTGAACCTGTGGATGCACGCACCCGACGACGTCGCCGACTCGTTTGCCACCCTGTCGACGAAGTACGGCGACCGCTTCCTGCTGGGAATCGGGGTCAGCCACGCTCCGCTGATCGACGCCGGCGAACCCGGGCGATACCGCAAACCTCTGGCAGCAACGGCCTCATTCTTGGACGGGTTGGATGCCGCACCGCGACCCGTTCCCACCGAGCGGCGGGTGCTCGCGGCACTCGGCCCGAAGATGCTGTCCTTGTCCGCGAGCCGGGCTGCGGGAGCGCATCCGTACCTCGTCACCCCTGACCACACCGCGGCTGCCCGATCGACTTTGGGCGAGGGTCCTTTGCTGCTGCCAGAGCAGACCGTGATCCTGTGCGACAGCGCCGACGAGGCCCGCGAGATCGGAACCGACTGGCTGCGTGCATATTTGGCGTTGCCGAACTACGCCAACAATCTGCTGCGCAGCGGTTTCTCCGAAGACGACCTGGCGCAGGTCAGTGATCGGCTCTTCGACGCGATCATCGCGTGGGGTGACGAAGATGCCATCATGCGCCGGATCGCCGACCATCATTCGGCCAGCGCCGACCACGTCTGCGTCCAGGTGCTGCTGCGCGACCCAAGAGCTTTTCCGCGCGAGCAATGGCGCCGAATCGCCGCGGCCCTCACGTAGCAAGTCACACCCGCCACACGCGCCTCTTCGCGAGGCGACACGCGTTGCGCCCGCCTCTCAGCGACAACTGCGGTCGTTGTCGTACCGGCGCGCGATGGTTCCGCGATGAACCTCCGCGGAATCGACCTGCGGTACATGCTCACCATGCACCTGGCTCACCATGGGCCGTCGACCGTCGCCGAGCTGATCGATGCCCTTGGCTATCAAGGCTTTTGTGTGCGGGGCCGTCCATCCAAAGCCGTCTCCGACGCGTTGCGGCGGGAGATCGAGCACGGTCGAGTACACCAACTCGGGCGCGGCCGATACGGCCCTGCCTACATTCCGCGCTCAACCGACTACCGGATCCACCAGCGTGTCCTGGCCCTACGGGAGGCCGTTGTCGCTGAGAGGCGGGCACAACGGGTGCGGCTTCCCCGCACATACACGAGTGACGGATGTGACTAGGCCCGGCCGCACCCAACGCGTTGTTCGCGGTACTACCTCTTCCAGCGTGCGGGTTAGGTCAGCGACTCCGGCGGCAGGAACCGGTCGCCGTACTTAGCCGCCAGCTCACGAGCCCGGGCCACAAAGGCCTCCTGGCCCGTGCCGCCCGCACCCTGGTAACCGACGATGAACTGCGCGCTACCGCCGGTGTACGGCGGGAACCCGATGCCCATGATCGACCCGATGTTGGCGTCGGCGGTCGACGTGAGCACGCCTTCGTCGAGGCATTTCTGGGTTTCCAGCGCCTCGGCGAACAGCATCCGGTCGATCATGTCCTGCAGCGGCGGCTCCGATGAACCGGACTTGAACGTCTCACGCAGGCCCGGCCACAACCGGGTGCGCTTGCCGTCGACGTATTCGTAGAAGCCCGCGCCTTTCAGACGGCTAGGCCGCTCGAGCTCGATCATCTTGTCGACGACGGCCTCGGCCGGGTGCGGCTCGTAGGTGCCGCCGGCGTCCTCGACGCCCTTACGGGTCGCGGCGGCGATCTTGTGCATCAGCTCCAGGTTGAGCTCGTCAGACAGCTGGAGCGGAGGCGCCGGGTAGCCGGCCTGCGAGCCCGCGTGCTCGATGCTGGCCGGCTCCACACCCTCGCCCAGCAGCGCCAACGCCTCGTTGACGAAGGTGCCGATGACGCGCGAGGTGAAGAAGCCGCGGCTGTCATTGACCACGATCGGGGTCTTGCCGATGGCCAGCGTGTAGTCGAACACGCGGGCCAGTGCCTCGTCGGAAGTCTTCTCGCCCTTGATGATTTCCACCAGCGGCATCTTGTCGACCGGTGAGAAGAAGTGGATCCCGATGAAATCGTCTTGCCGCTTCACACCGCTCGCCAGACCGGTGATCGGCAGCGTCGAGGTGTTCGATCCCAGCAGCGCGTTGGGCTCGACGATGTCCTCGATCTCCTGGAAGACCTTGTGCTTGAGGTCTTGGCTTTCGAACACCGCCTCCACGACGAAGTCGACACCCTTGAAGTCGGCGGGGTCGGCGGACGGCGTGATGCGGCCGAGCAGCGCCTTGCTCTTCTCCTCGGTGGTCTTGCCGCGCTGCAGCGCCTTGGCTTCCAGCTTTTCCGAGTACGCCTTGCCCTTCTCGGCGGCCTCGATGCTGACATCCTTGAGCACCACGTCGAATCCGGCCTTGGCCGAGACGTAGGCAATGCCGGCGCCCATCATGCCCGCGCCCAGCACACCGATCTTGGTGATCGGGGTCTTGCCGATGCCGTCGGGACGCGACCCGCCACCGTTGATGTGCTGGAGGTCGAAGAAGAACGCCTGGATCATGTTCTTGGCGACCTGGCCGGTGACCAGCTGGGTGAAGTACCGGCTCTCGATGCGGCTGGCGGTATCGAAGTCAACCTGGGCACCCTCGACGGCCGCGTCCAGGATGGCCCGCGGCGCGGGCATCGGCGCACCCTTGAGTTGCTTCTTCAGCAGCGCCGGGAACGACGGCAGGACGCCGGCCAGCGCCGGGCTGGTCGGCGTACCGCCAGGCATCTTGTAGCCCTTGGCATCCCATGGCTGCGTGTGCGAGTCGGGGTTGGCCTTGATCCACGCCTTGGCGGCGGGCACCAGCTCCTCCACCGAGCCGACCAGCTCGTCGACCAGCCCGATCTCCTTGGCTTTGTCGGCCTTGAATCGGGTGCCCTGCGACAGGATGTTCATGAACGCGTTCTGGATACCGAACATCCGCACCGTGCGGGTCACACCGCCACCGCCCGGCAGCAGGCCCAGCGTCACCTCGGGCAGACCGACCACGAGGCCCTTGGCGTCCGCGGCGATCCGGTGATGACAGGCGAGTGCGATTTCCAGGCCGCCACCGAGCGCGGCGCCGTTGATGGCGGCCACCACCGGCTTGCCCAGTGTCTCCAGGGCGCGCAGGTCACGCTTGACGGACTCGACGGTGTCGAACGCCTCGCCGGCGTTCTCCGGGCCGAGGTGGATCATGCTCTTGAGGTCACCGCCGGCGAAGAAGGTCTTCTTTGCACTGGTGATGACCACGCCGGTGACCGAATCCTTCTCGGCGGCAAGGCGTTCCACTGTGTTGTGCATCGACTCGGCGTAGTGCTCGTTCATCACGTTGGCCGAGCCGGTCGGGTCGTCGAGCGTCAGCGTGACGATGCCGTCGGCATCTTTGTCCCACTGAATAGTGTTCTCTGGCATGGCCTTAAACCCTCTCGATGATGGTGGCGACACCCATGCCGCCGCCGATGCACAGCGTGATCAGCGCGCGACGCGCGTTGCGGCGCTCGAGCTCGTCGACCATGGTGCCGGTGATCATGGCGCCGGTAGCGCCCAGCGGGTGGCCCATCGCGATCGCGCCACCGTTGACGTTGAGCTTCTCGTCGGGGATGTTCAAGTCCTTCTGGAACTTCAATACGACGGATGCGAAAGCCTCGTTCAGCTCGAACAGGTCGATGTCGTCGACCGTCAGGCCCGCGCGGTCGAGCACCTTGCGGGTGGCCGGCGTCGGGCCGGTGAGCATGATGACCGGGTCAGCGCCGCTGGTCGCGGT
>Ga0302326_10023985_pt1 | contig 12416 bp, 9 predicted proteins | sample Palsa_T0_3_FD_202264 | JGI IMG/M metagenome (GOLD analysis project Ga0302326, IMG submission 202264) | Peat permafrost microbial communities from Stordalen Mire near Abisko, Sweden - Palsa_T0_3 | ecosystem: Environmental > Terrestrial > Soil > Palsa > Peat permafrost | place: Sweden: Abisko...
GCTAAGAGCCTGGCTGCCAGCCTCGCCGGGATTCCCGCCTTTTCCGCAAATACCATAAAGGATGCACCCGTGTACATCCCTTTATCGTAAAAACTCGGCTCATTATAATCACCCGGATAAAGGCCGCCATCCAACGCCAGCAAGCTGTCATCGAGATGCAAGCGCGTACATAACAGATCATAAGCCGGCGCCAGCAAAAAATCTCCCTGCGCCGTTTCCAGCAAGGCATAATTCTTTAAATGTCCGTCACCATTTGCGATAGCATAATTGACGACCAGTAGCCGAAAGAACTCCAACAAGACCAACTGTTCCGCAGCTGCATATTTCCGGATCAATTGGACGATATCCAGGTAAGACGCGTCATATTTAAAGTTGTCGCCCTCCCTTTCGGGGGTTTTGCCAAGCAAACTGGCAAAGTCCTCCAATTGATACTTGTGCGAACCGTCAGGCTTGTAGTCGAATCGACGCGTGATATAAGCCGGTGAGCCATCTTCGAAAAAGATCATCCCATTCTCGGCTGTCTGTATCCGAAAGGCCTGCTTCGCTATTTGCATGCTTACATGCTCGTTGGCCGGCAGGTCGGTGATCCGTTCCAGTCGCTCGACCGGTATTGGTTTGAGAATATGCGTTCCCTGGCTATCGGTCAACCCAAGGTTATTTTTATCTTGCTTAAAGCTATATTTCTCCTGGACCCCGCTGATGCTGATCCGTATTCTCTTTTCATTGTATTTGCGGGTGAGTTCGGCATCCTTGCCCGGCGGACCAAAAATCAGGACATGCGGCACCTTTCGCGACCGGGAACCAAATAAAGCCGCTTGCGCCGCCGGACTATACGTCGAAAATCCGGGTCGCAACGTCGATGGACAAACGGTGATTTCAGGTAGTGGCATTACTGTCTGTTTCTTCTTTTATGGTCAGCGGTCCAACCCTGTCGCCGCCGCCGGTGGCGAGCAGGAGGCCAAAATAATCGTTCTTGTCGATCTTCAGCAGCCGGTCCTGTATTGCTTTGTTGGCGCCTTCGCTAAGCAGATTGATAAAGGCCGGAAAAAGCACATCGCTTTTGTAAGGCTCAGTTCTTAACGGCAAAGTCAGACTAACAGAACGACTGCCAGCCGCCGCAACATACCCTGGGTCATAGGCAAACACATAATGGCGCCCATCTTTCATCAGCCTACCCGCGCGCCGACCGTTGTAATATACTGCGGCGATGCTCATACGTTAGCGGATTTACCGGGTTCCTTCAAACGCAAATCGACGTCGAATCCCAGCACATTCGCGAGGCGGATAAGGGTATCCAACGAGGGGCTGGTCTTAGCTTGTTCTACCAACTGTATCGTCCGGACGCTGACACCCGCCACCAATGCAAGATCCGATTGGTTCAGGCGCAACAGTTGCCGCCGCTCCCTCAATTTCTCACCCAATTCCATCAACGTGGAGTGCATAATTCTTCGCTTTTTATGCGAATTTACGGTTTTCTACCAAAATTACCACCAAAAAGCGAATTTTTATTTGCTTTTAATACACCAATAGAAGTTGAGGAAGGGTCATTCACCTTGAAGGAGAAAAAGAAAGAAAAAAGCCCCGTCTCCGCCTCCCCCGCTGCAACGCCGCTCTGGTACTACCGTCAAAACTGTCGGTCATCACGCACAAACGTGTATAATCTGGCCTGGAAGTAAAAAACTGCCTCCCGCCGCGACGTACAATAATATAACACCTTCCTAGTTCCAAAAAGGGTGATTTCGCCCATACCGTTTACTTAAGCAAAAAAGGTGTTTATACGGTTTAAATTGTTGGGAATATTTATCAATTTTAATCTATGGCCAACAGAAAAATATTCGCGGACAGCATCACGCCGCTCCCGGAGGACGCGACCCCTACTCCGCTCGGGGTTGTGCTCAACAAGGCAAAGGTCGTCGACAAAAGCCAGGCAATGCACCTGATCTTTTCGCTGAATATGGACCCCGCCCTGCAAAAGGAATTGGAGGACAAGGTGGCTGCCGGTCAGACAGTTTCGCCGGCCGAACTAAAACAGAAATACGTACCCGATCAAGCGAATATCGACGCCCTGGTGAATTGGCTAAAGGCCCAGGGTTTTACGATCAGCCGGATCTCCCCGAATGGTACGGCTATATACGCCAGCGCGCCCATCCAAACAATTGAACAAGCCCTGCAGGTCACCATGGTCAGCGTCACCAGGAACGGGATCGCCTATACGGCGGCCAACAATGCACCTAGCCTGCCAGCGGAAGTCGCCAAAAGCGTACACGCCATCATCGGTCTCCAACCATTCCGTCTGGCTAACAAACATCGGCGGGCCCCACAGCCCCTGGCCGCGACCGCGGCCGGCACGGGAACTACGAATGGCTACCTCGTCAGCCAGATCCTCAAGGCTTATAATGCCGATGGTCTCGGCGTAACCGGCAATGGACAAACGATCGCGATCCTCATCAATACCTTCGCCGCCGACAGCGACCTTACCGCATTTTGGGCCCAGAACAATATCCCCGCAAACCTAAGTCAGATCCAGACAATCAATGTCGCCAACGCCAACCTGCCCGCGCCGGAAGATGAGGAGACCCTGGACACCGAATGGGCCAGCGGCATTGCACCGGGCGCGACTATCCGCGTCTATGCAGCCGCGAGCCTGAACTTCGTGGACCTGGACACGGCCTTAGATGCGATCCTTGAGGACACAGCGACGATCCCCGGGATGCGGCAGTTGTCGATCAGTCTGGGGCTTGGCGAGACCTTTATGGGCGGCCCGCAGGGAGTAGCGGCCACCGGCCACCAGAAATTTTTAAGACTTGCCGCCGCGGGAGTAAACGTCTTCGTGTCTTCAGGCGACGCGGGTTCCAATCCCGACAATACGGGTCAGAGTCCCGTCGGCCCCCTGCAGGTGGAATATGCCGCCTCCGATCCCAGTGTCATCGCCGTCGGCGGAACCACGCTCGTCCTGGCGCCGGATGGATCGGTGGCCAGTGAGACCGGCTGGGCCGCCGGTGGCGGCGGCAAAAGCATCTTCTTCCCCCGGCCCTCCTGGCAGACAGGGGTCAACGACACGGCCTCAACCGCGGCAGCAAACGGCGATACAACAGCAGGCGCCGCGGCCACGAGCACCGCGACAGCGTCCAGCACCGCAACAGGCGCCGCAGCCACGCCCATGCGCTTAGTCCCCGACGTGAGTTGCACCGCCGACCCCAGCGACGGCGCCAACCTCGTCCTCAACGGCAAATCCATCGTGATCGGCGGCACGAGCTGGGCCGCCCCGGTCTGGGCCGGCTTCTGTGCCCTCATCAATGAAGCGCGGGGCAATGCCGGCAAACCTTTTCTGCCTTTTCTGAACCCGCTGATGTACCCGCTGCAAGGAACCCCGGCTTTCCGCGATATAACGGCAGGCACCAATGGCGCATATAGCGCCGGAACTGGCTATGATATGGTCACGGGCATCGGCGTCCCAAACGTCGCCGCCCTCATCAGCGCACTGCCGTAGGTGGCCGCGACCTCAACGCCGCGCCCTAGATAGCCGCGACCTCAGCGCCCCGCCACAGCCGCCTGTCCGTCTCCCCCAAAAACGATCTTCCCGCCGACAATCGTCATGGTCACCCCCACGCCCGGCAACCCCACGGGATCGATAGCCGTAGGATCTTTATCAAGCACCACAAGATCGGCAAACTGCCCGGCCACTACCCGCCCCTTCACCCCTTCCTCATGGCTAGTATACGCCCCGCCGACCGTATAAGCCTTGATCCCCTCCTCCACCCCGATGCGCTGGTTCGCGCCGATGATCACCCCGCTCCGCGCCTTCCTGTTCACGGCGCCGTCTAACCGCTTCATCGGCTCGAACCGACTGATGGGATAATCGCTATGCATGGCAAAGGGGATGTCCATATCGATGGCCGTCCGGGTAGGCATGATCATAGACAGGCGTTCGGGCCCATATACCCTTAACTGATCGCCCAATTCGTTCGCATACGAATGAAAGACCGGGACGACACTGTCCTTGCTGAGCCTGTCCAAAATGGCCATATTGGTAATGCTGCAATGCTCGATCCGATTCCGGATGCCGGGGTGCGGGTCAGCCTTCTGAGCCCTTTCATAAGCAGTCAGCACCATCTCGATCTCCCGGTCGCCATTGCTGTGACAGGCGATCTGCAGACCGGCATGATTGATCCGCAGCACCAGGCTATCGAGCGAAGCCTGACTCCGGGCAGGCGGGATACCATAGTAATCTTTTTTACCAGACACGGGATTGATGGTATCATACGGCTCATACAGCCAGCAGGTCTTTCCGCTAAGACTATTGCCATGAAAGATCTTGATCCCATCGATCCGCAAAAACTCGCCCCGCACCCTCGGGATCCTTCCGTCCAGCACCTGATCCAGGTAATCCACTCCGATATAACAATTGAAGCGCATCGGAAACCCTTCAGCTACCAGCGTCTGGTACACCTTCACCTTCGCCGGCGTGGTCCAGCAGTCGCCGATACTGGTAAGCCCGCTGGCCAGCAAAGCACGGAAATACCGCCGATACCCCTCCAACTCCTCATCAGCCGTTGGCTTCGGCGGATCGATGGATCGGTCCTTCGTAAGAAGCCCGCGCGCCGACTCCTTGATGATGCCGTCGGGTTCGCCATGGGCGTCGCGCTCGAGGGCACCGCCCGGCGGGTCCTTGCTCTCGCGGGTGATGCCGCTGATCCGGAGCATATAACTATTGGCGGCGGAGAGATGGCCGCTGGCATGGGTGATGAGGATGGGGTGATCGATCGAGGCCTTATCCAGGAAGGCGCGGGTCGGCTGTGCCCCCAACTTGAATTCATTGTAGGCCACCCCGCGGATGATCATCCCCTTTGGCGTAATAGCCGCCTTTCTTCTTAGCAGGTCGATCAGGTTAGCCATCGAGCTGACCGTATCAAGTTCGAGCGTCGCATAAGGCCGGTCCCAGCTGTACAGCGGTGCAGGATGTTGGTGTACGTCGTTAAAACCCGGCACGACCGTTTGTCCATGCAGGTCGATAACTTTGGTATTCGGCCCAACATACGCCCCAATCACCGCATTGTCGCCCGTAGCGAGGATCGTTCCTCCGCCGATCGCGACAGCCTGCGCACGATCACCGACAGTCCGTAACGTAATGATATTGCCGTTGGTCAGCACAAGATCGGCCTGCTGCGCGCGAAGAACGCCCGTCATCAGACTCGCCCAAAAAAACAAGGTCAGGAAACGCATGTTGATAGCTTTCCGGCATAGGTAGGACGGAAATGTTAGAGGAATTTTAGGCTATCTTTAGTCCATGAAGTCCTTTCGTTGCCTGCTGCTTTCCATCCTCTTCCTCGCGGCCGCAACCGACACCCGGTCGCAGCCCCTGCCCGTGATCTTCGACACCGATATGGGCCCGGACTACGACGATGTCGGCGCCATCACCCTGCTCCATGCCTTTGCCGACAGCGGCAAGGCGACCATCCTGGCAACGATGTCGAGTAACAAATACGAGGGCGTTGCAGCGGTCATTAACCTCTTCAACACCTACTTCCACCGACCCGGCATCCCCATCGGCGTGCCCCGAACCCACGCCGTCAACCAAAAAGACAAACAGCACTGGACCGACAGCATCCTGGCCAAATATCCCCACGCCATCACCCGCAACGACCAGGCCGAAGATGCCGTCACCCTATACAGAAAGATCCTCACCGCACAGCCGGATCACAGCGTCGTCATCATTACCGTAGGATTCCTCACCAACCTGCAAGGCCTGCTCGAAAGTCAACCAGACAACATGTCGCCCCTCGATGGCCAGGCGCTCGTCAAAAAAAAGGTCAAACAGCTGGTCTCTATGGCCGGCAAATTCCCCCAGGGCTGGGAGTTCAATGTCTTCTCCGATAGTACGGCTTCCCGTTATGTATTCGAACATTGGCCCACCAAAATCCTGCTCAGCGGATTCGAAATAGGTGTCAAGATCAAGTGCGGCATCCCGCTGGTCATGAACCCCAATATCCAACACAGCCCGGTAAAAGACGTCTTCCGCATCTCCATCCCCCTTGCCGCGGAGGATCGCATGGGACGTAGCAGCTGGGACGAGACCGCCGTCCTCATCGCCATCGCCGGCTACCGGCCCTGGTATAGAACAGAATCAGGCGTCATGCATGTCGCGCCCAATGGGAGTGACACCTGGGAGACTTCGCTCTTTGGCCCTCACGCCCATATCGTCGAAGCCCGACCCGTCGCCGAAGTGCAGGAACTCATCGATACCCTGATCATGCACCAACCGCGCTAATCGCGTAATCCCGCGGCGACCCGCAGCGCCCCGGCAAATCCCGACATTTTTTTCGCCCCCCGAAAAAACACCCCTCCTTTACGAATATTTTTTCGTTACCCAAAACGACAAGCGCATCATTCTCAATGGGTTCGCTTCTGGCATCGGTTTGGATTCACTATACCTGCCAACAATTCCCAAAACATCATTCACAAAAACAAATCGTATGAGCTATCATCACCATAAACACCACCATCGCAGACGCGGGTACAACAGCGGATACAACAGCAACTACGGCATGGATCCCGATATGGACCAGGACAGTGACCAGGAGGGTTCCGCCTATGAGTCCGGGTTCAATTACGAAAGCAATTATGAAATGGCGCCAGGCTTCGAACTCAACGAAAACGAGAACGAATACAATCCATCCTACGAGGCGGAAGAAGAAGGGGAAAACGAACTCGAGAGCGTCACCAACGAACAGGAATTCGAACATTGGGTACATGGACTGGCCCGTGGCTATGGGAACCTGCATGGTATCCTGCGTCACCCCCTCGGGCAAATGGCGATAAGACATTTTGGCCGAATAGCCCCGTCCGTCATAGGCCGGCTGGGAATAAGAAGAGGCGGCTGGCGCGGGGGATACGGAGGCTATGGATACGGCGGCCGGGGTTACTACAACAACAGGTGGCGGCACCATGGCTATTATGGAGGCGGCGGGGAGGCCATCGATGCACCGCCCCCACCATCCTCATCATCGCCCTCCTACGTAGACTCCGGCAGTACGCCGGCAGCACCTGGCGGCGACAGCACAGACGACTTTAAAAAATTTGTCCTCGGCACCCTCCAAAATCTTTCGCAACAGGTGGCGTCGGGTAATGATACGGTCAATGCATTAAAGAGCTCGATGGCCAATTCGGCGGCAGCCAATATGCCTTCCATCGCACAACCCGCGGGTGATCCCTCCGCAGGCGGACCCGGTGGTGCGGGCGGAGCAGGCGGAGCAGCACCACAAGGCGCGGGCGGCCAGGGCGCAGGAAACCAGGGCGCGCCCGGACAACAGGAATTCGAGCGCTATGGACCGTACTATGGTTCGCGGTCAGAAGGAGAGATCAACGATAAGGAATCCAGCTTCGGCGAAGAAACCGAAATGGAACTCGCCAGCGAATTGCTGTCCGTCAACAACGACAAAGAACTCGATCATTTCCTTGGCGACCTGTTCAAAAAAGCAGTGGGCGCAGTAGGCGGCCTGTTGGGCGGCGGCTCGGGCGGCGCAGGCGGTATCCTCAAAAACGTCCTGGGCGGCGTCGTCAAAAAAGTACTCCCTTTAGCAGGGACGGCCGCAGGCACCTTCTTCGGCGGACCGATCGGCGCAGCCATCGGCGGCAACCTGGGACAGATGGCAAGCGGTCTCTTTGAAATGGAGCTCGAAGGCCTCTCCAACGAAGACCGCGAGTTCGAAACAGCGCGCGCAGTCGTGCGCCTTGCCGGTAACGCAGCCCGGCAGCTCGCGGATAATCAGACAAACGATCCCCGGGAAGATGTTCGCAGGGCCATGATAGAGGCAGCCGAGCGGTTCGCCCCAGGACTGGTCGTCGATGAAAGATCGGAACATCATCACCGGCATCACCATCATCATAACGGCCACGAAGAACACCGCCACCACGGCCATCACCACCACCAAGGCGGCGAAGAACATCAGCACCACCACAGCGAGCACGACCATGCCGAGCACCACCACAGCGGCACCTGGTTCCGCAAAGGCGACAAGATCATCATCGAAAACATCTAACCGCCCGCATGTACCAGCAAGCAAAATATCCCTTCGACTATCTCATCAACGAATCCTATTCCCTGCTGGCAAGGCTTGGACAGGTCAAACCCTTCTCCATGACCATGCCGATGGTAAAGGCAGCCTCCGTATCAGACAAGGCACTGAAGGAGATCACGGCGCTGCTCGAAAAAGGAAAGGCCGAGCTGCGGCAGAACGTGCAGCGCTTCATCCGCATCACGCAGACAGCAAAAAACGCATCAAGCCGGACGCCTATCGACATGGACGCCTTTCAATCCGGATTCACCATCCTGAAATTGAAATTCAACAATATCCTCGGCGACCTGGACATCTTCGCCGCCGTCCTCTCGCAACGCGCGGAATACGATGTAGGCATCTGGACCTCCGCACTGGACGTGCTCGCAAAAGACGGCTTAAAAGTCGTAGAAGGACTGGCCACCACGCCTCAACTGATCGTCTTCCTGGACCGCGGCCACGGGGCAGCGATCCGACGCGCAAGGACAAGACTACCAAGCGGCGGACTCAACCCCGTCGGGGTGATCCAGATCCCGCGGGAGCGCATGATCGGCAGCGGCATAGCTTCCTCACTCATCCACGAAGTAGGCCATCAGGCGGCCGCGCTGCTGGACCTCGTACCCACACTAAAACTAAAGCTGAAGGACAAACGGAAAAAAAGCGCGAACCCGATCGCCTGGCAGTGCTTCGAAAGATGGATCTCGGAGATCGTCGCCGACGTTTGGTCCCTGGGCCACCTTGGTACCACAGCGACGATGGGCTTGATGGGTGTCGTGACCCTCCCGGACTATTTCCAATTCCGGCTGGACTTGAAAGACCCGCACCCTGCCCCCTTCGTCCGGGTCTTACTGAGCTGCGCCTTTGGCAGGCGACTATTTCCACACCCGCAATGGGACCGGCTCGAAACCCTATGGCGAACATTCTATCCGGGCAGGGGCCTAAGCAAACGAGTGATCCAAACCCTCGAAGCCATCGAAGCAGCAATCCCCGCGTTTGTGGAACTGGTGGTCAACCACTCGACAAAAGAAACAAAGGGCCAAAAACTCCTCACCCTCCTGCCCGTCAGAGAGAGACAACCCGGCCGGCTGCAGGAACTCTTTCGCGCCTGGCGACAAAAAGAACAAAGTCTTTATGAGCTGCCGCCGGCCCTGGTCTTCGCCATCATGGGGCAGGCAAAATCCGACCTCCACATCACCGCCGCCGAAGAAAACGATATGCTCACCCGCGTCATGCGCTACTGGGCTTTTAGCAGGAATTGAACAAACATTCTTCACCCATAAATAAAAAAACATGAACGACGAATTCAATCCACAACAGGACCCAAACGCCGGTCCGCTCGACCAGGGAGAAAAGTACTCCTCCGAACAACGGCAGGGACCTATAGACAACTGTGAAGAAATCCTTCGGTTGATCTACCGCAACGGCGGACTGCCGGTCACCATCAATCCCGTCCATCTTAGTTCGGGCCACCCGGAAGACGAGTTCCGCGAGATCAGGGGCATCAGCCGGTTCATCAAAGAATCGCGCATCCCCTTCAATAAATACAAGGAGCTCATGGACGAGATCCTCAACTGCCGCCCAGGTCTCGTCGAGACCAACAAAAAGATCCTCTCCGGCGGCTGCGAGGAAAAACAAGAGCAGCAGCAGGCGCCGCACCTCAAACCCCTGCTCACCCACGAGGACAACCTGCTTTTCCGTCAGGGCGCACTGTTCAGTTCCAGCAAATCGTATAGCATCCTCAAATACGCGACGGAAAAATTCGTCTACAGTTTCTTTGGGCTGGACCATGGCGAGATCAGTGGCGCGCCGCTCGAAGTGCTGCCCTATATTGCCCTGATCGAATCGAAACTGGGCGACTGCGGGATCAAAAGCGAGTTCCGCTTCCGTCCGCTGTTTGCAGAACTGATCTGGAACTACTGGCACGAAGAAGGGATGGTGGCCCATACCATGCATGCCATCGCCCGCCGCTTCCAGAACAAGACCGTGCACCGCGGCCGCGATCCGCTGGCCAATCTCGACTTCGATCCGCTGCGTCCCCTCAACAACCTGGTCTGGGGTTATATCCAGGATTCGATCAACCGGCTCACGCCCGAACGGCGCGCCTTCGAGTACGATCACGAATATGGGCTCACCCTCTTCGCCGCCGGCGGGGTAAAACCGCATGCCGCCGACAGCCGTTCCTATTTTATCGAAGCCTTCCATAGCCTGCTCTATAAGTGTTCCGTCTTCTACAAGGAGGCCGACAACCTGTTCAAGGTACCCGATGCCTTCCCCGTCCTCAACGCCCTCCGCGAAGTGCATCTGCTGCTGGCCGAAGGCGCGGGCAACCAGACGGCGCCGATGACGGCAACAGCCAGGGCCGAGATGCTGTTGGAGCAGTACATCCTCTCGAGGCCGGAGATCCGGGAATTCCTTGGCGGAAGGGTCATGGTTCCCTATGACGAAGCCTGGATGGATAAGGTAGATGTGATGAAGAGCATACAGGGCTGGCCGGGAGCAAGCATCAGTTATTTCCGCGACCTGGCGGTCTATGGCGAAGAGATCATCCTGTCTATCCGCTGGATCTCCTGGTCACAGGTCAATAGCCGGGACATCGCCCGCGAATGGGCCATCCTCTTCCGGAATGCCATCCAGCGTTATATCTTCTGCTACCAGGCCGTCACCAACATCGATCTCTCCGCGCTGGAAGTCTCGGGCAGCGCCGCTAACGACAAATCGTTGATGCCGGCCCTGCTGATCGGGCGAAAGGCGCAGCGCGATCTCTCCACGAGAAGGAGATAGACCATCACCACAAAAAAATTAACCTATGTGTAATCAATGTTACCGGCCGTCGAGGGTGCTCATCGGCGAACTGGAAGATGTCATCAACGGTAGTGCCCCCGGCCTGCGTTTCGCCGGAAGGATGAGACCAGCGGCAGCACCACTATTAAAAAAGGACGACCTGACCAAGGCGGTTGCCGGCAACCGCCGGTCCGCAGCCGATCTCCACTGGGGCTGCTTCGATGGCACAAATGTGAAGGCAAGTGACGACGTCCTGCATCTGCTCGGCCTGCCCGAAGGAACGACCCCGGCTGAAGATGACTGGGCCAATGCAGTCGCAGCTTATCAAAAGACAAAGGGTCTGTCGTCGACCGGCATCCTGGACGCCGCGACCTGGAGTGCAATGTTGAAGGAGTTGCCGGCAGCAAAATTCAAACCCCTCGTGATCCCGGTAGTGGTTAAGGGCGTCAGGCTCGGCTATATAGAAAAGACCATGCCGTATAGACCTTTCAACCCTGCCGGCAGAGGGGGGCTGCAAATCCAGTTCGGGTTTCGGATCACAGACGCGGAAGCCGTGCGAAAAGCAGGTTTTTCTGACGATTCCGGGCGACCGCCGTTCAGATGGATACAAACGGTGGAATTTGTTTCCGTGCCCAACGCAGCGGGTCCCGGTTTTGTAAGAAAGCACAGCGAAGTCATCGATCCGACGACGTTGGTAGGAATGGTGCCCGATGCGCATCCGTACTACTGGTTTGAAGAGCTACCCCCTCATGCACCAGCGAAGACTGCAAATTTGCTAATAGACAATTACGTCAACCGGCCTGCCCTCAACCATCTTTGCTATGACCTGGTCTTCGAAGACCAGCCCGGCTTTAAGAATGCCGCAGCCACTCCGGGACACCGCGCCTACTTTAATTTTGAGACTGCACTGATTGGCATCAACCATGGCCATCCCACCAGGAACACCATCTTGGATACCTTCACCTGGGGATTTGACCTTGTCAATGTAAAAGGGAACACGGAGACGAGGCTTAACCACCTGGGCCCCGGCGAGAAAGGGGGATCTGCTACGTTTAAAAGGATCCTGAACGGGCAGATGGCCGACTTTCCGACTCACTGTTTCGCAAGTTCCGGGTTTTCGAAAGCAGCAGTCTGTAAATAAAGAAACCATGTCAAAACTCATCCCCGAATTAGAAATGATGCTGGAAGTGCCCGCCGCGCCGGCCGCCGGTAAAACGACCTCCCCGCAAGCCAAGACCATTTCCCTGCACAACACCGACCTCAACGCCCCCTACATCGGGGGAAACTTCGACTTCGGCTACAACGCCGGGGCCAGCGAAGCCAGCATCACCCTGAATACCTTTCTCTCCTGGCGGAAAAACTTCACGCCAGCCCAGAAAAGAGATTTCCGCAATGCGATGGCGGATGCTGTAGCCGTATGGGACAACGCCGCACAGGTACAAATAAAGGACGGCACTGGCGGATTCAACAAACAGATCAACCTTCGCTTCAAGTTGAATGTTGTGCAGGATCGCGGACAAGCCAACAAAGTCACCGATGTCCACGAAACCAACGACCGCGCCGTCTGGTTCACCCCTTACC
>Ga0302326_10023989_pt1 | contig 12415 bp, 7 predicted proteins | sample Palsa_T0_3_FD_202264 | JGI IMG/M metagenome (GOLD analysis project Ga0302326, IMG submission 202264) | Peat permafrost microbial communities from Stordalen Mire near Abisko, Sweden - Palsa_T0_3 | ecosystem: Environmental > Terrestrial > Soil > Palsa > Peat permafrost | place: Sweden: Abisko...
CCATTTCACTGTCCGTCTCAAGGCGCTCGAAGTAATACCTGCGCCAGGGGCCACGCTTCCGATGGAAACATTGCACGGCCTGCGGATCCTGGTGGTCGACGGCCATCTAAACAACCGACGAATACTCGAAGGGATATTAAAGGGTTGGGGGGCGCAGACCGGCTGCGTGGGCGGAGGCGAGGAGGCTTTGCTAGAACTGACCACCGCCGCGGAAGCCGGGAAGCCGTATCGGCTGATGGTGACGGATATGAACATGCCGAAGATGGACGGCTTCGCGCTGGTGGAACATATCCAGAGCGACCCGAAACTGTCGCCGCTGACGGTCATGATGCTCACTTCAGGTGGTCATCGACGAGATGTGGAGCGCCGCCCAGAATTGGGAGGTCTCTTCTATCTCTCCAAGCCGGTCCGGAAACGGGAATTGCTTGCGGCGCTGCAGGCGATGCTGGGCCAGACTGCCTCCCCTTCCTCAATTCTTCCGCAGATTGAACGGCGCGCGCAGCCCAGGTCTCTGCGAGTTCTGCTGGCTGAAGATAATCGAGTCAATCAAGCCGTGGCCACGCGCTTGCTGGAAAAGATGGGCTACACCGTAGTGGTGGCAGACAACGGGCGTGCCGCCCTTTTGCTACTGGCCACGCAGCCCTTCGATCTGGTGTTGATGGATATCCAGATGCCCGAGATGGATGGACTCACGGCGACCCGGAGAATTCGCGAGAGTGAACGATCGACCCCTTATCATGTACCGATTGTGGCCATGACGGCGCACGCCATGAAAGGCGATCGCGAAATCTGTATCGAAGCGGGCATGGACGAATATGTCTCCAAGCCAATCCACCGCGAGGCGCTGAAAAAAGCACTGGCTATCGTCCTACCGGGGCGGGATGACGCGGTTACGCAAACCAGTTTGACGAGAACCGCCGTGAACGAGCATGCCACGCAGGCCGGTGCGGTTGCCTGGGACAGGGGCAAGACGCTGGAAAGACTGGGTGGCGATGAAAAGCTCTTTCACGAAGTGATAGGAATTTTCCTGGAAGAGGTACCGCAGCACATGGCCAGCTTGAAGCAGGCCATCGTGCAACAGGATGCGAAAGCCACCGAGGAAATATCTCACAAGCTTAAAGGGGAGTTGGGATACCTGGGAATTGCGGAAGTCTCGCAAATGGTTCGTGAACTGGAAGAGCTGGGGCGGAAATCCCATCTTGGAGGCGCCGCCGGCTTATACGCAGTATTCGAGGCACAACTCAAAGAAGTACTTACGTCAGTGCGCGGAAGTCTTGACGTGAACGGTGAAACACAGTTGGCCGCCGGCTCGTCAAGGGAAAGCCGATGATTATCGACGACCACGACAACCCGAATTTGGTGGAGTTTGAGCGGCCAGGCAGTTCCTGCGAGCGAGTCCTGGTGGCCGAAGACGATGCGATGTTCCGCAGGATCCTGCAGAGTTGGCTCGAGACCTGGGGATATCGGGTCACGCTGGCGGAAGATGGCGCGCAAGCCTGGAACGCCCTGCAGCAGGAGCCACCCCCGCAGTTACTCATTCTTGACTGGATGATGCCGAAAACCAATGGCGTGGAACTATGCCGCAAGGTTCGAGAACAGAATCGTACTCCATACCAGTACATCCTTCTGGCAACCGCCAAAGATGGCAAACAAGATCTGGTCAAAGGCCTGGAGGCGGGTGCCGACGATTATCTGACCAAGCCCTTCGACAAAAGCGAGCTGCGCGCCCGATTGAAGGCTTGTAATCGCATTCTCACGCTGCAGGACAGTCAGATCCAAGCTCAGGAGCAACTTCTCTTTCAGGCGACGCACGATCTGCTTACCGGCGTCTGGAGCCGGGGCGCAATCCTGGAGACGCTTCGCCGCGAGCTTGAGCGCGCCGTTCGTTCCACCACTGCCACCGGGCTTCTGATGCTCGACATCGATCACTTCAAGGCGATTAACGATACGCATGGGCACTTGATTGGGGATGGAGTGCTGCAGCAGGTAACCCAACGCATCGTCCACGCGGTCCGAGGATACGATTCCGTAGGGCGCTACGGCGGTGAAGAGTTTTTGATCGTGTTACCCGGTTGCGGCCGGGACCAGATAGATCAAGGCGCCGAGAGAGTTCGGTGCGCAGTGGATGACGGACCGCTTGTCGTCGATGGATTGACCATCTCGGTTACTGTTAGCATCGGCGCGGCGGTGGCAACGGGCGCCACCATCTCGGATCTGGAAGTTCTCGCGGCCGCGGATGCCGCGTTGTACCGGGCCAAGAGAGCCGGCCGGAATCGAACGGTATTATCGGATCTCGTGCTGCTTTAGAGCAAGATCCAGCCTTCGCGTGATTGCGTACCAGATGTTGAAGGCTCCGAAGAGGAGGCAGGCGGCGTTGACAACAGCATTCAAAGCGCCGCGCGAGAACGACTCTGTGTATTGGCCGTGGCGAAAGTTACAGGCTGCGTCCAGCAGGCCAAGGTAAACCATCGAACTGCCGCCCACAGCCGTGGCAATTCCAGCGCGCGTATCGCGGGCGATGAGCCAATGGCTCGCCACCCAAAACACCAGTGCGATCCACAGGATGTCGGGCAAAAGAAAGCACCACTCGAAATCCACAACGTACGCCGGCAGCTGGCCGTGATCCATCCAGAACGAGATCCAGAATAAACCGATGGCTAATGCAGCAATCCGCTGCATCCATGCAAGCCGGCGGGGGGATAATTTCACGGTCTGTTCCTCTCCAACTACAGCATTGGCAACAGTGTAACGGCTCGGTTTCCGCAGGGGGCCTGCGTGTCTCGGGACGAAGGGCACGGCTTTACAGCTTGCGGAAAGACGTTTTGTACGAAGGGCTGCTTTGTATCAGGGCACGACTTTAGTCGGGCCGCACAGGCCCCGCGCAGATCTGGCTTTAGCCCCTGGGTTTTTCGCTTTGCCCGGTAAGAGTAGGCAGGGGCTGAAGCCCAATTCTCTTTCACTTCTTTATGGCCCGACTAAAGTCGTGCCCTGATACAAAGCCAAAACACTGCATCCACAGGAGCTGCTTTGGTTGAAATATCATCCACTCGCCCCTGAAATGTACAAACTCCAGACCCAGGACGGAGTCCTGGGTCTGGCACATTCTCAATGGGAGGCCGCGGCCACAGGCACCTCCTGAAGGCGAAATCGCTTGCTCTGCGCTAATGCAGCTTGCGTCGCGCTTCGTGCCGCCGCCAATTGCTTCAGCAGCGACGCGATCTGGTCCTTGTCTCCGGTCCTGCGGAGCGCCAGTATCGAATGGTAGAGGGCTTGCTGGTCCGCAGGATCGGACTTGAGCGCGGCGCGGGATTGCTCCAGGGCAAGGTCCGCACGCCCAGCTTGCAAATAAGTCGTCGCAAGCAGGTCGTGGGCCGCCACCATGGACGGATCGAGTTGGTATGCCAGCTTAGCCGCCGACACTTCCTCTACATAATCAGGGCTGCCCTCCGGCGGGCTTTGCTGGGAGAGCGCCTCGGCCAGTAGATAATGGGTGAGAGCATCGGTTGGCTGCGCCTTAACCGCCGAGCGAAACGCACTGAGAGCTTCGCCGGATTTGTGTTGCTGCGATGCAACCAGCCCCTCTGCCGCGCCAAGTACTGAGAGTTTTGGATCGAGCCGGTTCGCCACCGCGAAGTCTTCCGTAGCCTCATCGAATTTCCCGAGTTGCGTATAGAGGATTCCACGGACAAGATAAAGGCGCGCTTCGTTCGGCAACTGCGTCATGCCGGCATTCAGAATGTCGACGCCGACCTGCATCGATGCGTGGTCATAGGAAAGATCGGCAAAATCAAGATACGCCTCTACATTCTTCGGATCTGCGAGAATTGCCTTCCTCAACAAATCCACTGCATGCTGCGTATCGTTCGTCGATTCGTAAATATCCGCAGCCAGCAGCATGGAGTCGTCTTGGCCTTTGAACTCCTCGATAGCTGGCTGCAAGGTCGCTAAGGCATCCTGAGGCCGGTTCACTTTCCACTGGGCGAGTGCCAGATTGAAGCGGACGCTCGGAATCGACGGCTGCGCACTGAGCGCCTGCTGAAGGAGTGGAATTGCCTGCTCATATTGGCCGGCTGTCCCAAGGCAAGCCCCATAGGCCGCTAAGGCGATAGGCTGCTTTGCCAGTACATCTCCGCCCTTTTCAAAGTGAGGGACCGCGTCAGCACAGTCATCCCTGGCGTATTCGAGAAACCCCAGCATGGTGTGCGATGTAGGATCGTTGGGACGTTGCACAAGGATCCGCAGAATCAGCGGCGTCGCGGCTGCGGTGTTGCCTTGTTGGTACTCAATTTGGGCGGCGCCTTCGAGCGCAGGAAGATAGTCCGGATCGAGATGAATTGCTTGCTGATAAGCGGCCAGAGCCGACGACGGGGTTCCCTTGCCTGCATAGGCCATGCCGCGCAGCGTCCAGATTCGTTTGTCTTGTGGTGTCTGTTGAAGAGCGGCATCGCACTTCCGCAGTGCCTCATCGAAATTCTGACTGCGTAATGAAGCAACGATCCCGCCGACGGGGCCTGGATCCGAACTCGTTTGTGCAGCTCTGCCCCGGACCGCCTCCAGCAAAAAGCACAGGAGCGAGGAGGCTACGCAGAGCCCTATAGCGAGTTTCTGCATTGTTACCACTGATCTATTTTAGGGTAGGGCTCCTCGTCTAGAAGTTGATCCTTATGCCGATCAGCATGTTGCGTGGCGGGTTGGTGGAAGATGTTTGTCCGAAGGCCCCATCCGGAAGATTGGTATCCACGCCCATCAGATTGACCCGGTTGAAGATATTGAAAATATCGAGACGCAGTTCGAAGTTCAGGCTCTCCTTGATCTGAGTCACTTTTTTGATGGTGAAGTCGGTGTCGGCATATCCGGGATTGCGAAATTGATTGGGCGTCTCGCTTCCTTCCTGTCCGACGCCGGGCAGCGTGAACTGGCCGCACGGAAGTACACCGCCAGGGCAAGTCGGGAATATTCCGCGCCCTGACTCGAAATCCTTTCTGTCATGTTTCTGCTGGTAGCCAGTCACACTGGGATAGTCATTGTTGTCGCCATCCGCATTGAAGTCGCCGCTACCCGGAGCAAAGACCAGATTGCCGGCAGCCAGTTCGGCCGCATAGTTCGCGGATGTGAGAGTGGCTCCGTCCGCCGCAGTGGTGCTGATGGCGAGGGGCGCGTTGGTGCTGACCGTGAAAGGATATCCGGATTGCAGAACCGCCAGACCCGCCAATGTCCAACCACCCAGCACGCGCCTGGCAATTTGATTGGACATACTGTCTCCGGGCAGCAGGTAACTGGCGCCCACGGTGAAACGGTTGGGCACATCCCAGGGCGACGGTGCATAGAATTGGCTGTAGGGATAAGCAATCGGGTAGTTCTGCCAGTTGTCCATCGCCTTGCCGTGGGTGTATGAGGCGGTCACAAATCCGCGTTGAGCGAAGCGCCCTTTCACTGCGGCTATGACTGCCTGGTAGTTTGCGATCGCCCCGTTGAACGCGTAGGTGATCGCGCCGAAACTCGTGTTCAAACGGGTCTGGGTGCCTGAACCCGTATATGCGCCGGCGCCGGTAAAGTTGGGATTCTCGATCAAGTCTCCGGAGAAGGCGTTCACGTCATTTCCGTAGGATGTGTCGCCCTGGTTGCCCCCGCCGGCAACCAGATTTCCCGAGTGAGAACCGGAGTATCCGATGCTGGCAACCAGGTCACGCGTAATCTGGCGTTCGGCGGTTAACGTCCAGTTGACGGTGGACGAAGCCTTGAGGCTCACGTCCGTGCCGCCCACGCTAATCTGCGATCCGACGATGCCTCCCTGGGCATCGAGCGGCTTTCCTTGAAAGGCCGGGTAGGGGAATCCAAAAGGAACCTTGTTTTGCGTCCCATAGCCAAAGATGGGCGGTGCGGTCGAGCCGTTGTTATAGAAGGTAGGGACGACGGGTCCGGGCGGGTTGCCCTTCAGCCCGTTCTCAGCATTGCCCAGCGTGAAGTAATCGTGGTACAGCCCAATGCCGCCCCTTAACACCCAATTCCCTCTCCCTGTCGGGTCATAGGCGAATCCCCCGCGTGGGCTGAAGTTCCAGTTCAGGTCGTTGGTGAAGACGTGGCTCTGTTGAGTCATGACGCCACCGGCAACCTGGTCCTGGAAGTTCGAGGCACTGGCTAGGTGGAAGTTGGCCAGGACTGTTCCTGCCAGCTTGACATAGGGGTTGCCGAAGTTGTCATAGCGGATGCCATAGTTCAGCGTCAGCTTCTGGCTCGCTTTCCAGGTGTCCGAGACGAATCCCCCGCCTGTGGTCTCCTGGAATCCGTAGTTCTCGTTTCCCGGCGATCCGGTCACCGGGTTATACGCCAGGCCGCTCTCGCTGTAAGGTTGGTTGTTGATGAGGTCGATCATGTTGGTGTAGTTGATCGTGGGTTCGCTGTATGCGCCGGCAAAGAGCGCGATATCGTCTCCATGCCACCCTTCATAGCCAACCTTGAACGTGTGGGAGCCATGGATATGCGTCAGCACATCACGCCAGTGATAGCTGTGCTGGATGTAGTCGCCGAGCGCAAAGCCGTCTCCAAAGTTCACTCCCAATCCGGTCACGTTGACCGTAGGAACGGTAAAGAGGCCCGACGACGGAGAAAATCCTTCGATACGCTGATACCCGCCAAATGCCTCGTTCAGAGTAGAGGCAGAGAAGGTATGGGTCTCATTCCCTTGCAGGGAGAAGGTGTAGAAATTGTTTGTTTCATTGAACGCAGGGCGAACGGAGGGGCCGCCGGTGCTTATCGTGTCCCGGTAAAACAATCCGTACACCCTGTCTTTATTGAAGTACTTATCGATGCGGATGTTGTACTGTTTCGAGTTGTTGAAGCTGGACGAATTGAAGTTTCCCTGGTCGAACACGGGCGTGCTGCATGGGATGTTATCGGTACTCGGGGTGCTGCATCCGGTGTTCGCCGCCAGATTCTGGGGGCCAAACGCCTGCTGAGCGGTTTGGAAGATGTTTTTGAAGGTTGCATTCTTGGGAGGATACTTGGTCAGCAATGTGATTTCAGGACTGGTGGGTTGAGCCGCCTGAGCAAAGGTCACGAAGGCGGGATCTTCATAGGTCTCGAGCGCGGAGCCATTCGAAACCAGCGAGAGATAGGGTTCGTAGCTGACAAAGAAGAAGAACTTGCGGTGCGGAATCACCGGGCCGCCGACGCCAAACGATAGGTTGTTGACGTGAAATGGGGCCAGTTTTTGCGGCTGCGGCACGCCGAATTCTCCGCGGGCTTCCAATCCCTGGTAGGTGTAATACCAGCTCGCAAAGCCGTGGTAATGGTCGGTTCCAGACCTGGTTGACATAATCGTCTGAATCGAGCTCGCGCGGCCAAAGTCGACGCTGTAAGTGTTTGCCTGTACTGTTGTTTCGGCCAAGGAGTCGACGTTTGGGGTCAGATTGACGACGCCCGGGCGGATGCTGCTGGTGACATCGAGCCCGTCAACGACATACTGATTGCCGTTTTGCCCGCGTCCGTTGGCGCTTATGTCGACATAGTTTTCCGGGTTGAAGTTGGTGGCTGTTCCCGCGCCCAATCCGGTGACGCCCGGGGTCAGAGTCAACAATGCGAGAGGGTTGCGCGCCGCCAAGGGAAGATTCTCAAGCGCAACCTGGTCGAGCGTTTGCTGGTTACGGCTGTCGCTGGTGTCAAGCACCGGGGATTGCGTGGTGACGGTGACATTGGTGGCCACCTGGCCGACGGACAAGGTTATCGGCACGTTTCGATTCTCTCCTGCGGTCAGCTCGATCTTGGTCGTCGAGGTCGAAAATCCACTGGCGGTTGCCGAGACCGTATAGCTGCCGGGGCCCAGGCTGGCAAAGCGGAAGACGCCGCCGGAATCGCTGGTAGTGGTTCGGCTCACCTGGTCGTCGACATTGGTAAGCGTGATGGTCGCGTTGGCGATCGACGCTCCGGTTGCGTCCTGCACGTTTCCCTGTACCCCGGCGGTAAACTGCGCAAGAGCGCCCGGGACCATCATCAGCATAAACATGCACAGGAACTTCGGTGCGAATTTACCCCGGGCGCTGATCGTGATGAGACTGACGAAGCCTTGCGTCAACCGTGCCATTTTCTCCTCCAAAGTCTTTCGACAAATCGTTTGTTTTATGCCTTGCCCTTCAGCCAGGTGAAGGATTTTCAGAACGATGAGAATCCTGTGCGGTTGGTACGCAGACGTTTTCATGCGAGGCGCCGGGGTCTGGTTCCAGCCCACGCGAGAGTATTGGCCCGGAGTGCAGGCGCGCATGAGCTATCCCGGTCAGCTTTATATAGTCCATTTTGACTAGATCAGCGGAGCGGCTGCTGTTTCGGTTGCCGTTGTTTGATGGGCAGAGTAAACTCCGGCCATTCCTGCAATGGTGAATGCGAGTCAAAGGAAATTCTGGATGGCGAGATGGAGAGCTTCTCTACGTCTGCTGGGTTTAGCAGAGGTGGCGCTGCTGTTGCTTGCAGGTTGCGAGCGCCATGCGCCACTGGCAATTGCGGTTATTCCGCGAACCTGCGGCACGATTATGTGGGAACCTGAGCACAGCGGCGCCCAAGCCACCGCTCTCCAGCTCGGCGCCCGTATTTACTGGAATGCCCCTACTCGCGAGGATGACGTTGAAGGCCAGATCGCCATGGTGGAGCGAGTCAGCAGCGAAAATTACGAGGGGATCATCCTGGCACCCGATCAGGCACGTTCGCTCATAACGCCAATACGGCGGGCCATGCAGCGCGGGCTGTCAATCGTGGTGATTGGGTCGCCCTTGCCTGTGCCGGCGGGCGAGAGACTCTCCTACGTCTTAAATGACGAAGAGGCAGGAGGCCGGATCGCCGGTCAACGGATAGCTACCATTCTCCACGGCACAGGTTCGGTCGCGATACTCGGCATCGATAGCGACATAACCGGTATCATGACCCGCGCACGCAGCCTGGAGCAGTTCCTGGTGAGCAAGTACCCGCGCATACGCATCATCAAGAGAAGCGGCTCTTTTAACGTGCCGCACGAGCAACAGGTCGCCGAGGAAACACTTAAGGGGAATCCCGATCTGGATGCGGTGGTTGCCCTGACAGCTACGTCAACGTTCGGCGCCCTCTCGGCGCTGGGCAACGTCCGCTCGGGCCGGCAGATTCGTATCGTCGCCTTCGATCCTGATTCTCTCAACTTCGAAAATCCGAACCTCGACTCCGAGGTGCTGGAGGACACCCAGAAAATGGGTGTCGATGCAGTTCGCCTGGTGGTCGCGAAAATTCATGGACAGAGGGAGCCTCTTGTCACCCAATGCGAACCGTTGTTGGTGACGCGCGAAAACGTGCACTCGGCCGAGGTGGGTCAACTCACATCCATGGATTGGCGGCCGGAACATCTGCGGCGAACCTGGGGAGTTGCGACCTGGGGAGCTGCTCCGTGAAAAAGCTATCGCAGCATCGGCGGATGATTCTCCTGGGGGTGGCCGCCTGTCTTCTGCTTGCCGGCTTTTTTGCCTTTTATCAATACCGTCGCAGCCCAAACCGCGGGTTGCCTTACCATGATTCGTTCGCGACGGGGAAAGCGGAGGAGTGGAAGGCCCTTGGGGGTACATGGGAACTGATGAAAGGCTCCATGCGCAACGACTCGGACGAGCGGGGAGCCAAGCTGCTTACGGGTTCGGCTTATTGGCAGAATTACTCGATGGAAGCGGACGTCATGCTGCTGGGACAGGGCGGCAACGCCGGCCTGATTGTGCGATCGAGTGACGAGGAGGAAGGAGTCGACGCCTACACCGGCTATTATGCGGGACTACGCAACCTTGACAACGCGCTTGTTCTGGGACGTGCGGGGCATGGATGGTCGGAGGTTACCAAGCCGTTCTTTGCCGATCATAGCCGGGTGTTCACTTCAAAGTGGTATCACCTGAAGTTAGTGGCGTATGGGTGTCAGCTGGTAGCCGCAGCCAACATTCCCGGAGAGTCTCCGCACACCTCGATTGCAGTCAACGACGTTGATTGCGTGCAATCCGGCAGAGCCGGCCTGCGCTCCTATGCTGCCGGCGGAGTTTGGCGGAACGTGGTGATTCGCCAGGCGACACAGCCGGATATGGCGGAGATGCTGCGGCAAGAACATTCGGAGAAAGGAGAGGGCCCGCCATCTCAATCCGCCGGCAGCGAAACCCAGAGTAGTTTCCACGCGCCTCAAGCCGGGCATCCTGCGCAAACTCCGCCATCCAATCCGGAAGCGCAGCCGATCAGCAGCCTCAAACTGTTTCCCGTGATACGGCCGCAGAGCGCCACGATTCGCGGGATCGTCGTTCTTACCTCGCCGGCGCTTTTCGTTCAGGACGCGACCGGCGGGATTCTACTGAAACAACCAACGGGCGAACCGGTAAGGGTGGGGGACGAAATCGAAGCGACGGGGATGGTGCGCCCAGGCGCCTTCAGCGCAACGCTGGAACACGCCGGCGTACGTGCCCTGTGGGGCGGATCGCCCATGCCGGCCCTCTCGGTTACCGCATCGCAGGCAGCTACAGGAGCGTTCGATGCGACCCTCATCGAGGTGGAGGGCCGTTTAAGACACAAGGAATACGGGCCAGAGGACAACCTGATCTTCGACTTCGACTCCGGACCGCAATCGTTCCGCGCCATGATGAAGCGAGGACGCGGTGATTACCTTTACAACCATCTGAAACTCGACAGCCGTTTGCAGATACGCGGCGTCGCCGTGGTCGACTCGGCGTACACCGAGGATTTGACGCCCTTCACCCTGCTGGTAGGCTCCACCGATGACATCGTAGAGCTGGCCGGACCACCCTGGTACAGCGCCCCGCACCTGGCGGGCATGGCAATTGGTTTCCTGCTGCTGGCGCTATTAGCCAACTTCGTGTATCACCGGGTTGATAAGTGGCGACTGCGCACGATTGCGGAAGAGCGAGAACATCTGGCATTTGAGATGCACGATACCCTGGCGCAGGGCTTTGCAGGAATCGGTTTTCAATTGGAGGCAATTCGGATTGGAGTTCCCGACGAACTGTCCCGTATACACCAGCAGATCGATTTAGCGACCGAACTCGTGAGGCACAGCCACGCGGAGGCCCGTCGCACCGTGGATATGCTGCGGCCGCGGCAACTGGAGTCGGAGGGGCTGCTCAGCGCTCTTGCCCTGTGCGCCCGCAGGCTGGTGGCGGGAGGTTCGGTTGCCGTGACCTCGAGAGTTCTGGGCGAAGTGCGGCCCATACCGTTGCGGATGAGCGATCATCTCTATCGCATCGGGCAGGAAGCGCTGGCCAACGCAGTGCGCCACGCGCGGCCTTCCAGGCTCAACATAGTCCTCGAATACAAGAAAAACGAAGTGCGCCTGCTGGTCGATGACGATGGGACTGGATTCATCTCGAAGGAAGAGCAGAGCGGTTTCGGCGTGCTCAGCATGCGTAAGCGCGCCACCAGCATTTCTGCCAGGCTTGATATCTCCAGCGTATTGGGCAGAGGGACCCAGGTCTCGGTGACGGCCCCGCTACCGCCGGGCATCACGTTGATTTCATGGCCGGCACATTTCTTAAGGTTTCTAAGGGAGCATTTCAGCAATGCCGCAACTGCCGAACCGCCCCATCCGCATCCTTATCGTGGATGATCATCCCGTCGTCCGCGCGGGCCTCAGAAGCATGCTGGGCACCCAGGCTGAGCTCGAGGTGGTTGGCTCGGCTGCCAGTGGAGAAGAAGCGCTGGCCAAACTCAGCCAGGCGCAGCCCGACGTCTTGCTGCTCGATCTCAGGATGCATGGCATGAGCGGCGTAGAAACGCTGCTTGCGATGAAGCACGCGGGTCACGATGTGCGGGTCATCATCCTGACCAGTTTTGAGACCGACGAAGATATCTATCGCGCCGTACAGGCAGGCGCGCAAGGCTATTTGCTCAAAGACACTGGCCTGAAGGAGATGGTGGAGGCGATCCGCACGGTACACGCGGGGAAAAGGTACATACCACGTGACATCGCCGCCCGTCTCGCGGAGCGCATGATGCGCACCGATCTTACTCCGCGAGAGATTGAAATCCTGAAGTTGCTTTCCAAGGGCCCGACCAACAAGCAAATCGGCCAGGCTCTGGGAATCAGCGAGAATACGGTGAAGAATCATGTAAACAGCGTCATCGAGAAGCTGGAGGTCTCGGACCGTACAGAAGCCGCTACAACCGCCATTCAAAGGGGCCTCATCTCGGTGGATGATTAGAGCCGGGCTTAGAACCTGCGCGAGTTTCCACATGTTCAGGGGGTGGATGATGTTTCAACCAAAGAAGCTGCTTTGGTTGCTGTGTTTTGGCTTTGTATCGCGGCTCCCGCGGGTACAACGTCTGTCTATCCCTCGGTATCCGCGTATCAGGGCACGACTTTAGTCGGGCCGTAATGAAGTGTAAGATAATTGGGCTTTAGGCGCTGCTAACTTGTCCTGGCAAG
>Ga0302326_10023991_pt1 | contig 12414 bp, 12 predicted proteins | sample Palsa_T0_3_FD_202264 | JGI IMG/M metagenome (GOLD analysis project Ga0302326, IMG submission 202264) | Peat permafrost microbial communities from Stordalen Mire near Abisko, Sweden - Palsa_T0_3 | ecosystem: Environmental > Terrestrial > Soil > Palsa > Peat permafrost | place: Sweden: Abisko...
GGATGCCGACAAGGGCAAGGTGCGCTGGATTTCGCTAACCAACGATGCGGAGGCATACATCCCGCGCTTTGGCTGGGTTCGCGAGGGTGTGGTGTGGGCGGAGGTGCTGAACCGCGACCAGAACAAGATGGATCTGTACTTCATCGACGCCAGGACGGGGAAGTCGAGGATCGTTCTGCGAGAGACCACTCCTGGCGCCTGGATCGACTTCGATCACGTGGAGGCTCGCTTCCTGAAGGGCCGGTTTCTGTGGCCGAGCTGGCGCGACGGAACCATGCAGCTCTACCTCTACAGCTTTGACCTGCAAAACCCGCTGGCCGCGGAAGCCAAGCTGGAACGCCAACTCACGCGAGGCGGCTTCGAGGTGCTGGGGATTGACGGCATCGATGAAGGAGCGGGCACGGTGTTTTTCTCTTCGAACCAGGACGACCCGAGGCAGCGGCACATCTTCTCGGTGAAGCTTGACGGAACCGGCTTACAGCAACTGGCTCACGATGAGGGGCTCTACTCGGCGCTGTTCTCAGATGACGGCAGGCATTACGAACAGACCTTCATGGGACCCTCCTCCGCGCCCCGGATAACCCTGTGCGCAGTGGGCGGGTCATGCGTTCCGGTCTGGCAGGCGCGCGATGATATTGCAGAGTATGGGCTGCGGGCTTCGAAGTTTTTGGAATTCAAAGCGGAGGACGGAACGACCCTTTATGGGCGTCTATTGCTTCCTCCCGATCCGCCAGCCAGCGGCAAGATTCCCCTTATCGTACATATTTACGGCGGGCCGGCGGCGCAGATGGTTCTGAAGGAGCCGACGAATCCATTCGATGAGATCCTGGCGCGCCAGGGCTTCGCGATTTTTGCCGTGGACAATCGCGGCACGCCGGGCCGCGACCGCAAGTTTCAAACCGCGATCCGCCACGAGTTCGGCGCGATCGAGTTGAAAGATCAACTTACGGCGCTGGATCAGCTGCTTTCGCAATATCCGCAACTAGATCGGGGCCGGGTTGCGATCTGGGGATGGTCGAACGGAGGTTCGATGACGCTCTATGCCATGACCCACTCCGACCGCTTCCGCGCGGGCGTTGCCGTGGCGCCAGTGACCGACCAGATCAACTACGACAGCATTTATACCGAGCGCTACATGGGCCAGTTGAAGGATGATCCCGTGGGATATGCCGAATCCGACGTTACGAAGGCGGCCGCCGACCTGCACGGAGCTCTATTGCTGGTCCACGGCACCGGCGACGACAACGTCCACTTCCAGAACAGCGTGCAGATGATAGACGCGCTGATCAAAGCGGGCAAGCAATTTCAGCTGATGATCTATCCCAACAAGACGCACAGTATCGCGGGGAGCGATGCGCGCGCTCACTTGTTCCACATGATTGACGATCACTTCCAGAGGGAGCTGAAGTAGGAGGAATCCTACTTGCGCTTGTCGGGCTTGCGGGACGAACTTACTCTGGTCGTGCTTTCTTTTGAAGAGCTCTCTTTGCTGGAACTCTCTTTCGAAGAGCTATCTTTGGATGAGCCGTCCTTCGCAGAACTTTCCTGCGCGGAACTTTCTTTGGCAGTGCCGTCGGACTTGCCCTTCTCGTCCTTCTTCGAGTCGGTATTGCCTCCATCGGAAGATGGCGCGTGAGATTTGTTGGCGTAATCGGTAACATACCAGCCCGACCCTTTGAACTGCACGGCCGGGGCTGAGATCATCTGCTCAACTTTGCCTCCGCACTCGGGACACTTCTTTACCATCCTGTCGGAGAACTTCTGGATTTTCTCAAAGCGGTGACCGCACTTCTCGCACTGATATTCGTAAAGAGGCATGGATTTCGAGACGGTTTGTGAAAAAAGATGCTTTCAACTTGATTCTAGGGGTGCGGGTTCGATTGCGTCAATTCAAGCATTGCGTCAATTCAAGCGAGGAAGAGTGAACTCTATCGCCCCATGATCATCCCTACGAGGCTTCAGTAAACTGTTCCACGAGACGCTTGGGAGCGGTATTGCGCCAGGCGGCCGCGATTGCGCGTTGTGCGGTTTCTTTATTAACGCTCTTGAGGTCTATCGTGGTGGCGCCGCGGCGTCCCCAGGCGCCTTTCGCCGGCACGAAGACGGCTGGATCGGCCTTCGAGAAATAATGCTGCTGCTCGGGAGTGAACTTGACCATGCCCCAACCCTTGGCGGGATAGCCGAGCGTCGCGAAAATCTTCCCGTGCACACGAAAATCCGGATGATCCATGTGAGCGTGTTCAGTGGCTTCGGGAAGAGCTAAAGCCAGGCGGCGAAAGTCATTGGCGGTCATGGGCGCGCTCTCGGCAAAGATGTACGTACGCTAGCATAACGGTGGATCGGGCATCCAGGTTACGCTTGCCGCGGTGATAGACTTCGCGCATGAAGGACTCAGTCCGCGAGCCCGACCAGACTGCCGCTGCGCTGGAACGTTCGCCTCATATCGCGGGCCCGGCGCTTTATCTGGTCGCCACGCCGATCGGCAACCTGGAGGACATTACGTTGCGTGCTGTGCGGGTGCTCAAGGAAGTCGACATCATCGCCTGCGAGGACACGCGGCAGACCCAGAAACTGCTTAACCACTACGGCGTTACGACGCGCACCATCAGCTATCACGAGCACAATGAGATCACGCGCGCGGCAGAGTTGGTGAAGGATCTGCAGGAAGGGGCGAGCGTAGCGCTGGTGACAGATGCGGGCATGCCCGGGATTTCTGATCCTGGATTTCGACTGATTTCTCTGGCCATTCGGCATGGCCTGCCGGTCGTCCCGATTCCTGGGGCGTCGGCGTTTCTGGCGGCCCTGGTGGCGAGCGGCCTGCCCACGGATTCGTTCCGCTTCAGCGGATTTCTTCCGTCGAAGCGGGGGGAGCGGCGAGCGGCTCTGGAGTCGATCAAGGCTTCGCCGCGCACGCAGGTTTTCTACGAAGCTCCGCACCGGGTTGCCGAAACACTCGCCGATGTGGTCGAGGTTCTGGGAAGCGCCCGGCATGTGGTGATCGCTCGCGAAGTGACCAAGCTGCATGAAGAGTTTCTGCGCGGACGTGCGAACGAGGTGCTGAAGACATTGAAGGCGCGGGACGGGGTGAAGGGAGAGATTACGCTGCTGATCGGGAGGGTCGAGGAAGCTGACGCGCAGGTTACCGTTTCGCCACAGATGAGCGTCCGCCGGCGGGTGGAGCACATTATGGCTGAGGAGAAGGTTGATGAGAAAGCTGCGCTGAAGAAAGTGGCGAAGGAGCGAGGGATTTCGAAGAGCGAGGCTTATCGAGAGTTGCAGAGGAGCAAGTGACATGCAAGCGGCGATGCCCAAGCGGACAGCCGAGGGCGGCTGTCCCCCCAACGGGCGTTGTTATTTCCCCGCCAGTTCCCGCTTTACCGCTTCGCTGACGATCTTTCCATCCACGCGCATCCCGGCCCCAGAGAAGCGGGCCATCGCGTTTTTCATGACCGTGCCCATGTCTTTCATGGTCGGCGAGCCCATTTCGGCGATGGTGGCTTTCACCCCGGCGGCGATTTCGGCTTCGCCGGCGGCTTTCGGCAGGTAGCTTTCTATTAACACGATCTCGGCGGCTTCCTTGTCGGCCATCTCCTGGCGTCCGCCTTTGGTGAACTGCTCGACGGATTCCTTGCGCTGCTTAATCAGCGTGGTGAGCACGGCCTGCGATTCTTTTTCATCGAGTGGCGCCATTTTTTCGATCTCGCGATTCTTGAGCGCGGTCTTGACCATGCGCAGAGTGGAGAGGCGCTGCTCCTCGCGCGCCTTCATGGCCGCGGTGATATCTTGCTGAATCTGTTCGATGAGGCTCATGAGGGGATTATAGACGGTGGGTCGGGCAGCGGACGCACCTCGGTGCGTCCCTGCCAGGGCTCGTTCTGTGGATGTTACGCTACAGCGCATTTGCGTGCGCGGCTGATGAAACGCCCCGCGACAGGAATCAGGCACTTCGGTAAACTAAAGGACTATCCCTTTCATAAGGATCCTTTCTATGCTGCGCAAGAACCGTCTTTTTACTCCCGGGCCAACTCCGCTGCTGCCGGCGGCGCAAACGGCCATGGCTTCATTCACGGCACATCACCGCACGGCTGATTTTCGGGCGTTGTTCCAGCGCGTGCTCGCCGACATGAAGGAATTCGTGGGCACGCAGAATGACGTGCTGGTGCTGGCTTGCTCGGGGACGGGCGTGATGGAAGCTTCGGTCTCGAACCTGACCTCGCCCGGCGACAAAGTTCTGGTGCTCACAGCCGGCAAGTTCGGCGAGCGCTGGACCGGGCTGGCCAAGGCTTTCGGCTGTAACGTCGACATACTCAGCGTGCCCTACGGGGAGACTTTCGCGTTGAATGAGATTCGCGGGAAGCTCGATTCCAAGGTGCGTGCGGTGTTTGTGCAGGCCACGGAGAGCTCGACCGGCGCGCGGCACGACGTGCAGGGGATCGCTAAGCTCGTACGTGAAAACGGCGGCGACATGCTTCTGATAGTGGACGCGATCACAGGCCTGGGCACGACGCATCTTGGTGCGGATGCCTGGGGGGTGGACTTCATCATTGGCGGCTCGCAAAAAGCGCTGATGATGCCGCCGGGCCTGGCGTATTGCGCGGTCAGCGAACGGGCATGGAAGAGGATGGAGACGGCCACTTCTCCGCGTTACTACTTCGACTTGCGCAAGGAACGCAAATCGGCGGCGAAAGGTGAATCGGCTTATACCCCGGCGACGTCGCTGTTTGCGGCGCTGGGAGCTGCGTTGGAGTTTATTCGCGGCATGGGCAACGGCGATCTGGCCCAGGGACGCGAGGCGCTGGTCGACAATGCCGAACTCTGCGCAGAAATGACGAGGGCAGGCGCGCAGGCCTTGGGATTGAAGCTCTTTGCTGCAACGCCGGCGGCCGCTCTCACGGCGATCTGCTCGCCGGCCGGGATTGATTCCGGAAAGATCGTGAAAGAATTCCGCGAATCTTTCGATGCGGTGGTCGCCAACGGACAGGGTGAGATGAAAGGCCGGCTGTTCCGCATCGCGCACATTGGGTACTACGATTATCTGGACACGATCGGCATTCTGGGCGCGCTGGAACACGTGCTGGCGCGGGTAACCGGAAAGGCAATCGAGTACGGGGCGGCGGTGCGCGCGGCGCAGGAAGTGTACGCGCGCGCCCTCTCCGGCAAACGGCAACTGGTGGGAGCGTAGGACCCGCGAGCTAACCGCGACCTTGGTCGCTGGCGCTCTCTCAGAGCAGGCTCTGTGGATGCGCGCGGCTCGCCCAGATCCATTCGGCATCGCTCAGGGCAGGCTCACACGACGCAAGAAACGCTTGATCGGGATAACAATCACTTAGGAAAGGTTTGAGTGCATCGGTGAAAGTAGTCATCGCGGAGAAAATCTCGGCATCGGCGGTAGAGCAGCTCAGGGAACCGGGGTGGATCGTGCTCACTGCCGATCAGCTCGATGGCAAGCTGGCGGAGCAGCTGGAATCGGCGGACGCGCTGATCGTGCGCTCGGCTGTGCAAGCTGACGCCGCGCTGCTGGCACATGGCAAGAAGCTGCGCGTCATTGGTAGAGCAGGTGTGGGCGTGGACAACATCGATCTGGATGCGGCGACGCGCCAGGGCATTGCGGTGATGAACACACCCGGGGCCAACGCGGTGGCCGTGGCAGAACAAACGCTGGGGATGATGCTGGCCATGGCTCGCCACCTGTGCCGCGCGGATGCTCTCATGCATGCAGGCAAATGGGAAAAGAAGTCGCTGCAAGGCACCGAACTGCGGGGCAAGACGCTGGGCATTGCCGGCCTTGGCCGCATCGGGATGGAAGTGGCGCGGCGGGCGCGAGCTTTTGGAATGGAGATTGTGGGGCATGATCCGTTTGTTTCGGTCAGCGTAGCGAAGGAGCAGGGGATACGGCTGGTGAGCCTGGACGAGCTTTATGCGGCGGCCGATTACACCACGCTGCACGTGGGCCTCACTCCGCAGACGACAGGAATGATTAATGAAGCCGCCATCAGGAAAATGAAAAAAGGCGTCCGCCTGGTGAATTGCGCTCGGGGAGAGCTGGTACATGAGGCCGACCTGGTGAACGCGCTGAAGCAAGGCCACATTGCCGCCGCGGCGCTCGACGTTTTCACCGAGGAACCTTTGAAGAATTCGCCGCTCGCGGCGATGGAGAATGTGATTCTCACACCGCACATCGGAGGCGCGACGTTCGAGGCGCAGGAAGCCGTTGGGGTGCAGATTGCGCAGCAGGTGCGGGAATACCTGAAGCATGGCGTAATTCAGAATGCGGTGAACGTGCCTTCGGTTTCGGCCGAAGAGTACGCTGAGATGCAGCCCTACATCGTTCTGGCGGAGCGCATGGGAGCGTTTCTGGCGCAGATCTCCGAGGGATCGATTGAGGAGATTTCGCTGCGCTACAGCGGCCATATCGCGGAGTGGAAGACGGAACTCATTCGCAATGGCGCGATCAAGGGCATCCTCAACCAGGCACTGGAAGAGAAAGCCAACCTGGTGAATGCCGCGTCCCTGGCTGATTTGCGCGGACTTCGCGTCCACGAATCGCATAAGGCGAAGGCCTCGACCGGCGGCGCCGGCAGCGTGTTGAGCGTTTTTCTCAAGAGTTCGACGGAAGAGCACATGGTGAAGGGGGCCGTCCTGCATGGAACTGCGCCGCGGCTCTTGCATATCGATGACATCGACGTGGAAGCGCCACTGGGACGAGACTTGATTTATCTGCGAAACCGCGATGTCCCGGGTGTGATCGGCAAGGTGGGCACGATCCTGGGCGAGAGCGAGATCAACATTGCGGACTTCTCGCTGGGGCGGCGCGGTGCAGAGGCATCCTCGGAGCCGCGTGAGGCCATCGCTGTGGTTCACGTGGATGGTCCGGTGCCGGACGATGTGCTGAAGAAGCTGGAGAAGATTCCAGCGGTGCGGCAGGCCAAGGCGGTGCGGTTGTTCTAAAGCCTTGGCTCATTATTGGGCGGAGCCGCAAGCCATTGGCCGCGCAACCACCCGTGCTACATATGGAATAAGTCGGGCGGCGTCGAAATGAGGATGCGCCCAACCACGAAGTTCGTCTCCGTCCTTCGTAAGCTTTAGGGTTACGCCCGTGAGACCATCTGTCCAGGTGAGATCTACGCTGTCTTTACCCTGCGGTCGCCAGTATGCCTTGCGACGCGAGGTCACTCCTGGTGGAACGGTGCGAATGACGAGACCGTTTTGTTCGAGGCCGTCCGTCCCGTGCTCGAGGCGCAGTTCAATGCGCTGGGGTGGTGTTGCGAGCTTGGCGTCCTCGCCCATCGACCATGGCCACCACCGCCCAAGCTGCAATTCGTAGCAGCCTGCGAAAGGAGCTGCGGCTGACATTGAAATCTGCGGGCTTGAGGAGGAGCTTTCCTGGCCGGGGGATCCTGAGGGGCAAACAATCGCAATCAAGAGTGCTGCTGCCGCGAGCCAAAAAGCCTGCTCTGATTTACCCCGCATAGCTTCACTACGATCCTTGTTCATTCCGCCGCAGCTTACGGCTTTCCGCCAGGAGAGCCATCGAGTGCATCAAATTCTGCAGCGTGACAATGCCCACGAGTCGCTGATCTTCGACCACTGGGATGATGCTGAGATTGCGCGCCGTGAGTTTGCGGAAGGCGGAAGCCAACGACTCTTGCCGCGCCGAGACTTCGAAGAGCTTGTTCATCACGGCCTGTACGTAGCCGTTGCCTTCGAGGCGCAGAGCCTCGAGGATGCGCTGCCGGGAAATCACGCCGACCATGTCGCTGCCGCGAACCACGGGGAAATCATCCTGCAGGGAATGCACTGCTTTGTCGAGCGCGTCTTCGAGCGTGTCTGCCGGCGAGAGAGTGGCGAAGTCGGTCAGCATCACTTCCTCAAGGCGCACGTTGTCCAGCACAGACTGAAAGATGACGGCGCGTTCTTCCAGTTGAGCCGCGGAAAAGATAATGACGCCCACCATGGTGAGCCAGGTATTGCTGAACAAACCGGCCACCATCAGAATCATCGCCATGGCATGGCTGATGGAGACGGCGCGCCGCGTGGCCGCGGCGGAATCGATGGTCCGCGCGAAAAATGCGCGAAGAATGCGGCCGCCATCGAGAGGATACGCAGGCAGAAGATTCAATCCAGCAATGTAAAGGTTGGCCCCAACCAGGCTGCGCGGCAGGTTGCTCGATTGCAGCAAAGGCCACTCCCACAAATGTGCGCCTCCGCCAGAGGCGAGAATCACGCCGGCCGCAAGCAGAGCGAAAACAAGGTTGACCAGAGGTCCGGTGAGAGCGATGCGAACCTCGCGACTCCAGGCCGCCGCCTTCGACTCCGGTTCCACGGCGCGCGATTCGTCGAAAACGGTTACCCCGCCGAGCGGCAAAAGAATGACTGCCTTGGGAACTAATCCGAAGCGCCGGGCCACGAACATATGTCCGATTTCGTGAGCGACGACGCAGGCGAGCACGATACCCACCAAAGCCAAGTCCCGCGGCCCATTCGCCGAGTTGTGTGCGGTGGTTTCGGTCCAGAAAACGAACAAAGGCAGAAACAGAAACGTCAGATGGATGCGAACTTCGACTCCGAACAATCGCCCGGCGTGAACCGACCAGCTTCTCATAAGAGTTTAACTGCAGAGTTCAACTACTACTGTTATTTTACATGGTCGGCTATATTGGCTCCGGTACTCGAAGGTTCCCAGGCATGCGCGTGATCGCCGGCAAATACCGGGGGCGTCCTCTGCGCTCGCTCGCCGGCGCGGACATCCGTCCCACTTCCGACCGGTTGCGGGAGACGCTGTTCAATGTGCTCACAGCAGGCAATCCCCAGGCGCTCGAAGGCAGCGTGTGGCTGGATCTATTCGCCGGCACGGGTGCGGTGGGAATTGAAGCGCTCAGCCGCGGAGCCAAGCAAGTTTATTTCGTCGAAACCTCGCCCGCCGCAGCCAAGTTGATCGAACGGAACCTCCAGAGCCTGGGAATCGCAGAAGGATATGGGATTCTTCGCGACGATCTTTCCGGAATGCTGTGGCGGCTGCAACGTGATCATGTAGTCGCGGATCTGGTGTTCTTGGATCCGCCCTATCGAATGCGGCAGGCCTATGAAGAAACTCTCATGGCACTGGCCGATTCGTCGCTGGTTTGGGCTATGTCGCTGGTAGTCGCCGAGCACGAAAAGAGGTTCGATCCCGGAGAAGAATTCTCCTCGCTGCGCAGAACCCGCAAGCTGATCCAGGGAAATACAGCTCTCAGTTTTTACCGGATCGGCGGAAGACCGGACTTGACCACGTAGAGTGAAGTTCGTCAGTCGCAGTGCGCGACAGAGCTACATCAGCAGTTCGCCAGTGCGGCGGGTGATGGGGTGCTGCATCTCCTGCAAATCGTTCTTCACCATGTTGAGGCCGTAGACACAGCCCTCGAACTCGCGCGAAAGTTGAGCGAACAGCGGCGCCACCTTGGCGTATTCGAAGTGCTCGAACTTCGACACGATGTAGTAGCTTTCTTTCCCCGCCTTCATCCACTCCACAAAATTCTCCAGCCGATGGCGGCGCAGGCGGAAGTGATTAATGCTCTCGGGAAACATTCCGGCGAAGAACAGCGCGTAGTCGCCGATGTGTTTGCGTACCTGGCGCTCGCGGTCAAACGAAGGCGCGGGCCCGTAGACGGGATCGGATTCGAGCAGGATTTCGCCCAGGTCGGTAAGCGGGCGATTGGCTGCGTCGCGAATCTTGAACAACTGCTCGGTTTCGCAGAATTCAGTCAGCAAGTGCGAAACGTAGGCGACAATCTGAGGGTCACGGATGCCGATCTCCTCGGCGTAGTGGCGTCCTACCAATTCCTGGAAGAGCTGCCGCAGCGGATGAGATTCCGGAATCATGCCTCTTGACTCCTAAAAGCCTGGGTCCTGAAAGCCCCGTCGAGCGGGCTTCCAAATCGTCGTAAGTAACTAGTTACCCTAGACCCGATCCGAAAGCAAGTGACTTTTGTTTATCGGGCGGATCACTTTCAGCAATGATTAGAAGTATGCAAGCGCTTGCAAGGTTGCAACGACGTTTTGTTGGCACTCGCGGTTGTCGGTTGCTAATCGCAAAGGGTTGACGCAAATACAATGAACTCGCCGGAGAGGAATGGAGCCAAATGGAAAGAATGAACATCTCGAGCGGCACACCATGGGAACCGCTTGTAGGTTACTCGCGTGCAGTAAGGGTCGGACCTTACATTCATGTTTCGGGCACCACAGCCACGGCGCCGGATGGCAGTATTGTGGGCGTGGGAAATCCCTACGCTCAGGCGGTGCAGACGATCAAGAATATCGAGAGCGCTTTGCAGAAAGCCGGGGCGAGCTTGAAAAATGTCGTGCGCACGCGCATCTACGTGATCGACATTGCGGAGTGGGAAAAGATCGGCAAGGCGCACGGCGAGTTCTTTGGCGACATTCGCCCAGCAACCTCGGTGGTCCAGGTTAGCGCGTTGATCTCGCCGGAGATTCTGGTCGAGATTGAGGCGGACGCTTATCTCGAAGAGAGATGAGGGTGGGTGGACTGGTCCAAGAGCGTCGCAATTGTGACCGCAATTCTAGTTTTCGCGGACGCCAGGTAAAGTTTTCTGGCAGTGTTGCAATTCGCTTGACAACAGCTTCAACGTGAGAATAATGCATCCATCTGATTCTGCTTCGAATTGGTATCGGCTCGGCGAGGGTTGCGACGAGCCGGAGGGGGTGTTTATGAGCGTTCTGGAGCTTTGCGACCGGGAGATCGCGGCCGTTCCGCTTGATGCGACCGTAGCGGACGCCATCAATAAAATGCTCGATCACCATGTGGGCGCAGTGGCGGTGGTCGATTCCGAATACCGGGTAGCCGGAATCTTCACGGAGCGCGACGTCCTGCGCAAAATGGCTCTGAGCCGCACCGATCCGCAGACCACGCCGGTGCGTGAACTGATGACCACTCCGGTCGAGATGGCGACGCGGCGCACCGGGGCGGGCGAAGCGCTCACCACGATGCTGGAGCGCCACTTCCGCCACTTGCCGGTCGCGGACGACAAGGGCAAGCTGCTGGGGATTCTTTCCATCCGCAACTTGCTGGAATGGCGCGTCGACGACCTCAGCCGCGAACTCGAATCGCTCGAGCAATATGTCTCGAACGATGGGCCCGGAGGCTAGGCCGGTTCTGCGGCCCCCACTTTCTGACCGATGACGATCGCTCCATTTATTGTGGCTATCAGCGCCGTGACACGTGCATTGCCACTTTTTCCTTCCGTCTGCAAGATTCCGACACTCGCTTGAATAGAGGAGACGCCCCGTGAAGAAATTTCGACGTGCGTTGATGCTTGTTGTGCTGCTCGTGCTTGCGGTGTTCCAGGTTTTTGCCCAGGAGAGTTCGCGAAGCGTCGTAATCCACGCCGGGCATGTGCTCGATGTAAAGAGCGGCAAGCTACTCGCGGATCAGACGCTCGTCATTCAAGATGGCAAGATCGTAAGCGTGGGAGCATCCGCGGAAGCAAAGCCGCCTGCCGATGCGGTTCGCATTGAGTTGCCCAATGCAACCGTCCTGCCGGGATTGATTGATGCGCACACGCACCTGACCATGGACCCCAAGTTCGGTTATGAAGAGTTGGGCGTGTCAGTTCCGCGCGAAGCGCTGACTGGCGCCAAGAACGCGCGGGTTACGCTGCAGGCGGGATTCACCACCGTGCGCAACGTGGGCGCGAGCGGCTTTACTGATGTGGCCTTGCGCGACGCCATTAACGCGGGCGACGTGCCGGGGCCGAGGATGCTGGTGAGCGGGCCGCCGCTGAGCATCACCGGCGGACACGCGGACAATAACCTGCTGCCGTTCGAATATCACGCGACCTCTGACGGCGTGGCCGATGGCGTGGATGGCGTGCGCCGCATGGTTCGGCAGGACATCAAGTATGGCGCGGACCTGATCAAGTTCATGGCCTCGGGCGGGGTGCTCTCGAAGGGAGACAATCCGCAGGCCTCGCAGTACACGCTGGAAGAAATGAAGACCATTGTGGCCGAGGCCCACCGCCTGGGACGTAAAGTTGCGGCTCATGCCCACGGAGCGCAGGCCATTCTTTGGGCGTCGGAGGCGGGAGTGGATTCGATCGAGCACGGCTCCTACATTGACGATGCGGGCATCGCGGAGATGAAGAAGAACGGCACCTATCTTGTGCCCACGCTTTATCTGGGCGACTGGTTTCTGGAGAATGCCGAGAAAAATCATGTGCCCGATTTTTACCTAGCCAAGGCAAAAGCCGTCATGCCGGTCGCACGGCAGAATATTGCCCATGCCTTTGCCAGCGGAGTGAAGGTGGCGTTCGGCACCGATGCCGCGGTTTATCCCCACGGCATGAACGCGCATGAGTTCGCGGTGATGGTGAAGCTGGGGCTGACGCCGTTGCAGGCGATTCAGGCGGCCACGATTAATGC
>Ga0302326_10023992_pt1 | contig 12414 bp, 10 predicted proteins | sample Palsa_T0_3_FD_202264 | JGI IMG/M metagenome (GOLD analysis project Ga0302326, IMG submission 202264) | Peat permafrost microbial communities from Stordalen Mire near Abisko, Sweden - Palsa_T0_3 | ecosystem: Environmental > Terrestrial > Soil > Palsa > Peat permafrost | place: Sweden: Abisko...
GCTCGGCGTCGCGATCGTCGGCTCGGTCCTCAACTCCGCCTACGGCGCGCACGTTCTGCACGGTCTGGTCTCGCTGGGCGCGTCTGCCTCGACCGGGCGGCTGGCCGGGCAGTCGGTGGTCGCGGGGATGAACGTGGCCGCCCGGTTCCCGGCCCCGCTCCAGGCCGCCGCGCACGATGCGGTCAGCTCGGCGTTCATGGTGGGCCTGCACCGCGGCTCGTTCGTGGCCGCCTGCGCGGTGGCGGTCGCCGGGCTGGTGGCGCTGGCCTTCCTGCCGGCCCGCGCGGCGGTTGCCGCCGGTGGTGCGGCCGGTGCGGCTGGTGCGGTTGGTCTGGCCGGCGGGGCGGGCGCGGTGGGAGAGGAAAATGCATCAGTCGCCCGAACGGACCCGGCTGACTCCGGCCGCTCCACTGATTCAGTCAAGGCGTCGCGGGCGTAACCCGGACGACCGGGCGAGGGGCGACGGGCGACGGCGACCGCGAGGGCCAGCGCGAGCGCTTGTTGCTGTTATCTAACGAGTACGGGGGCTGGGCGAGGATAGTGGATCGTTGTGTACAGCGCGGGATGTACACAACGATCCACTATCTTGTTGTCGTGGCCCGGCGGGCGCGCCCGGATGAATTCTGGCGTCCGGGTGGAAGAGATGTAATGCTGGATTATGTCCCAGAGCTCGGACGATGAGTACCGCGAATGGGTGCGGCGGCTGCGCGATCAGTCCCGGCGCGACGCCGAGTCGCTCGTGCCGCGGCCGGACTACCCGGTTTTCGGGCTGGCGGCGCCGGCCCTGACGCCGGCCGTGCTGCTGCATCAGAGCCATAGCGGGTTCCCGGTGGTGGTGGCGCTCCGGTACGGGTGGTGGGAGACGGCGACCGGACCGCATGTGACCGTCACCAGCGCTGCACCGAAGGCCGAGATCAGGGCGGCGTCTTCCGTCCCCGGGGTGCCGGCGTCGTTCACCTACGGACCTCCGGTGCGCGACCCCGAGCGGGACCTGATCCGCGAGATCGATGCCGAGCGCAAGCGCGTCGCCGTCCACACCGGGGTGGACCAGGACGAGCCGGCTGAGCCGCCTCGCTACACCCGCGAGACGCTGCCGATCGGCGATGCGCTCGTCTGCCGCCACGGGACGATGTGGGCGGCCCGTCTCATCGACGGCTCGCCGGAGGTCATCGTCACGATTAGCGGACACGGGGCCGACCCGGACCTAGTCCGGCTGGAGCCGGTAACCGATCTTGCCCCGATGCTGGCGGCGCGGAACGAGGTGTTCGGACGGCTGCGGGAACGCCGCCGCGCGATGCCGCCGCCGGTGCTCGAGCCCGCTGAGGGGGTCGCGGCCTGGCGGGCGCTGGCCGACTTCTCGCTGGCGTCGAACGCCCGCATCAGGCAGGCGGCCCGGTCGGGACGCGAGCCGCGGATGCCGGTCGGCTCGGGCCCGATGCGCGCCGCGCTCTGGCAGCGGGCGGTACGCGAGCGGCAGCGTTTCGCCGGCGGCAGCGCGACGACGGCCGACGGCGCGGTGACGGCGGTCATCAATCACGTGGGTCACCTGGACGACCGGGCCGCGTGGTTTGGCACCGACGCGCGGCTACGCGAGGCCGCGATCGACCAGACCCTCAGGCGCGCGCTGCTCGCTGATTCCGTGCCGAGCGAGCCCGCCCAGGACGCATGGGACCGCTACTGGTCGGAGCACCTGGCGTGGCTGCGGCTTGACCCTCAAGCGGCTGACCGGCTCGCGCCGGCGCGGAACCGCGACACGCTCGCCGATTACTGGCTGCGGGCGTGGGCGCGCTGGGCCGCGACCGCCTGACCGGCCACGCCGGGCAGGGAATCCGCCGAGTCGGAGGGGCGGAGCCAGCCGTGACCGCCAACGCCGGGTAGAGAATCCGCTGGGTCGGAGGGGCGGAGCCACGGGTCCGTTCGGAAAAACCGCTCTTGATTCTTTTAGCGACCGGCGTCCGGGGCGTCGAACAGGCGAAGGGCGTGCGCCCGGGCGGCGGCCTCGGTGCGGGTGGCCGCGCCGAGCTTGCCGAGGATGTTGGAGACGTGCACGCTCGCCGTCTTCGGCGAGATGAACAGCGCGGCCGCGATCTCGCGGTTCGACTGGCCGGCCGTGACCAGGCGAAGCACCTCGATCTCACGGCCGGTCAGGCCGAGGCGTTCGTGCTGGGCAGCGGTCGCCGAGCCAGTGGCCGTGCCGGTTGCCCTCAGCAGCAGGGCGGTGATCTGCTCCGTCAGCGGGCCGGCGCCGAGGCGCTCCGCGAGCGGTGCGGCCCGGCGCAGCCGTTCGACCGCCGCCTCGCGTCCCGACGGGCCGCCGGACAGCGCGGCCTGGGCGGCGACGACCAGCGCGAGCGCGGTCGGGTAGGGCTGGTCGATGTCCTCCCAGGCCGCCACGGCGGCGTCGGCGGCGGCGAGCCGAGCCGCGGCGGAGGGAGCGTCTGCGGTGTCATCGTCAGCGCGGGGGTCGATCGCCGCGTACCACCATTGCCAGGCTCGCTGCACCGGGCCGGATACGTCGAGCTTCTCCGCCAGTGTGCGCAGCCGGCACAGCAGCGCGTCGGCGGCCTCGCCGGGCGCCTGCCGGGCGACGGCGGCCGCGGTCGCGGTCAGCGGCCAGACGTACCGGGGGCTGCTCGCGGACAGGTCGAACTGCGTGAGCATCTCAGCGGCCAGGTCGACCGCGGCGGCCGGACCCTTGGTCGCAAGCGACAGCTCGATGTCAAGCACCGCCTGCGGCAGGTGCTCCTGGTCGTCATACCGGGAGCCGGATAGCGCCGCCCGGCTGGCGCTCGCCCGCCTGACCGCGGTGGCTATGTCGCCGCGGGCGAGAGCGATCGACGCGCACGCGATCCACAGGCCCACCCGGGTGAGCGTCGGCGGGGCAAGGTCCAGGGCGCGTTCGGCGACCTCAACCGCCTCATCCCACCGGCCGAGGAACATCAGCGGCTCGGCCACGTTGATCGCGAGGAACGCGCCGCGGGTGCGGGCCAGCCCGTGCCGTTCGGCGTCGGCGATGCCCTCCCGCGCGACCACGGCGGCGCGCTCGTACTGGCCCGCGCCGCAGAGCAGGTGCGACTCGTAGATGACGAGCTTGATGATCGGCTGGTAGGCGCCGATCTCCTCCGCGATCTGCCGGGCCTCCGCGATCAGCCGGAACGACTCGCCGCCCGGCTCCGCCAGCCCGAGCGGGCCGGCCTTGATCCCCGCCAGCGCGGTGAGCGCCTGCGCCTCCGCGTCACGGTCGCCCAGTTCGCGGGCGAGGCGCAGCGCGTCCTCCGCCCATCCCGTGAATTGCTCGCCGCCGCTGTGGCAGCTGTAGTGCGACGCGGCGAGCAGGAGCTGGATCCGCGCCTGCTTGGAGAGGGACTCGGGCACCAGGCCCAGTGCCCGGTCCAGGTCATTTTTGTCCTCGGGCAGGCCGAGGTCCTTCCTGAACAGGTGCCGCTGGCTGAGCAGCAGGGCCACCCGGACCGGGTCGGTGGCCTCGTCCAGCTCCGACAGGGCCGACTCGACAAACGCGAGTCCGCGCTTGTGCTCGCCCGCGTCACGCGCGGCGGCGGCCGTTTCCTCGAGGACCCGCACGTGGTCGGCGCCGACCCGCTGCGCGTCCGGCACCTGGTCCCACAGCTCAAGGACGCGGGCGAGCAGCACCAGCCGCTCGGCGTGCGCGACCGAGCGGGACGCCTGCACCGACGCTTGCCAGGCGCTGATCAGCGCCCAGGTCGTGTTGTGGGCCGAGTACCAGTGGTGCGCCTTCTCCATGTCCGCCCGTCCGTCGCCGACCAGCGCCGGGTCGGCGTCGATCGCGAGCGCGAACTTGGTGTGCACCTGGCTGTGCTCGCCGGGCAGCAGGTCCTCGTGCACGGCTTCCCGGATCAGCGCGTGCCGGAACGCGTACCCGTCGGCGGTGGTGACCAGGACATTGCCGGTGACGGCGGGCCTGATCGCGGTGGTCAGCTCATCCTCGGTCCGGCCGGTGACCCGGGCCAGCAGCGGGTGGCTGGTGGCGCCGCTGCCGGCGCTGGCGATGCGGAGCACCTCCTGGGTGTCCTCCGGCAGCCGCCGCACCGCCTGCTGCAGCAGGTCGGCCAGGGAGTCGGGGATCAGCGCGCAGCCGTCGGGGCAGGCCAGCAGCTCCTCGGTGAAGAGCGGGTTGCCCTCCGCCCGCTCGTAGAGCGTGTCGGTCAGCGCCCGCTCGGGGAAGCCGCCGAGGACCGCCGCCGCGAGCTCCTCCGCCTGGCCCCGGCTCAGCCGCGGCAGCTCCGCCCGCTCGACCCAGTCGATCCTGGTCAGCTCGGCCAGCAGCGGCCGCAGGGGATGGGTGCGGTGCAGCTCGTCGGAGCGGAACGTCACCGCGATGAGCACGTTCGCCAGCGCGCGCTGGTACCCGATGAGGAACGCGAGGAGGTCGCGGCTCGACCGGTCGGCCCAGTGCGCGTCCTCCACCACCAGGACCAGCGGCTGCTCCACGGCCAGCCGCTCGAGCAGGCTCAGGAACTCCTCGAAGAGCCGCGCGCGCGCCTCGCCCGCGCTGTGCACGGCGCTGACGGCCTCGCCGGCCGGCCGGCCGGCCGCCAGCTCGGGAAGGAGCCGGGCCAGCTCCCGTGTGGCCCGGTCGCTTCCCGGCAGCAGGCCGATGAGGTCGTCGGCCCCGATCTCCCGCACGAGGTCGCGCAGCATCGCCGTGAACGGCCCGAACGGCAGCCCGTCGGCTCCCAGCTCGAGGCATCCCCCGATCAGCACGCGCGCGCCCGCCGCCCGCGCTCGGGCCGCGAACTCGCTGATCAGCCGGGTCTTGCCTACCCCGGCCTCGCCCCCGATGAGCAGGGCGGCAGGACCACCCGCTCGAACCGCATCAAATGCGGCCTGCAGGGAGGCCATCTCTGCCGCCCGCCCAACGAGAACGGGGCTACCTCCGCGTCTGTTCATCTCATAGAGAAGCGTCTCACCGGGGTCTGACATTCCGGCTGTGACGGCGATTTCGCGGTTTTGTCCGCCTGTGGAGTCCGGCATTTTCCTGCCCGCCTTGACGGCGCGCCGACGGTTACCGGACCGCCTCTACTTGCTTGGCTTGCACCTGCTCAGGGATCGTCCGGAAGCTGCCGTCCACGTAGTCGGGGACCGGCCGCTGGACGAGGGCCTCGTCGCGGTTGCGCTGACGGCGGGCCAGACGCAGCCTGTGCACCAGGCTCGCCTGCCTTGCTTCCTCGCGCCGCTCCGTGGTCCGCTGCCTGATCAGCTCGAGTGCTAGGTACTCGTTCACGATTTCTCCTTGATTCCCGGGAGCCGCCCCTTGGCTTCCCCCACACCTCAAGGTTCGTTCTAAGACCCCCCGCACCACATCGGACGATCGCCTTATGTTCGGCGCTAGGCGCCTTAGACGGCCGCCTAGGCTGGCCTAGCCTGGGGTCACGGCCTACCGCCGGCGCCGGGTGCGGCGCTAGGCTCGACCGCATGAGGGCCGACGCCGCCGACGGCCGGAAGGCGCGGTCGATGAGCGAGACTGGCGTCGTCCCCGAGGTCTCGTCGGCCGAGTCCGCGGTCCGCGAGCGGGCGCTGCGGCTGCCTGCCGCGCCGGGCGTGTACCGGTTCGGCGACGCGGTCGGCCGGGTGCTCTACCTGGGGCGGGCCGCCAGCCTGCGCCGCCGCGTGGTCTCGTACTGGGGTGACCTCGGCGACCGGGGTCACCTGACGCCGATGGTGGCGCGCACCGCCCGCCTCGAGGCCGTCGTCTGCGACTCTGCCCACGAGGCGGCCTGGCTGGAGCGGAACCTGCTCCGGGCGTGCCTGCCTCCGTGGAACCGCGCCCCGAGCGGCGGTCAGGAGAAGGAAGTCTGGATCAGGCTCAGCGGGTCGGCGCACGCCCCGGGCGTGGCGGTCGTGCACCGGCCGTCGTCTTCGCCCGGCACGCGGCACTTCGGCCCCTACCTCGGCGGCCTGCAGGTGCGCCGGGCCGCGTCCGGACTGTCGCGGGTGCTGCCGCTGGCCTACGCCGGGAGCCCGCCGTCAGGCACCCGGCGGGAGCTGGCGCGCGCCCTCGGGGTGTCCGACGGCGAGCGCGACAAGCTCGCCCAGACGGTGGCGGCGGTCCTCGACCGCGACCCGGCCGCGGTCGCGGACGTGAGCGAACGCCTGGTAGCCCGCCGGGACGCCGCGGCGGCGGCGCTCGCCTTCGAGTTCGCCGCCCGGCTGCAGCAGGAGATCGAGGCGCTCGCCTGGGTGACGGCCGAGCAGAAGGTCACCACGGCGACGCCGGATGACTTCGACGTGTGCGGCTGGGCCGACGGCCTGCTGATCCGTTTCACGGTCCGCGGCGGGCGGCTGTCCGGCTGGACGCAGCGCGCGTGCGGCGCGGCGACCGGCCGCCGGCTGGTTGCGGCGACGCCACCGGAGTGGGCGGCATTTGCCCACCGCAACGCCGAGCTGGCGGCCCGGCTCGTTTCCCCGGTAAGTTCCACGGGCAGAAACGACCGCGACGGCCTGTAGTGACTTTGAGTCGTCTTTCGCGACCAGGACGTCAAGAGCGTCGTGAATTCTTACATCCCGTGGCGTCGATTGGAATCACGATGAGACTGAGGGCGAGATCGAGAAGAGCTCGAGCCCGGCAGGGCGGCGCCTGGGCCTGCGCGTCGCTGGCTTTCGCAGCCGGGGCCGGGGTCGTGGCACTGGCCGGTTGCAGCAGTAGCAGCAGTAGCAGCGGGCCGCCCGCGTACTGCACGGCCAGGACCAACCTGGAGAATTCAATCAAGGGGCTGACCAGCCTGAATGCCAGCAGCGGCGTCAGCGGCCTCAAATCGCAGGTCACCGCGATCGAGAACAATGCCAGCAAGCTGGTCGACCAGGCCAAGGGCGACTTCCCGACCCAGACCAGCGCCATCACGTCGTCGGTGAACGCGCTCAAGAGCTCCGTCGCCGGGCTGTCGTCGAGTCCGTCCGCCGCTCAGATCGCGACCATCACCAAGGACGCGGGCAGCGTGGTGAGCTCGGTCGCGAGCTTCATGTCAGCGAGCAGTTCGAAGTGCAGCTGACCTGCTGTCACAGGAGGCGCAGCGGCTGACCAGGGGACGGCGGGTGACCAGGAAACAATGGCTGACCGGGAGACGGCGCCCGACCAGGGGACGGCGCCGGACCAGGGGACGGTGGCGAGCGTGTCGGCGCTCCCAGTTAATCCCGGGATGTGCGGCGGCTGCCGCCACGCCTTGGTGAAGCAAACACACCGAGGCACCGCGTACCTGCGCTGTGGGCGCGCCGCCTGGGATGACCGGCTGGTCAGGTACCCGCGGCTGCCGGTGACGGACTGCGAGGGCTTCGCGGCCGTCGATCAGTAGCCGACGCCTCCCCGCGGTCAGCCGAGAGAGTTGTTCTTGGCCCGCAGCAGGTCAACCACCGGCGCGTACATGCGGGCCTTGATGGTCCGCAGTGTGTCGCCGGCCTTGGCCACCTGAGACTGGGCGATCTCCACGGCCGTCGCACGCACCTCGTCCTCGGACACGGCGCGGTCGACGATGCCGACGGCGAACGCGTCGCGGCCGCCGAAGCGGCGCCCGGTGACCATCGCCTCGTGGGCGGTCTGCGGGGCCAGCCGGCTCTGGATGAGAGCGGACATGCCGGGCGAGAAGGGCAGGTTGATGTCCGCTTCCGGCAGACACCAGAACCCCCGGTCGCCCCGCATCACGCGGAAATCCTGGGCCAGGGAGAACATCGCGCCCGCGGCGAAGGTGTGCCCCTGCAGGGCGGCCACGGTCACCAGCGGCAGCGACAGCATCCGGGCCAGCAGTTCCTGGACCGACCCGAGATAGTCCTGGTGCTGGTCGGGATGGGCGAACAGCCAGTCCAGGTCCAGGCCGTTGGAGTAGAACTTCCCGGTCGCGGTGGTCACCAGGGCGCGGTGGCCCTCCGCCCGCTCGACCTCGTCGAGGGCGCCGTTGACCTCAGCGATCCAGTCGGGGTGAAAGCGGTTCTCGCCCTCTCCGAGCTCAAGGACGAAAACATTGTCCTGGCGATCAAGCGTGGGCATCGCAAACCCCTTCAAGCGCGTGCAGTCGAAGAACAGGCCACCACCGCAGAGCCGGTTACTATTCAGTAACTTATGACGTGCGGCTTCTAGCGTGCAAGGGGTCTCGCGGCAGGGCAGCCTTGAGTTTGCGGATGAAGCGGGTCATCTGGGGGTCGAACCGGTCGGCCGGCCATTCCAGTTGCTCGTCAATGTTGTACCACCGGACGGACCGGAACTCACGCGGGTCGGGGCGGAGTTCGACGGCGCGGCCGCAATCGAGCACGAACCACATCGACACGTCGACGTGGCTGTGCTCTCCTCGGGTCGGGGTGGATGTGAGAAACAGCGGCTGGCCCGCGCCGACCTCCGCGTGAAACGAGGCCGGTATCGCGAGTTCCTCCAGTGCCTCTCGCCGGACGGTGTCTCGCGGGTCCTCCGCCTCCTCGACGTGCCCGCCCGGCGGCAGCCACAGCCCCGACTTCACATGGTCACCGAGCAGCACGGACCGGCTGGCCGCGTCGAGCGGGACGAAGTACGACACCAGGTGCTTGGGCGGCGTCGCGGGCGCGGCCGTGCGGAACAACGGCAGCCCGGACTCCACCCACTCCGCGATGGCGGCCTGGTCGGCCGCCTCCTGCGCATCAACCGGACGGACCTGACGCACGAGCCCGCCGATTACCGGGCGAAGATGATCAACCGACACCGTCTCGCACCCCCGCTGACCTTCGACCGCCGTGCGCGGTACCACCGTCAGCGACGTTAGCGCCCGGCTCGGACATTCCGGCCGGGCGGCCGACTCAGCGGGTGTGCCTCATTTCGTGGGGATTCTGGATCGACACCACCCGCCCCGGTCACGGACTGCCGAGCCGGCTGCCGGGAACCGCGGCGCGCCGGACGCCTGCCCTACCCTGGCGGGGTGCTCTCCCTGCGCCCGATGACCGTGGCAGACCTCCCTGTGGTCGAGGCGTGGCTCCGGCTGCCGCACGTGGCCCGCTGGTGGACGCCGGGCACCACCGCCGAAGCGGAAACCGCCAAGTACCGGGAACGAGTCCGCCCCGGCGCCAGGCCGGCCGCGCACATGCTGACGGTCTCCCTGGACGGCACGCCCGTCGGCTGGTGCCAGTGGTACCGGTGGGCAGACCACCCCGACCACGCCGAGGCCGTCGGCGCGCGCGACGGGGACATCGGGATCGACTACGCAATCGGCGACCCGGCCCGCGCCGGCCGGGGCGCCGGCACCGCGCTTATCGCCGTGCTGGTGGCCGAGATACGCCGCCGCCATCCCGACGCTGCCATCCGGGCCGACCCGGACGCCGCCAACACCGCCTCCCGGCGCGTCCTGGAAAAGAACGGCTTCCACCTGGTGGCCGTCCGCCCCGTCGCCACCGAGGCAACCGACGCTCCGATGGCCATCTACCGCCTGACCCCAGCCGCGCCCGGCGTGAAGGGTCAGGCCTGAGCGGCCGGAAGCAGGCGCTCGGCCGGCAGCCGCGCGACCGGAAGCGACAGCGGCTCGGGCGGGCGGTCGAGCAGCCGCAGGTAGCGCACGCGCGGCATCGGCACCGCGCCCAGGGAGCGCAGCAGCGGCCCGTCCCACTGCGCGTCGATGAGCGCCCCGCCCGACGCCACCAGGCGGTCCGACATGTCGGCGACGGCGATCGCGGCCGCGCCGGGCTGCCGCCCGAACAGCGAGTCTCCGCTGATGACACCGTCCATGCCGATCCCCATCGCGCCCCCGGCGAGCTCGTCGCCGCGCCACACCTCGAAGCTGTGCGCCCATCCCGCGCGGTGCAGCTCGATCAGCGTCTCGAGCAGCGGGTCGGTGAGCCAGCGCGGCTCGCGGCCCTCCCGGCACGCCTCCGCGACCTCGCCGAACGCGGTGTCGGCGGTGGTGGTGAGCTCATCGCGGCGCAGCCGTTTCCTGACGTTGCGGCCGAGGTGGACCCCGCCCGCGCCGATCACCGGCCTCGGGTCGGGCGACCACCAGGCCACCCAGTAGGGATCGGCCGCCTCGTCGCCGACGAGGGCGATGGTCCCGGCCGCCACCTGGTTCTCGTAGCGGAACTCGTTGAGGGTGCGGAAGTACTCGTCGGACACCGGCAGCGGGATGATCCCCCGGCGGTACGCGCCGAGCACGCTCGCCGGGCTGAGGTCGGCGCAGAACGCCACCGGGGTGTCGTCGGCGCCGGAGTCGGCGCCGGCCTCGTGGGCGGCGGGCTGGCCGGCGGCCGGGCCGGCGGCGGGAAACTCGAACGACTCCCAGTCGGGGTAGCGGCTAGTCGGCATGGGAGGCCAGGCCGCTGGCGGACGGACTTCGCAGGTAGCCCGACTCCATCAGGCGGTCGATGTTGCGGTCGATCAGCCGGCCGTTGACCGGCGGGAAGGCGACGCCGCTGCCGCGCAGCGCGCGCTCGGTGTTGGTGCGGCTGTAGGACGGGAAGACGTGCGCCAGGTACATCTCCGCCACCGTGAGCCCGGACGCGCCGCCGCGGTCCACGAACAGCGGCATGAACGCCGCCATGGGATGCGAAGGGTCGAGGGCCGCCTGCCGGGCAAGCTCCCGGACCCAGTCGGCGAAGGCCACGTCGTCGATCCGGTACCCCCGGTCCCGCAGCCGGCCGACCAGCGTGCCGAGCAGGGCGTGCTCGGGGCTGGCGAGATGGTAGGTGCGCCCGGTCGCCCCCTCGGTGACCGAGATATGGCGGATGGCGGCCGCGCAGACGTCGGCGGGCACGTAGTCAAGCGACAGGTCGATGTCGGGCGCCAGCCCGGTGTCGGTCATGAACCTGATCAGCGCGCACATCTCGGTTGAGGTGCTCCAGGCGCCGGTGTCGATGCTGCCGACGATGTCCAGCGGCCGGTAGATCGCGACCGGAAGGCCCGCGCGACCCGCGTTCCGCACCAGCTCTTCCGCGACGTACTTCGTCTCGACGTAGCCCATGCGCAGCTGCTCGGGGTATCCGAGGGGGGTCTCCTCGGTGACCTCGCGGGTGCCCTCGACGCCGAGGCCCGCGAGCACGGCCGTGGTCGACACGTAATGCAGGGGAATGCCACGGGACTCCCCCGCCAGCCGGATCAACTCGCGGGTGCCCGCCACGTTGGCGGCCCGCAGCTCCTGGTACGGGTAGATGAAGTTGACCAGCGCGCCCGGGTGGTAGATGACGTCGACGTCGCGGGCGAGGGTGCGGAATTGCGCGTCGGGCAGCCCAAGCCCGGGCTGGGCGAGGTCACCGGGCAGCGGCGCGACGCGGCCCGGTGGCGGCGCCGGGAGCTCATAGCGCTCGGCCGCCTGCGCGATGCGGCGCAGCGCCTCGCTCTCATCTCGCGCTCGGACCAGGCACCAGATGCGCGCGTCGGTGGCGGCGAGCAGTTCGCGCAGCAGGTGAGCGCCGAGGAACCCGGTCGCGCCGGTGAGCAGGATCTCGTGCGGGCTGCGCCAGTCCGGCCTTGGTCGTGACCGGGCGCCGTCGCGCCGGATGCTGACGTCGAGCGCCGCTTCGCCCGCGAAGTCGATCTCCTGCTGATCGCCATCGCCGCTCAGGCCGCCAGAGCGGGCGTCCCGGACCGCCGCCGCGAACCCGCGCAGCGTGGGGTCGCGCAGCAGGCACCGGGTCAGCGGCCGCACCGAGTCGGCCGGGATACCGAAGCTCGCCTGGGTGCTCGCCAGCATCTCCGCGGCGAGCAGCGAGTTGCCGCCGAGGGCGAAGAAATCGTCGTCGAGGCCGATGTGCTCGCGGTACAGCAGCCTGGCCCACAAGGCGGCCAGCCCCGCCTGCGTCGGCGTCGGCCGCTCGCCCGGTCGCGGCGCCCGCGGGCGGGGCAGGGTCGGGTGGGGCGCGGTGTGGTCGAGCGGGCTCAGGTTCGCGGAGGCCGAGTCGCGTTCCGGCGACGGCGGCAGCCGGTGGCGGGCGACGAACGCGGCCGGGATCATGTAGCCGGGCAGCCGGTCGAGCAGGTAGCCGCGGAAGGTCGCGGCCGACGGATGATGGGTCCCGGTCCCGGCCCGGGCGGTCGCGCCGGCGCTTGGCGTGTAGTACGCCACCAGGCGGGTGTCGCCCGAGCTCCTGGTCGACGCCACCACCGACACCTGGTCGATGTCCGGGTGCCCGGCCAGCACGCCCTCGATCTCGCCGGGCTCAACCCGGAACCCGCGCACCTTGAGCTGGCGGTCCATCCGCCCGACGACCTCGAGGTTGCCGCCCTCCAGCCAGCGGCCGAGGTCGCCGGTGCGGTACATCCGGCTGCCGGGAGCGCCTCCCGGGTCGGGCACGAACCGCTCGGCGGTGAGCGCGGGGCGCCCGAGGTATCCCCGGGCCACCGGCGGGCCGCCAATGCAGATCTCCCCGGCGGTCCCGGCGGCGACGGGGTTCAGCTCCTCGTCCACGACCGTGATCCGCGCGCGGCCGACCGGTCGGCCG
>Ga0302326_10023993_pt1 | contig 12413 bp, 6 predicted proteins | sample Palsa_T0_3_FD_202264 | JGI IMG/M metagenome (GOLD analysis project Ga0302326, IMG submission 202264) | Peat permafrost microbial communities from Stordalen Mire near Abisko, Sweden - Palsa_T0_3 | ecosystem: Environmental > Terrestrial > Soil > Palsa > Peat permafrost | place: Sweden: Abisko...
GATCTGGATCGCGTCGCACGCACCGCTGCCTACGCGATTTTCTTCAACCAGGGCGAGATGTGCTCGGCGGGCTCGCGGCTGCTGGTGCAGGAGAGCATCCGCGAACCGTTGCTCGAGCGCATCGCGCGGATTGCGCGCACGATGAGTCCGGGCGATCCGCTCGACCCTGACACCGTGCTCGGGGCGATGGTTGATGAGATCCAGACTCAGCGCGTGCTCGATTACATCGCTTCGGGCCGCAGCGAGGGCGCGCGCCTGGCGCTCGGCGGTCAGCGCGTGCGTCGGGAGAGCGGCGGCTGTTATATCGAGCCGACCGTGTTCGACGGCGTCAGACAGAGCATGCGCATTGCGCGTGAGGAGATCTTCGGCCCGGTGCTTGCTACGCTGAGCTTTCGCGACCTCGATGAGGCCCTGCGGCTCGCGAACGACGTCAGCTATGGGCTGGCCGCGGCGATCTGGACCCGCGACCTGCGCGATGCACACCGCGCGGCGCGGGCGCTGCGCGCCGGCGTGGTCTATGTCAATTGCTACGATGCCGATGACATTACGGTGCCATTCGGCGGCTTCAAGCAGTCGGGTTTTGGGCGCGACAGATCGCTGCATGCCTTTGACAAATACACTGAGCTCAAGACGACCTGGATTGATCTGACTTGACCTCGCTGCCCATGGAGCAGCAATTCTTTGCCACTGCGCCGCGCGGCTTCTCCGATCTGCTCGCGCGTGAGCTGGGGCAGCTCGGCGCCAGCGCTATTCAGGAGCGCGGCACCGGCGTGCGCTTCCGCGGTTCGCTCGAAGTCGGCTATCGGGCCTGTTTATGGTCGCGCATCGCTAGCCGCATTTTGCTCGAGCTGATCGAATTCGATGCGGGCGACGCCGAGGCATTCCACCGTGGCGTGATGAGCTGCGACTGGGCTGCGCATATCGATCCGGCACGCACGATCGCCTGCGAATTCACCGGTACGAGCCCATTCATTACGCACTCGCACTACGGCGCGTTGCGGCTCAAGGACGGAATTTGCGACCGGCTGCGCGCGGACTGCGGCGCGCGGCCGGATGTGGCGCTGGTGCGTCCGGCAGTACGGATCATCGCTCATGCGCAGGGTGTACACGTCACGCTCTCGATCGACCTGGCCGGTGAGGGTCTGCATCGGCGCGGTTATCGCACCGAGGCCGGCGAGGCGCCGGTGCGCGAGAATCTCGCCGCGGGCCTGCTGCTGCGCGCGCGTTGGGATGAGTATGCAGCGCGCGGCGCGGAATTCCTCGATCCGTTGTGCGGCTCGGGTACATTGGTGATCGAGGCCGCATTGATCGCAGCCGAGCGCGCCCCGGCGCTGCATCGGGATTATTTCGGGTTTCTGGGCTGGCGCGGCCATGACGCCGCGCTCTGGCAGCGCCTGCTCGATCAGGCGCAGGCACGCTCTCGCGCCACGATTGCAAGCCTGATCCGCGGCAGTGATATTGATGCGCGCGCCCTGGCCATCGGCGCGGCTAATGCCGAGCGCGCCGGAGTCGCCGCGCTGGTGCGCTTCGATAGGCTCAGTCTTGGGCAAGTGCAGCCCCTGAGCACTAGCAGCGGGTTGATTTGCACCAATCCCCCGTATGGCGAGCGCCTCGGCGATGTCGAGCAAGCCCGCGAAGTGCATGCCGAGCTCGGGCGCGTGCTGCGTGAGCGCTTTGCGGGCTGGGAGGCTGCCATTCTCACACGTGCCGGCGATGTGGCGCGCGAGCTGCGCCTGCGCAGCTACCGGGTACACGAGGTATATAACGGTGCCATCGCCTGTCGATTCCTGCGCATCGATCTGGCTGCGCCTGGCAGCGCCGATAGCGCAACAGTGCGACACGAGCGAGCGGCGGCCGCCCCACTGAGCGCCGGCGCACAGATGTTCGCCAACCGGCTCGAGAAGAATCTGAAGCACCTGGGTAAGGCAGCGCAGCGCGCAGCGGTCAGCTGCTACCGGTTTTACGATGCCGACATGCCGGAATATTCATTCGCCATCGACCGCTATCTGGCCAGTGAAAGCGAGGCGTTGCACTTGCACGTACAGGAGTATGCCGCGCCCAAGGAGATTGCGATCGACGCCGCGCGCCGACGACGAGCCGAGGTGCTAGTCGCATTGGCGCGAGTCTTCGAGCTTCCCCCCGAACGTATTCACCTGCGCCTGCGCGAGCGCCAAAGCGGCACGGCCCAATATCAGCGATTGCACGCCACTCGCCGCACCTCGGGCGCAACGGCCGTAGCGAACCCTTCGGGCGCGGCGGATGCGTCAGGCGCATCGGGCGCGGGCTCGAGTGCTATCACGGTCGATGAGGCTGGATTGAAGTTCCTGGTCAACCTCGAGGATTATCTGGATACCGGCCTGTTTCTGGATCAGCGGCTGACGCGTGCACGCCTGCGCGAGCAGGCACAGGGCAGGCGCTTCCTGAACCTGTTCTGTTATACGGCGAGTGCGAGCGTATACGCGGCTGCCGGCGGGGCCGGCGAGAGCCTCAGCATCGATCTGTCAAACCGCTATCTGGACTGGGCAGCGCAAAACTTCGCGCTCAATGGGCTCGAGCCGGCACGTCATCGCCTGGAGCGCGCGGATTGTCGCGAATGGCTGCGGGCGGCCGCGCACGGCACGACGCGGCCTGCATTCGAGCTGATATACCTGGATCCGCCAACATTCTCCAATTCCAAGCGTATGCAAGGCGTGCTCGACATCCAGCGCGATCACCCGGACCTGATTGACTGCTGCGTGCGGCTGCTGGCGCCAGGGGGTCTGCTCGTGTTTTCGAGCAATGCACAGCATTTTCGCCTGGATGATGATCTGCGACAGCACTTCGACGTGCGCGATATCTCGGCGCAGACGCTGCCATTCGATTTCGCGCGTCATCCGCGCATTCATCGCTGCTTTGAAATCAGGGCGCGCCTCGCCCAGGACGCTCTTGCGCTATAGCGAGTCTTTGTCGGCGGCTGCGCGCTTAGCGGCTTCCGCCTCCTGCGCTGCCTGGAGCTTATCCTTTACCTGCTGCTCGATCTGCTGGGCCTGACGGGCCTCCTCGGCCTCGCTGGCCGCGCCAGCTGCAGTGGTGGCTGAAGTGCCGACCAGGCCACAACCCACCAGCCCCATCACGACCGTGAGCATCACGAAGGACATGAATGCCGTCGTGCCGCGGCATAAGCGGCTGCGCAGGCTGTGCGGCGGTTGCGGGCGCGTCATTAGCGCAGATCCTAGACCAAATCACGCCACCGATCTGTGGAGAATTCGGCAGTTTTACCTTTGACAGGCGAGAGCTTCGGTAGTTGGGTGTTATCTTGCGCGTATGGATGCATTGCCGCCAGATGCTGCACGTTCCGGGGCGGGCTATTGCGTCGCGCTGGTGCTGCCCGGCGGCGGCGCACGCGCGGCATATCAGATTGGCGTGCTGCGCGCGATTGCCGAGTTGCTGCCCGATGCGCCTAATCCCTTCCCGGTGATCGTTGGCACCTCAGCCGGTGCCGTCACCGCCGCGGTGCTCGCTACGGAGGCCTATCACTGGCAGCGCGCGGTCGCGGGACTGGAATCGGTTTGGGCCGGCTTTCACGTGGATCAGGTGTTTCGTGCCGACACGTTCAGCATGCTGCGCTCCGGATCGCGCTGGCTGCTCTCGCTGGTATCGGGCGGCCATCTGCTGCGCCCGCCGCGCGCGCTGTTCGACAATACACCGTTGCGCGAGCTACTGGAGCGGGAAATCAACTGGGCACATCTGCGACGCAGCGTGCGGGTCGGGGCGTTGCGCGCCCTGGCGATATGCGCGACCAATTACAGCAGCTCCGTATCGGTCGCTTTCTTTGATGGTGACAGCGGCGTTGCCGAGTGGAAGCGCCAACAACGTGTGGGCCGGCGCGAATCGCTGACGCTCGATCATGTGATGGCCAGCATGAGCATTCCGTTCCTGTTTCCGCCCGTGATGCTCGACGGCGAGTTTTATGGCGACGGCGCACTGCGCCAGCTATGGCCTTTGAGTCCGGCCATACACCTGGGCGCCAATCGACTGTTGATTATCGGCGTGCGCGCACAAAGCGACTCGGGCGTAACCCCCAGAGCGACCGCGGTGGCGCCCACACCCGGACAGATCTTCGGCTACATGCTCGATACGCTGTTCATGGATCAGTTCTACGCTAACATTGAGCACGTGACGCGATTTAACAGAGTGAGCGAAGTGGCGCCTCAGGCCATGCCGGACGTCCATAAGATCTCCACACTGATGATCGTACCGAGCGAAGATCTGCGCGTGATCGCAACCCGTCATCTTTCGAGAATGTCGCGCAGTCTGCGTGCCCTGTTGCGCGTGATTGATGCCAGCGGTAGCTCCGGCGCAGAGCTCGCCAGCTACCTGTTGTTCGAAGACCGCTATACGCAGGAGCTCATCGCGCTCGGGCGTCGCGACGCGCTGGCCCAGCGCCATGATTTGCTAAGCTTCCTGTGCAGCGAACGGCTCGAAAACACGATCAAGCTGCCGGCGTTGCGCCTTGAAACGTTGAGCTAGCCGCATCTGCTCTGCGACCGGAGGATCGACGTGATGAGAAATACAATAATCGCAGGGGGCGCGAGCATCGCACTGGCAGCGTTACTCGCAGCTTCGACGGTACTGGGCGCCACGCCCTCGAGCGCTGCGGTGACGCCAATGACGCCCGATGGCGTCCCAAATTACGAGGAAGTTCGGCCGCAAGCCGATTACATCAAGCGCGTGGAGATGATTCCGATGCGCGACGGCGTGAAGCTCTACACCGTCATCGTGATGAAAAAAGGCACGAAGGATGGACCGATTCTGCTATCGCGCACGCCGTATGACGCCAAGCATTCGGCGGCGCGCATCAAGAGCCAGTCGATCACTGACATCCTGCCCGCCATGGACGCCGAATTCGTTGAGGACAACTACATTCGCGTCTACCAGGACATCCGCGGAGAACACAATTCCGAGGGCCTGTACGTGATGAACCGCCCGATCGTCGGGCCATTGAACGATTCTGGGATTGACGAGTCGACCGATGCCTACGACACGATTGACTGGCTGGTCAAGCATGTCCCGGAAAGCAACGGCAAGGTCGGGATCGTCGGCAGCAGTTATCTGGGCTTCACTACGCTGATGGCGCTGATCAATCCTCATCCGGCCCTGAAGGCCGCCGTGCCGCAAAGCCCGATGGTCGATGGCTGGATCGGCGATGACTGGTTCCACAACGGGGCCTTTCGCAATCCGACTATGGAATATGTGGTGCTCCAGAGTACCAACAAAGCGGAGAGCGACAGCGCTCCGGCGGTGGGTGCCGGCGACGACTACGAGCGCTATCTTGCCGCCGGATCAAGCGGCGACTTCGCACGCAAATGGGGTATCGATCAGTATCCGTTCATGCAGAAACTCATGCAGAATCCGGCTTATACGGATTTCTGGTCGCTGCAGGCCGTGGACAAATGGATGGCGGCTCGGCCGCTCACCGTGCCCACGATGCTCGTGGTCGGTCAATGGGACCAGGAAGACTCGTACGGCGCCCCAGCGGTATACAAAGCGCTCAATCCCAACGATAAGACCAACGACATGGTGTCACTGGTGATTGGGCCGTGGCGTCATTCCGGCGTCAATCATTACGGTTACGAGCTCGGCGCCCTGACCTTTACCGGCGACACGGCCGACGAATTTCGCGCCAATAACATGAAGCCCTTCCTGGATCATTACCTCAAGGGTGCACCCGATCCGCATACGCCGCACGTGCTCACCTATGCAACCGGGCTGGATCGCTGGGAGCGCTCGCCCAGATGGCCGATGGGAACATTGACGCCGCTCTACCTTGGCGTGGGATCCACAGCCAGTTTCGCCCGTCCCACGCTTGGCGGACATGATGACTATGTGTCGGATCCTTCAAAGCCCGTGCCCTTCATTCCGCGCCCGATCAGCATGAACGATCGGATGCAGTGGACACAGTGGCTGGTGCACGATCAGCGCTTTGTCTCGGACCGTGCGGATGTGCTCGTCTATCAGACGATGACACTCGACAAGGCTGTGCACATCATGGGAGCGCCGCAGGTCGATCTGTACGCCGCCACTTCAGGCACGGACAGTGACTGGGTGGTCAAGCTCATCGACGTCTATCCGAACGATGTGCCGGAAAGCCCGGATCAAGGCGCAAAGCCCGGCATGGCGGGCTTCGAATTGCCGATCGGTATCGAGATTTTCAGGGGCCGCTACGCACATGGTTTCAACCGGCCGCAAGCCCTGGTTGCAGGCAAAGTCGAGGAATACAAATTTGGGCTACCCAATGTCGATCACGTGTTCCTGCCGGGTCACAAAATCATGGTCCAGGTGCAGTCCAGCCTGTTCCCGCTGTATGACCGCAATCCACAGACTTTTGTCGATAACATCTTCAACGCCCGTTCAGGGGACTACCGGGCCGCAACCCAGAGCATTTATCGCGGCGGCGCCAACGCCAGCAGCGTGCTGTTACCGCTAGTGCAATAACCCGTGCCACAATGCGCTCCGGTTGCGGGAGGGGGTGCTTCATGTCCGATTTTCCGATCCATCGCCGTGAGCTTCTGATCGGCACGGGCGCTGCTCTGGCCGCGCTGGCCACCGTCAAAGTGTCTGGGATGAGCGCGTCACCACCGGGACGCGATCCGGAAGGCGGCGCACCCAGCCCCGACCAGCAGCGGCGCATGAAATGGTGGCATGAGGCCAAATTCGGCATGTTTATTCACTTTGGCCTTTATGCCGGCCACCAACGCCATGAATGGGCCATGGAGAATGAAGCGATTCCGATCCTGGAGTACCAGAGCTTCACCTCGCTCTACAAGCCTCAGCCCGGCTCGGCCCGCGCCTGGGCCAGGCTGGCGAAGGCCGCCGGCATGAAATACATGGTGCTCACGAGCAAGCATCACGAGGGCTTCTGCAATTGGGACACGAAGCTCACGAACTACAATGCCGTGAAATTCGGACCTCGGCGCGATGTATTGCGGGAATTTGTCGATGCCGGGCGCGCCGAAGGCCTGCGGGTCGGATTCTATTATTCACTGATGGACTGGCATCACCCCGACGGTGCGCGCTGCCAGAGCGATGAGGCGGCGCGCCTGCGCTTCGTGGACTACACGCATGGCCTGATCCGCGAGCTCATGACTCAATACGGCAAGATCGACGTGCTCTGGTACGACGTTTCCTGGCCGTTGGACGCAAACGGCTGGGAATCCGAGAAGATGAACCAGATGGTGTTCGCACTCCAACCCGACATCATCGTGAATAACCGCAACCGGCTCGCAGGTGATTTTTCCACGCCGGAGCAGGACATTATCGCCGCGGGCGGCGGTCGTGCCTGGGAGAGTTGCATGACGCTCAACGACTCCTGGGGCTACCAGCGAGCCGACGATAACTGGAAGTCGGCCCGCACCGTGATCCGCAATCTGATCAGCTGTGCGCGCGATGGCGGCAATTATTTGCTCAACATCGGCCCGATGCCGGATGGCTCGGTGCCACCGGAGAGCGTGCGCATACTGACCGAAGTGGGCGAGTGGATGAAAGCCAATGGCGATACCATCTACAAATCCGAGCCCTGCAACCCGCGCAGGAGCGCCTATGCCAATTTCACGCGCAGTGGCAATACGCTGTACATGCACGTGCATTTCTGGCCGGGCGGCGACGTGTCCATTTCCGGTCTCAGGGTCAAGGCTCTCTCGGCCAAACTGCTCAGGACCGGCGCGCCGGTGACGATCAAGCAGGACGACTATCGGACGCATCTGATCGATCTGCCGATGCAAGCTCCTGACTCGCCCGTCACGACAATTGCTATTGAGTGCGAGGCGACGCCGGTGCAGGACACGGACTTTGTGCGTAACAATAAACCGCGCGCCGGCGTTGGAATTTAGCGAATCGAGCTGTGAATAGTTTTATCGGCCGCGGCCTGCCGCTGTGCCTGGGCGCCACGCTGCTTGCCGCGCTGCCCGCCGCTGCGCAGCGGCTGCCGAGCCTGGCCGATCAGATCGCGCAAGTCACCAACTCGCTGCCTGCGTCGTCGCAGACCGTCATCACGCGGCTGGGTTCGTTCAGTCGCCTGTCGGATGGGGAATGGCGATTTCATGCCGGAGATGTGCCACACGGCGAGGACCCCAATCTGGATGACCGCGGCTGGCCAGTGGCGACGCCGCGTAGTCATGCCGGCGTCGATGCGCTCTGGTATCGGCGCTGGATCGAGGTTCCGAAGAACTTCAACGGCTATGATCTGAGCGGCGCGCGTATCTGGTTCCGGTTTCAGGTTTATGCCAACGGGCCGATGCCGCAGATCATCTATTTCAACGGCCGCCGCGTGGCGCTTGGCGATGATCTGGAACCCATCGTGCTGTTCGATAATGCGCGGCCGGGAGATAAAGTGCTGGTGGCCGTCAAGCTGCAGCACACCGCAGACGAAAAAACCTTCGGTGGCGCCGACTTGAGGATCGATTTCGCTGCCGAGCGTCCCAATCCCGAGGATCTGCGTCAGCAATTCCTGTCCGCCGCAGCGTTGCTGCCCAGTCTTTCCACAAATATACCGGCTGATCAGGCTACGCTGTACAAAGCCATTGCCATGGTGGACCTCAAGGCGCTGGACGCGCATGACCGGGCGAGATTCGACGCCTCGCTCAAGGCGGCCGCAGCGACATTGGTGTCGCTCAAGCCGGTGCTGCAACAGGGCACGTTTTTCGAGACCGGCAACTCGCATATCGACGCCGCGTGGCTCTGGCCCGCAACCGAAACCGTCGACGTCGTAAGGCGCACCTTCACGACCGCGCTGCAACTGATGAACGAATATCCCTTCTATACCTACACTCAGTCGGCTGCAGCCTATAACGAATGGCTGGCCACCAAATATCCTGCCCTCAACCAACAGATCAAGCAGCGCATCAAGGAAGGGCGTTGGGAGCTCGTAGGCGGCATGTGGGTGGAGCCCGACCTCAATATGCCGGACGGCGAATCCCAGGCCCGATCGTTGCTGCTCGGCAAGCGCTATTTCCAAAAAGAATATGGCGTCGATGTGCATATCGGCTGGAATCCGGATTCATTCGGCTATAACTGGCAGACGCCGCAGATCTATAAAAAATCCGGGATCGACTACTTCGTCACCCAGAAAATGGCCTGGAACGACACCAATCAGCTGCCTTTCAAATTGTTCTGGTGGCAGTCGCCGGATGGCAGCAAGGTGCTGAGCTATTTTCCGCACGGTTATGGCAACACTCGCCTCAATCCCATCCGAATGTCGATCGATCTCGCCGCGGCGCGCGAAGCGGCGCCCGGTCTGACACAGCTGATGGATCTCTACGGCATCGGCGATCATGGCGGCGGCCCGACGCGCTCGGTACTCGATGAAGGCGCGCACTGGCTGGACGGCAACCTGCCCGTACCGAACTACAGGTTCGGCACCGCCGCTGAGTATTTCAAAACGGTGGAGCAGAAACTGAGCGCGCAGTCGCCGATCTGGGACTATGACCGGCTCGCCAAGGGCTACTCGCCCCCACCCGCACCGCCAGCGGGCCAGATCGCGATCCCGACGATGCAGAGCGAACTGTATTTTGAGTATCACCGCGGCGTCTTTACGACGCAGGCCAACCATAAGCGCAACATGCGCGAGAGCGAGGAACAGACTCTGAATGCAGAGAAGTACGCCTCCCTCGCCTGGCTCGACGGTGTTGCCTATCCTGCCGATGTGCTCACAGACTCCTGGAAGAAGGTCACTTTCAACGATTTTCACGATCTCGCGGCCGGCTCCGGCATAGGGGTTATCTACCAGGAGGCTCAGCAGGACTTCGACAAGGTTCGGCTCGCAACCAAAGAGATCACGGCAGACTCATTGGCAGCGGTATCGACGCGTATCAACACCAGTGGCGCCGGCGTCCCGGTTCTGGTCTTCAACCCGCTCGCCTGGGAGCGCTCGGGATTGATTGAGCTCGATATCCAAATGCCTGCGGCCACCGACAGCATTTACATTCTGGATGCAAACCAAAAAGTACTGCCCTCAAAGATTCTGTCGTCGGACAGTAAGAGCGGCCGCTTCCATGTGGTGCTCGAGGCGAAGGACGTGCCCTCGATGGGCTATGAAATACTGCATGCGCTCGCGGGCAAGCGGCCGTTCGTGAGCGATATCAAGTCCAACGGCCTGACGTTGGAAAACGCTTTCCTGCGGGTATCCGTCGATTCATCCACGGGCTGCCTGACCAGTATTTTCGACAAGACCTCTGATTTCGAGGCACTCGAGCGCGGCGCCTGCGGCAATGAGCTGCAGGCCTTCAAGGACAACCCCAGGCAATTCGATGCCTGGAATATCGATCCGGGCACGCTCGATGTGGCGCCGACCAGACTGTCCGAGGCCGATTCGGTGCAGCTGCTCGAGACCGGGCCGCTGCGCACTGTGGTGCGCGTTACCCGCAGCTGGTCGAAATCAAAATTCGTCCAGGACATTGAGCTCTATGCGGGCACGCATGAGATCAACATCGTCAACGACATCGACTGGCACGAGGACCATATTTTGCTGAAGGCCGCGTTCCCGCTGTCGGCATTCAGCCGCAAGGCGACCTACGAGATTCCGTACGGCAGCATCGAGCGACCCACCACGCGCAACAATAGCTGGGATCAGGCGCAGTTCGAGGTCCCAGCATTGCGCTGGGCTGATCTGGGCGATGGTCGGCATGGCATGAGTCTCATTAACGAGTCAAAGTACGGCTACGACGCGCGCGATAACGTCTTGCGTCTGTCCTTGTTGCGCGCCCCGACCTGGCCCGACCCTGTCGCCGATCGCGGGCATCACCATTTCAGTTACGCATTGCTGCCTCATGCGGGGGACTGGAAGCAGGCTCTGACCGTGCGTCATGGCTACGAATACAATTACAAGCTGACGGCCATGCAGGTTGCGCCTCATGCGGGTTCGATGCCGGCAAGCCACTCATTTGTCTCCGTCTCGCCGGAGAACGTGGTATTGACGGCGTTGAAAAAAGCAGAAGACGAGCACGGCCTGGTGCTGCACATGTACGAATGGGCGGGCAGGCGAGCTGATGTCGACGTCGTCATGCCACCGGGCGCCACAGCGGCGCTCGTGACGAACCTCTTGGAGCAACCGCAGGGCGCTGCGCTAAAGCTGATCAACGGCCACGTTCTCGTGCCGGTCAAGCCATACGAGATCGTGGCTGTTCGCTTCGATTATCCATAAGAATAACCAATTATTCGCAGGGGAGTTTCATGCGCGGAATCGTCCTGTCGCTAGCGGCAATGCTCTTGCTGTCCGCGGCGTCTTTTGTGAGCGCGAACGCAACTACGACAACTGTTATGAACGCTGTTCGGGCGGGCGAGCTCGTCATCGATCCGCCAACGCTGATCAATCTCGGTTTCGAGTGGCTAATCTCCGGTGATGACAATCGCAACGCCCGGGTGGATGTCTGGTACCGCAAACAGGGCGATCGTGCATGGAAGGCGGCCATGCCATTGATGCGGCTGTGGCATGAGCGGGTCTACCAGAGCGAGGGCGTCTTCAATGTCGAGATGCCCAACATGTTCGCAGGCAGCATTTTTGATCTGCAAGAGAACACTGTCTACGAGGTACGGTTGGTGCTCAGCGACCCGGATGGTGGCGGTGCCACCCGCATCGTGACGGTCAAGACTCGCGCCGAGCCTATGCCCGCAGCTGGCGGGCACGTCTATCATGTCTATCCGCCGGACTGGAAGGGCCCCAAAGAGCCCGGCTCATTCAACGCGCTGATGTGCGCCTATAACTACTATTGCGGTGGTGGCGACACGCAGACGGCAGGACGGCCGCGAGTCAGGCCCGGCGACATCATCCTCGTGCATGCGGGCACCTATCGTTATCACCCGGAATACTACACCGGCGACCGCAGCATCAACGCGACCACGCCGGTGGAGGGCACCTACTATCTGACCGCCAGCGGCACGCCCGATAAGCCCATCGTCATCAAAGCGGCTGGCGACGGTGAGGTGACCTTCGACGGCGGCGGCAACTTCAACCTCTTCAATGTGAAGGCTGGCAACTACAATTATTTTGAAGGGCTGACCTTCCGCAATACCGAGATCGCAATCTGGGCGGGCACACAGTTCATTGCCGGATCCAGCGGCCTGACGGTGAAACATTGCCGTTTCGAGAACATCAATCTGGGCGTTTTCACCAACTGGTCTGGTTCCAGCAATTTCTATATCGCTGACAATTATTTCATCGGTCGCGATGATCCCGACCATCTAATGGGATGGATTGGTAGCTTCTGGAAGCAGTTCGGTGGCGTCGAAGGGCAGGAATTTCCACCGAAGTTACTGTCGTATACGGCGGTGCGTGTCTATGGCGGCGGCCATGTCATCGCCTACAACTACGTCGCCAATTTCCACGACGGCATCGATGTGGAGACCTACGGCAATCCGGATGGCTCGGACGCCACCCAGGG
>Ga0302326_10023998_pt1 | contig 12413 bp, 10 predicted proteins | sample Palsa_T0_3_FD_202264 | JGI IMG/M metagenome (GOLD analysis project Ga0302326, IMG submission 202264) | Peat permafrost microbial communities from Stordalen Mire near Abisko, Sweden - Palsa_T0_3 | ecosystem: Environmental > Terrestrial > Soil > Palsa > Peat permafrost | place: Sweden: Abisko...
TTTTTCCCATGCGCCCGCGCCGAGCCCTGGGGTCTCTTCTCGGTCGCGCCGGGGCGCCGGGGCGTAGGTGCCCCTGGCCCCCCCGCTGCCCGGTGGCCCGCTGCCCGGTGGCCGCTGCCCGGTGGCCCGCTGCCCGGTGGCCGCTACCCGGTGGCCCGCTGCCCGGTGGCCGCTACCCCGGCTGCCCTGTGCCCATACAATGGGTGACGTTGCGCTGTTCGATGTAATCCCATGTCGTTTCTCTCGTGCTTCTTGGTCGCGTTGGCGTTTCGTGGTAGCGACCGTGGCCCTTCATGGCCCTGCTGGCTACCAAGAAACGCTTTCGGTACCAAGAACGCCGAGGCGCGGCCCGGGAACGTCGCGGGTGACCAACAGCCCGCGTTTGCCTCGGCGGGCCCCACGTTGCCGGGACAAGAACCGGGTTCCCGTACATTGGACGCCATGGATCGACCGCCCCCGGACCCCGCCAAACTGCTCGAGGCCTGGATGGAATGGGAACACGGCGATACGCCGCCAGGCCGGGTGATGGCGACCCTCAAGACGGGGGGGCTTCGGGACCTGCTGGAGGCCCTGGCGGCCGCGGCCGCAGCGGACGCGCCGGCTGGCGACGCCGGCGGGGCGGCTGGCGCGGAGAATAGCCCGGCGACGGAAACCTGGACTCCGGTCGTCTGAGCGTCGTGGCGAGCACTGACGCCGCGGGTAGCACTGACGCCGCGGAGATGCCGCCTCGGCGCGGCGGCGCGCAGCCGATTCCCCGCCCGGAGGTGGCGCGCCCCGGTCGGCCCGCGCCGTGGGACCGGGGCGGCGCCGGGAAGCTCAGGCCGCGGCCCCGGCTTATCTCGGTCGCTGACGTGCGGGCCGCTTTGGCGCGGCGCGGGGAGCCGGCCGGCCCGCCCGCCGAGGTGCCGACTGTGGCGCTCCCCGGCCCGTCCCGCCGGCCGGCGGCGGTGCTGTGCGCTCTGTTCGACGAAGAGGGTATCGCCGAGGTGGTTCTGACCCGCCGCTCGGCCGGGCTGCGGTCGCATACCGGTCAGGTGTCGTTTCCCGGCGGACGGCTCGATCCCGGCGAGACCCCGGTCCAGGCCGCTCTGCGCGAAGCACACGAAGAGGTGGGGCTGGACCCCGCGTCGGTCGACGTGTTTGGACGGCTGGCGACAGTCCGCACAGTCGTCAACCCGGCTCCCATCGTGCCCTTTGTCGCAGCGTTGCCGGGACGGCCTGACCTCCACCCCAACCCGGCCGAGGTGGAGCGGGCGTTTACCGTCTCGCTGACCGAGTTGAGCGACCCGGACGTCTACCGTGAGGAGCTCTGGACATTTGCCGACGGCATTGAGCGGCCGATGCACTTCTTCGAGCTGATCGGCGACACGGTGTGGGGCGCAACGGCCCGCATGCTGTGGGAGTTGCTGGAGCTGGTACTGGCGCCGTAGTTAGAGCCCTCGTCGATCCCGCGTCGAGCGGAAGGCTCAGGTGACCCAGGCCACGCTCAGGACATGCCAGGGCCGGTTGAGGCCTTTCAGCATCCGCAGCCCGCCATCCTCCAACTCGAAGCGGTCGTCCAGCCGGTCGGCGACGGTTTCGGTGGTCAGGATCTCGCCCGGCTTCGCCTCCGACATCACCCGGGCCGCCACGTTGACAACTGTGCCGAGGATGTCGCCGCCGTCCTCGACGACGTCGCCGGCATGGATGCCCACCCGCACCGCCGGCGCGAATCCCGTCTGCATTCGCTGCTGCTCCAGGCGACGCTGGATCTCGACCCCGCAGCGCACCGCTTCGACCGGTGAAGCGAACCGGGCCAGGAAGCCGTCGCCCTGCGAGTTGACCGCGATCCCGTGGTGGGCTGCGTAGCACTCGTGCAGCATGTCCCGGCAGCGGGTCCGCACCCGGACCCAGTCCGCATCGCCGATCACCGCCGTCAACCGGGTGGAGTCGACGATGTCGGTGAACATGGCGACGACGGAACGTTGCGTGACCGACGGCCCGAAAGCGGCCGGCGGTACAGGCGCAACGGGAGCGAGGGCCCGCGGCTTCGGCTCCCCCTTGTTGGCGTGCTTTTGCTGCCAGCTGTGCACGGTGACGGCATGCATGCCCAACCCGATGCCCCAGCCGGCGATCGGAAAGAACGGCCAGAAGAACCCCTCTCCCGTCAGGGCCCATGTCCCCACCAAGAGTGAGTTGGTGAGACCGTAGGCGGCGGCATGGAGCCGGAACGCCATGTTCTGCCAGACGCTTCGTTTCCTCTTCGGTGCCGGTAGCGGTGCCGGTGTCTCGTTGATGTCCCACACCAGTACCGCCAACTCGCCGGCGGTCTTGGCCGCGACAGCCGCGTTCAACCTGATGTCGAGCTCCTCCAAGCCGAGCTGGGCTCCAGCCGTTCGCAGCACGTCGATGGTGCGGACCCGTTCCTCGTGGCTGGCCGGCCGGTCAGGGGCGCTGTTGGGCACGGCCCCATTATCGCCGCTCTGTCACCGGTGTTCGCTTTGGCCCAACTGGGGCGCCCCCGATCCCGAAGACCAGGCGTCAGCCGGTACCTTGGAGTCAAATGATCTGCCCCCGGTGTGGCACTGTTGCCGCTGGTCAAGGCGCCACCTGTAGCCGGTGTGGCCGCCTCTGGGACCGCGACCCGGCGCCTAGCGCCGCGGCACCGGAGCCGCCGGTACCCCGGGCTCCCACCTACCGCGGCGAACTGGCCCAGCAGGCCGCCGGGATCGTGACGAAGGTTCTGGCCCGGCCCAAAGCGCCGCCGGCGCCCGTCGTGGTGACCGGACCGCAGCCCGGCGCGCCAGGATCCATGCCGGCGCATGGCCCGCCGGTAGCCCCTCCCGGCGCGACCGCGCCGTATGGGCCGCCGCCGAACGCGCCATATGGAACGCCGGCGTCGCCAACAACCGCGCCGCTCGGGGTGGCTCCGGGAGGCGTCGCCGGTGCCGCGCCCGTCTACCCTCCGCCCACTGGTCCGGCGCCGGCGTTCCCTCCGCCAGCGGGTTCGGCGCCGGCGTTCCCTCCGCCAGCGGGTTCGGCGCCGGCGTTCCCTCCGCCCACTGGTCCGCCGCCGGCGTTCCCTCCGCCCACTGGTCCGCCGCCGGCCTACGCTTCGCCCACTGGTCCGCCGCCGGCCTACGCTCCGCCCACTGGTCCCGCGCCGGTCTACCCGCCGCCCACTGGTCCGGCGCCGGTCTACCCGCCGCCTACGGGTTTCCCGCCCGCCCCGCTGCCGCCCCCGCCCGCCCCAGCTCCGGCCTGGCCGCCCCCGCCCGCAGTCTGGGAGCCTGGTCCTGGGGCCGGCCCCGCCCACGGTCCGGCGCCCGCACCCGGGTGGGCCGCCCCGGGGGCGGGCTGGAACCGCGCCCCCTCTCCTGACTGGGCGCGCTCGGCCGGCGCTTGGGCCCGTTCCGTCACCGGCCGGAGCCGCCTGGCCGCTCCGGCGGGAACCGCCTCGCCTCCGAATTACCTTTGGCAGTCGCTGACCTGCCTGCTGACTCTGCTCCCTTCCGCCTTGGTCGCCGTCCTGTATTCGACCCAAGTCAACCGGCGCGTCCAGATGGGCGACATGACCGGCGCGGAACGGGCGAGCCGGCTGGCCCGGACCTGGTGCTTCGTGACGGTGGTGGCGTTTACGGTGCTGATGGTATGGATCGCACTCGGCGGACCGTTTCCCTGACGCTCGGCGGACCGTTCCCTACACCGCACCGGCAGGAACACCGGCTACCCGGTACCGGCCACTAGGCTTCGGCGCAGCGCAGAGGAGCCCACGACCGAGGGAGAGCAGGTGGCCGAAGTAGAGATCGGGCGAGGTAAGTCGGGTCGGCGAGCCTACGGATTCGACGACATCGCGATCGTCCCGAGCCGTCGTACCAGGGACCCCGAGGACGTCGACATCTCGTGGGAGATCGACGCCTACAACTTTGAATTGCCGCTCATGGCGTCCGCCATGGACGGCGTCGTCAGCCCCAACACGGCCATCGAGATCGGCCGTCTCGGCGGAGTCGGCGTGCTGAACCTCGAGGGAGTGTGGACCCGTTACGAGGATCCCGAGCCGTTGCTCGAGGAGATCTCCCATCTGGAGGTCGACAAGGCCACTGCCCGGATGCAGCAGATCTACACCGAACCGGTCAAGCCGGAGCTGGTCGGTCAGCGCATCCGGGAGATAAAGGAAGCCGGCGTGGTCTCCTGCGCGTCGCTCACCCCCCAGCGCACCGAGCAATACGCCCAAGCGCTCCTCGACGCGGACCTGGACCTGTTCGTCATCCAGGGCACCGTCGTGTCTGCCGAGCACGTCTCGAAGACGAGTGAGCCGCTCAACCTCAAGCGCTTTATCCGCGAGTTCGACATCCCCGTGATCGTCGGCGGCTGCGCGTCCTACCAGGCGGCCCTCCACCTCATGCGGACCGGCGCGGTCGGCGTACTGGTCGGGGTCGGTCCCGGCCACGCCTGCACCACGCGCGGCGTCCTCGGCATCGGGGTCCCGCAGGCTACCGCCATTGCCGACGCCCGGGCGGCCCGCGCTCAGCACCTCGACGAGACCGGTGTCTACGTCCACGTGATCGCTGACGGCGGCATGGGGACTGGCGGCGACATCGCCAAGGCCATTGTGTGCGGAGCTGACGCGGTCATGATCGGCTCGCCCTTGGCCGCCGCGCTCGAAGCGCCCGGTCGGGGTTACCACTGGGGGATGGCGACTTTTCACCCAACCCTCCCCCGCGGCGCCCGGGTCCAGACGTCCATCCGGGGCTCGATCAAGGAGATCCTCGTCGGTCCTGCGCATGAAAATGACGGGCGCCTCAACTTGTTCGGCGCCCTCCGCACCTCCATGGCGACGTGCGGGTACGAGTCGGTCAAGGAATTCCAGAAGGCCGAGGTAATGGTCGCGCCCGCCTTGCTGACTGAGGGAAAAAGCCTGCAGCGGTCGCAGGGTGTCGGCATGGGCGCCTAGGCCTGCCCGGCGTTGCCATCGCCTGACCACCAGAGCCCGGATCCGTTGGGGGTCGCTGATCCCGTCCTCGTCGTCGACTTCGGGGCCCAGTACGCCCAGTTGATCGCCCGGCGGGTTCGAGAAGCGCACGTCTACAGCGAGATCGTTCCTCACACCATCACCGCCGCCGAGATGGCGGCGCGGAAACCCTCCGGCGTCATCCTGTCCGGCGGCCCCAAGTCGGTCAACGTCGAGAGTGCCCCGCTGCTCGATCCCGCCATCTACGACATCGGGGTGCCGGTGCTCGGCATCTGTTACGGCGCCCAGTTGATCGCCCGTCAGCTCGGAGGGCGGGTCGACAACACCGGTCAGGGCGAGTACGGCAGGACCACTCTCACCCTTACCTCCAACGGGCCGGCGCCGTCGGTGCTGTTCGGCAGCGTCCCGCCGGAGTTCGACGTCTGGATGAGCCACTTCGACGCCATCGCGGCACCGGCTCTCGGGTTTCGCGTCACCGCGTTGACCGCGGCCGTCCCCGTGGCCGCCCTGGAGGACCCGAGGCGCGGCATCTATGGGGTGCAGTTCCACCCAGAGGTTGCCCATACCTATGGCGGGCAGGAGATCCTCAAGGCCTTCCTGTACGACGTGTGTGGGTGCCGGCCGGCGTGGACGATGACCTCGGTCATCGAGGCGTCGGTCGAGGCCATTCGGGCCCAAGTCGGCGGTGAGCGGGTTATTTGCGGCCTGTCAGGTGGAGTGGACTCCGCAGTGGCCGCGGCGCTGGTGCACAAGGCCGTGGGGGACCGGCTCACGTGCGTCTTCGTCGACACCGGACTGCTGCGGGCTGGAGAGGCCGATCAAGTGGAGGCCACGTTCCGGGAGCAGTTCAACGTGGACCTGGTGCACGTCAAGGCGGCTGACCGTTTTCTGGGCGCGCTCGACGACGTGGTCGATCCAGAGCGAAAGCGCAAGATCATCGGGGAGACATTCATCCGGGTGTTCGAGGAGGCGGCAGCCGACTTGGGGGAGGCTCGCTTCCTGGTCCAGGGCACCCTGTATCCCGACATCATCGAGTCGGGAACCAAGGACGCGGCCAAGATCAAGTCCCACCACAATGTCGGCGGCCTACCCGACGACATGCAGTTCGAGCTGGTGGAGCCGCTGCGTAACCTGTTCAAGGACGAGGTGCGCGCCGTTGGTGAGGAGCTCGGCCTCCCCGAGGAGATCGTGTGGCGCCAGCCGTTCCCCGGCCCCGGACTCGCCGTGCGCATCGTGGGGACCGTGACCGCGGAGAGGGTCGGGATCCTTCAGGCGGCCGACGCCATCGTTACAGAAGAGATCCGCCGGGCCGGCCTGTACCGGGAGCTGTGGCAGAGCTTCGCCGTTCTGCCCGTGGTTCGCACCGTCGGGGTCATGGGCGACGAGCGCACCTACGCCTACCCGATCATCATCCGGGCGGTCACGAGCGACGACGCCATGACCGCCGACTGGGCCCGATTGCCCAACGACGTGCTGGAGCGGCTTTCCAGCCGGATCATCAACGAAGTGCCCGGCATCAACCGGGTGGCCTACGACATCACGTCGAAGCCCCCCGGCACCATCGAGTGGGAATAGCGCCGGCCCGCCGGCCCGCGTTGGCACGCCGCGGTCGCACCCAACCGGTACCGTGGATCAGGCCATGACGCTGGAAGCCTCCCACGACGCCGCCCCTCCCGAGGCCGCCCCTCCCGGCGCAGGTCCAGACCGAGGACGTGACGGATTCAACGCCGGCGCCGGCTCCCTGGATGACCGGCCCGACCTGCTGGGCGACCTCAATCCGGCCCAGGCGGCGGCAGTCGCACACCCCGGCGGCCCGTTGCTCATCGTGGCGGGGGCCGGGTCGGGCAAGACCCGGGTGCTCACCCATCGGATCGCCTGGCTGATCGCGGAGCAAGGCATCTCGCCGTTCGAGATCCTGGCCATCACCTTCACCAACAAGGCGGCCCAGGAGATGCGGGAGCGGGTGGAGGCCCTCGTCGGTCCAGTGGCCCGGCGCATGTGGGTGTCAACCTTCCACGCCGCCTGCGTCCGCATCCTGCGCCGGGACGCCTCCCGCCTCGGGTACAAGAGCAACTTCACGATCTACGACCAGGCCGACGCGGTCCGCCTCACCGGATACGTCATCAGGGACCTGGGACTCGACTCCAAGAAGTTCCCGCCCCGAGCCCTCCATGCCCTCATCTCCACGGCCAAGAACGAGCTGGTCGACTTCGAGACGTATTCGACGACCACGCGCACCATCATGGAGCGGCGGGTCGCTGACGTGTACCGCGAGTATCAGCAGCGGCTGGTGGCGGCGAACGCCATGGACTTCGACGACCTCCTTCTGGTGGCCGTCAACCTGCTACAGGCCTGCCCGGATGTGCTCGAGCATTACCAGCAGCGCTTCCGGCACGTACTGGTGGACGAATACCAGGACACCAACCGGGCCCAAAATGAGCTGGTCCTCCTCCTCGCCGGCCTCCACCACGAGGTCTCGGTTGTCGGCGACAGCGACCAATCCGTCTACGGATGGCGGGGCGCCGACATTCGCAACATCCTGCAGTTCGAGGAGGCGTTCCCCGACGCCACCGTGGTCGTACTCGAACAGAACTACCGGTCCACCCAGACGATCCTCGACGCGGCCAACGCGGTCATCGCCAACAATGCCATGCGCAAGCCGAAGGCGCTCTGGACCGAGCAGGGCCGCGGCGCGTCGGTGATCCGCTTTCACGCCGAGGACGAGCACGATGAGGGCGCCTGGCTGGCCGGCGAGGTGCTCCGCCTACACCGAGGCCAGGCCGGGGCCCCTACCGATGCCGGCGCCGGCGAACGCCACTACCAGTGGGGCGACATCGCCGTGTTCTATCGCGCCAACGCCCAGAGCCGGGCGGTCGAGGAGGAGCTCGTCCGCCGTGACATCCCCTACAAGGTGGTGGGCGGGACCCGCTTCTACGACCGCGCCGAGATCAAGGACCTGCTCGCCTACCTGCGGTCCGTGGCCAACCCGGCGGACGAGGTGTCCTTGAAGCGAATCGTCAACGTCCCCAAACGTGGCGTCGGCGACACCAGCGTGGCCCGGCTCGACCGATACGCCCGGGAGCGCCGCGTGACCTTTGCCCAGGCCATGGCCGACGCCGAACCAGCCGGGATCAGCGGCAAGGCGCTGAGGGGGATCGCCGACCTTCACCGCCTGCTCGCCGACCTCCGCGCCCAGCTCGACGCTAACGCCGGGCCGGCCACCCTGCTCGAGGCGGTCATCGAGCGCACCGGATATCGGGCGGCTCTGGAGGACGAGCACACCGTCGAGTCCGCCGGCCGCATCGAGAACATCGAAGAACTGATCGGCGCGGCCCGGGAGGCCGACAGCCTGGACTCCTTCCTCGAACAGGTGAGCCTGGTCGCCGACGCCGACGAGGTAGACGGCGACGCGTCCAAGGTGACCCTGATGACCCTTCACACCGCCAAGGGCCTCGAATATCCGGTCGTGTTCATCGTCGGAATGGAGGACGGCGTGTTTCCCCACTTGCGGACGCTGGGCGAGCCCGACGAGATGGAGGAGGAGCGCCGCCTGGCCTACGTCGGGATCACTCGGGCCCGCGAGCGCCTGTACTTGTCGCACGCCTGGTGCCGGAGCCTGTGGGGCCAGACCCAGTACAACCCACCGAGCCGCTTCCTCAAGGAGATCCCCGCCTCCCTGGTACGCGCCGCAGAGGGCGGCCGGCGCCCGAACCCGAGGCTGGCCGGCCGCAGCGGCCGGGACGAGATCGTCGAGTCGGCCATGCGGAGGGCAAAAGTCGGCCCGGTCCACGGGAGCGGCGCCGAACTGTTGGGCTTGCGCGCGGGAGAGACGATTGTCCATGCCAAGTGGGGCGAGGGCGTGGTACTGGAAGTCAGGGGGGAAGGAGATCGAGCCGAGGCCAAGGTGCGCTTCCCGGCAGTGGGCGAGAAGCACCTGGCGCTGTCCTTGGCCCCGATCAAGCGGGCCTGAGGGCTAGGGACCGGTGGCGCTGCAGAGGGCGCCGCACGGGATGGAGAAGGCGCCGGCCGGGGCGAGGGGCACGTTGATGTACGAGGCGGCGGTCGAGTTGCGCTGCACCTGGTAGACGCCACCGACCAAATCGGGCAGCTGGGCCGCGGTGGGGACCAGGTGGGGGGTGTCGGAAGTCGTCAGGGTGACCCGCAGCCGCCAGCCGGCGGGAATCTCGGCGAAGGTGGGGAACACCTCGATGTCGTAACGGGTCACCTGGCCTGGCACGACCGCCCGGGCCGATGCCGCGGTGAGCGGGTGGATCGGCATGAGCAGCTTGCCGTTGCTTCCCGTCCAGCTGCTCGCCGGGTCGATCTGGCGAAGCGACCCGAGCAGGGCTCCGGAGGTGAGCGGCACCGACTGGTCCGTGGGCGAGACCTCTTCGATGGTGGCCACCAGCTCGGTGTCGGTCGTGGTTGCCGTGGCGTACACGGTGGCGTCGATCGGTCCGGCCAGGACCTGGGGCGACGAGAACTCCGGCGTGGTGTAGGTGAGGGCGCCTGGTCCTGACCCGAGGGTCACGTCATTGGTGTCACAGGGATTGCTGGTATCCAGATACGAGAAGCCCAGCGCCAGGGCTCCGGCCCCCCACTGGTCCGTCTCGATGCTGCACGGACTCGACGCGCCGTCCCAGAGCACAGAATCCGCGCCGGTGGAGGCGGAGGGGGCCTGGGTGGACAAGGTGCCGTCGTTGGTGGACAAGGCGCCCGACCCGGATCGTCCGGGCCCGAAGTAGTACGCGGTGGCGGCCGTTCCGGTGAGGGGCCAGGTGGTGGTGTTGATCCACTGCGCCGACTGCAGCTCGTTGAGGTGCAACGGCGTGGTGGTGTGGGCCAGCGGGGTGTTCTGGCCGAGCAGCCAGGTGTCGAACCATTCCAGCTCGACGGCCGACAGGTCGGCGCCCATTCCAGTGGTGACGTGCATCCAGGGGCCCATCATCAGCTGGTAGCGAGGGGTGACCGGCTGGCCGGCGACCATCGGGGCGTTCTGAGGTCTGCCGTCGTACAGGTTCTGAAGTGCGGCGTAGTTGAGCGGCTCGCCCCCCTGGAACAGGTCGTTCCAGCCGCCGACGAGGAAGGCGGGGATGTGATCGGCGACGACATCGCTGAGGTAGGAGTCCGGGCTGCGCTCAGCCCAGTACGGGCCGTCGTAGGCATCGGTGCCGCCGGTTTCGAGGCTCGTGACGAGGGGCAGGTCGTAGGTGGCGAGGCCTTCGGTGTGGGATAACTCCGTTGCAACCAGCCCGCTGACGCTCAGTCCGTTGGTGCCCTCGGCCAAGGGTTCAAGGGCGGGGCTGCCGGCGTTGAGCCCGGCCACGAGGGCGAGGTAGGCGGCGCTAAATTCCGCGTCCGGGATGCCGCCCTGGACCACCGCATCGGAGAAAATGTCGTGGCCGGAGATGATCGGGAACATGGCCTTGACGGGCGAGTTGGGCCCGAGCGCGCCCACCGTCAGAAATTGGTCGATACCCATGTAGGACTCGCCGAACAGCCCGACCTTGCCATCGGAGTGGGGCAGGCGGGCGGCCCACCGCACCAGGGTGGCGCCGTCAGTGGCCTGGACCGGGTCGAAGAGCCCGAAAGTCCCACCCGAATCGCCTGTGCCGCGCACGTCGGAGATGACGACGATGTAGCCGCGGTCGACGAGATAGGACACCGAGGTGTTGGTCAAGGCGCCCAGCCCGGTGGCCGCCGCGTCGGAGGAGTACGCCTCTTTGCCATAAGGGGTCTGCTGCAATAGCACCGGGAACGGACCGGTCGCGGCGGACCCGGTGGCCGGGTTGGTGGGGTAGTAGACGTCGGCGCGCAGCACCGTGCCGTCGTGCATCGTCACCCCGACGTTGATCTCGCTCCCTTCGCCGTAGTTGGCTGCCTGCGGTGTCCAGGTGGCGGGGACCGTGGCGGCGTGCACAGCGGGGGCCGCCAGCGCACCGAGTGTTCCGACCGTGGCGGCCAGGATGGCGAGGCGGCGCCGCCACGAACGGACGGACAAGGGAGGCGTCACGTAGAAACATTCGCCATGAGAGGCGGGCGGACCTGTATGCCGCGGCCCACCGGCGTAGCCTGATCGCCATGACCGAGGCCACTGCCCTAAGCGACATCATCATGTCCCCGAGCGGCACGGACGTCGCCGCCCTGTTACCGAGCGGGACCTACCCGTGGTCGGGGGCGACGACCGCCGAAGAGGAGCGAGTGCACCGCAAGCAACGGTTGGCCGCGGCGTTCCGTCTTTTTTCCAAATACGGCTACGACGAGGGCGTGGCCGGGCACATCACCGCCCGGGACCCGGAGCGACTCGATCACTTCTGGGTCAACCCGTTCGGGATGCCGTTCGCCAAGGTCCGGGCATCGGACCTGCTCCTGGTCAACCATGAGGGCGAGGTGGTCGAGGGCGACCGTCCCGTCAACCGGGCCGCCTTCGCCATCCACTCCCAGGTCCACCGGGCCCGGCCCGACGTCATCGCCGCCGCCCACTCGCATTCGCTGCACGGCAAAGCCTGGTCGTCGCTCGGCCGCCCGCTGGACCCGATTACCCAGGACGCGTGCGACTTCTACCAGGACCATGCCGTGTACGAGGGGTTCAACGGCGTGGTCGTCGACACCGAGGAGGGCGGCAACATCGCCACCGCCCTCGGGTCCACCAAGGCCGTGATCCTGCGCAACCACGGACTACTGACGGTGGGGCAGTCGGTGGACGAGGCGGCTTGGTGGTTTATGCGGATGGAGCGCTGCTGCCAGGTGCAGCTGATGGCCGAGGCCGCCGGAACCCCGACGCTGATCAGCGACGAGGCGGCCAAGCAGACGTACGGGATCCAGGGGACGCCGGTGGCCGGGTGGTTTACTTTCCAGCCGCTGTACGACCTGATCGTCGAGGAGCAACCCGACCTTCTCGACTGAGCCGGCGGCCCCATGGACACCAAGGTCGTTCTGGTCGACATGTCCCGCCGGCGGGTCGCGGACCTGACCGGCGAGGTAACGGCATTTTGCGAGGGCCGGGGCGACGGCCTGTGCTCGGTCTTCGCTCCCCACGCCACCGCCGGCGTGGCTCTGATGGAGCTCGGTTCCGGCTCAGAGGCTGACCTCGACGACGCCCTCGACCGCCTGCTTCCCCGGGACGACCGCTACCGGCACCGGCACGGTTCGCTGGGCCACGGTGCCGACCACCTCCTCCCCGTCCTCGTCTCGCCCTCGTTGGTCCTTCCTGTCGTGGGCGGACGGCCGGCGCTCGGGACCTGGCAACGGGTGGTGCTCGTGGATCCGAACACCGACAACCCGCAGCGCCAGGTGCGCCTGTCGTTGCTGTCGGGCTGAACTCCGGCGCTACGACGAGCCGGACCGTCGTCGGCCCACAGGTGTGGGGGGTTTGCCCCCCAGGGGGGGGGGTAAGGACACCCCAGTAAGAATTGGCCCCCCCCCCAACCCCGGGGGGGGGGGGTGAGCGGGGACCCGGGTT
>Ga0302326_10024001_pt1 | contig 12411 bp, 18 predicted proteins | sample Palsa_T0_3_FD_202264 | JGI IMG/M metagenome (GOLD analysis project Ga0302326, IMG submission 202264) | Peat permafrost microbial communities from Stordalen Mire near Abisko, Sweden - Palsa_T0_3 | ecosystem: Environmental > Terrestrial > Soil > Palsa > Peat permafrost | place: Sweden: Abisko...
CGACCCTCCTGTCCCTGATGCCCCTTAAGCGGACTTGGGGCATATCCTTCGCCGCGCTAATCGAGGCCGGCTATCGCAGAGGCCTAATCGATGCCGCCCATAGGATAAATCTGTATAAGCAGATGTCCAACCGGCGAGATCGTCAGACTGGTGAGCGCTGGAGAATTCAAGAGCCTGGGTGGAGAGACCGGGAACCAGAGCGACCTAAACTGATCGCCAAAGTCCTGGAAGCCGCATTCGGTGCCGGGCCAGATTTGGATACCCTCTCAAGTTTCCTCTACGGTTGGAGATCTGACCTCGTCGATCAACTATTGACCGGCCAAGTGACTCCATGGGCGCAGAGCATTACGACTAGAGCACGAGAAGCCGATAACCTTCGCCAATCTTCACACCATCTTGCCCCTATCATTGCGCTAAGGCGTGAGCCCTCCGCCTAGGCCTGACGCCGCAGTCCGCCCAACTTGAGGAGCGAGGCCTTGAACCATTGCATTGGATGAATGAGCCGATGCGCTCGAAGGACCGCTAGCGGGAGCCAGTCGCGAAGCAACTCAATCCGCGTCCGCTGAAGTCGTTACGAACCATTCCGCACGAGCCAGCAGCTCGTCATAGGTGATGACTTCAGGTTCTTCAAGTTGGCGGCGGTACAACTCGAAAGACCGAATCCGGTCAACGTGGTCTCCGCCTGATTCGCCTTTGAGGTCGGTGAGTTGACCGACAATCAGGAAAGACCGCGGCCGGATAAGATACGTAAATTGGCCCGGTAGTTCACTTCCATCGGGCGCAGCGTCGGCGAGACGTTCTCCTATCGCGCGAACGGCCCGGTAAACGGTCCCTTGTGCTTGCGCTACTCCCCCGGCCAGGTCCTCCGAGGGCGACCAGCAACCGGACCGGTGCTCTTTGTGCAGAAGATGGGCGTCGTGCCTCTTGAACTCCGCGAAAATCATTGAGCGTATTCTACCCGCCGTACGCATCAAGGCATCGATTCGTTTTCCGGCACCGGCAACCGATGGTCCGGCTACCACCTGCTCAAGCTTGTCATGGTTCCATGATGTCACCAGTTGTCCGGCGAGTGTCACGCCGAGGATCCACGGGTTTTGCTCGAAGAAGCGCTGCCACACCGATTCACGACGCGAATCCTTATGAGTCGCTACCTCTCTGTCGAAGAAGTCGGAATCGTTCAAGAGGCGCCTGAAATGCTCCACCTGATTCCTACGATAGGTCAGAGCGACGACGTCCCTGGCTGCCTCGTCGTCAGTAATAAGCTTTCGAAAACGTGCCGGATCTTGCCTGTAGATGGCTACGAGACTATCAGGGTCCGCAAATAGATCGCGAACCAGCGCGTCATCTACCGTGACAGCCTTGCAACCCTCAATCGGAATGCAGTCGAGATTACGTAGCAACTCCACCAAGCGCCCGGCGTCCTCTCGGCGGAGGTTGGCCAAGACCTTCACGTTCTCTGGGGACCCCGCAGACGGCACTCGCTGAATCCATAGTTCTTTGACAGCCCCGGCTTCTCGTGCCACGAGTAGCTTTATCTGGTAGCGACCCCTGGGCGTCTCCGAAATGAGCCACTCGGTCCCGTCGTAGACGACGCGGGTCTCGCCGTCAGTATCAAACACTTTGTGCACAAAACGGGCAGGTTGGCCAAGATCGCGCGAAGATGGGCGATTGATAATGAAGCTTGTAGACGCATAGGTTCGTCCCGGTAGGCGCCCTTGAGCGAAGGTCGCCTCGTCCGGACTCTCACCCCAGGCGCTGGCGTCCTGATCGGCGGGCAAGTCGTACTCGCTCATAGCTCTTCTTTTCGCCTCAGCAAAGGTGCTCAGTCGTCGCGCGCCATCTGCGGCCATCGCGGCGGGATTAGATGCACCTAACAGGGTAGACCTTCCTATCGGCCGCATCCACCGTCATTTGCGATCGGATGATTTCGGATGACAGCGAATAAGACCGAACCGGGACTGGTCCGGCCCAGAGTCGGCCCTGCCGGGGGCGCCGGGGTCGGTTCGGGACCGCGAAAGATTGGCGCGATTGTGAGGATTGGCCTATTGAACACACTAAGAGAGAGTAGCGGCGGCCGCCCAGCAATCGCGCCATGTAAGGCGCAGATTATGTGCTTTGTGTCCGTACTTACGATAAGTGCATTACAAGGTTTATGACCCCTCGCTGCCCAGCGCCCAAGACCGGGCACTGGCGGTCTTGGGCGGCGAACACGCGGAGTGGAGCCGTGCCTGAGACATCTAGCGATGGCGTGGTCCCCCGCCCGGCAGGCCGGGCGCAGGACCGCGCTTTTCCCCTGTTACGCGTTCTGTCGGTCGATCCAGGCCATCACGTCGCGTTCCCTCCAGCGCAGGTGTTTCCCGATCCGGTAGGCCGGCAGCCCCCACTCGCGCCACCGGCCGCGCACGGTGCTCTCCGGAACCGCCAGGATCGCGGCCACCTCTCGCGCCGACAGCATCCGGTTGGAGCCGCCGAGCGTGCCTTTACGCGGCTGTTCCTGCATTGTCCTCTGGGCCTTCACTCCTGCCCGCCCTGGCGTGCTGCGCCTGCTGTCCGCCGTGGCGATCGTCTCCCTGCAAGGCGCGTAAATACGGGCGTCCGTCTGGGCAGTAGCAAGTGATCGCTGTGGCGCTGGGGGGCTCGTCCCGTGAGCGCATGACCGGAGCAGATGTGACTTTGGGTTACTTGTGCACGTGCACGTGCACGGCGCACATGGCCGCTACACGTGCAGACACGCGCGAGGCCGTGCACGTGCACGAGGCACGATTGACTACTCATCGTCATCAACGTCGGACGTGATCGCGCGCCATATTCCGCGCGTGATCTGGACAGCGCGGCCTTCCTCAGCGAGCGCCTGGAGCCGGTAGTAGACCCAGCGGCGGCCCATGCCGGTCATCGTCATCAGGTCCGGTACGGAGACGCCGGCGTCGGACGCCAGCGACAGCGCGGCCCACAGACCGGCCTCTGGCGGGTTGGCCGGCTCATCGTGCCCGATCGGGTGGCCGTGGCTGTCAGCGACGCCTGGGGGTACGTCATGGGCGTCTGGGCCGGGTTCGGGCCGGGCGGGCGCGGCCATGGTGGTGGTGTGCCGTTCCTCGATGGCGAGCCGGGAGACCTCGTCCAGTTCGGGCCGCTGGCCGGCATAGCGGGCGGCGGTCTCTGCTACCACCTGATCGGTGAGCAGGTAGGCGCGGGCGCGGCGCGGGGTGGTGTGCTCGGGCGCGCTGATGAGGAACTTGCCGGGGGCGTTGAGGGTATGGGCGTGCCAGCCGGCCGTGAGCATGCCCTGGCCGAGGATGAGGTCTACGTCTTTGCGTTCGCGGACGCGGAAGCAGATACGCAGGTCCATCTGGGAGCGCACCGCGCCCTGCCCCATCGCCTTTTGCGTCGGCCGCTGCGTGGCAGCGATCAGCGTGACGGCCACAGCGCGGCCGAGGCGGGCGGCCGAGTCGGCGTCCGGCATGGCCTCGGCGGCGTCGTCGGCCAGCTCGGCGTACTCATCGATAATGATCAGTAGAGCAGGGGCGTCCGGGGACGGTTCCCAGGTGCGCCGCCCCTCGGCGGCCAGCTTGGCGGCGCGGGCCTCCAGGATGGCCACGGCGTCGGCCAGGAGCGCGCGGGCCTGGTCGGGAGTGGTGGCCAGCCGGTCGATGCAGGCGGCCCATGGGCCGAGTTCCATGCCGCGCTTGAGGTCGATGCCCCAGATGACGACATCGGGGCAGGCGGCCAGGTTGCCCATCAGCACGTTGAGGCCGCCGCTCTTGCCTGAGCCAGTGCCGCCGCCGAACAGGCCGTGACGGCGGAGGAACAGCACCCGGCATGGGGCGGCGTCCTCGAACGGGCCGAGGTCAATCGGCTCTGTGATTGTTGTGGCCGATGGGCCGGGCCAGGGGATGGCGCCGGCGTGCGGGTCGATCTCCAGCACCCGCAGTTCGCACCGGTTGGCCAGGTCATCGGGGGTCGGGAGGACGCGGATGGCTCCCCGGAAGGTGCCGAGCGCGGATTCCAGTGCGGGAATCTTGCTCATCACGTCGGTGATGGTCTGGCCACGGGCCAGGCGGATGCGGGACCGCCAGCCCCACACGTCCACGAGCGCGGACATGATCTGTGAGCCGGGCAGGCCGACCGCTTGGGCGATCTCGGGCCAGGCTTGAAGCTTGCGCTCGATGCGGACGCGGGCGCGCCGGCGCCGGTGCGCCCACCAGGGCACGGCCAGCACTACGCCGCCGGCCAGCAGTGCTAGCGGCAGTGGGGACGTGGCCGGGCCGGTGGCGGTCGCGGCGGCCAGCCATCCCCCGGCTGCCAGCATCACCGTGGCCGCGTATAGCCGTTCGACAAGGGCGGGAAGGCCCGCTTTCGCGCCGAAGACGACCAGCGCCCAGGCCACCGCGGCGGCCAGGCCGGCCAGGTATGGCCACCAGTGCGGGTGTGTGCTGTGAAGCCACCAGCCGGCCGCCATGATGGTGGCGGCGAGGTAGGCCGGGGTGAGTTCGGAGCGGTAGCGCCAGGCCGCGCGGATCACGGCTAGAGCGACGCTGTCGGGGAGCTGGTCGCCGCTGTTGATGACCATCATGGGCTGCATTCCGTGGCGGCGGGCCTGGCGAGCCTGGCGGCGCATCTGCCCGTATCTGGTCATGGTGTCCTCCCGTGGCGCTGGGAGGGTGCCTGACGGGCGCTGAGTTCGTCCTGGAGGTAGTACAGGGGGTCCGCCTCGCCGTCGGTGTGGGCGGCGAGGGTGGCGCGGGCGGCGGCGAGCAGGTTCGCCATGTCCAGGCGAGCGGCGGCGAGGTCAGTGCCCAGGCGGGTGAGTTCGGCGGACAGGGCCAGGTTGTCGGCCAGTGCGGTGTCGAGGTGCCGCCAGAAGTCGGCGAGTGCGGGCATCTCGGCGGAGAATCCGGCGATCATGTGCCGCGCGGCCTGATTGCGTGCGGCGATTTCTTCGTTGTCGATGCGGGAATATGAGCGCGGGTTAGTCATAGGCACCAGCTCCGTTTCTATGGCTTGTTAAGCCAGGTGAGGAGACCGGACAGCAGATTCCGGATTTCCGGCGCGGCGATTGTCGCGGCGAGCAGGAATCCGAACATGATGGCGACGATTGCCTGCCATGCGCGAAGCCTCGTGTAGCGGCAGGCGAAGATGACGAGAATTCCGAAGACGGCGACGAGGGGAACGGACACGGTCATTGCGGATCACTTCTTTCCAGTGCGGTAATCGATGGGTGTTTTGCTGCTGCGCCATGCCTTGCGGCGGCGCCAGCGGGAACGTGCCGAGCATTTGCGGCACCGCTTGCCTGATTCGTTGCGCCGCGCGCCGCACGGGCAGCGCTGCTCAGTGATTTCGGGGGGGATTCTGCGCATTAGTTGTCACCGTCGTCTCTGCCGTTGCGGACGCCGACTCCGACCACGCGGCGAGTAATCGCGTCGATGCGCGTCCTGGCAGGCGATCTCAGGTCGCCGCGGTCTCCCTTGCGGGCACCGACCACGATGAGCACGAAAAAGACGACAGCGACGAGGATGAGAACCGGGGACGCGGCGAGGATGATGTAAAAGGCGATCATTTCTACTGCTCCTTGTTCTCGTCTACGGGGATGGCGACGGCGCGGTATTCGACGGGGCCGAATCGGCGTGAGGTCGTGTAGTGACGGTGAGAGGAGTACGTCACAGTTCCCGAGCCGATGAGGGACGCGATCACATCGACTTCACGCCGTTTCCCGGCACCGGAAACGGAGGGCGGGAAAACGAGGAGATCGGTGGTGGCGGGTACGGGAACGTCCGGGTTGCTTTCCAGGAAATCGGCAAGCTCGCGGAGCCCGGAGATAATCGCTTCCCGCTCAATCGCGTTGGCGTAAGTCATACGGCATTACTCCCCTTCGAGGCCGAGGCCCGAGGGCCGATGGCTGATGTGCTTTCCATGTCGTAATTCCATCTGGATTCCGGCATATCCGCCATGCATCACTAATGCATCTACGCTGCATTAGAAGTGCAATTCGTTTTGGGAAGGTAGGGGAGGTCATGCAAAAGCAGTGCAGGTAAGGTGCAGCCAGAGTGCAAGTTGCTTATGCGGCCTTGCGGATCGGCGCTTTTTGCTGTCGGCGAGAAAACTCCGAAGAAGCCCGTCTAGTGGTTCCGGGCCGATTGGCGATCCCATCGGAGTCATGGAGCCAAGGCACCAGACCCGTCGTTGAGTATCACTGAAATCATCGATTCCGAGATGATTTCAGCGCTCTGTGTGTTACGGGATGACTCCGCCTGACTGCGGCTTGTCTCGGCCCGTGCGGATTCGCGCGGCGATCGGCTACTCTCGGCGCTGGAAGTGGAGCGCGGAGGAACGCGTTGGAAGGCGATCCCGAGAACTGGGCTGCGGTCGCGCGGGCTATCAGCGACCGTGTCCGCGAGCTTGGCTGGCGTCAGAGCGAGCTTGCGGGGCGTTCGCATGTCTCGGTAGCCGTCGTGCGCGAAATCCAGCGGCATACCGTGGAGCGCCGCCGTAGTCGCCGCACACTCGAAGCCTTGTCCGTCGCTCTCGGATGGGACCGGGAACACCTTGACCGGGTGCTCAAAGGCCAGGCGCAACAAGTTGGCACTCGTGCCGTGCCTGACAGCGCTGCCCTGTGGTCCCGTCTCGATTCCATAGACCAGCGGCTTGACGAAATCACCAAGCTTCTTGCAGAACTTACGTCCCAGAATCGTCACGGTGATTAATCATGTCCGCGACGATTGCCAGACAGATTTTCTCCCGCGCTCCCGGCCGGATGCTTTTTTCAGGGCAGCCATCTGACCACGTGTGCAGAAACGGGTTTACCGGCGGGTGCGTATGCAGTTAATTGCATCATGGACTGCCGGGCATGCCGACGCTCTGCGGTCGTCCCTGCGAATGACCAACGAATCATTCGCGCAACACCTAGGTGTGGCGGAGCGCACCGTCGCCAATTGGCGCAAGCAGCCCGAGATCATTCCTCAACCACGGATGCAGGAAATTCTGGACACGGCGCTTGAGCGTGCTCCCGATAGGGCAAAGGCCCAGTTCGTGATATTGGTGAGTGAGGCAGAACAGGGCAACGGCACGGCTCCTCTGGAGTCTTTCGAAATATCAGATGGAAGCCTGCTCGGAGCATCCCGCGATGCCAGCAAACCCGAATTCGGCGATTCCGAATACCTTCAGTCCATCGGGAGTCATATCCGGGAGATCGTGGCACTCGATAACAGATTTGGCGGCGTGGATCTAGTCAAGCTATCGGCAAGATTCTTCCGTACTCTTCATAACCAGCTTGGCGCAGGAACCTACGATCCTAGGCTTGAGCGTGATTTGCAGTCTGCTGCGGGAGAGATGGCCGAAGTCGTTGGCTGGCTCGCCTACGACGCTGAGGCGCATGACCTCGCTCGCAGGATGAATCAGGAGGCGCTGTATTTCTCGCGTCTTGCTGGTGATAAAGCTATGGAGCTTCTGACGCTCCAGAATTCGAGCATGCATGCCGGGTCCCAGGGGCGGCCAAGGGAAGCGCTCCAGATTGCCCGTTCCGTTCTAGAGGGAGACTATCGGCTCTCCCCGCGGCTTAAGGCATTGTTCCTGATCCGAAAGGCTCGTGCGCTGGGACAAGGCGGAGACGAGAGCAGCCTTCACCTGGTCCCCGAGATCCGGACTCTTTTCCTGGAGGGCGTAAGTGACGGAGATCCACCATGGGCATGGTGGATCGATGAGCATGAACTGGATTGGCAAGAGGCTATGATTCAGCGCGATCTGGGAATGGTCAGCCAGGCAATAATCCAGTTTGAGCGATCCGTGGCTGCGACACCAGCCACCGAGATACGGGGCCAATATATTCATCGTGCCTACCTTTTGCAGGCGCAAGTCGATAACAGTACCTGGGATGCTGCGGAACAGACAATCCAGCAGGTGTTTCCTCTTGTGACAGAAGTTGCTTCAGCGCGCACAGTCGTCCTTTTGCGAAACATACTTACCCAGCTAGCAACATCTGTCAAGGTTCCGCTTTCCCTTCAAGAGCAAGCCGCGATGCTGAGTGCTGCACTAGATGAGGCCCCAATATGATGCAAAGTGACCGCGAGATAGCCGCACACGCCGACCCGCAGCTTAAACAATACTTTCTGGTATCGGCCGATAAACTGTCGAAGCTGATTGCAGCAGCAGGCATCCGCCCCACGGATGATGTTGTGGAAGTCGGAGCGGGGATCGGCACCGTCGCGAGAGAGCTTCCCAGATGCAGAAGCCTCACAGTCGTCGAATTTGATGAACGGCTCATTGGATTTCTGCGCCAGAACGTGCCACACGCAAACGTGATGCAGGGTGACGCTCTGGAGATAATTCAGGGCATTTCGTTCGACGTGCTAATAGGCAACCTTCCTAACGCGGTCACGGAATCTCTGCTCACGCTACTGCCAAGCTTGTCATTCCGGACAGCCATTCTGGCCGTGGGTGAATCAACGGATCTTGATCAACTGGGAAGTGCATTTTCATGGTCAGAGGTCACAAGGATTACCGGAGACGATTTCCTTCCGCCCCAGCCAAGTGTGTCGCGCATCGTGAAGGTGGTCCCCGCAAGCGAGGAGAGGTCAAGTCATCCCGAGCCGCAATTAGTCCAGATTGCCTAAGCAGGCTGTTTGGGGGACATGCTGAGTCTAGTTGGCCGACTATTAGGCGGTGGCTCCCAAGACCGCAGAAACCTCCTGCTTACTGGCCGGTTAGTGGGTCGGCCACTCGTCTCGCGGTCGCACGAATGTCCCCATACCGGGCACGGTGTGCACGTACCCTTCCTCGCGGAGTATCGCTACCGCCTTGCGTGCCGTGTCACGTGATACGCCAAACTCTGCCGTCAGGTAAGACTCTGACGGTATCGGCATGCGCGGGGCCAGTTTGGCGCCCCTGATCTGCTGCCGTAGCACGTCGGCTATCTGGACGTGGCGAGGCACATCCGGCAGGAACGGGTAGGACCCCCGTTGATCTTCGGGCACGCGGCTGACCGTACCTGACCAGCAAAGACTGCCCATAGCCACGTCTGTCTGCACCTGACTGCACTTGTCTGCTGACAGGTGTTATGCTGAAGTCGGCCCGGCGGGGCTGTGATGCCTTCCGCATCCACTTCCAAAGTCCCGCCGGTGCCCTGTTGATCCCGCCTGTCCTTCCGTGGAGGGACGCAACACAGGGGGGCATGTTCCAGGTATGAGCACGGCAGAGCGCGCACCCCTCGCCGCAGGAGGGAGGGGAGTAAGCCCAGGAGGTTTCGAGCACGCCAGGAAGGACTCTTAGACGGTCATGAGCGCGGCAGAGCCGGGGACCGGGCCCGCCACGTTCCGTGCCGCGTTCGCCGCAGAGCTGCGCGCCCAACGGGAGCGGATGGGCCTGCTCCAGCGTGAATTCGCGGAGAAGGCCCACGTGTCGCTGTCGTCGGTCAAACAGTACGAGGCGGGGAAGAAGAGGCCCGACCGGAAATTTGCTATCTGGTGCGATGGCTTCTATGGATGCCCGGGTACGTTCGAGCGCCTGTATGACGGAATGACCGCTGAGTCCTACCCGTCATGGTTTGGTCCTCGGGTCCTATTTGAGGACAAGGCGACCCGCATCCATGAATGGGAGATGCGCGCCATACCGGGACTGCTGCAAACACGCTCGTACGCCAGTGCGGTCATTGGCGCATGCCGGCCCTACGACTCCCAAGAAGAGCTAGAACGCGATGCCGCAGCACGCGTCGAGCGGCAGAACATCCTGACGCGTGATGATCCGCCGAAGCTCTGGGTTGTCCTGAATGAAGGCGTGCTCAGGCAGGCGGTCGGGGGTGCCCGCGTCATGCGCGAGCAGCTTGACCACCTGCTCAGCCTCGCGGATGCCCAGGGAATCGTGCTGCAAGTCCTGCCATTCGCCGTCCCAGACGCGCCCGGTGTGGACGGCCCTGCCGCCATATTCGAGTTTGATGACTCAGCGACGGTCGCCTACCTAGAGGGATGGGGGTCCGGGAGAGTCCTCAAAGACGCGAAAGAAGTCACGGCGATTGCCACAGCGCTTAGCATGATTAAGGGGTGCGCGCTGTCCCCCATTGATTCGGCGCAGTTCATGACCAAGATCAGGAGCGAGCTATGAATAAAGATGCGGTCTCTGGCTGGCGTGTAGCCACCTACACGGGCGGTCAGGGCAATTGTGTAGAGGTAGGCAGGTCCGCGACCACGATTGCCGTGCGCGACACCAAAGACAGGGAAGACGGCCCGGTCCTGGGCATCGATCCTTCCGCGTGGCGCATGTTCACGCAGCGCCTTAAGGGTTAGCCCGCCTTTCAGGCGAACCGGACCCCCGTAGGAGGATGCGCAACCTCCTACGGGGGTCTTTCGTGTGCCGTGGCGGGGAAATGCGGCGGCTTTTCCGCTGGTTCTTCCGCACTCTTGACCCCCGGCATAGACCTTCACCGGCGGGTGCACCTGTGCGAGGAACACCGCAGATTGAGCTAGGGATACCGCTATTTAGGCCAGGGACACCGCTTTTAGGCTAGGGACACTTATCCCCTGGTGTCCCTAGCATCCCTTGGAACGATGCCTCTGGCCGGCCATCGTGGGGGGTGGGCAGGAAAAGAGGTGTTCCCATGGCCGCTACTAATGGTCTGAAAGTCTCCGATGATGAACTGGGGAGGCTGCGGGCTAAGTATCCGGGCTGGCATATATGGATGTCGCAGGCGCGGCGCTTGTGGGCAACAAGGAAGGGCCGCATTTCGTTTGGCCACAGTCCGGATTCCAGATGGTCGATGAGCATCGACGCAGATACCTCCGAAGACCTGGAAAAGCAGCTACAACAGCAGAGCCTTTTGGACTAACGCCCATCGATATCGGCTCGCCACGCGAGAAATGCTTGACTCGTGACGAGCACAGGCAGGACGGCATGAAAGAGGGTTCGTGAAGAGATGGCGGAAAATGAGCGGCCAGACGAGCTAGAATGCCTCCGCTGGGACTGGGGAGAGCTGTACTCGATTACAGAGATTGATGACGAGTTTTGCGCCGCGCGGCGCGAGGGTCACAACCGATCAAAGGTGCTGCGAGCCGATACCGTCGCTGGTCTCCGCCAGAAGATCGTCGCCGACTACGCGACAAACGGCGCACCTAAATGGCTCGGCGCTAACAACTACAGCAACGGCATAACCTCGTGAGCGGGATTCTCCAACTCCCGGCGGTTACCGAGATGTCAACACTCAGAGCAGCCTTTCCAGCATATCAATTCCGGATAGTCATGCTCGGCGACAGACGTCGCTATGAGGCTGTTCTCCGCCGCGACGCTATCGGATCGATCTATTGCCTGATCAGCGTCAGTCCCAGAGAAATCTACGTCGAGCTTATAAAGTCTCCCGGCTTAACGGTCTAGCCCCAATTCGGCTGAGCTCTATGATCAGTAATCCGCCGTCCGGCCGACTGCTTACCTCTAACGAGATCACAGCCGGCCTTCGCGTCGCAAAAATCACCACCCTCCCGCTATTCCACAGCGGGAAAATTCCGGGAAAGCGCCGCAAGGGGGGGACAGTGGTGCGCTTATGAGCCTGGGTTCCCTCGTGCCTCGGCCTACCGGTTACCGGTGCGGTATGAACGACGTCGAGCAGCTGCCGCGACTACTGCCAGACGTGACTGTTACGCTCACATTCACCCGGTAGCCGGGCGTCGCGCCGCTGATGTAGTAGCCGATCTTCGCGTTTCCTTCGGCGTTCGCCTTGCCGGTGTGCTTCCGGTTGACCGTCTTGTAACGGGCGATTGTGGTGACGCCGGCGTACCTGATGGTGCCCACGTTCACGTAGATGGTGGTGTAGTCCTTCGGCCGGCTGTTGCTCATCGAGGCGTGACACCGCAGTGCAGCCGCCGGGGCCGCCGCAGTGGCGACAGCTGCCGTCGCCGGGGATGCCATGAACATCGGCCCGGCCACCGCCGGGGCCGCCACCGCGACGAGTGCCCCTCTTACGTAACGCTTCATATCCGCTCCGATCGCTGCCAGTCCGACACGGCGCAACTGTCACATCGCAGCACCGTGATACCAAGAGTAGTCGCCCGGTAACTAAACGTCTCAGGTGTTCGCCCGGCTGGCTGGATGCCGGTAACGACGGACCCGTCAGCGCCGCTACAGCGTCCAGTTTCCTGAGCTGCCCTGGTGGCACGGGGGACGTGCAAGTCAGGCAAAAGTCAGAGACGAAAGCAGCGGCAACGGGCGGAACCTCATAAAACGGACATCGTTAACGAGACGTACCCCCGTTCGATTTTTACCGATTGAGCAGTACACAACGCGATAGCTAGGACATTCGTACCTAGTCACGGTAAGACGTAGTTTTGTACTTGACAGATGGCGCCATCACACCGGTAAGTGGGTGCCCCGCGGACGCCACGGACCGGGCCGAGTCGTACCTGATCTGCGGCACTCCGCGTACGGGCAGCACGCTGCTGT
>Ga0302326_10024005_pt1 | contig 12410 bp, 14 predicted proteins | sample Palsa_T0_3_FD_202264 | JGI IMG/M metagenome (GOLD analysis project Ga0302326, IMG submission 202264) | Peat permafrost microbial communities from Stordalen Mire near Abisko, Sweden - Palsa_T0_3 | ecosystem: Environmental > Terrestrial > Soil > Palsa > Peat permafrost | place: Sweden: Abisko...
TGCAAAACGTCTCCTCACCCGCCACGAGCGACCCATTCCTCGGCGGCGCAGCGATCCGCTGGAATGGAACCGCCGAACTTTTCCCCGCGTCACCCGGCGATCAAATGGATTTAGTGAATTCACCCAATACCACTGCATTGAGCGCGCTTGCGACGGCGATTTGGAATGCGCTCACCACTGCATTCACCACCACCGGCAGCATCGGCAAGAAACTGGCTGGTTGGATCGTCAACTCCAACGGCACCGTCCCCGCCACCGATGCCAGCGGCAACTCCCTGGCCACTGCCGCCGAAATCGCCGCGCTGCCTGCCGATATTCTGGCCACACCCGCGCATCTTCTGGCCACCGATTCCAACGGCGCGGTGACGATCGGATCGCTCAGTTCCACCGCTCTGGCCGCCATCACCGGCGCCGGCAGCGGCCCGATTCCCATCAACCAAAACACGGGTGGAACCGACAATCTCCGATACATCGACTCCTCCGGCAACGGCGTCGCCGACGCCAGCATCCTGATCTACAACGCCACCGATTGGCCGGCGAATCCGAGCCAAATCCAAGCCACCGCCGTCACCGGTCCCGATGGCCGCTGGCTCGCCCCGGCGTTCGTCGCACACGGAACATTCGTCGCCGTCTTCACCAAGCCTGGAGCGGATGGGCCGGATGTGTCGGGGGCGTTTACCATTTGAGGAAAGTTTCTTGGGTGGGGGAGAATGACAAGGTGACAAGGTGAGGGGGTGACAGGGTGATAAAACACGCGCGCATTTTCACCCGCTCACCTTGTCACCTTGTCACCTTGTCATCCGTTCCAAAAAGGCCACCACCATGCCCATCACCGCCACGCCCATTACAACCTCCTCCGCCGTCGGGCAATTTGCTGCTCAGGCGGACATCGAATCGCAATTCGGCATCGACAACGTCCGCGTCTGGTCGCAGCTCGACAACACGCAAACCACTGCTGATACCGGACGAATCCAGAGCGCGCTGAATTACGCCGATGCGAAAATCCTCGGCGTATTCGCTAACTTCGGCAATTACGCCAAGCCGTTCACGCCGCTGGGGACGGATGCGACGATCGTCACGAGATGGGCCGCCATTCTCGCCGGTGCGTGGCTCTACCAGTCGCGCGGCCTGCGCGATCAGGACCCCGATGGCGATCATATCGCCAAGCTCGCAGCCGCCGTCGAAACAGAAATGCTCCAGTACCGCGCAACCGAAAAGCTCAACGCCGTCCGCCGCTGGCCGACAGCGACTTCGCCGACGGCAGTTTGAGGATGACAAGGTGACAAGGTGACCTGGTGACAAGGTGACCAAAGGCGCATGATTTTTTCACCTTGTCACCCCCTCACCTTGTCACCTTGTCAAATTCGATGATCACGCAAACCATCCCCATCTCCGAGCTGCATAACGATCCCGCCAACGCGCGGCGGCACGATCAGCGGAACATCGACGCCATCATGGCGAGCCTGGCCCGCTTCGGGCAGCAGAAGCCGATCGTCATCGACTCGCGCAACATCGTCCGGGCCGGCAACGGCACGCTGGCGGCCGCCAAAGCACTCGGATGGAAAGAGATCAGCGTTGTGAAATCCGATCTCCCGTTGGCGGAACTCACCGCTTACGCCATCGCCGACAATCGCACGGCTGAGCTTGCCGAGTGGGACAACGACGCCCTGGCCTTGCTCGCCGCCGATGGCCAGCTTGCCGATCTTGGCTTCGACGATGCGGAAATCAAAAAGATTCTCGACGATCACGACCCGCAGAAAGATCTCAACGATTCCGAGCGAATCCACCAAGCCCACGAAGTTGTGGTCGAATGCCGCGATGAAGAGCAGCAGCAGGAATTGTTCGAGCGATTCACCGCCGAGGGGCTGACGTGCCGACTGTTCACGCTGTAAATTCCTGTGAAATCACACCGACATTCCGCGTTCGCCAGGTGCAGGGGATGTTCGATCTCCCGGCCGATGCGGGATTGAAATCTGATTTCACAGTCGAAATTCCCGGACCGCATGAAGACTGGCAAATCGGCCTGATCGTCGGGCCCAGCGGCTCCGGCAAAACCACTGTCGCCCGCCAGGCCTTTGGCGATCGCCTGGCGCGCCATTGGGATTGGCCTACAGATCGAAGTCTTCTCGATGGATTTTCGCCATCGCTGGGAATAGCCGAAATCACCGGGCTTTTGAGCAGTGTGGGATTCAGTTCCCCGCCCGCGTGGGTTCGGCCATTTTGGGCGCTCTCCAACGGGGAGCAATTCCGCGCAAGCCTCGCCCGCGCCCTATCTGAAATGCCGGATTTGGCCGTTGTCGATGAATTCACCAGCGTCGTGGACCGCACGGTTGCCCAGATCGGTTCCGCCGCCGTCGCCAAGGCGGTTCGCCGGCGCAATCAACAATTCGTTGCCATCAGTTGCCACTACGATGTGCTGCCCTGGCTCCAGCCGGACTGGATTTTGGACATGGCCGATGGAACGCTCAGCCGGGAGCGGCTTCGGCGACCGGACATCGAATTGCAGATCATCCGCTGTCATTCGTCCGCGTGGCGGATTTTCCAGCGTCATCATTATCTGAGTTCTGATTTGAATCCCGCTGCCAAATGTTTCATCGGATCAATTCATTCCCGGCCCGCGGCATTCGTCGGCGTGTTGCCATTCCCGCATCCAACCTGTTCCGGCTGGCGCGAGCACCGCTGCGTCTGCCTGCCGGATTTTCAAGGTCTGGGAATCGGCAACGCCCTGAGCGAATTCGTCGCCGCTCTCTTCGCCGCCACGGGAAAACCGTACACCAGCGTCACCAGTCATCCAGCGATGATGCGGCACCGCGCCCGCTCGCCCGTCTGGAGAATCGCCCGCACGCCGTCCCGGTGTCGCGGGCAAAGCTGGCGGCGTTTGACCGCCAGCTTTCGATACATTGGCCCCCCGCGCCGGGAATTGGCAGCGCGATTTGGAATTGCATTGAAGCGATGATTCTCAAGGCCGTCTATCCATGGATCCGCTCGATCCCGACCATCTGCGTTCGCTGGGCATCATCGGCTCGCCGGATCAGGAAATCGCTGATTCGCTCGGTATTTCCGTGGAAGATTTGCAGCCCATGGCCGATCTTCTCCGCAAGGCCCGGGCCGATCGGCGAATCGCGCTGCGGCGAGCGCAATTCAAAAATGCAATCGGAGGAAACACAACCATTCTAATTTTCCTCGGCAAACATGAACTCGGACAAATGGAACCCGCCGGCGAATCCGAGGAAAACCCATGGGCCAAACCATGGATGGACGAGAAGATGGGTTGACCTCCGCCCGCATGAAGAGCAACTTCGGCTCTGGAACAACCGGGCGAGATTCAAAGTCGTCCCCGCCGGCCGGCGCAGCGGAAAAACCGAGCTGGCCAAGCGGCGATTGATAGAGCATTTGCTGGGGCGTCCGACCTGGCACGGCAGGCCGCCGCGTCTCTTCGCCGCCGGTCCCACGCGCGATCAGGCCAAACGCATTTACTGGGATGATTTAAAATCGCTCATGCCCCGGAAAGCCATCGGATCTATCAGCGAAAGTGAGCTGCGAATATCGGCGATCAGCGGCGGGCAGATTTGGGTGCAGGGGCTCGATGTTCCGCAGCGCATCGAGGGCACGCCGTGGGATGGCGCGATCATCGACGAGTTGGCCAACTGCCGGCCGGGAACGTGGGACCATCACATCCGCCCGTCGCTGGCGGATCGCAAAGGGTGGGCGTGGCTGATCGGCGTTCCGGACATGGATGCGCCGGGGCAGGTGGAATACGAAGCGATGGTGCAACTGGCGCTCAGTGGCGACGACCCGGAATGGGCGTGCTTTTCCTGGCCCTCGGCCGACATTTTGCCGCCGGAGGAAATCGAATCCGCCCGACGTCGGCTCGATCCGCGCATCTTTGAACAGGAATATCTCGGCAAATTTGTCATCGCGCGCGGTCGGGCATTCGCGGAATTTGATCCGCTCGTTCATGTGAAATCGGCCAATTACGATCCATCGCTGCATCTCTGCTGGGCGCTGGATTTCAACATCAACCCCATGTGCAGCGGCGTGATTCAGCACGATGGAAACCTGGTGCGCGTGATCGACGAGCTGACACTGCCGGATACTTCAACAAATGACGCTTGCACCGAATTTCTTCGCCGAGCCCAGCAAAATGGCTGGAACCTCAAAGACATGCACATTTACGGCGACGCCAGCGGCAATTGCCGCGACAGCACCAGTGGCACCAGCGATTGGATCATCATCCGCAATCGCCTGAAAGATTTGAGCGCGGTGTTCAAAGTTCCTCGAGCCAATCCGCCGGTGAAGGACACGATCAATGCCTTGCGCTCCAAGCTGAAAAACGCTGCGGGGGAATCGAGTCTGATCATAGACCCCAAATGCGGCCGGCTGATCGAAGACCTCCGCACGACGATTTGGCCAGGATCATTGGACGAGCAGCATGCGTTGGCGTGGATGAGGTATTTTGTCGTGGCCGAGTATGCGGTCAGGTTTGAACAGAGTTCGATCACGGGGACGATCTCGTTCTCCACATAATCAATAAGCATTCCCGTAATTCTGAGGAAATCACGTGTCCCAACTTCCCCCCACATCCGCCGGCGAGCAAACCTCCGATCAATCCCGCGTCGGCATTCCGGGTTTCAGCGCTGCGGGGCTTTCGGGATTCTTCCCCGCGCCGCCGGGGACGTATCAAACGTATCGGCAGATCTCAGCGCATCCGACGGCGGCGCTGGTGCGCGGAATCATCGCCGCGCCGATTGTCGCCAATGCCTGGCGATTCCGAAAAAGTGGGCCGGATGTGCCGAATGAGTGGATGAATTTTATTTCCAGCGTGCTGACGCCACTGCGACAGTCGATTGTGACTGATGCGCTGCGCGCCCTGGAATTCGGCTGGGCGGGTTTCGAGAAAATCTGGGACATCGTCAATGGCCGACGGATTCTTCGGCGGCTCAAGCCGCTGCTGTGGGATTGCACGGAAATCCTGGTCGATGCGCATGGAAACGCGGTTGGCCTGCGGAATCAACCAGCAGGCGCTTCGGCCATCGATCTGACCGGATCGAAATTCTTTCTCTATGTGTTCGACAGCGAGGCGGGCAATCCGTATGGACGCTCGCGGCATGAGAACATTCGCCAGGCGTGGAGCGAAAGCGAGCAGATTCGCCATCGTCTGGCACAGTACATGAAAAAGGTGTCGGGCCTGGTGGTGCAATTGCATTATCCCGAAGGCACCAGCCGCGACGCCGCCGGCGCTGAGCGGCCGAATCAGTGGCTGGGGCAACAGGTGCTCGATGCTGTGTCGGCCGGCAAGAGCGTGATGTTCCCCAACGGTTTCGCCGCCGGGAGTGATCCACAAACAAGTTACGATCTGGCCGGCAAAAGCCCATGGCAACTCTCCACGCTGGAGGCCGGCGGGGCCGACCATTCTCCCGGCATGAAACTCGTGCTGGATTATTATGACGCCCTGATCTTCCGCGGCTGGCTGCGTCCGGAGCGCGTGGGGCTGGAATCGCAACATGGAAGTCGGGCCGATGCCCAGACGCATACGGACACGGCACTGCTCGATTCGGAACTGATCGACCGCGACATCGCCGCCGCTCTCTCGAGGGATGTAGTGAATGATCTGTTGGTGCTGAACTTCGGCGAGTCCGCGCGAAATTCCGTGTCCATCGACCCTGCACCAATCGAGCCGGATTCGCTGGGTGTTTTGAGCGACACGCTGAAATCGCTGCTGGCGGCCGGCGCGACGGCACAAATTGATGTGCCGGCGCTTCTGGATCAGTTGTCGGTGCCACGAAATTCGCAAGCACAATGAAATATCGCGTCGCCGAGCGACGCGGCTAAAAATGGATTTCACTCATGACCCAACTCACCACTCCATTTCATCTTCATGCCGCGGCGCTCTCGGCGGATTCGCCGGTGGCGCCGGACGGGGACCTTCCCGCGGAAATCTCCGGCCAGCCGGCGACGTATTTCTGGAAGGATCTGATTCACGTCGGCGATTACGTGCATCCGACGCGGAAATTCTCGCTGTCCGTGGACCGCGATCGGTTGAATCGCTGGTCCGACACCGGCTCGCAAATGCTGGCCGAGGGACTGGCGATTCCGATCAATTGCGATCATTCCGACCGGGCGCGGGATGTGGTCGGATATGTGAAGCAATTCAAGCTCGACGAGGATCGGCTGCTGGGGTTGTGCCAATTTATCGGCGAGGATGCCGCGCTCGTCGCCGCCAGAAATCTCGTGTCTGTCGGAATTGATCCGGATTTTACGGATGGCCAGGCGAAGAAATGGGGCGAGGCGATTGTGCATCTGGCGCTGACGCCGGTGCCGGTGGTGCCGAAGCAGGGGCAGTTTGTCGAGGCATCGCAGGCGGAATCGGACGCGTTGACGCTTCAATCACCGCCTCCGGAAGTACCGCAGAATGATCCTGACGAAGGATTGCAAATCCCTTGCACCCAGGAGCAATTCGATGCGCTAATCGAATTTATCGAGGATCTCGAACCAACCACCTGCATCGCAAGCATCATTCAATATCTTCAAAGTATTACCGATCAATCCGAGGAACTATCGGCTGCGCGGAAACAAATCGCGCATCTCTCAGCTCGCATCCCGCCGACGATGAACGATGAGGCGCAATCCGCAATGATCGAAGCGGCCACCGCGCGGTTTGACACAGCCGTACAGCGCGGCGGTCTCTCGCCTGCGGCGCGTGACCGTTTGGTGCGCCTGCTCGTGCAAGCCCCCGACGGCCAGGCGAATCTTCTGACGCTCTCCCGTCAATCGAGTCCATCCGGCGACCGCGCTTTGGCCCTGTCGATAGCCGACATCCTGCTCGATAATCGTCCGATTTCACCGGGCGAAACGACATCGCTGCAATCCATGTCGCGAGCGAGCCCGGGGGAGGATGCGTCGCCGTTGGAACAGCTTCGGCAATATATGACGCGTGTCGCATCGACGTGATGTGACAGGGTGACAAGGTGAGGGGGTGACAAGGTGACCAAAGGCGCGCGTTTTTCACCTTGTCACCCCTTCACCTTGTCACCTTGTCATCCCAGCCACTCGATTCCCACTACACAACCCCAAACCATTCTTTTCGAAAGGTCTCCCCATGCTCCCCACTCCCCAAGGCAAACCCGGCGTGGTTGGTAATTTTGATTCCCAGCCGCGCGAGGTGATTTATTCCGGTATCGAGCGCACGCAGTTCTGGGCGCCGCCGGTGACGATTGACGGTACCAACTCCGGCAATCCGACCAACGCGCCGTACACCTGGCTTCTGTGGGCCGGGCAACTTTTCGGCCGGATCACGGCAACGGCGAAGTATGCCAACAGCATTCTCGGTTTGACCGCAAGCGCAACCGCCAGTGGCGCGACGTCCATTGCGACCGATGTAAACACCGCGGCGGAGATCGTCCGTCGCATCGGCGCCAGCGGGACATTCAAACTGACCGGCCCGCCGGCGGCGAGTGGAACCGTCGCGACGCAAGTCGTCACCTATTCCGCGGTGAACGTCACAACCGGCGTCATCACCTGCACCGCCACCAGCGCCGCGGCCGTCACGGCATCGCTCATTCAGCCGACCGATGGGAGCGAAAATATCCTGACGATCCTGTGCGAAACCAATGGTTTGCAGATCGTCGATCAGACGTACACGAATCGCGTGGATGTTTTCACCGGCAGATTGCTTGCCAGCGGAGGCACCGTCAACACCGGGATGATCGTGAATTATCCGAGCGATCCGAGCCTCAAGACGTGGGTCAAATCCGCGATCAAGTCGACATGCTCGGGGACGACGTTTTTGGATGACATCACCGGATGATCCAAACTATCGGGAGTCTCCCAGTTCCCTTCCGCATTCAAATTTCCACCGAGGTCCATTCCCATGGCTTACGTTTCCATCAATGACATCCTGGGCGCTCCCAATCTTTGCGGGATCATCCAGAGCACCACCAGCGGCATTCCCAACCCATTCCCGCCCGAGTTTTTCCAGGTCGATCAGACCGTGGATGGAGACACGGGCGAATATCGGGTCTTCAGCGGCACGCGCACCAATGCGACGATCTCGCCTTACGGCGCTCCGTCGAAGAATCGCCAGTTGCGCGACATCGGCATCAAGGCGGTCAAGCTGCTGCACAGCGTCGAAAACATCGTCCTGCCGGTAAAGGATTATGTGAATCTGCTCAACTACAACGACCTGGGCAAACAGAAGCTCGGCATCGATGAAGTGAGCCGGCAAATCCGCGAAGCGCGCTGGACACAGGACAATCTGCGCATCAGCGCGTTGACCAGCATGTTGTTCAAGACGCAGATTTACTACGACGGCCTGGGGAATCTGCTGCCATCCAGCACCGGCGCGCAAACGATCGTGGATTACACGGTTCCGGCGGGAAATCAGAATCAATTGGATGTGTGGGGAACAGATTCACCCATCATCTCGACCGCGTGGAACAACACTTCGGCCGTCATTGACAAGCAGGTGCAATCGCTCAGTCAGGCGGCGATTCAACTGACCGGATATGAACTCAAGCATGCGTTCTATGGCAAGAACATCCCCAACTATCTCACCAGCAACGCCGGGCTGGGAAATTATTTTTATCGAGCCGACTACGGCCCGGATGCGTTCAGCCCGCAGTACATTGCCACCGCCGACATCCCCAATCCTCTGCTGGGCTTGACCTGGCACAAGGCGTATCAGAGTTTCTTCTACGACCAGAACGGCAATCGCCAAACTCTGGTGGGCGACGATCAGATTGTCTTCACGCCGGACCCGAGCACATCGTGGATCGGATTCCTGGAAGGAACGTATCCGGTACCGACCAAAGCCGGCATCGTCACGCCCGCCGAGCCGAGCGTCGTCAGCGGCATGCAGATTCAAAGCGGCATGTTCGCCTACGGCACCGCCAGCGCCGATCCGCCAACGGCGAAGATCGTCTACGGCGACACGTTCCTGCCGGTGCTGAAAGTGCCCAGCGCGATTTTCGTGGCGACGGTGAAGTTTTGATTCGTGACAAGGTGACAAGGTGACCCGGTGACAAGGTGACCGAAAGCCGAACCCCGTTTTCTTTTGTCACCTTGTCACCCCCTCACCTTGTCACCTTGTCATCCCCCTATGCCCGACCCCTTCACATCCGCCTCGGCCGCTATTCTTTCGGCGTTGAAATCGTCCGCTTCATTCGGGGCGATCGTTCAGCCGGGGAATCTGATCGACATGACGGCTGCCAATTTCGAGAAGTTCAAGGGCCAGATTCAGTCGGGGGATACGCCGGAGGTGGTGCTGTTGCCCGAAGCGTTCACGCTGCAGCCGTTCGGGGCGAATTCGCTGGTGGCATCGTTGAGTCAATCTTATCAGCTCATCGCCACGCACGATTCGCTGCGATTGACGAGCGTGAACGCTCTGAAATTCGCGGCGATGAGTGCGCTGCTGGCCGCCGGTCCCGATTTGGGGTTGGGCGGGCTGGTTAGATCCTGGGAAATCAAACAGGGCAAAGACGATCCCTTCGGCCAAACGCAATGGCGACGCGCCACGCAAAGATGGGTGAGCATCATGAGTATCTGGGTTTATATGGACCTGAATCGGTCGACTTTGCTTTCATCGCAATAGAAATGGATATTCAATGGCTACGACTCTCACAAATCCCTCCGTCTCAGTGACCGTCAAGGCTCAACTGAGCTCCGGCGCCGCGCCGGCGCTGGTGGCCGCACAAGTGAATCACAGCCCGAACTTCGGCGTCGGAGCGGGAAACACCGCCGGCAACGTCGATCGTTGTTACTCCGCTCCATTCACGGTTTCGGCCGGCACGCCGCTGACGATCAATCTCACCACCGCGTTGGACCCGATGCAAAACGCCATCGGCATGTTGCACGCCACCGGGATATTGCTCGAAAACGACAGCACCACCGCCGGCCAGGACATGAGCATCGGCGGCGGCACGCATCCGATCTCCGCCACCGACAGCGGTTTGGCCCAGGCCAACGGCGGCGTGCATCTGATGTGGAATCCCAGCCCCGGATACGCCGTCACCTCCGGCTCGGCGGACACCGTCACCATCACCGTCGCCGCCGGCACGAATGTGCCGGGAAAGATCACGATTCTCGGTCGATCGGCGTAAATCGCAAAAGAAGAATTAGCCACCGATGGGACACCGATGTGCACCGATAAAGGCAAAGTCTGAACAACTTTTTTCTCTCCCATCGGTGCCGCATCGGTGCCCCATCGGTGGCTAATTCCTTTCCCTTCTGTAAGGAACCCTCATGCCCGCCAGCGTTTTTTATTCCGGCTTTTACGGCACCGCCGCCGTCGGTGGCAATGAGTTGCCGATCATCAACTGGGAAGTACAGCCCACCGTTGAGCTTCAGCAATTCAAGAACAGCAAGAGCGGCGGATTCATCATCCGCGAAGCGACGTACCAGGATTGCGTGGTGACGATCCAAATCGACTACGACTTCGGCAACAATCCCTTCGCCGCCCCGACAACGCTGACGGCCGGCAGCACGATCACCAACGTGAATCTCTATCTCCATCAAACCGCGCCCGGCGCGCTGAATGGATCGTATTGGAGCTTCAGTTCTCTCATCATCGAAAGCACGCCGCAGCAATTGGTGGTGGACGGGAAGATCACGACGAAGATTATGTGCAAGGGGAATGGGAGTTTTGCGTATCCGAGTTGAGTTTTGAGAAAGTGACAAGGTGACAAGGTGAGGGGGTGACAAGGTGACGAAAACGCCCGCATTTTTCACCTTGTCACCCACTCACCTTGTCACCTTGTCATTCGTAGTCAGGAAAACACATGTCCGAACTCCAAGCCCTCACCGCCGCCGGCAACTCCTCGCTCATCCCCGGTCACACGATTTCGCCACCGCGGTTGATTGAGTGGGCCGAGGCGGAGACCGAGGCGGCGGAGAATTATCTGCGGACCGTCGTTCGCGCCTCCACCGATTTGCCGGTGTCAACGCGGGATTTGTTGCACAGCCGCGCGGTGGACAATCTTCGCAATTCGCCCTTCGCTTTCGGATCGGCGGGGTTCGACGCGTGGGCATTGTCGGCGGCGGCGATGCCATTTTTGCTTTGGCTTTCGCTGCGGATCAGACATCCGCGCATCACTCGCAACTCGGCGGCGGAATTTCTGCGGCGATCTAATGCCGACGACATCATCAAGGCAGTGTGGGATGCCTGGGGATATGATGGCCGAAAAAACCCACCGGCCCCGCCGTTGCGAGACAACCCATCCAATGGCGGGGCCTGTTCCGACAACTCCAGGATCGCGGAATCCCCTGCGACCGCGCCAGCCATCTGACCATTCCGCAGATCATGCAAGTGCTGGGGCTGGAATCGAATTCCACTCCGCCGCATTTGTCCGCAATGCAAAAGCGCGCTGCAATTCTGGATCAAATTCTGCGGCACAATCGCTGGTTCGCCAAACAACTTTTGCATTTACCGACAAGTGTGCTGGCCGAACAAATTTCCGCCCACGGCGGCGGCGAGGCGGATTTGAATCTTCTGCCGGAACAGATCGAAAACTATGTCCAATCCCATTTCCATCTCGGCCGAGGCTGAGCGACGTCGGGAGTCGCAGGCGAGTTCTTCGCTAACGCCAAGGATGACGACATCCGATCCGATTATCGTGAGTCAGTCAGCCGCTTCGCGCGCACATGCAGGTGCGGCGGCGTTATCAGGCGCCGGGAACACATCGGGATCATCGAGCAATCAAGCGGTGCCGGACGCCCAGGCATTTAATGATGCCGTGACCAAATTCAATGATGCCCTCAATTCTCTGCCGACCGTGGCAGTTGTGCGGATGTGAGTATCCTTCGGAGATGATTTTGTCATGGGACTCGACTCAACCACATCCATCACGCTCTTCGGCGTCACCGTCTGGGACGAGGGCACCAAAGAGCAATTTGTCCGCGATACGCCGTCTTCGGCGACGCGAACGATGGTATGCGCCTGGACGGATCGGGTTGCGCTGATCAACGCCCTGCGCGGATCGGTGACGCAACCGAGTCCGGCCGTGATTCAATATGTCCCGCCGGCTTCGTATCCGGACGCGCCGTGGCTTTATGTGGACACCATCGAGGTCGAGGGAATCGCCGGGAATACGGGGCTGAACGTCGCCGCCAGTGGGCTCGTGGGATACAAATATGCGCGCATCAAAGTCACTTACCGCTCGCTGCCCTATCAGGAGGGGATCGAGACCGGCGTGCTCGCGGTGGATTATGGATCGGAATTCATCACACTTTCAGGCCTGACGCCCAGCCTGAAATTTTCTGACTCGACCGGCGGCGATGTTTCCACCGATATCAATCCCTCACTGCGGATCACAACCATCAGTTTGCATCAGACACGAAACAATCTGCCGTCGATTCCGGTTTCCACGATCATCGCTGCCACGGACACGGTGAACGCCGCACTGTTTCAAGGCGCT
>Ga0302326_10024006_pt1 | contig 12410 bp, 8 predicted proteins | sample Palsa_T0_3_FD_202264 | JGI IMG/M metagenome (GOLD analysis project Ga0302326, IMG submission 202264) | Peat permafrost microbial communities from Stordalen Mire near Abisko, Sweden - Palsa_T0_3 | ecosystem: Environmental > Terrestrial > Soil > Palsa > Peat permafrost | place: Sweden: Abisko...
AGCCCTGGTTCGCTTCCGTTCAGGAAAACACAGACTACGATTCCAAACTTCTTGGAGTGGCATAAATCATGAGTGCCGTGGCAATGCAAAGCGCACCTCTTTTCCGGCGGCGCAAGTCGTGCTGGCTGGGGACCCCGGAAATTTATTTCCGCAAAGCGATCGATAACTCGCGTCTGGTGAAGGTCGAAGACCCGCGGCGCGCGCGAGAGATGAGACAGTTCGGACTTGCGCTGTGCTTATTGTTCCTGCTGGTCATGGGATACGCGCTGCAGCATTTTCGCGCGATTGAATACGGCTACAAGATCGAGACTCTGCGGTCGCAGCGCGATGGTCTGACGGAAATGAACCGGGCGCTGCGTCTGGAAGAGGCGTCGCTGCGGGATCCGGAGCGAATTGACGTGATGGCGCGCAAGCTGGGTATGCAATCGCCGCAGCCTGGCCAAGTGCTTCGCATGGACACGGCTTCTGATACGGCTGCTTCGGTTATGGCAAGCGTGACCCCGGTCGCGGTGGTCCCGGCGCAATAGCGTTTCTCCCGTAGAGACGGGGCTTGCCCCGTCTCACTCTACGCCGAAGGCCGCGGCAAGCCGCGTCTCTACGGTAAATCGGTTATTTTGCGGCGGCTCCTCGGGGCCGCCGAAAGTTTCTGAGGTCTGGTAGTGACCGCAACCACCTCTTCGAACAGCCCGAAATTCAGGCTCTACGCCTTATCCGCGGTGCTTTGCCTGTGGTTGCTGACGATCTGCTTGCGCCTCGTCTATCTCCAGATTTTCTGTTACGGCGATTTCGAGCGCCGCGCGCAGCACCAGCAGCAGCGCAGCTTCGATCTTTCGGCGAAACGCGGCGTCATCTACGATCGCGCTGGACGCGAGCTCGCGATGTCGATTCAGGTGGATTCAGCATTCGTGGTGCCGTCGGAGGCTCCCGATCTTCCGAATACGATCAGCCTGATCACACGCATTACTAAGGATGATCCACGCGTTGTGCTCGCCGACTGCCGGGCTCACAAATTCTGCTGGGTGGCACGCAAGGCCGATGCCGAAGCGATTGACCGCATCCGCGCGCTGAATCTGCAAGGCGTCCACTTTCAGAAAGAACCCAAGCGTTTTTATCCCAAGCGTGAACTGGCGGCGCAAGTGCTGGGTTACGTTGGCACCGACGATCAGGGCCTGAGCGGGCTGGAGCGGCAATTTAATCAGCAACTGCAGGGCAAGCCCGGCAAGCTGATGATCTCCGTGGACGCGCGCAAGCACTGGTTTGCCAGCGTTGAAAAGGAACCTGAAGCCGGGAACAGTGTTGTCCTCACCATTGATCAGAACATTCAGTACATTGCCGAGCGCGAACTAGAGCGCGGCATGGAAGAGACGCACGCTATCGCCGGCACCGTGATTGTCGCAAACCCGCACACCGGTGAAATTCTGGCGCTCACCAACCGGCCGACGTTCAATCCCAACATTCGGAAGGAAATTAAAAACGAGGCGTTGAAAGACCGCGCTGTGAGCGATATCTACGAGCCGGGCTCGACTTTCAAGATGGTCACGATCTCCGCCGGGCTGGAAGAGAAGATCACGCGCCCGGAAGAAATGTTTGACTGCCAGATGGGATCGATTGTGATTAATGGCATGCGCATCCGCGACAGCAAGCCGCACGGCATGCTTTCGGTGGCGGACATTCTGGCGGAGTCGAGCGACGTGGGCGCCATCAAAGTCGCGCTGCGACTTGGTGACGAGCGCTTCTATAAATATATTCGCGCGTTCGGATTCGGCCAGAGGACGGGGATCGAGTTGCCCAGCGAGACTGCTGGGCTGACCAAACCGGTGGAACGCTGGTCGAAAGTTTCCATCGGCGCGATCTCGATGGGCCAGGAGATTGGCATTTCGCCGCTGCAGCTGATGTCGCTGATCTCGACGATTGCCAATGACGGAGTGCACGTCCCGCCGCGCATTGTGGCGGGGACGATCGACCCGCAGAACACTCCGCAGACTTCCCCACAAACTTCTCCTCAAACTATCGCGTTCCATGCCGCCGAAGGGACGCGGATTATTTCACCTTTGACCGCCGCCGAGATGCGGCAGATGCTGCAGGGAGTGGTGCTGCACGGCACTGGACGCAAAGCGATTCTCGAGGGCTACAGTTCGGCGGGCAAGACGGGCACGGCGCAGAAGGTGGATCCAGCCACCGGTGGTTATTCGAAGACCAAGTATGTCGCGTCTTTTGCCGGGTTTGCTCCGATCAATGATCCGCAGCTTGCAGTCGTTGTGATTCTCGATTCTGCGGTTGGCCTGCATCAGGGCGGTCAGGTCGCCGCTCCGGTCTTCGAGCGGATCACACAGCAGGCGCTCGAATATCTTCACGTCCCGCATGACGTGCAGCTTCCGCCCAGTCGGCAGGTGTTGCTGGCTCGCCGCGATGTCCCTGAGGCCAGTCTGGAAGAGAGTTCGCCCGATCACCTTGGCGCCAGTTTGGATATGGCCGACGCCGGTGAAGGGTCGGTCGTGCCACCGGCCAAACCCGGCGCCGGCTCCATTGCTGCGCAGGTTGTGCCGGCGGGGCTGACTGAAAAAGATGCGGATCTCGTGGCATCTGCGGCGACGGCGACGGCGATTCCGGCGGTTGATAGTTCAGCTGAGCGAGCGTCCGAGAATTCGGCCGCGCCGAAATTGCCGGCCAGCGGCACAGTGGTTCTCGACGTAGAAGAGGGAGGCATCGAGGTGCCGTCGTTCCTTGGTAAAAGCCTGCGTGTTGCTCTGGAAGCCGCGCAGGATGCGGGACTCGACATCGACGCGGTTGGAAGCGGCGTGGCACGCGAGCAAACACCACTACCCGGTGCGCACGTCGCGGCAGGATCGCGCATTACCGTGCACTTCGGTAAATAGGTTTCCCCTGTGTACCTCTGTGTTCCAGAGGTACACGAAGGAAAACCCTAAAGGAACGCTATTTATAATCAACTCAATGACGTTCCAACAACTTTTGCAGGGCGCCGAGGTTCTCTCTCAGAGTGGAAACCCGGGCGTTGCCGGTGTGGAATACGATTCCCGGCGGGTGCGTCCTGGAACTGTTTTTGTCGCTATGAAGGGCGAGACCAGCGACGGCAATCGGTTCATCGATCAGGCTATCGCTGCCGGAGCGGTTGCCGTCGTCACCGACTCCGCGGCTGAAACGCCGCGTCCGGCGGTTGCCTGGGCGCAGGCCGTGCATGGGCGCCGGGCGCTTGCCCGTCTGAGCGCGAATTTCTACAAGCGTCCGGCCGAGCGCATTGCGAACACAGGAATCACGGGCACGAACGGGAAAAGCACTACCGCCTTCCTGATCGAATCTATTTTGCGAGCGGCGGGACGAAAGACGGCGCTGGTCGGAACCATCGAATATCACGTTGCCGGGAAAATTCTGCCGGCTCCGCACACTACTCCTGAATCGCTGGAGTTGAACCGGCTTTTGTCGGAGGGACTCGGCCTTGGAGTCACCGAAGCGGTGATGGAAGTGTCGTCGCACGCGCTCGAGCAGCAGCGCGTTTTTGGAATTCCTTTTGACGTGGCAGTATTTACCAATCTGACTCGCGACCATCTCGACTACCACCACACGATGGAAGACTATTTTCGCGCTAAACAGGTGTTGTTCGAAGGCTGTGGGACGGACCCGCCGCGCGCGGCCGTTCTCAACACGGACGACGAATATGGCCGCCAGCTCTGGAAGCTTTCGAAAAAGAAGAGCACTCTGGTGCTGTCTTACGGACTGACATCCGGCGATTTCCACGCGAAGTCCGTCGAAATCACAACGCGTGGAACTCGTTTTCAAATGGTGACACCGTCGGAAGAGATCGCAATATGGTCGCCGCTGATTGGCAATGTAAATATATATAACGTGCTCGCGGCATCCGCTGCGGGGTACGCTCGTGATTGTTCCGCGGAAGCGATTGCAAAGGGGATATTCGACCTCGCCATGGTTCCCGGGCGGTTTGAGCGTGTGGATTGCGGCCAGCCTTTTACGGTGGTCGTCGATTATGCGCACACGGACGATGCGCTCCGCAACCTCACCGCGCTGGCTCGTGATTTTGTCTCCCGCGCCGGCGTCAAAGGCAAGGTGATCACGGTTTTCGGCTGCGGCGGCGATCGCGATCGCGCCAAACGTCCGCTGATGGGCGAGGCTGCGGGCAAGGGCAGCGATTTCGTTGTGCTCACATCCGACAACCCGCGCTCCGAAGATCCGCTGGCCATCATGAATGATGCGGTCGTCGGATTACAGAAGGCTGGCGCAAAATATTCCATGGAGCCCGACCGCCGCAAAGCGATTACGATCGCTCTGCGGCAGGCTGCTGCCAACGATATCGTTCTGCTCGCGGGCAAAGGACACGAAAAAGTACAGGTCACGAAAGAGGGAGCGATTCCATTCGACGATGTGGAGGTCGCGCGGGAAAGCCTGCAATCGTTGGGTTATGACTGCAAGAGTGCTGCGAAGGCGGGCACGGCGGGGCAGACGGTATGAAACTTCCTCTCTCGCGTATCGCCGAATTCATTGCGCTAGGTGATCATCCGGCTGAAGCTGTAACTTCGCATGCCACAACCGGCGCATACGACCGCCATGCTACGGCGCAGGGATATTCCATCGATTCTCGCACAGTGCAGCCTGGCGAACTATTCTTTGCGGTCCGAGGCGAACGCCTCGACGGGCATGACTTCGTCGAGCAGGCGCTCGGTCGAGGTGCGATTGGCGCCGTGGTTCGCAAGGATCAGTTGTCGCGCTATTCCAGCCCGGCTGGCTTGCTTGCGGTGGATGACACTCTCGTTGCGCTGCAGACGCTGGCAACGGCAGTGAGAAAAATGTGGGGCAAGACGGCCATCGGCATTACTGGCTCGATGGGCAAGACCACCACCAAAGAAGCGATGGCGCATTTGCTCGCGATTCAATACCGCGTGCATCGCACCAAAGGGAATTTCAATAATCATTTCGGCCTGCCGCTCGGGTTGCTGACTCTGGAGCCGGAGTACGATCTCGCGGTGGTTGAAATGGGAATGTCCCACATCGGGGAAATCGCCGCTCTGGCTCGCATCGCCGGGCCCAATGAGGCCGTGGTAACCAACGTTGCGCCGGTGCACCTGGAAAGCTTCGACTCCATCGCCGGGATTGCGCGCGCGAAATATGAACTGGTCGAAGCTCTTCCGCACGGCGGGACGGCTGTGTTGAATGCCGATGATGAATATGTGAGCCAGTTCGGGCGCGACTTCAAGGGCAAGGTTGTCCTGTTCGGCTTGAACCCGAATGGGCATGTTCCGGCGGATGTGCGCGCCGAGAATATCGAGATTCTGGGACCCGAAGGCACTCGCTTCGATCTCGTCAGCCGCGAAGTGCGCCAACCTGTGCAGAGTCCGTTGCTCGGCAAGCACAATGTGTACAACGTGCTCGCGGCGGCTGCCATTGCGCTGGAGCACGGCATCACGCCGTCGGAGATCGCGGCCGCCTTGCCGTCTCTCCAGGCCGCGGACAAGCGCGGACAGGTCGTCCAACTGGGTAACATCACCGTGCTGTACGATTGCTACAATTCAAGTCCGAAGGCGCTGATGGCTGCGGTTGATACCCTGGCTGCGATGCCCGCGCGTCGCCGGATTGTTGTTGCCGGCGAAATGCTGGAACTGGGCACAGCTGGCGAGGAACTTCATCGCGAGTGCGGGCGCTACATGGCAGGAAATGCGGCGGGACGGAAACTCGACTTCCTGCTTGGCGTTAGGGGATTGGCGAAGCCGATGGTGGACGCGGCTTCTGAGGCGGGGATGACGGCGGAATTTGTCGCGACGCCCGAAGAAGCGGGCGAGTGGCTGGCGCGCAAGGCTCGCGATGGCGATGTCGTACTGCTGAAGGCGTCGCGCGGCGTGAAGCTGGAGAAAGCGCTGGAGACGTGGAAGGCACGAGTGCCGAATAAATCTTCGCGCCAGGGACTTGCTGATTAAGTTTCTGACGTGAAAATCGGATGCTTGGAGAGGACAAAAGCCCTCAGCGGCTACAGCAGTTTGCTGAAAAACTCGCGTTGACGACCTCAGGGCTAAAGCCCTTGTCGAAGACAGAGGGTTTATCGCAGCGCTAGAAGCACTGCGCCACCCAAAATCGAGTTCTTCAGCAAACTGTAAAACCGCTTGTGTGGCGCGTCTTAACGGCACGGCTGAAGACGTGCCCTAACCAAACCATTCGGCGAGCATGGAACTAATAACTGAGAGCTGACAGCTGAGAGCTGACAGCTGGTGTCGGAGGCGGATTGCTCTACTGGCTGCTCTACCTGAAGCTCTTCCATTACTTTCCGCCGTTTCGCATTTTTCGTTACCTGACTTTCCGTACAGCCTTCGCCAGCCTCACGGCGCTTTTTACCGGGCTGATCGTTGGGCCCATTGTGATTCGGCGGCTGCGCGACTTCCAGATCGGGCAGTACATCCGCGAGGAGGGTCCGCAGGCTCACCAGAAAAAGGCGGGCACGCCGACGATGGGTGGATTGCTGATCGCCATCGCCATTCTGGTGCCGACTTTGCTGTGGGCGGACTTGAGTAATCCGTTCGTCTGGATCGCGGTGTTCTCCACGGTGGCTTTTGGCGCGATCGGTTTTACCGACGATTATCTGAAAGTTGTACATCGGCGCAACCTTGGGCTGACGGCTCGCGCCAAGCTGGGGTATCAGATTGCTGCCAGCATTTTGATCGCGATCGCGCTGATCGCGCTGCAGCACCGTGGTCAGTACTCCACCGAGCTGCAGGTCCCATTTATGAAGCAGTTTCATCCCGACCTCGTCATCCAGAGATGGCTGGTTCATCCGCAGATCTGGCCGCTGGCTTTCCTGCCGTTCGTGGCTTTCGTGGTGCTTGTCATTGTCGGATCGAGCAATGCCGTGAATCTTACCGACGGCCTCGACGGGCTCGCCATTGGCTGCACGGTGATTGCAGCCGGAGCGCTCGCAGTTCTCACGTATCTCAGCGGTCACGCCACTTTTGCAACGTATCTTGAACTGCAGCGCATGCCGCAGATCGGCGAACTCACGATTTTTTGCGGAGCCATGGTCGGTTCTTCCATTGGATTTCTCTGGTATAACGCGCATCCGGCGGAAGTGTTCATGGGTGATGTTGGCTCGCTGGCGCTGGGCGGCGCAATCGGCACGGTCGCTGTCATGATCAAACAGGAACTGTTGCTGCCATTCATCGGGGGAATTTTCGTGATCGAAGCGCTCTCGGTGATTCTGCAGGTCGGGTCTTACAAGCTGCGCAAGAAGCGCATTTTCAAGATGGCGCCGATTCACCATCACTTTGAGTTGCTGGGGTGGTCGGAATCGAAGGTGATTGTGCGGTTTTGGATTGCTTCGCTGGTTTTTGCGCTGTTTGCGCTGACTACGCTGAAACTTAGGTAAACGGATTTTGTAATTTTGTAATCGGGGAATTTGGTAATTTGAAAACCTTCAGCTTGATTTGGTTCGGTTTCAAATTACAAAATTACCCGATTACCAAATTACAACATTTTCCCAATTGCCAAATTGAATTTCTTGGATCTCGTCGACAAACGCGTGCTGGTTGTTGGTCTGGGTAAGTCTGGCGTGGCTTCGGCGCTTTTTCTTAAGTCGCGCGGCGCCCTCGTTACGGTGTCGGACTCTAAGCCGGAAGCTGAGCTGCGCGATGAAATTTTGCTGCTGCTGGAGCATGGGATCACGGTTGAAACCGGCGGGCATGGGGAGCGAACTTTTCGCGGGCAGGATTTGATTGTGGTCAGTCCGGGGGTCCCGGCGGACGCGCCGCAACTGGCGCAGGCTCGAATGCTGGGAGAAGCGATTATCGGCGAGATCGAACTCGCTGCGCGATTTCTCGCGGGTCATATTGTCGCTATTACGGGGGCGAACGGCAAAACCACGACCACCTCCCTGGCGGGCGAGATTGTTGCCGCGGGAAAATTTGCGACTCTGGTTGGGGGCAACATTGGCACTGCAGCCATTAGCCTGGTGGATCGGGCAGGGCCTGCGACCTGGACGGTGCTTGAAGTGTCGAGCTTTCAACTGGAAACGATTGTTGAGTTTCGTCCGCGGATCGCGGTGATTCTGAATATCACGCCCGATCATCTCGATCGCCACAAGACTTTTGATAATTACGTTAACGCCAAGGCGCGCGTGTTTGAGAACCAGCGCGCCGATGATTTCACGGTGCTCAACGCCGCTGATTCGACCACGGCTGGATTGTCGGAGCGGACTCGGGCGCAGTTGTTCTGGTTCAGCCGCAAAAAAGAGATCGAAAAAGGAGCATTTGTCCGCGGCGAGCGTATTTACTTCCGGAATGGCCATAATGAACGTGAAATCCTCCCACTTGCCGAAGTGCCGCTGAAGGGCGGGCATAATCTGGAAAATGTTCTGGCGGCTGTGTCGATCGGAATGCTGGTCGGCTGCAAGCCGGAACAGATCCGCCATGCTGTCCGAATGTTTAAAGCGGTCGAGCATCGGCTGGAGTTTGTGGCGCGAGTCGCGGAGGTGGATTACTACAACGACTCCAAGGCAACGAACGTGGACGCCACTATCAAGGCGCTGGAATCGTTTCCGGCTAATGTTCACCTGATTCTCGGTGGAAAAGATAAGGGGAGCGATTACACCGTGCTTCATGAATTGCTGCGCCAGCGCGTGAAGCGCGTATACACGATTGGAGCCGCTGCCGCGAAGATCGAATCGCAGATTCAGGGTGCTGCCGAAGTCTTGCGTGCGGAGACTCTGGAGAATGCGGTGCGGCTTGCTGGCGCGGCGGCTGCGGCGGGCGATGTGGTGCTGCTGGCTCCGGCCTGCGCCAGCTTCGATCAGTTCCAGAGCTATGAACATCGCGGCAGAGTGTTCAAGGAGACGGTGCATTCCCTGGAGATCAGGTCTTAGGTTTCAGGTCTTAGGTCTTGGGTTCCAAATCTCGGCTTTCAGTTCAGTGGATTGGAACCTACTCAGTTATCGCTTTTTTAGAATCCACTATCGAAACACCTCCATGTTGTCGCTTGTCCGTGGTGAAATGATTCTTTATGGCTAAGCGGGTCAATGTCGATCGCTGGATGTTTACCGTGATCACGATCCTGGTATTTGTCGGACTGGTCATGATCTTCAGCGCCTCGGCGGTGATGGCCAAGGAACGGTTCGGCTCGGCCTACGAATTCCTGGTGAAGCAGTTGGTGTGGGCGGTTGCGGGATTCGCTGCGATGGTTGTGGCGATGAAGGTGGACTACAAACGGTTGCGTCATCCCGCGCTGGTTTTTCTGTTGCTGGGATTTACTACGCTTCTGCTTCTCTCGGTTTTTTTTCTTGAACGCGCCCACGGCACACACCGCTGGTTTCATGTGGGTCCGATTTCATTGCAACCTTCGGAATTGGCCAAGCCCGCGCTGATACTGTTTCTGGCCTGGTTCCTCGAAGACAAGATCAAGGCCATGGATGACTGGCGCAACACGCTGATCCCGGCGGTGGCGCCGACGGTGGTTTTTCTCGGACTGATTGTTTTTCAGCCCGACCTCGGCACCGCCATTGTGTGCGCCGGTATTACGGCTTGCGTCCTGTTTGTCGCCGGTATTCGGCTGCGCTATTTCGGATATGCATTTGCAGCTGCCTTGCTGCCGCTTTATTTTTTGATCTTTCACGTTGCTTACAGGAAAGATCGCATTCTGGCGTTCTGGAATCCTTACGCCGATCCGAAGGGGTTTGGCTTCCACATCATCCAGTCTCTGATTGCGGTTTCGACCGGCGGCGTAACCGGAATTGGACTGATGGAAGGGAAGCAAAAATTGTTTTATCTTCCCGAACCGCATACGGATTTTATTTTTGCCGTTACCGCGGAAGAGTTGGGACTGTTCGGAGCGCTGGCAGTCATCGTTCTCTTTGCGATTTTTCTCTGGCGCGGCACGCGCGCCGCGCTGCGCACTCAGGACAACTTTGGCCGCTTCCTGGCGGTTGGAATCACCAGCATGATCGTGCTGCAGGCTTTCATCAACATCAGCGTGGTGCTGGGGCTGATGCCTACGAAAGGAATCCCACTGCCGTTTGTGTCCTACGGGGGATCGTCGCTGTTTGTGACATTGATGTGCGTTGGCGTGCTGCTGAATATCACGAAGCAGGCGGAGTAGGTGGACGGGCGGGGCGCCCGTCGCTCCATTATTTGCCGGGCTCTTGAGTGCCCGTTTTGTTTTCACGGCTCCGTGGCAGTTTCCGCGGATTCGCGAAGGGTGTAGGGGTCCTTCGACTCCGCAGGACGATTCGCTTCGCGAATCGTTCTGCTGCGCTCAGGATGACGGTTTTGTGGGGATGCCGGCGAGACGCCGGCGCTACTGCTGCGCTCAGGATGTCGGTTTTGTGGGGATGCCGGCGAGACGCCGGCGCTACTGCTTGGCTCAGGATGACAACTCGTTGCAGGATGACACTGCGAAAGGACGCGGATTGTGTCTCACTGCCGGCCTGTGGCGTCACTTACTCGGCGGTTTGGGAACGAGCTGAATTTCGAAGATGCTTGGCCATAATTTGCCGGTGACAAAGAGGCGCTTTCGGGTTGAATCGTAGGCGATTCCGTTCAGCACGGCGCCGGATTCCAGACGATAGATTGGGCTTAGAAGGCCTGTGAGGTCGATCCAGCCGACCACTTCTCCAGTTTGCGGCGAGATCCTGGCGATGCGATCCGTCTGCCAGATGTTGGCGAAAATTTCTCCCTCCACGAATTCGAGTTCGTTCAACTGATCGATGCGAGTCTCTCCGTCGTGGACTGTGAACCGTCGTTTTTCGGCCAGCGTGCGGCTATCCAGAACGCGGATCTCGGCGGTCCCGTCACTCATGAATATCTCGTTGCCCTTGCCTTTGCCATTCGTGGCGAGGCCCCATCCTTCTCCGGAATAGGAAAAACGGCGCAGGAAGTGGAAGTCGCTCAGGTTGTAGACGAATCCTATTTGCGACTGCCAGGTGAGCTCTACGACTTCGTTTTTTACGAGGGCAATGCCCTCGCCAAAGAATTCCGGGGGCAAGTCCATTTGTTGAACTACTTCTCCGGTTTCGAGACGAACCTTGCGCAGCGAGGAACGGCCTTGGAGGCCGGTGCCTTCGTACAAAAATCCGTCCCGGTAGGCTAGGCCCTGGGTAAAAGCTGTGGGGTCATGCGGGAAGGTTCTAACAATTTTGAACGTATACTCGGGCGGCCGCTTGGAGTGAATCGGGTGCGAAGGCTGGCTGAGGAGCGATTGCGCCAGTGCGGCCAGGAGAAACGCGAAGGCTAGCCGCTGGCGGGTTGCTGTCGTTTTGAATAGGGAAAGCACATCGGAGTTTACAACGAGTTCTTGGGGGGCTGCGTATCGGTTTGCAGGCGACAAACAGCAGGTCCTTCGCTTCGCTCAGGATGACAATTTTATTTTAGTGATGACGATTTTATTTTAGTGTCGGCGAGGGCCCAACGCGGTCGACGTTTGTGGAAGCCCACTCTAACGTCGCAAAGAGCCCCGACGTTAGGATGGGGCACCCGGCCAGTTTCCGCGGATTCGCCAAGGGTGTAGGGGTCCTTCGACTCCGCAGAACGACTCGCTTCGCGAATCGTTCTGCTCCGCTCAGGATGACACTCGTTTCAGGATGACAACTCGTTTCAGGATGACAACTCGTCTCAGGATGACACTGCGAAAGGGCGCAGATTGTGTCTCACTGCCGGCCTGTGGCGTCACTTACTCTCTCTAACGCTAGTAGGTGCTGCTTGCGGGCTATGCCCCAGCGGTAACCGCCCAGGTCGCCGTCTTCGCGGATCACACGATGGCAGGGGATCGCTACGGCTACTGGGTTGGTGGCGCAGGCTCGGGCTACGGCTCGCGCGGCTTTTGGCATGCCAATCTTTTTCGCTATGACGCTGTAGGATCGCGTTTCTCCGCGGGGAATTTTCTGTAGAGCTTCCCAGACTCGTCGTTGAAAAGCGGTGGCGCGGATGTCGAGAGGAAGAGCGGGATCGGTTTTGCGTCCCTCCATCAGGCGGGTTAGATTCACTCGCCATTCGGCCATGGCCGCGTCATCGCGACGGCGGGTGGCAAAGGGGAATTCGCGCATCAGGCCTTGCTGGAGTTGCTGATCGGAGTCCGCGAATTGAATGGCGCAGATGCCTTTGTCGGTGGCGGCGATCAGCATGCGTCCGAGAGGCGAACCGGCTATGGTGTAGCGGAGTACGGCGGCCACGGCTCCGCGACGGTATTTTTCCGGGGTCATGCCCAGCTGCGTGGCGGTGCGCTCGTAGAGACGGCTGCTGGAGCCGTATCCGGCGGCGTAGAGCGCGGTGGTCACGTCATGGCCGGCTTGCAGATTTTGTTTTACCTGGCGCAGGCGGACAGCGTCGATGTAGGCCTTGGGCGAAACTCCGAGCACCGATTTGAAAGTGCGTTGCAGATGAAATGGACTGCGGCGGAATTCTTTGGCCAGCAGG
>Ga0302326_10024007_pt1 | contig 12410 bp, 11 predicted proteins | sample Palsa_T0_3_FD_202264 | JGI IMG/M metagenome (GOLD analysis project Ga0302326, IMG submission 202264) | Peat permafrost microbial communities from Stordalen Mire near Abisko, Sweden - Palsa_T0_3 | ecosystem: Environmental > Terrestrial > Soil > Palsa > Peat permafrost | place: Sweden: Abisko...
CGACTGCCCCAACCCGGAAAGCGGGCGCACCACGATCGACGGCGTGGCCAAGGACGGCATCCAGGTCAAGGTGAAGGCGCGGGTGACCGTGCGCACCCACCTCGATCGCTTCGTCGGCGGCGCCAAGGAGGAGACCATCATCGCGCGCGTGGGCGAGGGCATCGTGACCACCATCGGCGTCGCCGACAGCTACAAGCACGTGCTCGAATCCCCGGACAGCATTTCCAAGACGGTCCTGGCCCGCGGCCTGGACGTGGGCTCGGCCTTCGAGATCCTCTCCATCGACATCGCCGACGTCGACGTCGGCGAGAATATCGGCGCCCGGTTGCAGGTCGCCCAGGCCGAGGCGAACAAGAACATGGCCCAGGCCCAGGCGGAGATCCGCCGCGCCGCCGCGGTCGCGCTCGAGCAGGAGATGAAGGCCCGCGTGCAGGAGATGCAGGCCAAGGTCGTCGAGTCGCAGGCGCAGGTGCCGCTCGCGATGGCGGAGGCCTTTCGCAGCGGCCGCCTCGGCGTGATGGACTACTATCGCATGGAAAATATCCAGGCCGACACGACGATGCGCCAGAGCATTGCGCAGCCCGACAAAAAGTAAAAATGTAGATGAACATCCTTTTGCAAAACCCCGCGATTCTCCTGGTGATCGTGGTGTTTGTGGCCCGGCTCATCGGGAAGCGGATGATCGCGGGCAAGAAGAACGCGGCGGAGGCGACGCCGTCGGTTGAGGAGTCGGAGCGCACGCGGCGGGTGCGCGAAGAAGTCGCCCGGAAGATTGCCGAGCGGCGCGGTGAAATGGCGCCACCCGTGCGGCCGGCGGCCCGTTCGGTCTTGTCGACCGCGGCAGCGGACGAAGACCGCCGCGCCATAGCCCGCGTTCAACGGACGACGGCGGGCACGCCGGACCCAGAGATCGCGGAGGTGCTGGCCGAGCAGCAAAGAATGGCCGCGCACGTGCGACTGCTGGAGCAGGCCCGGGCCCTGGCGCGCGCCAGCGCCGCGCCGGCTCCGTTGGCGGCCCGCGTCGTTCCGGCTTCAGGCCCTGCTTACAGTAGTCTCCCCGAATTGAGAGATCCGCATAGCGCGCGCCGCGCGATGATCCTGCGCGAGGTGCTGGGCTCGCCGCGAGGCCTCACGCTTGAAGGGTGCTTGTGGAAAAGTTGAAAGTAGAAAGTAGAAAGTTGAAAGTGGTCAGCTGATAACCTCCTCCGGAAGTTTTTTCCACGAGCACTTCCTCCTTTCAACTTCCTCCTTTCAACTTTTAGCTTCTACCGCTTCGAAAGATCGATCGCCACGCGGTTATGGCCCGTCAACCCGGTCGGATATCTCTTCCCCTTGTACTCGATGGCCACGGATTCCAGCGCCGAGGCGGTGAGATAAAGCGGGACGTTTTCGAATTCGCGCCGTTCGTTGGCGGCCAGCGGGCCCTGATAGAGCTCCGTTCCGTCGGACTGGCGCACGACTTTGACCCGGATCGCGTCCAGCGCGACGATTGCCACCATCGCTTCCGGCGCCTGCTGCACCGGGGATGAGACCACCGCCGCGGCGCGGCCCGGCTCCGGGGACGAGCTTCCGCCCATGAGGGACTTCACCACCCAGAGGACCAGCAGCAGGACAACGATGCCGGCCAGGGCGATGATGCCCTTGAAAATCAATGCCTGGTTTATTCCCGTCGCCAGCGGTTCGCTGCTCCGGCCGCGCGGCACGTGCACGCCCCGCCCCGGGCTTTCGCCGCCGCCCGGGCGGACCGTTCCGCCGCCGGCGGAGCCGGAGCCGGCGGTTTCCGCCGCCGCCGCGCCATCGCCGCCGTCATCGCCCGAGCCGATCGAAAGGTCCATCCGGCCGTAGACCTCGCGGCTCGGCTGGCGCGGACGGGCCTCGCCGTGACCGAGCGCGGCATAATCGGCGAGGATGCGCTCGGGCGGCAGCTTGAGAAAAATGGCATAGGCGCGCAGGAAACCGCGCACGTAAAGGTCGCCCAGGCCGATGTCGAATTGGTTAACCTCGAATTTCTGAAGGTACTCGCCGCGAACCTTGGTGGCTTCCGCCGCCTCCCGGATGGAGGCGCCCTTTTTTTTGCGCGCCTCCTCGAGGCGCTCGCCGATGGTCTGCATGCCGTATCAGTTAGGGGCTTAAATTGTCCAAATCGACCAAAATCTCACGGGGGCTCGAACCATTCTCGGGCCCGACGATGCCCTTGTCCTCCATGATTTCCATGATTCTCGCCGCGCGATTGTAGCCGATGCGCAGGCGGCGCTGCAGCATGGAGGTGCTCGCGCGGCGGCTCATTTTGAGCACCTCCAGCGCTTTTTTGAAAAGCTCGTCGTCATCGCCGAGTTCCCCGTCGCCTTCCGCGTTTTCCTCATCGTCATCGGCGCTCGCGCGGTCGATCTCCTGCTGGACCTCCTGGGCGTAGCGCGGCGGGTCGTTGTTTTCCTTGAGAAAATCGACGATCGACTGGATTTCCTCGTCGGCGACGAATGCGCCCTGGGCCCGCACCACCCGCGAGGTTCCCGGCGGCGTGAAGAGCATGTCGCCGCGGCCGATCAGGGTCTCGGCCCCCTTGGTGTCGAGGATCGTGCGGGAGTCGATCTGGGAGGCCACTTGAAAGGCGATGCGGGAGGGGAGATTGGCCTTGATGATCCCGGTGATGACGTCGACGGACGGGCGCTGCGTGGCGATGATCAGGTGGATGCCGGCGGCGCGCGCGAGCTGGGCGAGGCGGGCGATGTTGGTCTCAATTTCGGCCGGCGCGACCATCATGAGGTCGGCCAGTTCGTCGATGACGACCACGATATACGCCATGTGCGGCGGAATCTCCAGGCCGTCATCGGCGGCGAGCGGGTCCAGGCCCTGGAGCGATCCCTGGGCGGACGGCCCGGGCTCGGCGTCCTTGCGGCGGTGATTGAAGGAATAAATATTCCGGACGTTGGCCTTGGCGAAGATCTGGTAGCGTTTCTCCATTTCCCGCAGCAGCCATTTGAGCGCCGCCGGCACCTTCTTCGGCTCGGTGACGACCGGGATGAACATATGGGGGAGGGTGTTGAATATCTTCAGCTCGACGACCTTGGGGTCGACCATGATGAGCCGCACGTCCCGGGGGCTCTTCGAGTACAGGATGGAGGCGATGATGGCATTGATGCAGATCGACTTGCCCGAACCGGTGGCTCCGGCGATCAGGAGGTGGGGCATCTTCGTGAGGTCGGAAATCAGGGGCTTGCCGGAGGCATCCTTGCCCAGGGCGATGGGCAATTCCGGCTTGGTGGAGCTCCATTCCTCGCTCTCGAGGATTTCGCGCAGCCTCACGGTCATGGGTTGCTTGTTCGGCACCTCGACGCCGACGGCCGCCTTGCCGGGGATCGGCGCGAGGATGCGCACCGACTGCGCGCGCATGCCCAGGGCGATATTTTTGTCCAGGCCGGAGATCTTCTCCACCCGGACGCCCGCGGCCGGGATCACCTCGTAGCAGGTGATCACGGGCCCCACATGAATCTCCCCCAGCGTCACCTCGACTCCGAATTCGCGCAGGATGCGGAGAAGATTCTCGGCGTTCTGGCGGTGCTCCTCCTCGCTGTTGGAGACGGGGAGGCGGATTTGCTCCTTGAGCAGGGAGAGCGGCGGGCTCTGGTATTTGTCGTCGCCGATGAGCGCGGCCGGCGCCTTGGCTTTCTTCGACTCGACGGGCTTGACGATGTTAAGCTCGATCTTTTTTGCCGGGGCGGCGGCCGGCGCCACTCCCATCTTTGCCACCAGCACGTTCTTGTTCGCGGGCCCGATCGGCTCGAGCACGAGCGGGGCGGGCGTCGATTTTTGCATCTCCCGCCTCCGGTTCGCGGCCTCGGCCGCGAGCAGCGCCTTGCGTTGGGAAAGCCCGGACCACCAGGCCGAAAACTGCGCGAGGATCTTTTCCACCTCGGCGCCGATGTCCTTGGTGAAAATGAACAGCAGGCAGCAGAGATACACCGTGCCGAGCAGCAGGAGGGAGCCGAATCCGCCGAGCGTGTTCATCAGCGCATCCTGATAAAGCAGGTGCCCGATCACGCCGCCGGGACCGCGGGGAAAGTACTGGACGAAACGGGTGTGCGGGCTGACGGAGCTCTCGACCATGGCAGCCAGGCCCGACAATGAAACCAGGGCGAGGAACATGGCGATGAGGCGGGCGGCGGTGAGCTGCCGCGCGTCGCGGAGCGAAAGATAGAAAAGCCAGAACAGGAAGATCGGCACGAGCGCCGCGGGGACGCCGACGCCAAAAAACGCGACGAACCCCGCCGTGGAGCCAAATACCCCCACAAAATTCTTGTCGGTGGGATTGGTCGTCACGTACCCGCTCTGCTCCGGGCTGTAACTCAAGAACGCCACTGCCAGCAGCATACCGAAGAGGAGGCAGGCCGCCGCGACCAGCCAGTTCGTTGGGGAGCGGGGAATCTTGAACGGCGAACGGTCGTTTGAGTTTGAACTCTCGGGTTTGGGCATTTGTGTGAGCCGATCAGATGCCAGAATTTCTTCGTTTTCAACCCCTCTATCAGGAACGCGTCTGGGGCGGCCGCTCGCTTGAAACCACGTTTGGCCGCGCGCTGCCGCCGTCGCGGCCGATCGGCGAGAGCTGGGAGATCGTGGACCGGCCGGAGGCGCAGTCGATCGTGGCCGGCGGCGCGCTGGGCAAGCTCACCCTGCGGGAGGTGATCGAGCAGGACGGCGCCGCCGTCATGGGGCCGTCATGGCCCGCCGCCCGGCGCTTTCCCCTGCTGGTCAAATGGCTCGACTGCCGGGAACGCCTCAGCCTGCAGGTCCATCCGCCCCAGGAGGTGGCGGCGGAGCTGAAGGGCGAGCCCAAGACGGAGAACTGGTACATCGCGAATACCGCGCAGGGCGCGCAGCTGATCGTCGGCCTCAAGCGCGGCGTCACGCGCGCGCAGTTCGAAAAGGCCATCGCGGACGGCACGCTCGAGTCCTGCGTGCATCATTTTCCCGTCGCCGTGGGCGATTCGATCCTGGTGGAGAGCGGACAGGTGCACGCGATCGACGCGGGCAACCTGATCCTTGAGATCCAGCAGAACTCCGACACGACGTACCGGGTGTACGACTGGGGTCGCGCGGGCCTCGACGGCAAGCCGCGGCAGCTGCACATCGCGGAGTCGCTGCGCTCCATCCGGTGGGACAGTTTTGAACCCGTGCCCGTGCGCGCGGCGCCGACGCCGGGCATCATCGCGGATTGCGACGCGTTCACCATCCGGCGCATGGTGCTGGGCGCCGGGGAGAAGATCCAGGTCGCCGCGGGCGAGCAGCCGCGGTTGCTGAGCGTGGTGAACGGGCGGGTGGCGCAGCTGGCCGAGGGCAAGCCCTCGGCGGACCGGGCGCTCGCCCTCGGGGAAAATGTCCTTCTGCCCTGGGGGAAAGCCTTTACGTTCACCGCCGAGACCACCGCCATCGTGCTGGTGACCGAGAATTTCGCTTGAGGCGCGGCTTGCTCCGCCGGGGCTTCTGAGTATCGTCGTGGCCCATCATGTCCCGATCCAAACCCACCGACGACGCGCAGCCTGAAACACCGGATTCCCCCGACGTCCCCGCTTCCGGCCCCAAGGACGACGGGCTCGCGACCGCCAGGAAGGAGGCGGCCGATGCCTATGACCGTTATCTGCGCGCGGTCGCGGATCTGGAAAATTTCCGGCGCCGCGCCGTCCGGGAAAAGGAGGATCTGCGCCTGTTCGCCGCATCGCGCGTCCTGGAGGACCTGCTCCCGGTGCTCGACAATCTCGCCCTGGCCAGCGCGGCGGCCCGGCAGCCCGGCGCCAACCTCGGCACGCTGATCGGCGGCGTCGAGATGGTGGGGCAGCAGCTCAAGGGCGCCCTGGTGGCCCATGGCCTGAAGGAGATCAACCCGGTCGGCCAGCCGTTCGACCCGCACCAGCACGAGGCGCTCTCCCACGAAACCAGCGCCACGGTGCCGGTGGAGCATGTGGTCAGCGTCGTGCGCAGCGGATATTCGCTCAATGGCCGGCTGTTGCGCCCGGCGTCGGTCGTGGTGTCAAACGGCCCGGTCTCCCCTTAAAATGGCCAAAGAAGACTACTACGCGCTGCTCGGCGTCGAAAAAAACATCACCGAGGAGGAACTGAAAAAAGCCTATCGCAAGAAGGCCGTGCAGCATCATCCGGACAAGAATCCGGGAAACAAGCAGGCCGAGGAGATGTTCAAGAAGATCTCCGAGGCCTATGAAGTCCTGAAGGATCCCGAGAAGCGCGCCGCCTACGATCGCTACGGGCACGCGGCGTTTCAGGGTCCCGCGAGTCCCGGCGCCCGGGGGCCCGGCGGCATGGCCGGCGCGGGCGGATTCCACGATCCCTTCGATATTTTCCGCGAGGTGTTCGGCCAGGGCGCGGGGGCGCGGGGCGGGGGCATTTTCGACGAGATGTTTGGCGGGGGCGGCGGCCGGGACGGCGGGCAGGACGGCTCCGATTTGCGCTACGACCTGGAGATTTCGCTCGAGGAGGCGGCCCGCGGCGTGGAGAAGGAGATTTCCTTTCGCAAGCTCGTCGCCTGCGAGCATTGCACCGGCACGGGCGCCGAGCCGGGCTCGAAACGCGTCACCTGCCCGACCTGCCGCGGGGCCGGGCAGATCCGCCGCTCGGGCGGCATCATCGTCTTCACGCAGACCTGCCCGACCTGCGGCGGCGCCGGCAAGAAAATCGAAAAACCCTGCACGGTGTGCCGCGGCGAGGGCCGCGTGACCAATACCGCCAAGCTTAATGTGCGCATCCCGGCCGGCGTGGACACGGGTTCCCGCCTGCGGTCCTCCGGCAACGGGGCGGCGGGCGCGGCGGGGGGGGGCGCGGGCGACCTTTACATCGTGCTGACCGTGAAGGAGCACGAGCTGTTCGAACGGCAGGGGGATGATCTTTTTTGCGAGATGCCCATCAAGTTCACCCTGGCCACGCTGGGCGGCACCATCGAAATTCCCACCCTTTCGGGCAAGGCCACGCTGAAGATCCCGCCGGGCACCCAAAGCGGGACGACGTTCCGCCTGCGCGACAAGGGCATGCCCAATCTCCGCAGCGGCCGCCCGGGCGACCAGCTCGTGCGCATGCACGTCGAGGTGCCGGCTTCGCTGACGGCCGAGCAGCGGAAGATGCTCGAGGACTTCGCCCGCGTGAGCGGGGACGCCAGCGAGCCGACCTCGCGCAGCTTTTTCGAAAAGGCCAAGAAATTCTTCTAACCCCGGAGTCGACGCGCATGCGAGTTGTCATCCTCGGGTCCGGCCGCGGTTCGAACGCCGAGGCGCTGTTGCAGGCCGGGCGGGCTGGCGCCCTCGGCCGCGCCCGGATCGTCGCGATCTTTTCCGACCGGGCCGATGCCGGCATCCTGGGGCTGGGACCGCGTTTTGGCGTGACGGCCGGGTTCGTCGATCCCGCTCCGTTCAAAACCAAGCTGGAGGGCGAGGGGGAGGCGCGTTTCATCGCCGCGGTGGCGGCCGCGGAGCCCGGCCTGGTGGTGCTGGCGGGATTCATGCGGGTGCTGAAGCCCGCCTTTCTCCAGGCATTTTCCGGCCGGATCATCAATCTCCACCCCAGCCTGCTCCCGAGCTTCCCGGGCCTCGACGCGATCGGTCAGGCCTGGCGCCGCGGCGTCAAGGTCACCGGCTGCACCGTGCATTTCGTGACGCCCGAGGTGGACGGCGGCCCGATCGTCGACCAGGCCGCCGTGCGCGTCGAACCGGGGGAAAGCCTGGAAACGCTCACCGCCAAAGTCCACGCCGCCGAGCACGCGCTGCTGCCCGCCGTTGTCGCCCGCCTGAGCGGCGAAGACCGGTGTTGACTGAGATCAAGGCCGAGATTTCACCTGCGGCGACGGACGACGTCGACGGGGTATTGCTCGGGCTGGGCGACCGGCGCTGGAGCCTGCTCGAGGACGCCATTGCGAAGCGCGCCTGGATCATCGGGATATTTTCGGACCGGGCGGAAGCGCGGTTGGGCTGGGCGGAACTCAAGGCTTTGCTGCCGGCTTCGCAGCTGGCGGAGGCGGTCATGCGGCCGCTGGCGAATCGCGACTGGCGCGACAGCTACAAGGCTCATTTCAAGGCGTGGAAATGCGGGCGGCTGCACTGGGTCCCGGTGTGGGAACGTGCCCGTTTTCGGCGGCCGCCCGGCCATGCGGTGCTCTGGCTCGATCCGGGCCTGGCCTTCGGCACTGGCAATCACGAGACGACGCGGCTGTGCTGCCGCCGCCTGGTGGCGCTGGCGAAGGCCCCCGCGAAACGCCGGGTCATCGATGCGGGTTGCGGCTCGGGCATCCTCGCCCTGTCGGCGGCCCGGCTCGGCTTTCGCGACGTGCTCGGCTTTGACATTGATCCCGAGGCGGTGCGGGTGAGCCGGCAGAACGCCGCGCGCAACCGCCTGGCCGCGCGCGTGAAGTTTTTCGCCGCGGACCTGAGGCAGGGGCTGGCCGGCCGGCAGGCCGAAGTCGTGCTCGCGAATATCCAGGCCGACATCCTGATGCGCGACGCGCGCCTGCTTACCCAAGCCGTGGCCCCCGGCGGCACGCTCGTCCTGAGCGGAATTTTGGCCACAGAGTTCGATGCGGTCCGGGCCGTCTTTGCCGCAAAAGTCCCCCGCTGGCGGATTACCTCGCAAACGCTGGGGGAATGGTCGGATCTGGTATTATCTTCCTAACGCATCCTCTGCTTGAGGTGGGGCGGCGCGCCCTCGCGACGCCAGTTCGGCTCCGACTGCGAGAAAGGTCCTGCCGGGTCCAACAGGCGCCGCAGGGGCGCGTCGCCCCACCTCATGCCTTTCCCCACGCTTTCAGCTGGTCGAAGCACTTCCGCACGCTCTCCAAGGGCGCGTGGCTGTATTCCTCCTGCTCCACGATGTACCACTCCGCGGCGCGGACCGATTCGAGGGCGTTGAAGACGTCGGCGAAATTCACCGGGCCGAGGCCGAGTTCCTTTTCGTCCTTCAGGTGCACCAGGCGCACGCGTTCCCCCTGGTCGCGCAGGAACCGCGCGGGCGGATAGCCGCCGACGTGCGCCCAATAGACGTCGACCTCGGCTCCCAGATTGCGCGGTTCGGCGGCCCCCAGCATCCAGCTGAAGATGGGGCGCCCCTCGATCAGCTTGAATTCGGCCGCGTGATTGTGGAAACTGAAGCGCAGCCCGAAGGCGCGCAGGGCCGCGCCGATGGAGTTCAATTCCTCGCCGATTTTTTGGGCGGCGGACGCGGAAACATAGAGGGCCGGCGGGAGCCAGCTGCAAACGACGTGGCGGGTGCCGAACAGGAGCGCGTCGCCGACGACCTCATTGAAGCTGCGCCGCAACGCGTCGATGCCGGCGTGCATGCCCGCGACCTCCAGGCCGGCGCCGTCGAGCGCGGCCTTCGCGCGCGGGGCGTCGAGGTTGCCGTAACCGGCGAGTTCGACGCCGCGGTAGCCGATCTTGGCGACCTCGGCCACCGTGCGGGCGAAGTCGGTCTTGGTGTCCTCGCGAACGGAATACAGCTGCAGCGCGACAGGGATGTTCTTCATGAGTCAGGGGACGCGATCCGGGGCCGGCCGCCCGGTCACATCGGGCGCGGCGAGCGCGGCGGGCACGTGGTGGCGTTGGCCAGGGGGATGACGCCGCGAAACCGCGCGAGCAGGCTTTGGTATAAGTCGTAGGTGGGGTCGCCGGGCGTGCGCGGGAGCTGCCGGGCGCATTCCGCGGCGCGCTCGTTCGCCCTGGCCTGGTATTCCTCGCGGATCTTGACGCCGCGCTCGCGATAGCCGGCGGAGTCGACGCCGGCGTGCTTGGCCAGCAGTGCCAGCCATTTGTGCGCGTATTGCACGTGGGCGGTCTCGTCGATGATATCGAAGAGCATCATCTCGGCCGACTCGAGATCCTGCCCCTCCTTGAAGTCGGCGTAGCTTTCATGCTTGGCGGTGAAGTACCCCGTTTCCGCGACCATGCCGATATTGAAGACCGCCTCGTAGATCTGCTCCTTGCTCATGGGCTCGGCCTTGTAGGGCGCGAGAATTTCCCGCTGGCGCGCGTAGGCCTCCTCCAGGGGGATGCCTTTTTCGCGGGCAAACTCGGCGATGACCTTGTCGCGGTCGCCCTGATCGTAGCCGGGGAAGCCGATCTCCTCGAGTGAAATCCCGAAGTCCCGCAGGCGGGAATAACCCGAGTCGCCATGGCGGGACTCGTCCCAGAGGTGGCGCGCGACGTCGTGATGCCACTCCCAGGGCATGTAGTGTCCGTCGTAGATCCACTGCAGCTGGTTGTCGGGCAGGTTTTTTTCCATCATGTAGCCGACGGCCCAGAAAAGCCGGCGGGCCTCGACGCTGGTGGCAAAATCGACGTGGACGTAATCCATGAACGTCCACGATGGCTTGGACTTGCCGGCGGACAGGCGGAACGTCGTGTTGGAAAAAACGCGCGCGCTGAAGCGGGACATCCGAAAATCCGTGCGGACGCCGGCGGGCTGGGCTTCCTTTCCGGCTTCGACGGGGAGGGCCGCGCGCAATTGGCCGCAGTCGGCCAGCGCGGCCTCGACCCGGGAGCGGAAGGCCGCGTCAGTCTGATGCGGGTGGCGCCGCCGGTAGTCGCGATACCAGAGCCACTGCTGGCTCTTGATCTGGTTGATCTCGCGCAGCAGCGCGATGGTGGGCGCGTCGTGCACGGGATGGACCTTGGCGGAATACTCGGCGTAGGCGCCGACGAGTGCCTTGATCAGCATCTCATACATGCCGTCGAGGGCATCGTCCAATGAGGGCGCCAGCAGCACGGTGTTGGCCAGTTGCTCCAGCCGGGAGGAGACGGGGGCGTCGGCTTTGCCGCCGGGAAACTGTTCGACCCGTTCGCGCAGCCGGCGGACGGACTCCGCCTGGTCCCAGATCTGGCGGTGAATGGAGCTTTTGTCGTCCCATTCGGCGACATCCCGCCCCCAGGCCGCGATCAGGCGGAGGAGCGACCACTCCATGTATTGCCAGTCATTGAGCTGGTCGACCGTCCGGGGCTTCTGCTTGGAGCTGCCGTCAATCAAGAGGGACCGTTTTGGGCTGGCAATGGGATCTGCGACGAGGGTGCTCATAAATGGAAACTACGCCCGTTGGTAATAGCGGTGAATGTCGTGGTTGGTCAAACTTACTAATTACTACTTACTACTTTCCGTCCCGGCCGCCCATTCGCAGGCGCGCAACAATGTAGTCTGGAATCCGGCATTTTCCAGCGCGATCAGGCTGCAGCCGGGATTGGCCTTCGGATCGCCCGGCCAGATGTGGCCCAGGGCGTGATAAAAGACCCGGCCCTTCCCGTACTGGGTAACGGTCAGCATCGGCTCGTCCAATCCGGTGCCGCCCGTCTTGGGGTCGGAAAAGGCTGTGGCCAGCACCCTTAGGTCCACTCCCGGCGTCCGCACCAGGCGGTGGTAGAGCTCATCGGTGATTCGAAAATCGGCGACCCCGCGGGTGGCCGGATGGTCGTGGTCGGTGATCTTAACCGTGAACTCATGGAACTTCCCGTGCCCGCTGACCTGCCGCCAGGTCAGTCCGATCATTTTTTCGTATTCGGCCCATTCCGGGAATGAATTGTTTGCAGCGTGGACCGCGACCACGCCCGTTCCGGTCTCAACGGCGCGCAGAAAATTGGCCTGGGCCGCGGGGCTCCATGCCGGGCCGTTGTAATCCAGAAGCAAAAGCGGAAAGGTCTTCAGCCTCGCCTCGTCTTCCAGGATGGCGGAGGGCTGCTCGGAGAGGGTGACGGAGAATTTCCCCGATCCCTCCAGCACTTTCTTGAGGAAAGGCGACGAGCGCTTCCAATCGTGATTATTGGCTCCGGTGAGGAGCAGGACGGAAATGGGCTTCATCGGATGTGGAGTTACCAAATGAGGGATGGGAGAAAAGAGACAAATTTAATTTGATCGGAAAAGCCAGAGAGGTGGGGCGGCGCGTCCCCGCGACGCCGGATCGACGTAGCATGGGCTTCCAGCCCATGTTATCAACGAACACGGGCTGGAAGCCCGTGCCACGTCGGATCGAGGCGTATTGAGGGCAATCCGCTCCACCCTCGGAAATCAAACCAGCAGTTCCCGCAGGTCGGCGAGGGAGAGTTTGGCGGCGGCGGCTTCGCTGGCTTCGAAGACGCCGGCGAGCAGGTCGCGCTTCGCGGATTGCAGGGCGAGGACCTTTTCCTCGACCGTCCCGGCGGCGATGAGCTTGTAGCTCGTGACCACGCGCGCCTGGCCGATGCGGTGGGCGCGGCCGGTCGCCTGCATCTCGATCGCGGGATTCCACCAGGGGTCGAAGTGCACGACGGTGTCTTCGCCGGTCAGGTTGAGGCCCGCGCCGCCGGCCTTGAGGGAGAGCAGGAAAACCGGCACGTCGGGCGAGCCCTGGAAGCGATCGACCTCGGATTGCCGCGCCCCCGTGGACATCGATCCGTCGAGAT
>Ga0302326_10024009_pt1 | contig 12408 bp, 14 predicted proteins | sample Palsa_T0_3_FD_202264 | JGI IMG/M metagenome (GOLD analysis project Ga0302326, IMG submission 202264) | Peat permafrost microbial communities from Stordalen Mire near Abisko, Sweden - Palsa_T0_3 | ecosystem: Environmental > Terrestrial > Soil > Palsa > Peat permafrost | place: Sweden: Abisko...
GGCGCTCGACGTTCCCAGCGGCGCGCGGCGGCGCGCGTCGGGGCTATCGATCGATGTGGCGCGCACCGTCGAGGAACTGCTCACGACCGTAGAGCTCGACTTCGTGCACGTGCACGAGCCGTTCGCGCCCAGCACCTCAAATGCCGCGCTGCGCCACTCGCGCGCGCTCAACGTCGGCTCATTCCACCGGCCGACCGAGCGGCTGCTCTCGACCCTCGTCGCGCGCCGCTTCGTCGAGAGCTTCTTCGGGCGCCTTGACGCGCGCACCGCGAGCCTGCCCGCGACGGTCGAGCTGATGGAACGTCACTTTCCCGGCGACTACCAGCTGATTGAAGATGACGAGGGAGCCGCCGAAGCGCTCGAAGCGATCTACCGCAGCCTCGCCGCGCGCCGGCACACCGCCCACGGGGACTCCGCCCTGGAACGCCGTCTCGCGAAACGACAGCTGATCGACGTCGACCTGCACATGCACACCGATCACTCCGGCGACTGCGCGACACCGGTGGAGGTCCTGCTCGCAACCGCACACACGCAGGGGCTCGGTGCGATCGCGGTGACCGACCACAACGAGATCTCGGGAGCGCTCGAGGCGCGCGCGCAGGCGGAGGAGGCCGGCGTGAAAGTGATCGTCGGCGAGGAGGTCAAGACGGACGGCCAGGGCGAGGTGATCGGGCTGTTCATCGAGGAGAAGATCCCTCGCGGGCTGAGCATGGAGGAGACGGTGGCGGAGATCAGGCGCCAGGGCGGGCTCGTGTACGTGCCCCACCCGTTCGATCGGATGCACTCGGTCCCCGACTACGAGCACCTGCTGACGATTCTCGACGATGTCGATGCGATCGAGGTCTTCAACCCGCGCGTGGCGATCGGCGCGTTCAACGAGGAGGCGGCGCGGTTCGCAGCCAAGTACCGGATCATCGCGGGGGCGGGCTCGGACTCGCACGTGGCGCAGGGCCTCGGCTCGGTGCGGATCCGCATGCGCGAGTTCGACGGGCCGCAGGAGTTCCTGCAATCGCTTCGCGACGCGGACATCCTCACGCGTCCCTCCTCGCTTCTCTACGTGCAGGCGCTGAAGTTCCTGCAGACGAAAGCCACGCCGGCGGCCGCACGACAGGCCTCAAGGGCCCGGCGCGTCAAGCGCGTCAAGCGGGCTCCGGGGAAGCGCCGAGGAAGCTGACGGGAGCGCAACTACTGATGCACCGCCAAGGACAAGGCACAGCGTCGTCAAATCCCTCCCGGGCGATGCCGGTAACCGATGATGAGATCCGCGAGAAGTACCTGGAGCGCGCGATACGCGAGCTGAACACGCTCACGCGCGAGCTGCAGGCGTGCCCGCACTGCCCGCGCGGCAACCTGATGCCGGTGCTCGGCTCCGGCCATCCTCAGGCCGATGTGATGCTGCTGAAGCACTCGCCGATGCCCTCGGAGGTCGAGGAGGGCGTGGCCTTCTACGGACGCGCGGGCGGCGCGCTGATGAAGTCGCTGAAGCGCCTGTCGATCGATCCGCTGGCCGTGTACGGAACGCTGTGCGTGAAGTGCCCGCTCAGCGATACCTCGCTCGCCGACTTCGCGTGCGTTGCCCGCGTCGTCCATGAGATCGCGATCGTGCAGCCGAAGATCGTCGTGGTGATGGGTGCAGAGGCACTGGCGGCGCTCGGCGACATGGACATTCCCCTCGCGCGCACCCTCGAGCCGGCGCTCGGCGAGATCCAGCAGCTCACGCCGATGATCGATGCGCTGTACGTGCCCGACATCGACGACTCGCTCGACGACCAGGACTCAAAGCGCGCGTTCTGGGCTGCGTTCCGCACGCTCGGCGACTGGTACGCCGCCCAGCCGCCCTACTGAGTGGCGACGCTCGCCACTGAGCCGGCGCCTCACGCGAGCGTGAGGATGATCTTGCCGAGCTTGCTGCCGCCGGCAAAGCGCTCATAGGCCGCCGCGGCCGCCTCGAGCGGAAAGGTCCCCGCGACGGGCACCACCAGCGCACCGCTCTCAAACAGGGGCAGCACCTCGCGCTCGACGTCGCGCGCGGCGATCGCTTTCTCCTCGAGCGGGCGCGCACGCAGAGTGGAGCCGTGGATGCGAGCGCGCTTGCCCATCAACGCCAGCAGGTTGAGCTCGCTCTTGGCGCCCGCCGAGACGCCGATCACCGTGATGCGCCCGCGCGTGGCCAGCGCCTGCAGGTTCTCCGGCATGTTCGGCGCACCCACGAGCTCCAGGATCACGTCGAACGGACCCTGCTCGGCGAAGCCCTCGCAGGCGATCACGCCGGCCCCGAGCTCGGCGACCTCGGAGCGCAGATCCGGATCGCGAACGGTCGCGGTCACGCGCGCTCCCGCGGCGCGCGCCAGCTGGATCGCCGCCGTGCCCACGCCGCCGGCGCCGCCGTGGACGAGCAGCCGCTCGCCGGGACGAAGCTCCGCCTGCGTGAAGAGCGCGTCGTGCGCGGTCGTGAAGACCTCGGGCACTCCCCCGGCGGGGATCAGGCCGAGCCCGCGCGGGACGGGCATCAGCTGACGCTCATGCGCGACGCACAGCTCGGCCTGCGCTCCTCCGCCGACAATCCCCATCACCTCGTCTCCGGGCGCAAAGCGTTCCGCTGCGGGCCCCAGCGCGGCCACCTCGCCGGCGAACTCCATCCCGGGAATGTCCTGCGGCGATCCGGGCGGCGCTGGATACAGCCCGCGACGCTGCATCATGTCGGCGCCGTTCAGCCCGGCGGCATGGACGCGCACGAGCACCTCACCCGTGCCCGGCTCGGGGTCGGCGTGCTCCTCGATGACGAGCTCGTTCTCGCGGATCGTGACGGCGCGCACGGGGCGAAGCCTAGCCTCATCATTTGAGCAGGGCGCGCGAGCGCCCGATAGGGGGATATGACAGCTGCTCAGCCGCCATGGTGGTATCAGCGGCGTTTCCGGCTCCCGCTGCTGCTGGGGTGCCTCGGGTTATCGCTGTCGGCGCTGATCGCGACCGGCTCGCTGGAGAGCGCCGGCTCGGCCCCCTCGCGGCGCTGGTGCGTACCGACCACACCCCCGTTGGCGAGCGTGCGTCTGAGCACGATCCTCGAATTGCACACCAGCCTACTGCCCGTGTTGAGGCCCATCGCTCGCGCGCGCTACAGAGTGGGCACGGTGCTGCCAGAAGATGCGTGGAGCGACAACTATCCGCTCAGCCTCCGGGCCAGCCGACGGGCGAACGGGCTGTGGCCCGCGAGCTGGGAGATGCGCAGCTCGGCGAGTGATCCGCAGCTGGCGCCCGCGCAGGATAACGTCGTCGCCGACGCGTTCCTGTTCGCCGGGGAACGGCAGGCACAGCGCTTCTTCACCGAGGTCAGCAGTGGCGACTGCCGCAGCGATGGCTCAGCGCGACCGGCCTCGCAACCGCCCCGCGCACGCAACGTGGTGTGGGTGAACCCCGACGATGTGATCCAGGATGACGTCTTCCTGCTGCGTGGCCCACGCGTATATCGCGTCGGCGAGGTGCGGCCGGCGGGCGCGCCCAGCCGCCCCTCGTTCGCTCAGCAGCAGGCGGGAGTCTCCAGGGTCGACGCGCTCGCGTGCGCGCTCCCGGGCGCGGACTGCCCGCGCCCCGCGACCTAGACCTGGAGTCACGCCGGCGCCGTCGAAGCGTCGCCAGGGCGCTCGAACAGCGCGACGCACTCGATGTGGTGTGTCTGGGGGAACATGTCGACGGGGCGAACCTTGCGCAGAACCCAGCCGGCCTCGACCAGTTCGGCGGCGTTGGGCGCGAGCGTGGTGGGGTTGCAGGACACGTAGACGATCCGCTTGGGCGAGGCGTCGATGATGCGGTGGACGACCTTCTTTGAAAGGCCGGCGCGCGGAGGGTCGACGATCACGAGGTCCGGGCGCCCGGCGCGCTGCAGGAGCTCCGGCAGGGCCAGGCGCGTGTCGCCGGCGAAGAAGTGGGCCTTCGTGATCTCATTGCGCCGGGCGCCCGCGATCGCATCGGCGACGGCCTCCTCGACGAGCTCGATGCCCCACAGCTCGCCGGCCCGTGGTGCGAGCGTCAGCGCGATCGTGCCGATGCCCGAGTACAGGTCATACACGCGCTCCCAGCCCTCGAGCGCCGCGTACTCGACCACCACCCCGTAGAGCAGCTCGGCCATCTCGGTGTTCGTCTGAAAGAAGGCCTCTGGGGAGATCAGCAGGTCGAGCTCACCCAGCCGCTCGGGCAGCTCGGCCTCACCCCATACGAGCTCGGTCTCACCGCCCCCGGTGGTCTCGGCGAGGCTGTGCGAGCGCGTCCACAGCACGCCGCTGAGACTGTCCCCGAGGCCCTCGCTGAGGGCAGCGGCGAGCGCGCCCGCCTCGAGCTCGCCCTCGGTGGTGACGATCCGGACCTGCAGCTTGCCCGTGCGCCTACCTTCGCGCACGACGAGATTGCGCAGGCGCGCACGCCCGTCGGGCCCCGGTCCGGTCCGCTCACGCCGCATCGTCTCGACGCGGTCACGCCGGCGCGGAGCACGAGCGCCGGAGGCGGGCGCATGCGTGCCCGCGGCGACCGCGCGCGGCTCGGGCGCGACCGTCTCGCTCGCGTCCTGCCCCGTGTCCTCGACGGTCTGCGCTCCTCGCCGCCGGGCGCTGCGCTCCCAGGCGCTGAGCCCCTGCGCGCGACACCAGTCCAGCGCGATCAGCCGCGCGAGGTTGCCCCTCTCGGACGCGAGCAGGCAGTCCTCGATCGGAGTGACGCGATTGCCCCCCGCGGGCGCGTGGAAGCCGCACACCAATCCCCCGCCACCAGGGTCGCTCTCGTCGGCATTGCCGAAGGAGTACTCGAGCTTGTTGCGATAGCGCCAGGGTTCCAAGGCCGGCACGATGTCCTGAAGCTCGAAGCCGTCCAGCCTGCCGATCCGCCGCAGGGCTTCGTCGACCTGATCATGCTTGATCTGAAGCTGGCGCTCGTAGGGGATCACCTGCCATGGCACGCCGGGGTGATCCGCCACCGGAGCGAGCCGCTCGGGGCTCGGCTCGAGCACCTCCAGCGTGCGCGCGTGGGCGTAGCTGCGCTTGCGCTTGTGCACGACCGCACGCACGCGGTCGCCGGGGATGGCGCCCGCCACGAATACGACGTAGCCACCGTCGCCCAGCCGCGCAACGCCCTCGCCACCGAACGCCAGCGAGTCGATCGTGAGCTCGAGCTCGTCGCCGCGCTGCGGACGAACCGGGGCGACGGCCGGGTCCGGGCTCATGCGGGCGCCACCAGCAGCTCCAGCAACGCCTTCTGCGCGTGGCGGCGGTTCTCCGCCTGGTCCCAGATCCGCTGGCGCGGGCCGTACAGGAGCTCGGCGGAGATCTCCTCGCCGGGGTGGGCGGGAAGGTCGTGCATCGCGAACGCGCCGGGGGCGGCGGCATCGAGCAGCGCGTCGTCCAGCCGGTAGCCCGCGAGTGCCGCGCGGCGCTCCTCGGCGGTCGTCTCATCGCCCATGCTGACCCAGACGTCGGTGTAGACGGCGGCCGCTCCGGCAACGGCCTCGCGCGGCTCCGTGTGCAGGCTGACCGAGCCGGAGGCGCCCGCGGGCAGCGCGAGATCGCCCTGCCTCAGCGCATAGCCCTGAGGGGAGGCCACCGCGACGTGCATGCCGGCGAGCCCGCCGAGCAGAGCGAGCGAGCGCGCGACGTTGTTGCCGTCGCCCACGTAGGCGACGCGCAGCCCTGCGAGCGAACCGTAGGCCTCGCGCAGGGTCAGGAGGTCTGCGAGCGCCTGGCACGGATGGTGCAGGGCGGTGAGCATGTTGATCACGGGGACCGTGCTGTAGCTGGCGAGCTCCTCGAGCGTCGCGTCCGGCCCCGTGCGCATCGCGATCGCGGCCACGTGGCGAGAGAGGACCAGGGCGGTGTCGCGCAGGGCCTCGCCGCGCGACAGTTGAAGCTCGTCAGAGCGCAGCACGACGGCGTGGCCGCCGAGCTCGTAGATGCCGACCTCGAAGGACACGCGGGTGCGGGTGGACGGCTTCTGGAAGATCAGGGCGACGCTGTCACCCGCGAGCGCGCGGGAGGAGAGGGGAGCCGCCTTGAGCTCCAGCGCGCGGTCCAGCAGCGCGCCCAGCTCGGCGGCGGACAGCTCGGCACCGGTGAGGAAATGGTGGGGCATGGCCGAGTCAGTCTAGGCTAGGGTAGGTCCACCGATGAGGAGGGGCCTGTCCACGCTGATCGCCTGTGCCGCACTGCTGGGGGCGGCCGGCTGCGGATCCTCGAGCAGTTCGAGCAGCAGCTCGGCGACCAGCTCCACCCCGGCCTCGGGCTCCTCGACCGAAGCGGCGACGGGGACCGCGGGCGGGGAACTGAAAGCCACGACGACACCCAAATTCGCCTCCCCGTCGGCGTCCGCGCCCGTGCAGAGCGGGATCGTGCACATCACCTACCACAACATCTCGATCGCGCCTGACACGGTGAAGGTGAAGGTTGGAAGCAGGATCATCTGGACGAACCTGGACTCGGTTGAACACAACGTCACCAGCCAGAGCGGTCCGCAGCAGTTCGCATCGGGGACCTTCGGCGAAGGCCGCAGCTACACGATCAAGGTGCTGAAGCCGGGCGTGATCCACTACGAGTGCACGATCCACCCGGTCTCGATGAACGGGACGATCGACGTGGTGCAGTAGGGCCAGGCCGCAGCGCAGGACGCAGCGCAGGACCGATCTCCCAGCGCCGCCGGTCAGGCGGGACCGAACTCCGCGAGGCCCTGATCGGGGGTTGAGGCCCTGGCATAGAGGCGACGGGGAATGCGGCCGGCCGAGCGAGCGAGATGGCCGGCGTGGACCGCGGAGCGCATCGCGCCGGCCATGGCGACGGGGTCCTGCGCGCGGGAGATGGCGGATGCGGCCATGACGGCGTCGCAGCCCAGCTCCATCGCGAGGGCGGCGTCGGAGGCGGTGCCGATTCCGGCGTCGAGGATGACGGGCACGTCGACGGCTTCGCGGATGAGGGCGATGTTGTAGGGGTTGCGAACGCCCATGCCGCTGCCGATGGGCGAGCCGAGGGGCATGACGGCGACACAGCCGACGTCCACGAGACGGCGTGCGAGCACGGGGTCATCGGTCGTGTACGGCAGCACGACGAAGCCCTCGTCGACCAGCTGCTCGGCCGCGCGCAGGAGCTCGGGGGCGTCGGGCAGGAGCGTGTCCTCGTCGCCGATGACCTCGAGCTTGATCCAGTCGGTGGCGAAGGCCTCGCGCGCAAGCCGTGCCGTGATGACGGCGTCGCGCGCCGTGTAGCAGCCCGCGGTGTTCGGCAGCAGCTCGACCCCCGCGTCCGTCAGCACCTCGACCAGCGATCCGCGGCCCGCCAGCCGCCCGGCGGGGTCGAGCCGGCGCAGCGCGACCGTCACGAGCTCCGAGCCGCTGGCCGCGATCGCCTGCGACAGCAGCTCGAGCGAGGGGAACCCGCCCGTGCCGAGCAGCAGCCGGGAACCGAACGTCCTGCCCGCGATCGTGAGAGCCTCGATGGCCGGCGCAGCGCCGTTGTGGGTGGTGCTCATCGCCCGATCATCCTCCCTGCATCGCCGTGAGGACCTCCACGCGCGCGTCCTCGGCGAGCACGAACGAATCCCATGTCGCCCGCGGCACGACCTCATCATCGACGGCGACGGCCACTCCGCGGGCGTCGAGTGGGACGCCGAGGCGGTCGAGCACGACCGCGAGCGTCTCGCCGGCGCTCGCGCTGGACTCCTGTCCGTTGAGGCTGATCACGAGACGGCCGCCTCCGAGGGAGTCGCACTCTCCGTGAGCGAGCGCGCGGAGGGGCCGGCGAAGCGGTCGGGCGCGCAGGCCGCGAGCAGCGGGTTCGCGGGCACGCCGCCGGCGAGCGCCCCGAGCACCAGCTCGGCCGTCAGGGGCGCGAGCAGTACGCCGTTGCGGTAGTGGCCGGTCGCCCACATCAGGCCCTCGAGCGCGCCCGGCCCGATCACGGGCGCGTTGTCGGGGGTGCCCGGGCGCAGCCCGACGGACAGCTCCTCGATCTCGAGTTCTGACACCGCGGGCACCAGCTCGTGGGCCTCGCGAAGCACCTCATGGATCGCCCCGGCGGTGGGCTGCGTATCGAAGCCGCGCTCCTCCATAGTCCCGCCGAGGATGTAGCGGCCGTCGGCACGCGGGACGAGATAGCCGTGCCCGAAGCGGACGGACCCGCTGAGCAGCCCGGGCCCGTCGGGATCGCGCAGGCGCACGATCTGACCCTTGACGGGGCGAACCGGCACTCGCGCCTCAGCCGGCAGGCCGGCGATCTGCTCGACCCACGTGCCCGCCGCCACTACCACGAGCCCGCCGGGCACAAACTCGATGCCGTCGCTGTCGATCGTCACCCCCGTCACGCGCGCCCGGCGGCCTCGGCGGGCGCTGTCTGACTCGATGCGCACGACGCGCGCGTGCTCGCGCAGATGCACGCCGGAGGATTCGCACGCCCGGCGGAGCGCCGCGAGCACGAGGCGCGGGTCGACAGAACTGTCATCGGGCGCCTGCATAGCCAGCCGCACGGTCGGGGCGAGCGCGGGCTCGCGCGCGCGAGCCTCACTGGGACGCAGGCGCTCGGCGCGCAGCCCGAGCGAGTCGCGGAAGGCGATCTGACGCTCGAGCTCGCGCGCCTCATCCTCGTCGCGGGCAACCAGAAGCGTGCCCGTCCGCATCAGCTGAACCTGCGCGCCGGCCGCGGCCTCCAGGGCGGCGGCGAACGCAGGCCAGAGCTCGGCCGAGCGCAATGCGAGCTCCAGGATGCGCCGCCCGGCCTCACCGAACTCGACCTCGGCCACGGGAGCGAGCATACCCGCGGCCACGTGCGAGGTCCCGCGCCCGGTGACGCCGCGCTCGAGCACGGTCACCGACATCCCCCGCTCGCGTGCGCGCCACGCGATCGAGAGGCCGATCACGCCGCCGCCGACGACGATCAGCTCTGGCGAGGAGGAATCGCTGGACATAGGTTGATGCTAGTCCGGTGTCAGACTCGGGTGCAAGACTTGGCTGCATGTCCGTCAGAGACCTGGGCGCCGAGCGGCGCGCGCGACTGGCCGCCGCACGGCTGTACCTGGTGTGTGGTGCCATGTACAGAGGCTCGGACCGCGATCACTCAGGCGCCGGGCACGATCTGCCCGGCCTGCTGCGAGCTGCAATCGGCGGGGGCGTCGAGATCGTGCAGCTGCGCGAGAAGCACCTCGGCGACGAGCGCTTGGAGGCGGTGGCCGACGCCGCACACGCGATCTGCGAGCGCCTGGGTGCGCTCCTGATCGTCAACGACCGGCCCTCCGTCGCGCTCGCGGCCGGGGCCGACGGCGTGCACGTCGGGCAGGAGGACATGCCCGTGGCCGAGGTGCGCGAGCTTGTGGGCCCCGACATGCTGATCGGCCTGTCCACCCACGCACCGGAGGAGATCGACGCGCCGGACGCCGCGCTCGCCGACTACATCGGCGTGGGTCCGGTGCACGAGACGCCGACGAAGCCGGGGCGCCCGGCCGTGGGGCTCGAGCTGATCCGCTACGCGGCGGAGCACTCGCCGGTGCCGTTCTTCGCGATCGGAGGCCTCGACGCTCACAACCTCGGCGAGGCGATCGACGCGGGCGCACGGCGGGCCGTGGTGCTGCGCGCGGTGGGGGATGCCGAGGACCCGCAGAGCGCGGCGCGCGAGCTGCGCGGGCTGCTCGACGCGGTTGCGCTGGAGAGCTGAGTTGACGGAAACCGGCCAGACGCCGGTGCCCGCCGGCCTTGAGCCCCTCGGCGAGGACGAGTGGCCGGTGCCGCTGCGGATCGCCATCGGTGTGTGCGTGCTGCTGGCGCTGGCGGTGATCGTGGGTGCGACGACGGTCCACGACCTCAGCCGCAGGGGCGGCTCGCTCCCGGGGGGACTGCTGCTAGCCGCGGTGCTGGCGCTGCTCGCGCGGGGGATGTACCGCCGGCGCTACTGGGCGGTGCTCGGCTTTGAGGCGCTGCTGGCCTTCCAGGTGATCGTCACATCGCTCGCGCTGGTCGTGGCCTCGACGCTCACGGCGGCCGCGATCTGCTTCGTGAGCATCGGGCTCGGCGGCTGGCTGTTCTGGAAGCTCGTGCGGGTGATGGGGCGGATCGAGGCCGGCGGACGATAGGCTCAGGTCATGGCTGAGAAAACGTATGACTGCATCGTGATCGGCTCCGGACCGGGGGGCTATGTCGCCGCGATCCGTTCGGCGCAGCTCGGCAAAAAGACGGCGGTGATCGAGCGCGACAAGGTCGGAGGACGGTGTCTGAACTACGCCTGCATACCCGCCAAGGCGGTGCTGCGCGCGGCCGACATACTCTCGGAGATCCGCGACTCCGAGGAGTACGGCCTGAGGGTGAGCGGCGTTGAGGTCGATTACGCCGCGGTGCAGGCTCGCCGCGAGAAGGTCGTCAACACGCTCACCTCGGGCGTGGCGGGGCTGTTCAAGAAAGACGGCATCGACCTGATCGAGGGGGACGCGACGCTGACCGCCGACGGGGGCGTGAGCGTCGCCGGAGAGCCGATCTCCGCGCAGACGGTGATCCTCGCGACCGGCTCGGTGGCGCGTGCGATCCCCGGCGTGGAGTTCGGCGGACGGGTGATCGGGACCGAGCAGGCCTGGGCTCTGAAAGAGCTGCCCGCGCGTCTGGCGGTGGTCGGTTGCGGGGCCTCGGGGGCGGAGATCGCCTCCGGCTTTGCCCGCCTCGGCAGTGAGGTGATCCTGCTCGAGGCGATGGACCGCGCGCTGCCAACGGAGGACTCCGACATCTCGCGTCTGGTCGAGCGGGGGCTCAAGCAGCAGGGCATCGACGTGCACAAGAGCTCACCGGTGGCGGACGTGAAGAGCGGCAAGGAGAGCGTGAGCTTCAGCTACGGATCGCCCGGCGCCGACGGCGCGGGCGCTCCGAGCACCGAGGTCGACTATCTCGTGATCGCCGCCGGGCGCGGCGCGGATGTCGAGGGGCTGGGGCTCGCCGAGGCGGGCGTCGAGCTCGACGAGCGCGGGCTCGTGAAGGTGGACGGCGCGCTGCGCACATCGCGCTCGGGCGTGTATGCGATCGGCGATCTCGTCGCCGGTCCCGCGCTCGCGCACAAGGCCTCTGACGAGGGCATCATCGCCGTCGAGGACTCGGTTGGGCTTCAGACGCACCCGCTCTCGCTCGTGGACATCCCGCGCGCGACGTTCTGTCAGCCGAACGTCGGCTCCTTCGGCCTGACCGAGGCGCAGGCGCGCGAGGAGGGATATGACGTGGTTGTCGGCAAGGCGAAATACGGCGCCGTCGGCGGCGGGGTCGTCTACGGGGACCCCGCGGGGCTGGTGAAGGTCGTGGGCGAGCGCAAGTACGGCGAGCTGCTGGGCGGGCACATCGTCGGCACGCGCGCCACCGAGCTGATCCAGGAGCTCGTCAACGTGCGCGCGCTGGAGGGCGGCTTCGAGGAGGTCGGCCGCATCATCCACGGCCACCCCACGCTCTCAGAGGCCGTGATGGAAGCCGGGCGCGCAGCGGACGGCTGGCTGATCCACGGGTGAATGGCGCCGGCCAGCTTTTACTTCGACCTCTCCAGCGCTGAGGCGTATCTGGCCGCCGAGCGCATCCTGCAGGTGCTGCCCGGCCCGGCCGAGTGGCAACCGGTGCTGGCGCGCGAACTCCCCGGCGCCGCAGGCCTCACACGACCCGCGCGCGAGGAGGACGACGCGTTCCGGGCCGGCATCGCGAGCCGCGCGCAGCGGCTCGGCCTGCAGCCGCTGCACTGGCCCGAGCCCTTCCCGTTCGACTCGACGCTCGCCATGCGCGTTGCCACGTATGCGAAGTCGATCGGGCGCACCGTGCCCTTCGCGCAGGCGGCCTTCCGCCAGGCATTCGCCGGCGGGCGCAACCTCGAGCAGGCAGACAACGTGCTGATCGCCGCGGCGGCCTGCGAGATGCACCCGGCGGCTGTGCTGCGCGGGGCTGAGCTTCGCTCGGTGGATCGCGAACTGTCGGGCGCAACCGCGCACGCCGCACGACTTAAAATCTCGGATGTTCCCGCCGTGTCGGTGGGCGAGCTGGTGTTCATCGGCGAGCACGCCGTGGAGGAGGCGGCCGCGCACATGAGCACGCCATCTGCGGCCGCGGCGCGGTGAAGGCCAACCGCGCCTACCGGTTGATCGTGACGCGCGGCGGGCGCGCGCCGGCGCTGCTCGCGAATGCCGAGCGGACCGATCACATCGAGGTCGTGGACGTGCACAGCGGCGAGGTGGTTCTGTTCTGGGACCGGCCCCCGCACGCCGCCTCGCAGCTGGCGCGCGCGCTGCGCACGGAACTGGCGCAGCTGCAGGCTGAGGATTTCATCGCGCGCTGGAGTACCGTGGAGCACTGATGACGAATCTCCCGGAGCTGGATGTCGCGCGCGAGTGGCTCGCCACGATGACGCTCATCCGCCGGTTTGAGGAACGGGCGGGCGAGAT
>Ga0302326_10024010_pt1 | contig 12408 bp, 7 predicted proteins | sample Palsa_T0_3_FD_202264 | JGI IMG/M metagenome (GOLD analysis project Ga0302326, IMG submission 202264) | Peat permafrost microbial communities from Stordalen Mire near Abisko, Sweden - Palsa_T0_3 | ecosystem: Environmental > Terrestrial > Soil > Palsa > Peat permafrost | place: Sweden: Abisko...
TCGCGACGCATAGGTTGGTTTTCCCCGAGCGAACCGAGAAAGATCAGGCCAGTCACGCCCGACTTAATCAAAGCATCGGCATGGCGTGCCGTGGCTTCAAGATCAATCGACTGATCCCGTCGGAATTGAGTGGTGATGGCTGGGAAAACACCCTGCCAAAAAGGCTTGCTCACGTTATTACACAAAAAATAAAATTACTATCCACTTGCTCAATACCTATTGGATAGTCTAAGTCTGAATCCATTGGTGAATTCGGCGTCACTTTCATGTTAATTCTCAGCTATAGCAAATTATTGGCGACAACCAACTCTTGTCAACCTCGCCTTGCAAAGTCGGCGCTGGGTGGACTCATCACCTCTTTAACTCGGCTAACAGTCCTTCAGCTATGTCTCCAGTTATCCAATTCTCTGGCCAACGGTAGCCCTGCGTCTTGGTCTAATTTTACGCGCCTGCGGTGAAATCCGACATATTACCCAATCCTCCGAGTAACGAAGGTCTCCCTAGCCCTTTGGCGGATCTAGTCATGATCGAACAGCTCTTCGATCATGTTCCGGAAATTGTATTTTTTGTAAAGGATCATTACGGACGCTACGTAGCGGTGAATCAATCCCTGGTTGAGCGATGCGGGCTGAGTGAGAAGCGGCAAGTCCTTGGCCGCCACGTCCGGGACATTTTTCCCAAAGAATTGGCCGAACGATATGCCAGGCAGGATGAATCCGTTTTGCGCAAGGGCCGACCGATTATTGACCGCCTGGAATTGCATTGGTACATCCGGCGCCGTTCAGGCTGGTGTCTGACGACCAAACTGCCGGTGCGCGATTCCAAAGGCAAAATCATCGGCGTGGTAGGCATTTCCCGCGATTTGAGGGCTCCTGGCGACCGTGATATTATCCCGGCGCGACTGGCAGCCACCTTGGAACACCTTGAAACTAACTACGCTGATGCCGTTTCGCCTTCGTCGTTGGCGCGGCATGCCGGCTTGCCACCCGTACGCTTCGCCCGACTGATTAGACGAATTTTCCGCCTGACACCGCACCAATTGATTACCCAAACACGACTGGCCGCCGCGTCGCAACTATTACAGGAGACAGACCGTTCCTTGTCGGAAATTGCTCTTGACTGTGGGTTTTATGACCATTCGGCGTTCACTCGCGCCTTTCGATCCGCTACTAACTTAACCCCTTCCCAATATCGAGTCATGTCGGCCCGATTTAGCCGCTAGGATCGCAGTTTTTTTAGGCTGCTCTTTACAAAAAGATCAGTTTAGTTAATAAGCATTCAGATCAAACGAAACCACTCATGAGCCTCAAAGTTCAGTCACCGGACATTGCAACCTGGTTATCGCCCCTTACTCCCAGGGTAGCTTTGATGCTACGACGCGCCAGCGGACATAGGCTATGAACCAATCCTTTGATGTGATTATAGTCGGTGCGGGCATTGTGGGAGCGGCTTGTGCGGCCGAGTGCGCCGAGGCCGGGCTTAAGACTCTTATCCTTGATCGTGGTATAGTCGGCGGTGGGACAACGGCAGCCGGGATGGGGCACATCGTGGTGATGGATGATTCGGAGGCGCAGTTTGCTTTGACTGAATATTCGCGCCGCTTGTGGTTGCGAATGCGTGAGACTTTTTCTGCTGATGTGGAATACGAGCTCTGCGGCACACTTTGGGTCGCGGCGGACGATGAGGAAATGGCCGAAGCCCGACGCAAAGAAGAATACTACCTGGCTCGAAACACAAAGGTGGAAATACTTGACAGCAAGGAGATCGGCCGAGTCGAGCCTAACTTACGAGCCGGCTTGGCGGGGGGATTGCGTGTTGTTGATGACGGCGTCGTTTATCCGCCGTGCGCGGCCAAATTTCTGACGGACAAGGCGGCACGGCATGGGGCTGAGTGTCGCTCTGGCGCAGCCGTGCGAATGTTGTTGGCCGAAGGTGGCGTGATATTGGCCGATGGATCGCGCATCGTTGCAGGGCACAGTATCAATGCCACCGGCCCATGGTCGCCGGAATTGATGCCAGGCTTGCCGGTCCGCAAACGCAAAGGACATCTCCTTATCACCGATCGTTACCCCGGCTTCGTTCACCACCAGATAGTCGAATTGGGTTATCTTAAAAGCGCGCATTCGGTGAGCAAGGACTCCGTCGCCTTTAATATTCAGCCGCGAAAAACCGGCCAAATGCTGATTGGTTCATCGCGGCAGTACGAAGCCGAGGGCACTGAGGTGGAACAGGACATTCTCGGCCGTATGTTGGCGCGGGCCATAGAATATTTACCCTCTCTAGCCAAACTATCCGCGACTCGTGTTTGGACCGGACACCGCGCCGCCACACCCGATAAACTACCTTTGATCGGCCCCAGCCTTGAGCATGACCGAGTTTGGCTGGCTAGTGGACACGAGGGTTTGGGAATTACGACTTCGCTCGGGACAGGCCGCTTAGTGGCAGATTTGTTGTTGGGCCGCAAGACGGAGATCCCAGCCGAACCCTACGCACCGTCTCGCTTTGCCTACGCCGCTGTTGCTCATGTCTGACCAGATCCAAATTCGCGTCAACGGGAAAACTGTTTCAGTGAGTGCCGGGACGGTTGTCGCCGCCGCTATTGCGCAGGCAGGTCAACAGTGTTTTCGACGTTCGCTTAAGGGCGAATACAGGGGGCCACTGTGTGGGATGGGTATTTGTATGGAATGCCGGGTGACAATCAACGGACAGCCGCATGCTCGAAGTTGCCAGATTTTGTGCGAGGCTGGGATGGAGGTTCAGACCGATGCGTGAGACTCTGCTGCGCTTTGAAGTAGTTGTCGTCGGCGCTGGTCCTGCAGGCTTGGCAGCCGCAAGCGTTGCGGCGGAGAAAGGTTGCCGTACGGCCTTGGTGGACGATACGCCTTGGCTAGGAGGCCAAATTTGGCGTGGGCAGCAACTGCGCAGGAGAAATCCTCAGGCTGCTCGATGGATTGACCGCTTTCAAAAGAGCAAAGCAACCTTGCTGGATCAATGCTCGATTCTTGGGCCGGCAGAGCGTCAAACGCTCTTGGCGGAGCATCCATCAGGTGCGCGACAAATACAATGGGAACGTTTGATTTTGGCTACCGGAGCACGGGAATTATTTCTGCCTTTTCCAGGATGGACCTTGCCGGGGAATTTCGGACCGGGTGGCTTGCAATCATTGGCTAAGCACGGCTGGCCGGTAGCGGGCAAAAGAATCCTGCTAGCCGGAAGCGGCCCACTTCTTATGGCAGTGGGCGCTGGCCTGCGAAAAATGGGCGCGCACCTCGTCTCTATCAATGAGCAGGCGCCTTTACACCGCCTCATGTCTTTCGCTGCGCAATTGGTTCAGCGCCCGGCGAAGTTGGTGCAAGCGGCGGATCTAAAATGGACCTTGCGCGGCACGCCGTTTCGCTACGGCGTTTGGCCAAAGGCCGCTCACGGCGATAAACAGGTCCAAGCTGTGACTTTGACGGATGGGCGACGCGAGTGGGTCGAAGAGTGCGATTTTCTGGCCTGCGGCTTTGGGCTTGTTCCCAATGTTGAATTGCCATTGGCTTTGACCTGTCAACTAAGGGATGGTTTCGTCAAGGTCGATGAACGGCAGGCGAGCACGGTCCCCGGAATTTATGCGGCCGGAGAACTGACTGGCATCGGCGGCGCGGATACGGCACTCGTCGAAGGAAAGATTGCCGGTTTGGCGGCGGCCGGAGACGAACCCGGCGCTCATAGATTGGAAGCCCAGCGCGCGTCCTGGCATCAATTTCGTGAGGCGCTCAAGGCGACGTTCACATTGCGGCCAGAATTGTCGCGCCTGGCGGCGGCGGAAACGTTGGTGTGCCGCTGCGAGGATGTTAAGTTTGACAGACTGAAAAGCTTTGCCGGCTGGCGGGATGCGAAACTGCAAACCCGCTGCGGCATGGGGGCGTGCCAAGGCCGCGTTTGCGGCGCAGCGGTCCGGGTTCTTTTTGGATGGGGCATGGAGTCGGTCCGCCCGCCAATAACGCCAGCGCGAATAGAGAGTCTTTGCCAAGGCGAGCAAAAGCACACTTCCTGAATTCTCCCCTTAACAATCGGGGAGAATCCTTCAAATTGGCAGCAATTCACAGAGAGTTTGTTATTTTCAGCCAAGAATATAATTGCGAGCAAGGGTAGATTCTGAGAAGTGATCGCCTCGGTAAACTACGTAGCTGTTTTGCTTCGCGTTTACAGGGTGGTTCAATAGTGCAGTCGTGTATATTTATAGTGAAACGCAATTAATGTACGAACCCCAGCCACTGCCCCACCTTCCATGAAACCAAAAACCAGCCGGATTCCTTTGCTTTCCCGATTCATTTGTTTGCTCGTATTCCTCTTCGCGGCATCTTGCACGCGAGCTCAAGTGGTAACGAATGTCTTCACCAACCCCAACCTCGACTTTGTGACCAATGGCGTTATCGGCACCGGATTTACGGGCGTTGATCTCAATTCCGGTGACATCCCTAGCGGAAGTGGCGCCGGCACTAGTCTAGCGGCGGATAGCGGCTCAGTTCTCGGAGTGCCGGGCGCAGGCTTTTTATTTGTCCAGACTGTGAATGGCGGATGGGCCGGGACAGAAGATGATGGTTTTTTCTCTTTTAATGTTGTTTGGGGGGATTTTGATGCCTACTTGGACGTGACCGCGCCATTTGACAATCAAACTTACACCTTTGGAGGCTTGATGGCTCGCGCTGTGAGCGATGGAACCGGAGCGCCTTTCAATCCGACGGGCACCAATGCGAACGAAGATTGGATGAAAATTTCACGATTTGAGGAGTTCGGCATTCCCACCCAAGTCCGCTACGCCAGTAATGGAAACGACATTCAGATAACAGTCACGAACCTTTACGGCACAACCGTTGATACCAATGCAGACGTTTTCCTCCGCATCAATCGCACAGGCGATGTCTTTAGCTTTTACGATAGCGCGACTTACGGTGGCCCATGGACGCTTGAAGAAGTTATCACCAATAACGATGTGCATGGCGCGGCGATGCAAGTTGGCATCGAAGAAGGAGGTTTTACCGCCAACGAGCCGATCATAACCTTCACCGACTTCGGCATTAGCGCGGCCAATCCCTACACTCCGCCGACGGGAGATCCTTCGAGTGTTCTGGTCACAGATTTCAACACCAACGGCTCCGTGGACGTTTCCTGGACACCAGGCGCAGGCAGTGATGGGAGCGTTGTAGTTATTACTGAGAATATTCCAATGACCCAGTCGCCTTACTATGGTTTTACTTATGTTGGCAACTCGACCGTTGGCAGCGTGGTCAACATGGGAGGAAACCAACAAGTCGTTTATGCTGGGTCTGGCACCAATGTTACGATCAGCGGCCTTTTCGGCAACAACGACGTCTATAATCTGGCGGTCTATTCATACACGACTAACCATGGCAATACACTAATCACCTATGATTCCGCACCGGCAACCACTAGCTTTAACGGCCCTGGCGTGGTCGTAGGCATCAGCGCCACAGTGTCCCCCTTTAGCATTCCAGTCAATGGTGTTGCTACCGTGGATGTCGTTGCGAACTTTAGCAGTGGTGGCACGTTGGATGTCACGTCAGGCGCCTCGGTCGCTTCCTCGGATCCCGCAATTATTGCGAGCGTTGCACCAATTAACGGCGGCAATGCTCTCGTTCTTAGCGCCACCAATGTGACTACGGGAACCTCGAGCGGCAACATCACCGTTACCTATCTCACGTTCAGCTACACCTTTAATGTTACCAGTCATTTGCCGGTCTTTGTGGATAACTTCAGCGCTCCCCATAGCTATCTTACCAATGGAGTCTTGGGAACGGGCTGGAACGGAGTCTATGAAACGGGCACGGACATAGCCGGGGGCGTCGATCCGACGGCATTGAACGTGACCGTTTTCGACGCTGATATTAGCAGCAACAATTGCCTGTCCATAAGCTCCTCTGGAGGATATTGGAAGGCTATGGATGACAACGGCGTTTTCCTATACAATGTTGTCCCAGGCGATTTTGAAGCGTCGGTCCATATCACCCGCTTCAATCATTCTCCTTACAATTTTGTTGGTCTTCTGGCCCGTGCTTTTTCCACCGACAACAATGCTTCCCCGTTCGGCGGAACGGGCGGCTTGGAATACAATGTGAACTGGCAACTATTCAATCAATTTGGCGATTCGACGGTTCTATTCGATACTGCCAACGGCGTTACGACCGAAACTGATGATCATGATGGAGAGACAAACGATCTTTGGCTCTTAATGACAAGGGTCGATGCCACAAACTTTTTCCTATTCCAATCAGCAACTTTCGGTGGACCTTGGACTCTTAAGCATAGCGCGGTGCAACCGGATCTTGTCGCTGGCACGATGCTTCAAGTCGGTCTCGAACAAGCTACCTACAGCGGCGCTTCAGGGAATGCTTCGTTTGACACGTTCATGTTGGATGGCGACGGCATTGTTGGGCCTTTGGAGACGCCCTCAGTAATTCCAACACCCGCTTCCAATGTGGTTGCCACTTTGACTCAAGGTGATAGTTCAACAATAATTACTTGGGATCCGGGAGTTGTGCCTCCCTCTAACGCACCCACGTCTTTTGTCGTCATGCGGGCGGGTTCCCAAGTTAGCTCTCAGCCTTACTTTGGCGACTTAACAAGCGCCAATAGCATTTTCGGTGCGGGAACGGACCTGGGCGGAGGAAATTTCCTGGTTTACCGTGGAGGCGGAAACACAGTGACCGTCACGGGTTTGACCCCTGGGATTCAGTATTATGTTGTCGTTTACGAGTACGCCGGATCAAGCACGACCAAAGCCTTCAATATTGTGGGTGGCACTCCGTCTGAAACGCCGCCGGTTGTTTTTACCGGGATAACGGCAGTAGTTTCCACCTCCCCTTCCATTCCTGTTAATGGAATCGGCGGATCCTATCACGTCTTTGCGTCCGTTGAAGGAACTACAAATCCTATTGATGTGTCAGCCAGCGCGACACTGATTGCTACAAACGGAATTGTGACCGGCACGGATGGGATATTCACTGGGTTGAGTGTTGGTACGGATTCTAATGTCATGTTTAGCTTCACGCCGGGGAATTCCACAAATACCTTTGTTTCTTCGGCATATTCAGTGTCCGTCCGGGCGCCGAGCTTTTCTGACAACTTCAGTAAGCCCATAAATTATTATGCTCTCGCCACCAACGCGAATGGCAACCCGGCTACCGCCGTTACGGGCACAATTTGGGACGGCGTTTTCCTGGGTGGCGCAGGCAACGCCCCCGGCGGCTATAGCATTCCAGGCGGGGTTGACGGTGGCGGCCAAACAACTGCACTCGATGCAGACATTACTCTGACCAATACCTTGAGTTTGATTCACCAGAACGATACTTGGGATGGGACGGGTGCAAATGATGCGTTCCTCCTTTATAAAAACGTGGTCGGCGATTTCCAATCCTCCGTCTTTATTTCAAGTATGGACCAGTCGAACTATCAGATGTCGGGGATTATGGCTCGTTTAGCAAACGCCGATGGCTCAGCCGCCAGCGGAATCGGCGGCGTGGAAAACTTTATTAATCAAACCGAATTCGAGGAGTTTGGCTTTCTTGACATATTACGTTTTGACATTAATGGAGCCGATGACAACTTTGGCACACCTCCAGCCATAATCCCGACCAATAACGGCTTCCTGATGGTGAGAACGCAGGGTACCAACTTTACCTTTTACAGGAGAAGCAGTCCTACCAACGCTTTCACCGGCCCCATTGCATCCTATACCGAAGATTTGTCCCTTTTTGCCAGCACCACCAATGTCGTGGAAGTAGGACCATGTTCAGCGACGTATAACGCCCCGAACAGCGGCTTGCTTCATACTACTTTCACACAATTCATGTTGGATCTGACTTCCGGGCCAACTTTGGCATCTACATTGATCGGGGGCAATCTTACCATTACTTGGGGGGCAAACGATTCCTTCCAACACCTCTATTCGACGTCGAGTCTTAGCAGTGGCTTCACATTGGTACCTGGCGCTATTATAACTACTGTTAACGGCATCAGTTCTGTGACCATACCAGTTGGCAATGGGAATGAATTCTTTGCGGTTGGGCGTTGAAATAGAGTAAAATGTGGTGAAAGTTCCCGAATGACAAAGCTACCGCCAGCGTTTAAGATTATGGTAAAAGAACAAGGAAGGGAATTCCGCATTGGTGCTCGCGCCTTTACGCTCATCGAATTGCTGGTGGTGATCGCTATAATTGCCATTCTCGCTGCGATGCTCTTGCCAGCTTTGGCCAGCGCCAAAGAGCGCGCCAAGCGCATCAGTTGCATGAGCAACTTGAAGCAAATCAATCTGGCGACGCAAATGTATGGCGGCGAGAATAAGAACTATTTGCCTGAGAATACCAATGGAAACTGGGCTTGGGATATTCCTGGCCAGTCTGCTCAAGCGATGCTGGCCCAGGGAGTTACCTGGAAGGTGTTCTATTGCCCGGACTTGGCGAGCCGATTTAGCGAATCGAATGAGTTACAATTGTGGAACTTGGGCGGCGGCCCCTCGATCTATCCAGGCGATTATGCTGTCGGTCAGTACGCTCTTACGTTTCCGGGTTCTCCCGGCTATGTGCCAACGAGTGAAACAGACGGTTGCTTTACCAATGTAAACGTCAAATTCGAGATCTACCCGGCGTCATGGAAATATGATGTATTTACTATTCCTTTTGGTGCTATCTCCAGTCGGGTTTTAGGGGCTGACCCCGTTATTGAAATCACGGCCTCAGACACGCCCACGACTTGGACTCAAATTCATGGCGGCTTTGCCATTCCCCACACCACGGCGCATATGCAAGGTGCTGTGCCTGCCGGTGGAAATCTTAGCTTCCTTGACGGCCATGGGGAGTGGCGCAATTTTCGGTATATGGTTCAGCGGACGAGCAAGTCCACCGGCATTCAGCAAGACTCGGACGCTGGCCCTGCGTTTTTCTGGTGAACAGTAAGGCTCTTCGATTTTCCATGACGCTAGGTCTGTCCCTGGCGACAAGAGCTTGGGGCGGCTATGATCAGTCACCGGAGAATGCCATCGCAAAGATCGATCCTCCCGAAAAGGACTTTTATTCCAAGGTAATCTATTATCAGGGCGTTCCCATAAAAGCATCACATGAGGTTACGGACGAAGCGATGTTGGCGGCCCGGGACAGATTGGCCATGATGCTTACCAATCTTTCCGCTGTTTGCCAGAATCTTGAAACGGCCCATGCCGAATTGCACATCATTGGCCGAAACCAAGTCACCTCGGACCTCCCGGAATGGCGCTTTGACAAAGGCAAACCGCTGGCGGAATACAACGGCCTCACGATTGATGAGCGCACGCGGGGCATGGGGGGCCGGATCTCTTCCTGTGGCGAAGAGAATTTGCTAAAACTCGACGAGGATCGCTATCACGGCCGCGATATTTGCGTGCACGAATTCTCCCATTGCATCTACCAGGCGGGCATTCCGCGCGAAGTTCGCGAACGCTTTCGCCGACAATACAAAGCCTCGCTCTCCAAAGGACTTTGGGCCAAAAGCTATGCCGCTTCCAATGACGACGAGTTTTTCGCTGAACTGGCGATGTGGTTCTTTGGGACTCACGGCGATCTCCACATGACCGGCGCCAAACCAGCAATTGGCCCAGCCGGCCTTAAAGCCTATGATCCCGAGGCGTTCGCTTTGTTTGACGAATTTTTCAGCGGGCGGATGGAAATCGCGCGCACGACTCGCGCCGACTCGCGCGAGTTTGAAGACGACCCTGCCACGGCCTACACTGCAAGCGCCAAGATCACGATCGACCCAAGCAAACGGGGTCCGATCTTGAACCCCCGCATGTATGGAATTTTTCTTGAGGAAATAAATCACGGCGTCGATGGCGGATTGTATGCTGAATTGATTCGGAATCGCGGCTTTGAAGATTCCAAACCGCCTGAAGGGTTTGCTTATAAGAATGGAAGGTGGGTTGATGGTGGGGGATACGACGCCGGCTTTTCCCGTTTCGGCTATACTACAAACGGTGTGCCATTTTGGACGCTGGTTAAGGAAGATGGCGCGAAGGGAACCATGGATATTGACTTGGATCATCCTCTTAATCCTGCCACGCCGCGCTCGTTGCGCCTGGAAATCGACGATGTTTCGAGTGGCCGTCTGGGAATTGCTAACCATGGGTTTTGGGGAATTGGCGTCAGGGAAGGACAAGCATACCAACTCACATTTTGGGCGCGCGCCTCCGTCGGGTTTGATGGCCCGCTTTCTGCCACGCTGGAGACGGATGATGGCCGCGCGGTGGCGGAGCCGGTTTCTATCCAAGGATTTTCTGGAGAATGGAAAAAATTTATCGCAACCCTCAAGGCAAAAGAGACGCTCGGCAACGCTAGGTTTGTATTGGTGGCAAACGCCAAAGGAATGGTGTGGCTAGACATGGTTTCTCTTTTTCCAAAAAACACTTTCAAGGGGCGCGAAAATGGACTGCGGACCGACATCGCCCAACTTATCGCCGACCTCAAGCCGGGCTTCGTTCGCTTCCCCGGCGGCTGTGTTGTAGAAGGCGGCACCGTCGAGACAGCTTACAATTGGAAAAAGACCATAGGCCCGTTGGAACAGCGCGAAGAGGTTTGGGGCCCTTGGAATTATCGGCGAACACATGGCATGGGTTTTTACGAATACTTGCAGTTTTGTCAGGACATCAACGCGGAGCCGCTTTACGTCGGATTTGCCGGTGAAACATGCATGTTTCGCAGTGTCGAGGATGTTCCGATGGAACAAATGGACCGCGTGGCCGCTGATTTCGGAGATGCCCTGGAATTTGCCAACAGTGACGCTTCGTCCATCTGGGGACGAAAACGCGCCGAGCAAGGGCATCCCGATCGCTTTGGAATTAAATTGGTGGAAGTAGGGAATGAAGGCGGCACGCGCAATTTTCCCAAACGCTACGAGCTGGTTCACTCCGCTTTGAAGGCAAGATTTCCGGACCTTACCTACATTTCCGATTTGTCCTTTTTGCGGCGAGAATGGATGAAGCCGGGCGATTCCGATATGGAAGACAACCATTTCTACAACAGCCCGCAATGGTTCATGAACAACGCTCATCATTACGACAACCGCGACCGCAACCTGCCGCCAGTTTATGATGGGGAAGTCGCTGTCACTTCCGCCGAAGGAGGCCGCGACAAAGGAAACCTAATTTCCGCGCTGGCCGAAGGCGCTTTTTTGATGGGGCTTGAACGCAACGCCGATGTGGTCAAAATGGTTTCCTATGCGCCACTTCTGGCCAATGTCCATGGACGGACCGACTGGCACGGCATGATCTATTTTGACAGCCTCCGTTCTTACGCCACCGTTTCCTATTACCTTTGGGAGCTTTTCGGCCTTAACAAGCCTGATTGCACCCTCCAAACAGATGTCAACTATTCACCAGATGCACCTCAAGACATCACCGGTGGCATCGGTGTGGGGACATGGAACACCGCTGCGGAGTTTAAGGATGTTCGCGTCGAAAAGGATGGCCAAGTTTTGTTGGCGTCGGATTTTTCCAAAGGTTCTGATAAATGGAAAACCGATGGAGGCAACTGGTCTGTGGTGGATGGAGCCTACCGCCAGGACGATGAAGCTGTCGGACTAAGCTATTTTGACGACGAGGATTGGACTGACTACACGCTCAGTTTGAAAGCGCGGAAAATTAGCGGGCCGGAAGGGTTTCTTATCGTGTTCGGCCACAAAGGAGGAGAAAAATATTGGTGGAATGTTGGCGGCTGGGGTAATCACGAGCACGCCATTGAATTCAATCAAACCGAAGTTGGGCCGCACGTCCAGGGAAGAGTGGAAACGCATCGTTGGTACGATGTGAAAGTGCAGATCAAGGGTCGGCGCATCCAGTGCTTTCTCGATGGTAAACTCATTCATGATATCACAGCACCGGCACCGGATCGATTTTTTGCGCAGGCTGGGGTTGACGATAGCAGCGGCGAAATGGTTCTCAAGGCCATCAATGTTTCCAAATCCGCCGTCAGTAGTCAGATTAATTTGGGCGGCACTAATCGTCTCTCAGGCCGAGCGAAGCTGCTCACGCTTTCATCCGCCGCCCTCTCCGATAACAATTCTCTAGAAACCCCAACAAAGATCGCGCCCGTAAACAGCGAACTGCCTGTGGTCGGAGACCATTTTAATTACCAATTTCCGCCTAATTCGCTCACTATTATTCGCGCTCCTTTACAATGAAAACGCTCTTTGCCTGTTTCTTAGTTTTGACGGTTTCCCTTCACGCTGATTCTCTGGCCCTGGGACACAGTGGGGACAAAGTGGAAGGAGCGGTGCGGATGCAAGTGTGGGCTTTTCCGCTGGAAGAAGTCAGGTTGTTGAATGGACCCTTCAAGTCCGCGCAGGATTGGACGGGGCTTAGTTGCTCTCGCTGGATACCGA
>Ga0302326_10024011_pt1 | contig 12408 bp, 10 predicted proteins | sample Palsa_T0_3_FD_202264 | JGI IMG/M metagenome (GOLD analysis project Ga0302326, IMG submission 202264) | Peat permafrost microbial communities from Stordalen Mire near Abisko, Sweden - Palsa_T0_3 | ecosystem: Environmental > Terrestrial > Soil > Palsa > Peat permafrost | place: Sweden: Abisko...
TGCCACTTGTGGTCGGATTTTCGGTAATGTCCTGTAGTTGTGCCGGTTTATTCAGGACAGGCGCCGGCGCACAATCGTGCCCATCAGTCCGAGTCCGCCCGCCAGCAACAGGAAGGTGGAAGGTTCGGGAGTCGGCGAGGTGTCAAAGCCCCACTGAACGGCGCCGTAGATCGTCACCAGGCCCGGGTTGTTTGGGGCGGGACCGGAAACCAGAAACAGCGTCGCGTCGAAGAAGGTGGACTGGTTCGGCATGCCCAGCCCCGCGAGGTCCAGGAATCCGGTCGAATTAGCTGTACCGCCATCGTCGTAATATGGAATCCCGGCGCCAGCATCGACCTGAAACCCGCCGAACACCGGAAAATTGTTGTCGATCACCTGAATCCAGTGCAAATTGGCGTTCGCGGGCGGATCGTCCCCTGTCGGGTTGTACGCGACCTGGAATTCGGCGCCCACGCAGTTGTTATTGGTCACGCAACCGGCCGCGAACGGATTCACGTTCTGCGCGGCGACAAAGGCGTCGTTATTGGAGGCGGGAGGCGTCGGGCCCAGCGCATCGTAGGTCTGAACCTGGAAGGTGTTGTCGGCAATCGTGGTACTTGTGGCGAAGTCGAACGTCCAGTCGTTGCCGTAGCTGTCGAGCACCTGAAGGTAGGGATTTTCGTTTCCTTCCGAAGAGAGGAGAGTGGCCGACTCGAAGCTGAGCGGAACAGTGGTTGTCACCCAGGAGGTATCGCCGGCTGTGTAGCCCACCGAGGGCCGGATTGTCCCCGTTGTCGGGACAGTAAGGAAAGTCGTCGCCTTGGGAACGATTTGAATCGGATCCGCAGTCAGGCTGGCTGCCGAGGCGATAAAAAAGACGGCAACCGCCCTTATTAGACAAGTCATGCAATCCTCCAGTGCCGCGCGGGCCATTTCGGGTAGTGTACACGGTTGTCGGGGATCCGGCAAACAGCCTCAGCACTCCACACTTGTGCGCCAGATAATGACCACGGTGTACCAGGGAAAGGCTGGTACCAGTACCCTGTTTCAGTTGAATAAAGCCCCAATCGTGCTACTACACACGCTATTTGATCGCCTGATGAGGAGAAACGCTCGCACTTCCGGCCTTTTTCCTGCTACCGTGAGTAACTTCAGCACTGGAGTTGCCTTTAGCAATTAGCACTTGACCGGGACGTCCGCTCGCGCCGCAGCGTTCGGAGAATGCTAAAAGGCGGCTGGGTACGGAGGAGAAACATAAATGAAGTCTATATTTGCAGGAATACTGGTGGGCATGATCTCCGCCGGTTCGGCACTCAACGCCGGATCGCTGGCCCCGGCCTGCGTCGCGGGCACCCTGGCAACCTATGAGAATTCCCTCGCCGTCACGGGGGCGCCCTTTGAATGCTCTGTGGGCATAGACAATTTTGCTGGCTTTACCTCAAGCGGCGGCCTCGATGCCACCAATGTTGAGATCACGCCCGTTCTGGCCAGCGGCGGCGGGGGCGGATTTACGCTGAGTGCGCTCAACAGTTCCGTTTTCGCGGTCGCAGCCGGCGACACAGCGACTTACGAGGTGGACTGGTCGTTCGTCGTCGATGTCGGTCCGCAAGCGGACGCCGCTTCTCTCGGCATGGACCCGCCCAGCGGAAATGTGACGATCACTCAGGAATACTGTACCGACGCTCTCTTCAACCCCAACGGGGGGTGCGATTCCGAAGATATTCAGGCACTGTCGGTAAGCACACCGCCTTGTTTTTCCGACCCGATCACCGATCCGGGAGATTGCATGAGCACTCTTGCTTTCCAGCCGCTCCTCGATTCCGCGGGGGTGATGACGATCATTTCGCTCAACGGCGTCGGTACCACTGATGGCTCCAGTTTCGACAGCCTGACCGGAACCGCCTCAGATATAAACGCCGCGCCCGAACCCGCGACATACATGGCGGCTTTCGGCGGCCTGTTCCTCATGGTGTGTCTGCGCCGGCGACACGGCAAATCAACGGCTTGAAAAGGCGGGGGTTTAGTTTCGGGATGTTCCGGATTCTTCTGGCAGCGCTGTTCGCGCTGCCATTTCTTCAGGCCGGTCTCAATCGCGAGACCGGCGCTCCCGCGTTTCAGTACTACTCTCAGGATCAGTATCAGGCATCGGGGCAGAACTGGGCCATCGCGCAGGATCATCGCGGAGTCATGTACTTCGGCAATACTGACGGCGTGATCGAATTTGATGGTCAGTCATGGAGGACGATCCGCCTCGATAACGTACAATCGCTGGCCGTCGACGAAGGGGGAGTTGTTTACGCCGGCGGCATTGGCGACTTCGGACTCCTTCGGCCGGACCCGACAGGCACGATGAAGTTCGTATCGCTTCTCGGGAAGGTTCCGCTGCCGGACCGAAAAATCCAAAACGTATGGAGAATCCTGCCAACGCCTGCGGGGGTGTATTTCAGCACCTACGAGCGTCTCTTTCGCCTCAACAAGGATGGTTCGGTCAAGGTGTGGCGGCCGGAGAGCCATTTCGGCAGGGCGGTTTATGTTCTGAACGCTTTGTATGTAAAAACGCAGGAACAAGGTCTCCTCCGGATGGAAGGCGACAAGCTTTCGGCGGTCTCCGGCGGGGGGCTTTTCAAGACGATCGGAGTTACGGATGCCGTTTCTCGTGCAAAGGATGCTTTGATCGCCACACCCGGAGGCTTGTTTCTACTTAGTACGACCGGCGAGGTGAAGCCCTTTCCCACGGGCGCCGATTCGTGGTTTGCGAAGAATCTCCTGTACACGATCCGCGTCATGCCGGACGGAGAGATCGCTGCGGGGACCCGCAAGGGCGGTCTGGCGCTTCTCGATCCTTCCGGTGCCCTCGACAGAATCGTCTCGGATTCGGACGGATTGCCGGGAGACTTCGTTACGTCCATTTTTGTAGACGGGCAGGGTGGACTGTGGGTCACGGGCATGAACGGGCTTACCCGCTTCCATGCGGGATTATCCCTTTTTGGCAAAAAGACGGGATTGGAGGGCGACGTGTTTTGCATGAGCCGCCAGGGCGGATCCATGTACATCGGGACCACCGTCGGTCTCTTTCGCATGCAAACGGAAGCGGGACTACCGCCGCACTTCGACAGTGTTGCAGGTATAAATACGGGTGTGCTGACTCTTCTTCCGCGCGGCGATGAACTGCTTGCAGCGACTTCTGTCGGCGTATTCAAAGTGTCCGGCATCGCGGCGGTCCCGCTATTTCAAAGCGCGCATCCGCAGCCGGTATTCGATGTAAGCCTTTCCTTGCGGGATAAAGATACGATTTACGCCGCAGGCAGGGAAGGCGTATTCAGGCTGCATCTTGCCGGAAAAACCTGGCTCAAGTCGGGCCAGTATACGCCCCCCGGCGAGGAATTTCGCACGGTGCTCGAAGATGCAGACGGAACGGTCTGGGCGACCACCCGCGGCGCCATCTGGCGGATCGATTTCAGCGGGCCGGGTTCCGGCGTAAAGTTCGGCGCCGACCAGGGAGTTCCGGTGGTACCCGGAGGCTGGATCAACGCGCACCGTCTTCAGGGCCATGTTACCTTTGCGACGTCGAAAGGGCTGCGAATGTATTCCGGCGGTGTTGCCGGACGTTTTGATCCCGATAAAAGCCTTGGCGAACAGTTCGCCGATGACAAACGGGACGTCTTCAATATCTTCGATGACCCGGGCGGCAATGTCTGGATAACCGGGGAGCAGTATCATGGGGTGCTGCTGAAACAAAACGGAGGCGGCTACAAGTGGTTCCCGATGCCGCTCGAGCACGCCGGAATCAAAGAAATCTACGGCATGTCTTTCGATCAAGACGGGACTGTCTGGGCGAATGGAACGAAGTTAATTCTGTATCGCTGGGAGCGGGCGCTGGCCGGCGATCCGGACAGGAATTTCAACGCCCTCACGCGGCTGGTTCGCACCAATCAGAACGACATCCTCTATGGCGGCGCGGGCGCGTTTCCCGATTCGATGCAGCTCCCATGGCATGACAACAACCTCCATTTCGACTTCGTGGCCCCGTTCTATGAGGATCCGGGCGCTGTTGAGTATCAGTATTTCCTCGAAGGCAGCGATCGCGAGTGGTCGCCCTGGAGCCATCAGACATCGAGGGAATACAGCTACCTTCCTCCCGACGGCGCCTACGAGTTCCACGTCCGCGCCCGCACTCCGCATGGGACGGTGAATGAGCAATCAGCCCTGATATTCGGCGTACTTCCCCCGTGGTATCGCACCTGGTGGGCATATTCCATTTATGCAGTCCTGCTCGCTATCGGCGTTTGGGGCATTGTGCGCTGGCGAACCAGGCAGCTGGAGGAAGACAAGAGGCAGCTCGAGGTCATCGTCGAAGAGCGCACCGTGGAAATCCGCCAGCAGCGCGATGAAATACATGTTCAGGAACGCAAGAGTCAGTCCCTGCTGCTCAATATTTTGCCAGCGGCGGTCGCGGACGAGTTGAAGGCCACCGGAGCTGTGCAGCCGGTCGGATTCGACGAGGTAACGGTTTGCTTTACAGACTTCGTCGGCTTCACCCTTTCCAGTGAAAAGATGGCGCCTGCCATGCTCGTTGACGCGCTCAATGAATACTTCACGGCGTTTGACGAAATCATCGCCAGGTATGGCCTCGAGAAGCTGAAGACCATCGGCGACTCTTATATGTTCGCGAGCGGTTTGCCCGAGAAACGCGCGTCCCACGCGGTGAATGCGGTGCTGGCTGCGCTGGAAATGGCGGAGGTGGTGAAGCGGCTCGCTCTCAGGCCGGATGGCACGGGCTGGAATATCAGGATCGGTCTGCACAGCGGGCCGGTTATCGCCGGGGTGGTCGGAATACGTAAATTTGCCTTCGATATCTGGGGAAATACAGTCAACTTCGCGGCGCGGATGGAATCGAGCGGAGTGCATGGGCGCGTTAACATTTCGGAGCGGACATGCCTTCTGACAAGGGGATTGATCGATTGTGAAGCGCGCGGGCACATCAGGATCAAGGAAGGTCGTGAACTGCCGATGTTTCTGGCGCACGGCCCGGCGCCGGACTTCGCGGCCCGCTATCGCGCTGAATTCGGGGAGGAACTGCGCACGGCGCCGGAAAGCCTCACGGCGCTCGTGGGACAGGCCTGATCGTCACCGCTCGTAACGCGCAATAGTTGCCGCAATCTTGCAAGAGATCATCGCGAGTCGCGGAGTTTGCGTATTATTTGTACCGCGCTCTTCGCGGATCGAATCGGCGCCGTCGAAGTCTTTCTTTTTGATTTTCCCGCGGTATAACCATCGCGGCTTTAGCCGCAGGCCGCCTGATGCCTGAAGCCTTTGTGAGCTGACAGTGATGGTAGGCTGCTGTGTTCCGCTGGCGCTTCTGATGAAGAAGCCGCAGAGCGGAGGGCGGAGCGCCGCTTGATTGTGAAAGACTTTATGGAGGATGCCACGGATTAATCGTCGTGCCTTTTTGCGAACGTCGCTTGCCCTTGGCGCTGCAGCGGCATGGGGTGCTCCGTCCGGCAAACCATCTGGCGTTGAACGACGCGAGAACCGTGACCTGTTTCCGGAAGGGGTCGCGTCGGGGGATCCGGATGCCACAAGCGTTCTCCTCTGGACGCGGAGGCCTTACGATGCATCGAGTTTGCCCCAGATGCTCCACGTCGAGATCGCTGAAGATTCCACTTTTCAGCACGTGGTCGCAACCGCCAAAGCTCTTGTGTCGAAAGAATCCGACTGGACTTGCCGGGTTCTGGCTGGGCGGCTAAAACCCGCCGCAGTTTACTGGTACCGCTTCACGGATTCGGAAGGAAATGGCAGCCGGACGGGCCGCACCATCACGGCCCCGTCCGAGCGCGATGACCGGCCCGTGCAGTTCGCTTTCGTGAGTTGCCAGAATGCGAACGACGGGGCGCAGAACGCATACCGGCGGATGATCTTCGAAGACGAACGCGCGCCCGCGGAGAATCAGCTTGGCTTTGTACTGCATCTGGGGGATTTTTTCTATGAGGTGGTCTGGTATCCGGAGGATCGTCCGCAGGGGATGTATGACCGGCGGGTCCGCGAGATCGTCCGGTATGCACATGGCGAGAAGATTGCCGACTATCACATTCCTGCGGACGTGGACGACTATCGCGCGCTCTACCGGGCTTATCTGCACGATCCCGATCTGCAGGACGCGCGAGCGCGCTGGCCGTTCGTCAACATGTGGGACAACCATGAATTCAGCTGGAAAGGCTGGCAGGGGTTTCAGAAATTCGGGGATACGACGAGGTCCGCGCAGACCCGCAAGGTCGCGGCGAACCAGGCGTTCTTCGAGTATCGTCCTTCCCGCATGTTCCGGCCGGGTAGTGCTTCGTTTGATCGTTTTGACGGCCCGCGAGTCGACGACGCGCCGGTTAAGCACTTCGACGATCATGGCCTCGGACAGGAGCCGAACAACCTGACGGCGATTAATAGTCTGCGTGGTTACCGGGCGTTGCGCTGGGGCAGGAACGTGGAACTGATCATTACCGATCAGCGCAGTTACAGGTCCGAGGAACCTTTGGATCGTGTTGAGGCCAGGCCGTTCGCGAATCCCGATTTCCCCGAGTTTCTGCCCGAAGAGGCGATTGAGATTCTCGATGCCGGGAAGTCTTACAACAACGGCAATCCGCCCGACACCATTGCTTATGGGGGCGTGGCTGTGCCGAATTCCAGCAGGAACGCGCCTCCGCAGACCATCCTCGGGGCGGAGCAAAAGCACTGGTTTCTGGAACGGCTGCGACGTTCCAAAGCTACGTGGAAGATATGGGGAAACACAACGCCGACCCTTGAAGTGCGCGCCGACCTGCAGAATCTGCCGCAGGGCTTTGGTAAACCTTGGCCCGGCGCGGGTTATGCCGGTTCTGCCAGCGGCGACCACAGCACCGCGCTTGCCGAGCGCGGTGAGATTTACGACTTCGTCCGGGAACACAAGGTCACCGGCTTCGCCACTATTGCAGGAGACCGGCACAGTTTTTGGGCGGGTCTCGCGGCGAAGTCTCTGCCTCCGAGAGCGTTTGAACCGGTCGGCGTGTCGTACGTGGTCGGGTCGGTTTCAGCTCCGGGAATTCTTGAGGCGCTGGAGCACAACCTGCCCAAAGATCATCCGCTGCGTGCAATTTATCTGGGTCAGGCCGCGGGAGATGCAGTGCCGCAACCGACCTTTAATATGCTGCTGCGCTGCGGCGTGCGATCGTGCCTTGAATATCAGAAGAGCGGCGATATTGAAAAGGCGCGGGCTGCTGCGAATCCGGAATTGTCGCCGCATTTATCCTTTGTCGATATGGGCGGGCACGGTTATGCCATTGTGCGCGCGACCGGTACCGATTTCGAAACTGAGTTCATCTGTATTCCGCGACCGCTCGAGCGCAGCGGCGCCGAAGACGGAGGGCCCGTGCTTTACCGCGCGCGCTTCCGGAGTCCGGTATGGAAGGCAGGCGAGTCGCCCAGGATCAAGGGGGAAGTGACGGAAGGCAATCCGCGGTTTTCTATAGGTTGACAACCGGCTCGTTCGCGCGGTAAAACAATGCATGCAAAACCTGTCCCGGCGCGGCTTTCTGGCCGCTGGCGCGGGGGCTCTCACTGCCTCCCGATTCGTATGGGCCGATACCCCTGCGGATCTGTGCGCCCTTACTTTGCAACAAGCCGCGGCAGGTATCCGGTCTAAGAAGATTTCGCCTGTCGATCTCACTGAAGCCTGCCTCGATTCAATCAAGACCTGGAATCCGAAGATTAACGCCTGGATCACCGTCATGCGCGAGAAGGCACTGGCGCAGGCCAAGGTTCTTGCGGACGAGCAGAGCGCGGGAAAGCTGCGCGGGCCTCTGCATGGCATCCCGATCGGCCTGAAGGACAGCATCGATACGGCCGGCGTGCGCACCACCGCTGCCAGTGCCGTATACGAATATCGCTTTCCGACCGAGGACGCGGAGGTTGTGCGACGCCTGAAAGCCGCAGGCGCGGTGCTGGTGGGCAAGTGCAACATGCATGAATTCGATGCAGGCGCTTCTTCCGCCGTCAGCTACTGGGGACCTGTCCGGAACCCTTGGAATCTGGAACGTGTTGCGGGCGGCACTTCGGGGGGATCTGCGGCCGCTGCGGCCATGAACAACTGCTTCGCGGCACTGGGCACGGATTCGGGCGGCGGGCTTCGCATCCCAGCATCCGATTGCAGCGTCACCGGATTCAAACCGACCTACGGACGCGTGAGTCTTCGCGGTATTGTGCCGTTCGCCTGGTCGCTCGATCATTGCGGCGCGATCGCGCGTACGGCTGAGGACACCGCGCTTGTGTTGCAGCAGATCGCCGGTTACGACCATCTCGATATCGACAGCGTCGATAAGCCCGTGCCGGATTATCTGGCTGCGCTGGGCGCGCCCGTCGCGCAATTCAGAATCGGCATCGCGGCGCAGTTTTTCGATCATCTGGACGACGATGTAGCGAAGGCCGTTGAGGAAGCGCTTGCGGTCCTGAACAAGCTGACGAAGGGCTCCCATGAAGTGGGCATGCCGTCTCTGCTGCACGCCGGCGTGTCCGCTGAGATTGCCGCTTACCACGAAAATCTGCGAGGCGTGAATGGCGGCGGATATGAACCCGCCACGGCGCGGACCTTCCCCTCGCAGGACGCATCGAAGGGCATCGACTACGTGCGCGGATGGCGGGAACTCACCATGGTCCGGCGCACGGTGGATGAGGATGTTTTCAAAAAGCAAAATGTGGATGTGCTGATCGCGCCAACGGTACGGCACCTTCCACCCACGATTGAGGAAGAACTGAATCCCGCGGGTTCCGGCGGCGGCAGGGGCGGTGGGGGTGCAGGAGCGAATGCAGCGGGCGGAGGAGGGCGAGGCGGTGGTGGTGGCGATGCCGCGGGCCGTACGCGTCCGCTTGATTTCGAAGAAAACACCCGGCCCTTCAACGGTTACGGCTTGCCTGTGATCTCGATTCCGTGCGGCTTCTCGAAGGACGGACTGCCGATCGGGTTGCAGATTGCCGGTCCGCTCTTCTCCGAGGGGAGCGTGCTGGCTCTGGCGCACGCTTATCAGAAGGCGACCGACTGGCATAAACGCCGCCCCGGCCTGCAGGCAGATACCAAGGTGCCTGTCTTGTCCAAAGCCGCGTCTGAACAGACCGGCGGTTAGTCGCGAGGATAGACCCACATGCAGAATTCAGACGATCCCGTATGGTGGACGCTGCGCCAGGCATCCGAAAATATCCGCGCGCGCAAGATCTCGCCGGTGGAGCTTACGCAGGCGTGCCTTGACCGCATCCATACTTTCAATCCCAAGATCGACGCATGGATTACGGTCATGCGCGAACAGGCGCTCGCACAGGCGAAGGCGCTTGAAAAAGAGCCGCCGCGCGGTCCGCTTCATGGCATTCCCATTGGGTTGAAGGACAATATCGACGCAGCCGGTGTACGCACTACGGCGGGCAGCAGAACGCTATCTACCAACATCGCCACTGCGGACGCGGAGGTTACCCGGAGGCTTCGCGCGGCCGGCGCGGTGCTTGTCGGCAAGTGCAACATGCACATCTTCGCGGCGGGTGCGACGTCTGCCGTGAGTTATTACGGCCCGGTGCGCAATCCCTGGAATCTTGAGATGATCGCGGGCGGTTCTTCCGGTGGTTCGGCGGCTGCGGTCGCGATGGCCAACTGTTATGCGGCGCTCGGGACCGATACGGGCGGGTCCATTCGCACTCCGTCGGCGATGTGCGGCGTCAGCGGTTTCAAGGCGACCTACGGCCGCGTGAGTATTCGCGGCATTGTGCCCCTGACGTGGTCTCTCGATCACTGTGGCCCCATCGCCCGCACCGTGGTAGATACGGCGACGGTGCTGCAGACAATCGCGGGTTACGACCGGCTTGATTTGCAATCCGTGGATTACCCGGTGCCTGATCTCATATCTGCCCTTAACGCACCGGTGGCACAGTTCCGGCTCGGTATTTCTCCGCAGTTCTATGACGGTCTCGAGCCCGATGTGGCGGCGGCGATAGAAGCTGCGATGGCGCAGCTCAATAAGATGACGAAGGGTTCGAAGGAGATTGAAATGCCGTCGATCCTGGGTACTGGAGCCAACAGCGAAGGCGGCGTCTATCGCGAAGATCTCGGCAGCGGGTTTGTGCGTGCGGAAACAGAAGGCAGCGACGGGGGCGGACGCGGTGGTGGTGGTGGGGGCGCAGGCCGCGCGGTCGATTACATCAAAGAATGGAGAGCGCTCCGTCTGGTTCGCCGTACGATTGACGACGATGTGTTCCGCAAGCAGGAGATTGACCTCATCGTCACGCCTACTCTTCGTGAAGTGGCGTGGACCATCGAAGAAGAACTGACGCGTGCGGCCAATACACGGGCGCGCAATCCCAAGCCTGGGAATACCCGTGCACTGGACGATTACGGATTGCCCACCATCACCGTGCCCTGCGGGTTCTCGAAGAGCGGCCTGCCGATCGGGCTGCAGATCAGTGGCGCGAACTGGAGAGAACAGGATGTTCTGGCTCTGGCGAATGCGTATCAGCGCGCAACGGACTGGCACACACACCGCCCAGCGCTGACGGCCGATGCCAAAGTTCCGGTGCTGTCAAAAGCCGCAATGGGACAGACCGGCGAGGCGGTTACGCGTTAGAAATGAGCGATAGAAATTTTTCTATCGCTCATGAAATGGAACGGGCAAAGGTCGGACTGGCCGTATTTTACCTGGAATGCGCGGTGCCTCACGATGGCGGAGCAGCATTTTCTCCGCAAGGGCGCCTTGAGCGCGGGAAACCACCTCTCCATTGCCAGGACGTCACCCGCCACGGCGATGCGCGACCTGGCCAGGATGGTGGCGCTCGGCGCATTCGTGAGGGAGGGGGAGCGGCGCCACGCGCGTTATCACGAGGCGCTGCGTCCCGTTAAGGCGCGGGTATAATTCCGGGCTTTCCCTTGTCGATCACGTACGTATCCACGGCTTTCGCGGGCGTTGTGCCGATATTGCGGGCGTTGTGAATGCGTCCGCGCTCGGTGTAAAAAACATCGCCAGCCTTCAGGGTAAGAGGAGGCTTCCCGTCCACCTGGAGCACGATTGTCCCTTCGATGAGATAACCGAAGTCCTCGCCGGGATGGCTGTGCCGTGCGGATGTCGCGCCAACCGGGATCACCGCTACGGTGGTCACGCCTTCAAAGTCGGAGCCGGGAATCGGGCGGCGCTGCAGTTCGGTGAATTTCGCGGGAGGCTGCTGGGCGAGGCAGAGGGCAATAGTCGCGAAAATTGCCGCTCCGGAAATCGGCATGCTTCTGGTGAATGTCACAGATACGCTCCTGCAAGTCAATGTACTTGACTCAGGCGCGGGTTCGATTCGACCGGGATGGAAGTGTGCTCCGGCGATTCAGCGGGGCATGAAGGCGACACGCTCAATATTTGCGCCCTTCGCCGTGTCGATCGCGGAAGCTATGGCAGAGAACTCCAGACCGGGCGCGGCTTTCACGAAGAGTACGCGTTCTCCACGTCTCTCAAAGACAGCTACGAGACGGTCCCGCAATGCAGACTGCGCCAGCACCTGGCTATTCAGCCGGTAAGACCCGTCGCCTGCGATTTCGAGGATAACAGGACTTTCGGGCACCGGTCCCGGCGCAGCGGAATTTCGCGGGATTGCCGCCTCCAGACCCGATGGCGGCAGAGGCGCGATTGCCATGAAGATAATCAGCATCACCAGGAGCACGTCGATCATTGGCGTCATATTGATTGCCGCCATTGTTTGTCCGTTGCCTGTGTTTATCGCCATGTTGATTGAGACACCGGCTTGAACCCAGATGTTCCTTGCGCAGCGTGGCATTACGTGCTACGTTGCTACGTATCACGTATTAATCATGTCAGACCCTACGCTTCTGGTTCTTTCCAGCCTCGCGGAAGGCGATAAACACGGCTACGCGATGATGCAGGATATTGAGGTTTTCGCGGGCGTCAAGCTCGGCCCTGGTACGCTCTATGGAGCGATCACGCGGCTTGAGGACCATGGCTGGATTCGCCCGTCAGGCGCGCGAAGCCGGCGGCAGCCTTATACGATTACCGCGGCGGGAAGGCAGCATCTGCAGCAGGAACTCGCGGCGCTCCAGCAGATCGTCAAGACCGGACTTTCGCGGATGAGACACGCATGAAGCGCGTTCCGGGGTTTCTGATCCGGCTGTATCCGGCGCGGTGGCGGGAACGTTATGGAGATGAGTTTGAGGCTTTGCTGGAAGACACCCCGGCCTCGGCGGCATCCGTGTTTGACCTTGTGAAAGGAGCGACAAGAATGCAATTCGCTATGCCTTCTTTGTCAAAGTGGCTTTCGTGTTGTCCGCAGCGGGGATGATTGCGGCACTTGGAGTTTCGTTCCTCCTGACGCCCCGTCTCGACGGCAGTACTGGCGTTTACGGCGGATTCCGGTCCTTCGGCCCAGGATCAGTTG
>Ga0302326_10024012_pt1 | contig 12407 bp, 10 predicted proteins | sample Palsa_T0_3_FD_202264 | JGI IMG/M metagenome (GOLD analysis project Ga0302326, IMG submission 202264) | Peat permafrost microbial communities from Stordalen Mire near Abisko, Sweden - Palsa_T0_3 | ecosystem: Environmental > Terrestrial > Soil > Palsa > Peat permafrost | place: Sweden: Abisko...
ACTCTCATTTGCGCCTCTGCAACGCACTGCTGGATTCCAGGTATCAGAGGCCGTCATGAGCCTAACTCTCGACGCCACGCGGCACGGCAGTCTCTGCAATCACCGATCCGCACTCAAACAAGAAGTGAAATCAATCTGATTGAAGGTAAGAAATCCAGCTGAAAGATAATACAACGTCTCTCCCACCTGCGCTGTCACTGGCGTTCCCCGGATAATGCCGTCCAAAAAGATTGGCCGCTTATCTCCGCCAATGCACTCACCGAGGCCGATCACTCCCCGAATATCGGCTAGGAGACTGTGAAGCAAGCGGTTTTGTCTGGGCCTGAAGGCCTTGGCGTTGCTGCTGACTTTTCCGAGGCCTGAAGGCCTCGGCTCCCTCCGGTACGAGCCGGAGTGTCGTGCTTTCCCACCCATTTTTCGTGCGGATTGGGGCTTCCTGAGAAGCAGATTCTTCGCTCACCACCCCCGAACTGAAAAACGTTCGGGGCCCCGTTCGCTCAGAATGACAGTCGCTGTTTTGTTATGAACTCGCCCGTGATGGCCGGGGCCGGGCCTGAAGGCCTTGGCGTTGCTGCTAACTTTTCCGAGGCCTGAAGGCCTTGGCTCCCTCCGGTACGAGCCGGAGTGTCGTGCTTTCCCACCCATTCGCAATGAACGCGAATGGACGGGGCACCCATTTTCGTGCGGATTGAGGTAGTGCGAGAAGCAGATCCCCTTCGGCTTCGCTCAGGGCAGGCTTTCCCTTCGCTTACCCCCATCGCACTGACGTGCGATCGGGGCCCCCAACGCGCTCCGCTCAGGATGACACTTTTTAGGCAGGTTCAGAGGTGGCAACGTCCTGACAGAGCGCTCGAAGCCTAAAGCGTCCGAAAGAACAGAAGCAGATTCTTCGCTCACCACCCCCGAGCTGAAAAGCGTTCGGGGCCCCGTTCGTTCAGAATGACACTCGCTTGTTATGAACTTTAGAGACAAGACACTGTTCCCTGGTCCCTAGCCTTTACCCGGCGCTTTCAAACCAAGTTCTCTCATGGCGATCTGCAGATCCGCCCAGGCTTCTTTCTTCTGCCGCGGATCGCGCAGCAAATACGCGGGGTGATAGGTCACAATCAGCCGCGAGCCGCGCAGCGAATGCACGCGTCCGCGCAGGCCGGCTAGCGGCTGCCGCTGGCCAAGGAGATAGGTCGCCGCGGTCGCTCCGAGCGCTACCAGAACCTCCGGCCGGATCACGTCAATTTGCTGGAAGAGAAACGGCGAGCAGGTATTCGCCTCCTCCGGTTCCGGCGTGCGGTTGCCGGGCGGACGGCACTTGACCACGTTGGCGATATAGACCTCTTCGCGCTTCAGGCCCATGGCCGCGATCATGTTGTTGAGCAGTTGGCCGGCGCGGCCCACAAAGGGAAGTCCCTGCGCATCCTCGTCCGCTCCGGGCCCTTCCCCGACAAACATCAGGCGCGCGTTGGCGCTTCCATCGGCGAAGACGATCTTGTTGCGGCCCTTGTGGAGCGCACAGCGCGTGCAATCGCCAATGTCTTCGCGGATGAGGCGGAGGGCGGCTTCGCGCTCGGCGGGGGCAATGATATTTGAGACTTGCGGAGGGGCGGAAATTGTCGTGCGAGGTAGGATGGTCGTGGTCTCCTGGAAGGTTTGTGGGGGCGCAGTTGCCGGGGCCTGTTGGTGTCGCGAAGTTCTCTCCCAGGTCTCAAAGGCGAGACCTGGGGCACCCAGTTCTGGGGCCTCGGCGAGCGCGGTATCGGACGCGTTTAGAGATGGGGAAATCAGGGCTTCCGGCTGGGATTCGGGGAGATGGTCAAACTGTGCGGGGTCGAAGGGGCGGCGGTAGAACTCGGTGAGGCCGAGGTCGCGATAGAAGCGCAGGCGCGCGGCCAAAGCCTGCTGGGTTGCGGCATCGAGCGAACGGGGCAAGCGGGCTACTCCACGATGAGCTGGCGGCGCGAGCCGGTGGGCGCGTCGGATTGGCTCAGCACCTGCTCCTGCGTTGGGTGTGCGGCGGCGGAGTCGTCGGTCTCGACAACCAGGGAGCGCGGCCTGCGCAGGGCAAGAATCTCGTCGAGGATGCGGTCGGCGAGCTTGCGCTTGGGCATCTCGTGCAACTCGATGGCGGTGGATTTGGTGAGGAATGTGGCTGCATTCAGGTCGGCGTCGATGCCCACGCCGTCGCCGGAAACATCGTTGACCACGATCGCGTCGGCGCCCTTGCGGAGGAGTTTGGCGCGGCCGTTTTCCATGCGATTTTCGGTTTCGGCGGCGAAGCCGACAATCAGCTGTCCGGGCGAGCGGCGGCGGACTACTTCGGCAAGAATGTCTTCGGTCGGCGCGAGTTCGAGCGTGAGCGGTCCGGTGCGTTTGAGCTTGTGGTCTGAAATGCTCACTGGCCGGTAGTCCGCGACAGCAGCCGCTTTGATGATGAGCGTGACATCCTTCATTCGCTCGAGGACGGCGGTGCGCATTTCGTCGGCGGTGACAACTTTGATCAACTCGCAATGCGACGGCGGATGGAGCGAGGTTGGTCCGCTGATGAGGACGACTTTGGCTCCGCGGCTTTGCGCGGCGTCGGCCAGCGCGTAGCCCATCTTGCCGCTGGACCGGTTGCCGAGGAAGCGTACGGGATCGAGGGCCTCGCGCGTGCCGCCCGCCGTGACCAGGACGATTTCGCCGGCCATGTCGTGGCGGCGCCCGAGAGAGTTGAGAACCGCGTCGGCGATGGCATCGGGCTCCGCCATGCGGCCGGTGCCGACCATGCCGCAAGCGAGATCGCCGGTACCGGGATCGATGACGCGCACGCCGCGCTGACGCAGAATCTCGATGTTGGCACGGGTCGCTGGGTGGTCCCACATATTCACGTTCATCGCGGGAGCTACAAGAACTGGGGCCTGCGTGGCGAGGTACATCGTGGTCAGGAAATCGTCGGCGATGCCGTGGGCAAATTTGGCCAGGAGGTTCGCGGTAGCGGGCGCGACAACGAAAGCCTCGGCCCATTGCGCCTCGCCGATATGCTCGATGGATGAGTCGTACTCGCCTTCGGTGGAGTTGGTTTCCTCCCAGAGGCTGGTGATGACTTTGTGGCCGGTGAGCGCGGCGAAGGTGAGCGGCTGGATGAAGCGGGTAGCCGACTTGGTCATGACGACGTGGACTTCAAGGGCCTGCCGCTGCAGGGCTCGCACCAGTTCCGCCGCTTTGTAAGCGGCAATGCCGCCGGAGACGCCGACCGTCACTCGCATAGATGAAATTGTAGTCTGATTCTCTTGGTGAAGTTGCCGTCGAAGTCGAAACGGAGATTACTGGCAGCGATTCACAAGGACGTTGAAATTTGCCCCGCTTCAGCAAAGCTCTTCACGAGCCTGTGAGTGCGACCACCTCAGCCGGCATGGCATGCGAGAACTTGTAGACATTGATGATCCGAACAACGGTGCGGAGCGAGTCACTCTCATTCATTACTGCTTTGACCAATACTTGCGTCTTCCCGTCGTATTTGAACCGAATGCCACAGGTGCGGACCCTGTCTTGTATCCATTCTTCGTAGCGGAGTTGCCTGACACGGTCGTTCTCGAACGTACGCCGGGCGATCACGAAGCCCATAAACCAGGTCTGAATCTCCATCTTCGACTGCGAGACGAGAATCAGTTCACGGCCAAATAATGTACCAACTTTGACCTGCAACTCACCATCGAGATTGGCCATCCCAATCGACATAACCTTGCATGGATCATAGCATCCGGTGTGAATGGGAAGCTATGGAAATTGGGCCGATTCAAAGGGGCCCAGAGACAAGTGAGCGCGACACAGCAAGTTAGGCCGAGGGATCACGCGGCGGTAACTGAAGTGTGACCGCAAGTAACCCGCGAAGCGCACCGGAGCGATGGCGCGATCGCAATCAACAGCGGAAGATCTCAGTGGGAGAGGATCGGAATGCCGCGGTCTTCCACGAGCGGCTTAACGACCGGCACTTCCTTTTTCACGTAGGAGATTTTTCCCGCTTCGATTTCGTCCTGGGCAATGCGACAAGCCTTGGTGGATTGGCTGGAGACTAACGCCGCTGAGCCGTTCTGTAATTGGCGGGCGCGTCGGGCTGCCACAAGGACCTTACGATAGTTCGAATCGAACTTGGTTTCAATCGTCATCGGAATCCTCTCCAAAGGGAAGTTGTTGCTGGCCCGAAGGACCATCGATGCCAAAGGCCTCCAGCACCGGTTTTAGCCGCTCCCGCGAGTTTTCAATTCGGCAGCCTGCGGCAACCTCCAACACCCTGCTTGAGCGGTAGGCGATCGGCTCGCCATTGCGATAGAAACGCTCTGCAAGCACAATGGCCTCCAATTGCGCCACTGCCCTGTCGAGGATGTCGTTGACCAAAATATAGACGTATTCGCGATAATTCTCAATTTCCTTCCTGGCTTCGCCCAGGCGTCGGTAAACTTCTTCGTCGTTGACAACTCCTTCAGCGCGGCTGCGATTGCGTAAACGAGTGCGCAAGACTCTGGGTGTCGGCGGCAAAACAAAGATGCTCACGGCCTCCGGCATGGATTTGCGCACCTGTGCCGCGCCCTGCACGTCGATGTCGAGCAAAAGGTCGTGACCAGCGCGCCGCGCCTCATCGAGCGAGCTGCGGGCAGTTCCGTAGAGATCTTTGCCAAAGACCTCGGCGTATTCAAGAAACAAGCCTGCATCGCGCATGCGTTCGAATTCCTCGCGCGATGTGAAGTAATACTCACGCCCGTTCTCTTCGGAGCCGCGCGGCAAGCGTGTGGTCCACGAGATCGAGAAATCGACGCCGCTGACCTGTTTACGCAGCTCACTCACCAGAGTGCTTTTGCCCGAACCCGATGGCGCCGAAATGATGAATAGAATTCCTGCCACTTTCCCGTTGTTCCCCTTATTGATCGATTGCCCTTATCAGGCTCGTCATTCCACGTTTTGAATCTGCTCGCGAGCCTTCTCGATTTCAGCTTTCATCGCGAGGCCAAGCTCAGTGATGCGCGTTCCTTTTCCGCCCACGCCGCCGGTCTTGGAAAGCAGCGTGTTCGCTTCGCGATTCATTTCCTGTAGAAGGAAGTCGAGTTTCTTGCCGACTTCGCCGCTGCCGGAAAGCAATTCGCGAAAATGCGCGATGTGCGTGGCCATCCGCGCCAGCTCCTCGGCAATGTCGCTGCGGTCGACCAGGACAGCAACTTCTTCAAGGAGCCGCTGGCGATTGAACTCGTTGCCGGTGGCGGCGATGAGGCGTTGCGTGAGCCTTTCCTGGTAGCGTTGCTCGACTTCAGGCCGCAGCGCGGCCACGCCTTCAGTGGCTTCCGCGAGGCGGTCGAGCGAGGCTTGCAGAATGGCCTTCAACGCGTCGCCTTCCCGGGCGCGCATGATCTTCAATTCTTCAAGAAGAGGCCCAATCTGCTGCAGCACGCTTTCAGAGAGCGCCGCAGGGTCTTCGTCGCCGTTGCCACGGCCATCGCTTTGCAGCGCGCCGGGCATGCGAAGAATCGCGTTCAGATCGGGCTCGCCAAGAAGCGAGAAATCGCTGCGTGCTGTTCGAAACGCATCGAGGTAACCGGCGACAAGATCGCGATTGTAGCCTGCCTTCTGCAACGTCGAGCGGTCGACGGAGAGTGCAAGCTCCACATGGCCACGTGCGAGGTTTTCTTTGAGGGCTCGGCGCAGCTCCATTTCCAAAGCGTCGAGACCGGAGGGCAGGCGCAACTGAATATCGAGAAAGCGGTGATTCACACTCTTCAGACTGAGCGTGTAGACCAATTGATCGTGCACGCGCACCTGGGTGCGGGCGAATCCGGTCATCGAGTAGATCGGCATGCGTGCTATTCCCCCACCTTTGTGGACATCGCTTGCTCAAAGAGCAATGGAAACTGCGCCGTAGGATCCAGGCCCAACAGATCCGAGGCCTGTGGCTCCTGAATGTCCATGAATTGGAGTTGATGGAGCCGCTGGTAAGTGGGCGAATTCGTGAGCAAGTCGTCATGCGAGCCGATCGCCGTGATCCGCCCCTCTTCCAGCACTGCGATTCGATTGGCGCGGCGGACGGTGCCGAGCCTGTGAGCAATCACGACCACCGTACGTCCCTGCATCAGGTTGGCCAGCGCGGCCTGGACAAGCGATTCGCTTTCCGCATCGAGCGCCGAGGTTGCTTCGTCGAGGATGAGAATCGGAGCATCTTTTAAGAGCGCGCGGGCGATGGCAATGCGCTGACGCTCGCCGCCGGAAAGACGAAAGCCTTTTTCGCCGATCACGGTATCGTAGCCCTGCGGCATGCGCAGAATGAAATCGTGCGCCAGTGCGTTGCGCGCAGCCTGCTCGACGAGGGCGTGCTTTATATCGGGCTGGCCGTAAGCGATGTTATGGAGCACGGTGTCGTTGAAGAGGATCGTCTCCTGCGACACCTGTGCAACCTGGCGGCGCAATGAACCGAGAGTTAGGTCGCGGATGTCGCGATCGTCAATAGTGATGCGGCCAAACGTGACATCGAAGAAGCGGGGAATGAGATTGACGAGCGTGGATTTGCCCGCGCCGCTGGGACCGACAAGGGCCAGCACTTCGCCTGCTCGGACATCGAGATCGACATGATGCAGGATCTGATGTTCGCCTTCCGCGGTGGAGTACGAGAATCCCACATCTTCGAAGCGGACGGAGCGGGTGAATCCTTTCAGGACTGCAGCGCGCGGACGCTCTTTTACGTCGTCTTCCGAGTCAAAGAAGGTGAAGATGGAAGCCGAAGCGCCCATCGCCTGCTGGAAGCTGTTGTAAAAGTAGGCGAATTTGCGAACCGGATCATAGAGCTTGAAAAGCAGGATGATGAAAGTGCCAAACAGACCCATGGTCATATGGCCATGCTGAATCTCATTGCGTCCGATGAACAGAAACATCGCAATCGCGACCGCGCCAATGGCGTCCATCAAGGGCGAGCTGATGGATTGAATGCGCACGCTGCGCAGGTTCGCACGGAACAGGCGGCGTGCCGCAGACTTGAAGCGGAGGATCTCCCACAACTCGGTATTGAAGGCCTTGACGATGCGGTTTCCGGTAACCGTTTCGTGCAGGATGTTCTGGATCTCTGCAAGCTTGTCCTGTCCGGTACGGGTACGGGTTCGTACTTCGCTTCCGATCTTCCGCGCGGATGTTACGACTACGGGAATAAAGAGCAGCAACGCCCAGCTGAGATATCCGCCCAGTCTGATCACGAGAACCAGCCCGACAACGAACGTGAAGAACTGCTGGAGGAACTCGCCGAGTACGGAACTGAGCGCGGTTTGCACCTTGTCCACGTCGTTGATAAGGGTGGAGAGGATGGTGCCTGTTGGGTGCTTATGGAAGAAGCTCGCAGAGCGGCGCATCGTGGCTTCGTAGAGGTGATTGCGCAGGTCGGTAATGGTGCCGAAGCCCGCATAGTTGACTAGATAAGTGCCCAGATAATCGCAGAGACCCTTGAGGATGGTCGAGACTACGAGCGCAAAAGCCACCACGTCCCAGGCGTTATGGATGTGCAGGACGTGGGGAATGAGTTGCCTGAGATCGAAGTGCCAACGGCTGTTGGGCAGGCCGAGAAGGATGGGGCCTTCAGGAGCATCGGGCCTGAGAACCTGGTCGAAGATAGGCTGCAATAGAAGGACGCGGAAGGTGTCAAGTACGCCCACCGCGGCTAGAAGAAGAACGCCAGGCAGCCATTGCAAGGAGTAAGGTAACCCGTACCGCAGAAGGCGAAAGAATCGCTTCATGCCTGTTGGCCTGCCTGTGGGTTCTTTGGCTGCAACGCAGGTTTAAAGCGGTCACGAGACTGCATCCCTCCATTGTATCCGGGCCGCGAGTCCCGAAAACTAACCATCAGCGGCCCGCGCCTTTTTCAATGAGACGCGTGGTGGAGAAGCCCTCAACCAGGGGAACGATCTTGACTTCGCCGCCCCAGGATTGAACTTCGCTGGCGCCGACGACGTTCTCTGGCGCGTAGTCACCGCCCTTGACGAGAATATCGGGCTGCACCGCGAGGATGAGGTTCAACGGCGTGGCCTCATCGAAGATCACGACAGCATCGACCGCGGCCAAAGCAGCCAGCACACGCGCGCGATCGGCTTGGCCGACGATGGGACGATTCGGCCCTTTGAGGCAGCCCACCGAGGCGTCGCTGTTGATGGCTACGACGAGCCGATCGCCGCAATGGCGCGCCTGTTCGAGGAGCGTGATGTGGCCGATGTGAAGCAGGTCGAAACAGCCGTTGGTAAAGACAACGCGCTCGCCGTTGGCTTTCCACAATGCAGCGCGCTTGACAACCTCGTCGCGCGTGAGCACGCGATCCTCGGCGTGGAGAGCGATATCCAAACTCAGGGCGGCAAGCAACTCGTGCTTCTCGACCGGCACAGTGCCAACCTTGCCGACCACGATACCGCCGGCGATGTTTGCCAGTTGCACGGCAGTCTCGGGCTGCAGGCCGGAGGCAAGGCTGAGCGCAAGGACTGCAACGACGGTGTCGCCTGCGCCGGAAACGTCGAAAACCTGACGGGCTTGTGCCGGGGCCACAAGGCGATTGCCGGGACGCACCAAGGCAATGCCCTTGTCGCTGAGGGTCGCGGTGAGAAATTCGATGTCGAATGCTGTGACCATCGCCTCGGCAGCTGTGAGCACCGCTTCCAGATCGGCGGGATTGAGGCGCACTGCTGCCGCGAGCTCGACAAGATTCGGACAGATGGTGGTGGCTCCGCGATAGATCGAGTAATCGGAGCTCTTGGGATCGACGAGAACTGGAATGCCGAGCTTGCGGGCGGCGGAAATGAGGGCCTGGCAAATTGCCGGCGTGATCACGCCCTTGGCGTAGTCGGAAAGAACGAGCGCGTGCGAACCGGGCAGGAGCTCTAGTGCTTTTTTCAGGAGAGCGTCGAAAGCGGCTTGCGTAATCGTACCCAGGCGCTCGAAGTCCAGGCGCAGCATCTGCTGACGTCCGCCAAGAATGCGAGTCTTGGTGATGGTTGGAAACCCTTCGGAGACGAAGAAGTGAGGCGTGACCCCGTTACTGCGAAGACGCTCTGCAAGGAGCCGCTCGTTTTCGTCGCCGCCCGTGATGCCGACGACCGTGGTCTGAGCGCCGAGGTGGGCCAGATTCATGGCCACGTTGGCCGCACCACCGGGCTTCTCGTCCTGGCGCAGGCCGCGCACTACGGGCACGGGAGCCTCGGGCGAGATGCGGCCGACATCGCCCCAGATGTACTTGTCGAGCATCACGTCGCCGACGACGAGCAGGCGTTTTCCGGCCCATTCGTCCTCGATTTCGTGGATGACGCGATGCAGTTGTCCGATCACTGTGCCCCCTTGCTGAATCCCCTGGCAGGCCAGACGGGCATGCGAGAGGTTGTTGCTATCATAGCGGGGTGGCAGACTCGGCAGGCAGTGCATGGTCAGGCACCCTTCGCACTATTTTTCTCGATCGGGACGGCGTGCTGAACGAAAAAATGCCGGAAGGAAGCTACGTGACGGCGTGGGCTGACTTTCGCGTGCTGCCGGGCGTGCCTGAGGCGGTGGCGCGCCTGAATCGCGCGGGGTTGCGAGTCATCGTGGTGTCGAATCAGCGGGGCATTGCTCTGGGCCTTTATTCGGCGGCAGACGTGGCGGCGATTCATGCCAATCTGCAAAGTACCCTCAAGGCGAACGGAGCGCATGTGGATGCCTTCTATTTTTGCCCACATGACAAAGGGCAGTGCGACTGCCGGAAGCCGCTGCCGGGCATGTTTGAGCAGGCAAAACGCGCTTTCCCTGACATCACCGCGTCAACCAGTGCGATAGTTGGCGATTCCCTTTCGGACATCGAATTTGGAAAACGGCTCGGCATGCGGACGGTCTTCATCGAAGGCGGAGCGGAGCAGCGCAAAGCTTGGGCGGAGGAAGCTGCGGAGCTGGCCGATGGCCGGTTTGCTTCGCTTCCGGATGCTGTAGAAGCGCTCCTGACACAAGGATGAAGCGAGGATTAGAGCTGTTCTCCAATTCATGTGGGGCGTTTCGAGCGTCGATTGAGACGGCTTTTTCTTGATGAAAAAGCCACTTAGCCAACGTGCCTTCGCGCTATAGCAATTGGAGAACAGCTGTACCGACCAGGCAGCAGTTTCCCTCACTTAGACATGAATTGCATCGAGGGCCCCGCGCAGCTGCCGCACATCTTCTGAGAATGTGCAGTAGCGGGCGTAATCGTCCTGATGATCGTCGCCCAGTTGAATGGCCGAGTTGCGATAGAGCATGGGGCCAGGGATCGGCTTGCGCAAGGAGGCGTGAAACTCGCGAGCTCCGGTGAGGGCGGCGACCTCGCCAACGTTCGATGGACGAATTTGTCCGCAAACCATGACGCGAATCCGACGGCCGGCCGCGCGCACGAGAGATGCAGTCCGCTTGCTTCCCAACAACGCGGTGTTCGCTCCGCCGGAGGTGAGCACGCGGTGCGCACCTGTCCGGGCCACATCTTCTAGCGCGGTTTCCATATCGCGGGTCATGTCGAGGGCGCGATGAAATGTGACTTGCATGGGCGCGGCAAGCGTCGTCAGCTTACCGGTGTTCTCCACGTCCACGGAGCCCTCTGGCGTAAGCAACCCCAGCACGACGCCATCCGCGCCTTCGCAGGCGGCGCAGGCTATGTCGTCGCGCATGGAGTTCAACTCTTCCGGCGAATAGACGAAGTCTCCTCCGCGAGGGCGGATCATCACAAACATACCGATTCCGATACGGTCCCGTACGGCGCGCATCATTCCGATGCTGGGTGTCAGGCCGCCTTCGCTGATAGCGCTGCATAACTCCACGCGATCAGCGCCGCCAGCCTCCGCGGCCATCGCCGACTCTACAGAATCGACGCAGATTTCGAGTTCCATGGTGAATCTTCTTCCTTTACTTATTCCCGGTTGATACCCAGACGCGAGCAGACCCGTGCTTGCCCCAAGGGGCAGGCGACGGGCCCACTCTCAGAATCTGTAGTTAGCGGAAAACTGTAAGTGCCGTTCGATGGAACGGATATTGTTCTGGCTGGCGATTTGACCGAACGTAGTGTCTGTTACGCCGACGTCCGGATTGCCGTAGCTCACGATGTTGAACGCGTTGAAGGCATCGAAGCGAAAGCCGAATGTCTGCCCCTCGACAATGCGGAACTCCTTAAAGGCCGACATATCCACATTGAAGTAACCCGGCCCGCGGACCGCTCCATTGCTTGATGTGCCGAAAGTATTCGACGCCGGAACGCCGAATGCGCAGACTCCATTGTCGACGCCCGCTGTGGTGCACGGAGTCGCCGATGGATCGGTGCCGAACCAGTTGTTAATGCTCCGATTCTTGATGTGCAGCGGTCGGTATTGGTTGGGTCTCGAGTTACCGTAGCTATTCGAGTTGTTGCCGGGGGCGAGGAGCGATTCAGGAAAACCTGAATACGCAACTGCCGCCGTGGAGATCTTCCACCCGCCGATAGCTTCGTCGAGCACGCGATTCATGTGATTGAGAAACATCCTGTCCTTGCCGAACGGAAGGTCGTATACACCCGTTCCGGAGATGTTGTGCGTAACATCGTAGCCGGAGGGACCATAGTCGGCAGCGCTGTTGTAGTAGTTCTGGAACGCGCCGCTGTAGCCGTTCACATTGAGCGCATAGTTACCCAGGCTGTTCGTCATGGCCTTGCTATAGGTGTAGTTCACCGTAAACTCAAGCCCGTGACTTACTCGCTGGCGCAGCGTAGTCTCCAGCGCATTGAAGTTCATCATGGCGCGCGATTCAGTAATCATGGTGATCTGGGAACCTACTCCTCCAATCGGCGCGTTGATTCCGATGTATGGGTTGTTGTAATAGCGCGCAGTGGTGGGATCGCCGTTGGTCAGATACTGATTGATATTGCCGTAGTCTTCAATGTGCTGGCCCTGCTCGCCGATATAACCCACTTGCAGCGAGGCGGTGTTGGAAAGGGCATATTCCGTGGTCAGGTTCCACTCCTGGATATAGGCAGGCTGTATGTTCTGCGGATACACCTGGTAGGACCCGGTGCCGGCCGAACTGCCCCCTGAGAAACCTTCCTCGACTGTGCGCGGCGCTCCTGCAGTTGTCGAGGTCGGAGTCACGGCCGTGATGTTCACTGCCGTAATGAAGGGAATCAGCGCGGTGAGACGCTGGTTGGACGAGTTGCCCTCATAGAAGCTCGTTGCTCCGTACCCCCCGCGGACTACGAACCTATCGCTCGCCTGATAGGCAAAGCCTAAGCGCGGCATGACCTGGCGATAATTCGGCTGGTAGCATGCGTCGTTGCTGCAAACGCCCGATCCGGCTGGAGCCCCGGCAGGCACGCTGTGTGCGTAGATTACTTGTCCAGTCGCGATGTTGATGTTGCCGGTCTTGTTGTTCTGTTCGATCCAGGGCTCGTCGTACTCCCAGCGAACGCCGAGATT
>Ga0302326_10024016_pt1 | contig 12406 bp, 8 predicted proteins | sample Palsa_T0_3_FD_202264 | JGI IMG/M metagenome (GOLD analysis project Ga0302326, IMG submission 202264) | Peat permafrost microbial communities from Stordalen Mire near Abisko, Sweden - Palsa_T0_3 | ecosystem: Environmental > Terrestrial > Soil > Palsa > Peat permafrost | place: Sweden: Abisko...
CCGTGCTGGCTGACCAGGAGCTGCGGCGAGAACTCGCGCAGCAGCGGCGGCACCACGGCGTGAAAGGCCCGTAGCCATGCGGCGTCCCCGGTGCCGGCCTGCAGCGGGACGTTCACCGCCGAACCCTCGGCGTCCGGGCCGCCGGTCTCGGCGGCCCGCCCGGTACCGGGGAACAGCGTGGCCGGATCCTCGTGCAAGCTGATGGTCAGCACCCGCGGGTCGTTCCAGAACGCAGCCTGCACCCCGTCGCCGTGGTGCACGTCCACGTCGACGTAGGCAATGCGCTCCGCGCCCTGGCCGAGCAGCCAGGAAATCGCGATCGCGGGGTCGTTGTACACGCAGAACCCGCTGGCGTAGGCGGCCATCGCGTGGTGCAGGCCGCCCGCGATGCTGGCCCCGTGCTGTGCGGCCGAGGTCCACACCGCCCGGGCCGCGGTGAGCGTCGCGCCCGCCACCAGCGCGGTCGCGTCGTGCATCCCGGCGAAGACCGGATCATCCTCCGTCCCCAGCCCGAACATCAGCAATGCCCGGGCCGCCTGCCCGCCCAGCCGCCCGGCCGGAGCGCTTCCGGCCAGCTTGACCATGGCGATGTAGGCGGGATCGTGAACGAGCTCGAGCTCGGCCTCGGTCGCCGCGACCGGGGCGACGAGAGTGACCTCCTCACGGTCGAAAAGCCCGAAGGTCCTCGCCAGTTCCATGGTCAGCTGAACCCGGACCGGCGCCATCGGGTGCGTCGGCCCGAAGTCGTATCCGGCCAGCTCCTTGTCCCAGGCCACGTGCAACGTGCAGGGCATGCCGCGGTCCTCTCCCGATCCGGGTAGTTATCAGCTGATGGTAGCCGCCGCCCGGCTACCTTCCCCCGGTCACCAGCTCACCCAGCCCGGCCCCCGAAGGCCGGCTCACCACTGATACGGCAGGAACTTCCCGTTGAGCGTCACGACCACCCGGTCACCGGCCGGGTCGGGCTCGCGGCTGATATCGAGCCGGAAATTGATGGCACTCATGATCCCGTCGCCGAACTCCTCGTGGATCAGTTCCTTGATCGTGGTGCCGTACACCTGGAGCACCTCGTAGAACCGGTACATCGTCGGGTCGGTGGGCACCGCGGCGTCCAGGTCGCCGCGGCTGGGCTGCAGGAGCAGCGCCCGCCGGGCGTCGTCGCCGAGATCGAGCAGCGACGCCGCCGCGCTGGCCTGTTCCTCGGTCATCGGATGCTGCCCGAGCAGCGCGGCCGTCGTCCAGGCGATCGGCCGGCCGACCGCCGCGGCCAGCTGAGCCCAGGTCAGGTCCAGCCGTGCCTTCGCCTCGCGCACCTGGGCGGCTGCTTCTTTCTTCGTCGTCATGGCTGAATTCTTTCGGTTCCGTCCGCCCCCTTCGCGGCCGGCCCTGGCGCGCCCCGTCTGGCCGCCCGCATCAGCCGTCAGGCCGGCTTGCCCGCGACGGCGAACTCGCCAATGGCCTGAGCCAGCCGCGACGGCTGGTCAAGCGGGACGAGCGTGTAGCTGTCCGGCACCTCGACCAGCCGCCCGCCCAGCAGCTCCGCCAGCCGCCGGCCGTGCTCGGGCGGCATCACCCGGTCCTCGCTGGCCCACACGACCAGCGCGGGACGGCCGAACTCCGTCAGGTGCTCTGCCGCCTTGACCAGCAGCTTGCGGTCCGCGCCGGCCGCCCGCAGCACCCGCACCGTGTCGCGGCGGATCGCCGCCGAGGTCAGCACCGGCTTCGTCCACCGGGCGGTCGCCGCGTCGCCGCGCCTGGTCAGCCAGCCGAAGGCGATGGGCAGCCGCCGGACCGCCCGCAGCCGCATCTGCTGCATGAACAGCCCGAACGCCGGGGCCGGCAACTTCCCGGCCGCCACCAGCGTCTTGCCGGTCAGCCCGGGCGGGAAGTTGTCGAACGCGTCGCAGGAGACGAGCACCACCCGGCCCACCCGCGGGGCGCCGCCGCCCATGATCAGCTGGACCAGCGCCCCGCCGGTGTCGTTGCCGATCAGCGTGACGTCGGTCAGGTCGAGGCGGTCGAGCAGCTCGGTGACCAGCCCGGCGATGCCGGGCAGCGACAGGTCGGCGCCGTCCCGCATCGGCTGGCGGTGCGCGCCGAGCGGCAGCGTCGGAGCCACGCACCGGTGACCGGGCGACAGCGCCGCGATCGGCCCGTCCCACAGCGAAGCGTCCATCATCAGCCCGTGCAGCAGCACCACGACAGGCCCGTCGCCACCGGTGTCGGTGTACTCGATGGTCCCGGCCGACAGTTCGATCTGGTTCAGCTCGGTCTGCTTCAGCTCGGTCTGTTTCAGCTCGGTCTGTTTCAGCTCGGCTTGCTTCATCTGGCCCTCCCGGTAATCCGGAGTCGTCCCCCTACGGCCAAGTGAACCACGAGGTTCACATTTTGTCCAAGGGGAATCCGGGCCGCCTCTTGCCTACTGCGGGTCCGGCGCGGCCTCTTCGCGATCCAGCGCCCGGGCCAGCGCGTCCAGCCCGGCGCCGATCCTGGCCGCGTCCTCGCTGAGCCGCCAGTCGATCAGGAAACCTCGCAGGGCGGCCAGGATCATCTCGGCGACCTCGGCCTTGCGCTGCTCCGGCCAGTCCGGCGAGCACAGCGCCACCAGCCCGGGCAGGTACTGCCGGGCCGCGTCCCGCCCGAGCTCGCCGTATCGCCCGGCGTCGTACATCGCCAGGCCCATGGCCTGCTCGAGCACCGGCGACGCCTCGGCGACCAGGACGGGCCACACCGCGCGCACCCGCCCCCCCAGCGTCAGCGAGTCCGGGCCCTGGACGGCGGCCGCCACGGCGTTGCTGGCCCGCCGCTCACGCAGCCGGAACACCGCCTGCCCGAGCAGGTCGTCGGCTCCGTCGAAGTAGTAGAGCAGCACCTTGTGCGTCGTCCCGGCCGCCCGCGCGGCCCGCCGGAGCGAGAAGTCCACCAGCCCGTTGACCGCGAGGTCGTCGGTGACCCGCTCGAGCAGTTCCCGGCGCCGGGCCTCGCCGCGCCGGGACCCCGCCGAGCGCCGGTAACCCGCCCGCGCTCCGTCGGTCCCCGCGTCGGTAAGATCCATGCTCATCCCTCGATGATGCCCTACCCACGCGCGCGTCCGGGTTCCCTGGTCGCGGGGGACCGGTCCGTTCGGTCGTCAGATCTTTTTTCCGAACGGGCCGGAGTGCCTGCCCCAGGGTTCCTTCCCCGCCCCGCGGCCAGCAGCGCACTGGCTAGCCGCAGCGGCGTGCTCTCCATCACCGTGGCGAACGACGTCTCGCCGCGGCAGAATTTGGTGAAGATATGCCAGCCCCAGGTGCTGGCCAGGCCGCGGTGCAGGACGCCGGGGTGCCGGTAGAACGCCGCGTACAGCCGCCGTCCCGCCTGCATCTGGGGAATCAGCTCCTGCTGCACCCCGAGCTCGTAGCGCTGCAGGGCCTCCTCGATGATCGGCGCGGGCTCCCGGGCGGCCGCCGCGGCGACCGCGCCGGCCAGCGCACCGGAGCGCAGCGCGAAGCTGATGCCCTCCCTGGTCCAGGGTTCGAGCAGCCCGGCCGCGTCTCCGGCGACGAGCACCCGGGCCCGGCGCAGCGGGGAATCGGCCGTCCGGCACCGGGTGAGATGGCCGGAGTCGTGCAGGCGCGGGAAGGAACCGAGCTGGTGCCGGTCCAGGAACGCGCGCAGGTAGCTTCTCGTGCTTTCGCCCTGGCCGCGGGCCGCGATGACGCCCACGGTGAGCCGGTCGTCCTTGGGGAAGACCCAGGCGTAGGAGCCGGGCATCGGTCCCCAGTCGAGCAGCACCCGCTGATGCCAGGCCGCGCGGACCGGTTCAGGGACGTCGATCTCGACCTCGAGGCCGAGGTCGACCTGGCCGGTGCGGACCCCGACCTGCTTGGCGCACACCCCGGCCGAACCGTCCGCGCCCACCAGCACCGCGGCCGTGACCGTCGTCCCGTCGGCGAGCCTCGCACTGGCCTGCCAGCCGTCCTGGCTGATCGCGCGCACCGGCGATCGCTGCAGCACCACCGCGCCGTCGGCCTCGGCGCGGCGGCGGAGCGCGTCGTCGAACTCCTCCCGCCGCACCATGGCCAGGATCGGGGTCTCGTCCGTCCGGGTGAACTCACGCCTGCCGCCGAGGGTGAAGGTAACGGCGCGGGTCTCGTCCCTGACCGGAACGGGCATGCCGTCCACGGCCGCCAGCGAGATCCCGGTCAGGCCGCCGCCGCAGGTCTTGTACCTGGGATGTTCGGCCCGTTCCAGGACCACGGTCCGGGCTCCGGCCCGGGCCGCCGCACTGGCCGCCGCCAGCCCGGCCGGCCCGGCGCCGATGATTGCTACATCCCACTGCGCGCTAGCTGGCATAGCCGCAGGGTAGGTCATCCGCGACACCGGGCCGGCGCTCGCTCATGGTTCCTCCGTCGGTTGGTCGCCCGATCCCTTACCCGGGGATATGAATCGAACCCATGTTTTTAGGTTCGCAATTCCGGGCTCGCGCCGGATGCGACCGCGCCGGGCGTCAGGTTAGCCAGGAGGGCTGAGTCGAGCCCTGCGGGTCGACCTCGGCCAGGATGCGGTCGACGGCCAGGCGCAGCTGACGCAGCTGAGCCGCGGTGACCGCGTCGATGACCAGCTCGCGGACTTCCGTCACGTGGGCCGGGGCGGTCCGGGTGACTAGTTCCAGGCCCGCGTCCGTGAGGATCGCGTTGGTGCAGCGGCCGTCCCCGGGATCAAGGGCGCGGCGCATCAGCCCGTGCGCCTCCAGGCGCTTGGCGACGTGCGAGAGCCGGGAAAGCGAGGCGGTGGTCAGCGTGGCCAGATGGCTCATCCGCAGCGTCCGGTCCGGCTGCTCGGACAACATGGCCAGCACGCTGTACTCGAAGAAGCTCACCCCGGCGTCGCGCTGCAGCTGCGCGTCCAGCGCCGGAGGAAGCTTGGTCATCAGCCGGACCAGGCCCAGCCAGGCCGCCCGCTCCTCGTCATCGAGCCAGCGCGGCTCCGCATCCACCTCGCCCAGCTGCCCGTCCACCTCGCCCAGCTGCCCAGCCACGTCGCCCAGCTGCCCGTCCACGTCGCCCAGCTGCCCGTCCGGCAAGCCGGGGGCGGCTGAGGGCTGAGTCTGCGGCATGTCCCCATGGTACGTCACTTGACAGTTCAATAAAATGCGTTATCGTTAAGTTGAGGCTTCAAGTAATTCGGTCGCCCGGAGCCAGCGGCCCAGCTGAGAGGAACGCCGATGACTTCCGTGCTCAACCCCGAGGTTCCCGGTGCGGCGTTCGACGCGTTCCTGCGCGATGCCGGGCCGGCCAGCCGGGACCAGCGGGCCTGGACGCCGGCCGACGGCGCGATGCCCGCCCTGTACCTCGGCCACGGCGCGCCGCCGCTGTTCGATGACCCGCTATGGATCAGCGAGCTGTTCGCCTGGTCGCAGGCGCTGCCCAAGCCCACCGCGATCTTGATCGTGTCGGCGCACTGGGAATCGGCGCCGCTCAGCCTGTCCGCACCGGCGGCCGGCACGCCCCTGGTCTATGACTTCGGCGGATTCGCCGACCGCTACTTCACTTTTGCCTACGCCACCCCGGACGCCAGCGCGCTGGCCGCGCGGGTCGCCGCGGCGATGCCTGACACCGAGCCGGTGCACCAGCACGTCAGCCGCGGCCTGGACCATGGCGCGTGGGTGCCGCTGAAGGTCATGTACCCCTACGGTGACGTCCCCGTCCTGCAGCTGAGCATGCCCACCCATGACCCGGTCCGGCTGCTGGACATCGGCCGCCGGCTGCGTCCGCTGCGCGACGACGGCGTGCTCGTCATCGGGTCGGGCTTCATGACCCACGGGCTGCCTTTCCTGACCCGGTCCGCCTTCGCGGGCAACGTGGTGCCTTCCTGGTCACGCGACTTCGACCAGTGGGTGGCCGATGCGCTGGCCCGCGGTGACGTCGACACGCTGGCGGACTACCGGCACCGCGCGCCGGGGATGCCGTACGCCCACCCCACGGTGGAGCACTACACGCCGCTGTTCATCACCCTCGGCGCGGCCGCCGCGCCGGACGAGCCCGTTCAGACGATCATCGAGGGCTACCAGTTCGGGCTGTCCAAGCGGTCCTTCCAGGTCAACTGACACCGCCTGAGCTAGCGGAAGTGCGGCGGCTGGCCGGTCGCCTCGAGCACGGACATCCACAGGTCACCGTCCGGGTCTACCTGGTTGCGGCTGCCGGTGGCCAGGGCGATGGGCAGGTGCACGAACCGGCCGTGCCAGCGTCCGACCACCATCGCCGTCCGCCCGGCCATCGCGGCGTGCACCGCGGCCTGCGCCAGCCGCAGGCAGTACACCGCGTCGTACCCGTTGGCCGGGACGCTGCGGATGGCGTAGCCGGGATCGACGTAGCGCAGGCTGAGCTCGGCTCCGGCGGCCGCGAAGTCGGCGGTGATCCGCTCGCGCAGCAGTTGCCCGATGTCGGCCAGCCGTGCGTTGCCCGACGCGTCGCGGGCGCCGTCGGAGGCGCACAGATCCTGGCCGGCGCCCTCGGCGACCACGATGACGGCATGCCCGCGCTGCCGGACCCGCTGGCGCAGGCAGGTCAGGAACCCGCCGTCGCCGGCGAGCCAGAACGGTACCTCGGGTACCAGCACGAAGTCCACGTCGTGGCTGGCCAGCGCCGCGTAACAGGCGATGAACCCGGAGTGCCTGCCCATCAGCTTGACCAGGCCGACCCCGTTCGGGGTTGAGCTGGCCTCGGTGTGCGCGGCCTTGATGGAATCGGTGGCGCGGCCGAAGGCCGTCTGGAAGCCGAAGCTGTGATCGATGTAGGGCACGTCGTTGTCGATCGTCTTCGGCACACCCACCACCGACAGCGCCATGCCGCGGTCCGCCGCCGCGTCGGCGATCTCCTGCGCGCCGCGCAGCGAGCCGTCGCCGCCGATGACCATCAGTACCGAGACGCCCAGCCGGGCCAGGCTCGCGACCACCTCGCCGGTGTCCTGGCCACCGCGCGAGGTCCCCAGGATGGTGCCGCCGCGGTTGTGGATGTCCGCGACCAGGGCCGGGGTAAGCGGCACCGGCTCGGCGCCGCTGACCAGCCCGCGGTAGCCGTCCCGGAAGCCGACGATGTCGGTCACGCCGTAGTTCTCGGACAGCTCGAGGACCAGCCCGCGGATCACGTTGTTCAGGCCCGGGCACAGGCCGCCGCAGGTCACGATGCCGACCCGGGTCCTGGCCGGCTCGAAGTAGATGTACTCGCGCGGGCCGCCAGGCTCCAGCGACGGCAGCTCGCCGACACCGCACTTGCGCGCGACCGCGGTCTCCACCGTGTCGTCGAGCAGCACCCGGTCGGACTGATGCACGTAGTGCTGCGAACTCGCCCGGCCGTTCAGCAGCCGGGCCATCGGCGAGGGGATGGCCGGCTCGCCGACTCGGCGCACCACCAGGTCGGCCGGCTCGATGGACAGCTGGTCACCGGTACTCACCATGGGCTTAGCATGGCGCGCTCACGTTTCAGCGATGTAGCCAGCCGCCGCCGGTACGCGAACACCCGCCCCGGTTCGTCGCCGGCGCCCCGCCTCCGCCCCCGGCGCCCCGGCGCCCCGCCTTCGCCCCCGGCGCCCAGAGTACGTAGAGCGAGGTTGGGCAAATCCCGCTGCTTTCCGGTTAGTTCGATCGCGCCGTCCCGTGATCGAGGCCAGCTACGATCACGCACTCACGTCCCATGCGAACCGTAACTCCCGCCACTCACACGACGCCCCGGGCCCGTACCCGCCGCCAGTGTGCACGATGGAACATTGAACCGCACCAGGCCGGTTAAATGTCACATAGTGCACAATCGCGCTCGCACCTTCGCGCCTCCGTCAGGCCCCACCCGCCCCGCTTCCTCATTCCTATCCCAGCCGCCCCAGTCATCCGGACCGCTTAGGTACTCTGTGGCCCCCAGCGTCCCGTAGAGCGTACTCAGGGGCACACGGGCACCGGTCGCGGCACGCGTCGCCAGGGAGCCTGTGGCGCCCAGAGTACGCAAGAGCGTACTCAAGGGCACCCGCGCTCCGGGCGAGCCGCGCTTCGAGCCGCGCTTCGAGGGGCGCGGTGGGTCAGCCGGTCATGTTGGGGAGCTCGGGGACGAGGCTGCGGCCGGTTCGGACGAGCGTCTCGGCCTGCTCGGCGGGCACCGGCATCGCCAGCAGGTAGCCCTGACCGAACTTGCAGCCCATCGACACCAGCAGGTCGCGCTGCACCTCGGTCTCGATTCCCTCGGCGATGACGTCGAGCCGGAGCGTCTTGGCGATCCTGATGATGCCCTCCACCAGGGCCAGCCGCTGCTGTGAGGTGGCGATGCCGTCGACGAACGACTTGTCGATCTTCAGCACGTCCATCGGCAGTTCCCGCAGGTAGCTGAACGAGGAGTAGCCGGTACCGAAATCGTCGATCGCCAGTCGCACGCCGATGAGCTTCAGCTCCATCAGCTCGGCGTGAATCCGCTCGTCGCGGCCCAGCAGGCCGCTCTCGGTGAGCTCGAGCATCAGCGCCGAGGGCGGCAGGCCTGACGTCTCGAGGACCCGCCGCACGCCATCGACGAAACCGGGGTCACGGAACTGCCTGGCTGACACGTTCACGCTGACGTACGGCGGCGTCTGGCGCTGGACGTGGCCCCGCCAGCGGACGATGTCCGAGGCTGCCTGCCCGAGCACCCAGGAGCCGAGCGGGACGATATGACCGGTCTCCTCGGCTAGCGTGATGAACTGGTCGGGCTGCATCATGCCCCAGCGAGGGTGCGGCCAGCGCACCAGGGCCTCGAAACCGGCGATCTCACCGCTGGTCAGCGACATGATCGGCTGATAGGCGAGGGTGAACGCGGAGCTGTTCACCGCATCCTCGAGCGCGGCCTGCACCTCCCGCCGCCTGATCATGCCGGTGCTCAGCACCGGCTGGTAGCGGCGCCACTGCCGCTTGCCCGCCGCCTTGGCGGCGTACAGCGCCAGGTCCGCGTGACGGAGCAGTTCGTCCACGTCGGCACTGTCCTGCGTGGTGGCCACGCCGACCGTGGCCGTCGCGAGCACTGACCCGTCGGCCAGGACGAACGGATCGCAGAACGCCTGCACGACCCGGTCCGCGAACGCTTCCACCGCGGCCGGGTCCGCGACGTGCTCGACGAGCAGCGCGAACTCATCGCCGCCCAGCCGTGCGGTCATGTCCGAGTCCCGCACCACCGCGGAAAGCCGCGCACCCGCCGCCACCAGCAGCTCGTCGCCGACGCCGTGGCCCATCGTGTCGTTCACGATCTTGAAGTCGTCCAGGTCCACGAACAGCACGCCGGTCGTCATCTCGGCGCGCCGGGACTGGGCCAGCCCGCGGGCGATCCGGTCCTGGAAGAGCAGCCGGTTGGGCAGTCCGGTCAGTGCGTCGTGGAAGGCCCGGTGCTTCAGCTCATTCTCGAGCTGGCGCTGCTCGGTCACGTCCCGCAGCGTGAGCACCAGCCCGGCCACGGTGCTGTCGCCGCGCAGATCGCTGCACCTGACCTGGACTTCGACGCTCCGGTCATCGCGACGCCTAATCGCCCACAGCTCGTCGTAGGGACCGTCGCCCACGTGGCTGCGCATCCGCGCCAGCGCGGCGAGGACGTTGTCGCGCTCGCTGTCCTTGACCAGGAACGCCAGCGGCGCGCCCTCGATGCCGATGTCACCGAAGATGGACGTGGCCGACGGGGTGGCGTAGCGGACCCGTCCGTCGTCACCGATGATCAAGATGACGTCCGAGGTGTCCTGGACCAGGGTGCGGAAGTAGGCCTCGCTGCGCTGCCGGATCACCTCCTGGCTGAGCATCAGGCGTTCTACCGCCAGGGCGACCTGGCGGGCCAGGATTTCCAGCGCGGCGGACATGTCCGCCAGGATCCGCTGCTTGCCGAAGGCGGCCAGCACTCCGATCAGCGGGTCGCCGGAGGGCCGGTCCTTGAGCGTCAGCGGGCACAGCAGGATTCCCTCACTGCCCGGCAGCAGCAGCGCGGCTTGTGCGCGGAACTGGTCGGCGGGCACGTAGCGCGGCTCCGAGCCGGCCAGCAGCGGCAGCCAGGCCGCCGCCAGTTCCCTGAGCTGGCTCAGCTCGGCCGCATCGCCGCCCGTCGTGATGATGGCGCGCAGCTTGCCGTCCTGCCGCACCGCGAGCAGCGCCTCGCGCCGCGGTTGCGGGCCGATCAAGGTGGTGGCCGCGGTGGCGACGGCGGCCGCGGCCTGCTCGAAGGTGGCGGCCGACGCCAGCGAGGCGCCGGCCCGCCGGAGCGCGCGCTCGCGGTTCAGGGCCCGGCGGTGCGAAGCGGCCACATCCCACAGCCGCGAGAGCACGAGCAGGTAGAGGACGGCGGAGAAGACCGCGATCATGCCGTCGTCGCGGTTGCGGTCCATGAGCGACTGGATGAACAGCACGACGGGCGCGATGAACGACGCGAGCAGCAGCACCGTCAGCCGCAGCGGCGAGGCTTCGCCCTGCTGCCGGGTTACCGGCTGAGTCAGCTCGGTCATGCTCGGATGCAGGGCCGCGGCGCCCCAGGCGCTGTAGAAGATCGCCCAGCCGAGGTCGACGATCGTCCCGCTGTGAAACGTCCCGTACAGCGAGATCAGGCCGAACGACACGTCGGAGACCAGCATGCCGACGCTGCCAAGCGTCAGCAGCTTGACCGACCGGGCCTGGCCGGTACCGGGGGCGAGCAGGCGGGCCAGCATGGCCAGGACCAGCACATCGCCGAGCGGATAGGCGATCGAGGTGCTCTTCTGCAGCCAGCTGAGATCGGCGTTGCGGACGTAGGGCAGGATCAGGTAGAGCCACGACAGCAGGGCCAGCCCGACGGTCAGCGTGAGGGCATCGATCAGGCTCCGCCGGTCATGGTAAGGGCTTCGCCACCGGATGAAGATCAGCAGCCCGGCGGCGTACAGCGGATAGCAGGCCAGGTACAGGACGTCTGCGAAGGAAGGGAACGAGACGGTCACCCCGAGCTTGGTCAGGACAAGGAAGCTCAGCTGGCCGGCCGCGAAGCTCAGGTTTGCGGCGGCCAGCAGCAGCCATGGCGTCCTGTGGGCGGAGCGGTTGATGATCACGCCGGCCACGATGGCCAGCACGCCGCTCAGCCCGATCAGGCCCCACGCCTCGATACGCAGGCTGGGCAGCGCGTAGTACACCGCGATCAGCAACGTCATCCAGACGGCGTAGCCAGGCAGCACGTTCCGGCGCCATCTCACAGCAAACCCCCCAGCTCGCCTTTCCGCCCCTGCACACTGACCTCGGGAGCGCCGTCTCCCTCTTTGCACACTCTTTCCCCATGCAAACAACGGCATGCGCAAAGCGTCAGGCTAATCGTCAAGTAAGCCCGATAAGTCCCGTATATACGATCTTGTGCGTATGGTTATGGTGCGAAGACCATACGGGCATCCCTTGATTCTTGCAGAGATTAAAGTGAAAACTGTGCCGCCTTACCGCCTCTGATCAGCGAGTACCTCAGGACAAGCGGCTTTCCTGCGGGACATATGGGGAAACTTCGGCTTTTGGCACCGCGCATTTCTTGCGAGCCGGCCGGGACTCGGGCCTATTTATCATCACAATGTGTTGAGTCGTGTTTCCGCGGGCAGGAATTACCTGATGAGGATAAAGCGCCCGCACGACGGATTTCGGTCGCCCGGGCATCGCGAACCCTACGTCCATGACCTATTCGATGCGCAGGCCGCCCGGCAACCCGGCCGCGATGCGGTCGTCTCCGAACAGGCGCGGCTGACCTACCGCCAGCTCAGCCAGTCGGCCAATCAGCTGGCGCACCAGCTGCGGGCGCTGGGGGTTGGTCCCGAGACCCTGGCCGGGGTCTGCCTCGAGCGCGGCACGGAGGCGATTCGCTGCCTGCTCGCCGTGCTGAAAGCGGGCGGCGCGTACCTGCCGCTCGATCCAGCGCTCCCGGCCGCGCGCCTGGCGCAGATGTGCTCGCAGGCACGCCCCGGGGTCATCCTGGCCGGCCGCGCCGAGGCAGCCGCGTTCCCGGCCACCGGCGCGCGGTTGCTGGTGCTCGAGGAACTGGCTCCGGTGCCGGCTGGCCGCCAGGTCGCCGCGCCCGTTGTCCGGCTGCACCCGGACAACGCCGCGTACGTCATCTGCACCTCGGGTTCCACCGGTCAGCCGAAGGCGGTCGCCGTCAGCCACGGGTCACTGGCCTGCGTGCTGGCTGAGCTGACCCGCGAGTACCGGATCTGCGCCAGGGACCGGGTGCTGCAGCTGGCTTCCCTGGGCTTCGACACCTCGGTCGAGCAGGCCCTGGTGACGTTGCTCGGCGGAGCGACCCTCATGCTGCCGGCCGCGCGGACGGTCGCGCCCGCCGAGCTGCTCCGCTATCTCGTGCAGCAGCAGGTCACCGTCGTCGACCTGACTCCCGCGTACTGGCACCAGCTGCTGGCCGGCACCGGAGCAGGCGATGACCGG
>Ga0302326_10024017_pt1 | contig 12406 bp, 8 predicted proteins | sample Palsa_T0_3_FD_202264 | JGI IMG/M metagenome (GOLD analysis project Ga0302326, IMG submission 202264) | Peat permafrost microbial communities from Stordalen Mire near Abisko, Sweden - Palsa_T0_3 | ecosystem: Environmental > Terrestrial > Soil > Palsa > Peat permafrost | place: Sweden: Abisko...
CGTGAAGCGCGCCGAGACGGGCATCATCTACATCGACGAGGTCGACAAGATCGCCCGCAAGAGCGAGAACCCGTCCATCACCCGCGACGTGTCGGGGGAGGGCGTGCAGCAGGCGCTGCTGAAGATCTTGGAAGGCACTCAGGCGTCGGTTCCTCCGCAGGGCGGCCGCAAGCACCCCCACCAGGAGTTCATCCAGATCGACACGACCAACGTGCTGTTCATCGTGGCCGGGGCATTCGCTGGACTGGAGAAGATTGTCTCCGACCGGGTCGGCAAGCGCGGTCTGGGATTCGGGGCCGAGGTCCGCTCGAAGGCCGAGATCGACACCACCGACCACTTCTCCGAGGTCATGCCCGAAGACCTGATCAAGTACGGTCTGATCCCCGAATTCATCGGCCGGCTGCCGGTTGTGGCCTCGGTGACGAACCTCGACATGGAATCGCTGGTCAAGATCCTCTCCGAGCCGAAGAACGCGCTGGTTAAGCAGTACTCCCGGCTGTTCGAGATGGACAACGTCGAGCTCGAATTCTCCCAGGACGCGCTGGAGGCGATTGCCGAACAGGCGATCCACCGTGGCACTGGAGCGCGTGGTCTGCGCGCCATCATGGAAGAAGTCCTGCTGCCGGTGATGTACGACATCCCTAGCCGCGACGACGTTGCCAAGGTCGTGGTTACCAAGGAGACCGTGCAGGACAACGTGCTGCCGACGATCGTGCCGCGTAAGCCGTCGCGCAGCGAGCGCCGCGACAAGAGCGCTTAGCAACCTTCGGGCCGGCCATCCCTGACGGCCTCTGCGTCATCACCGCGAGGGGTTGACGTTCTATTGTCTGCGTGCCAAACACCAAGCCCAGATCCGGCTACCCCGGCCCTCCCCCGAACGGGGGAGGCGGACCGCTAGCAAATGTTACCCACGCGTAGCTTTCGATTCTTAGAGTTCGGCCGCCGGCAAAAGTGACGAACGCCACACTCTGAGTTCCCGTGAGCCACTGCCGTGTGTTTGACCTCGCCTTTTGACCGCGCCGCGGTAGCGTAGTGACGTGCACCTGCGTCACTCGTTCTTTAAGAGAAGTGCAATAATCGGTACTGCCAGTGACAGAAACATCGACCGAGGGTGCACTCGGACGAAACATACCGGTCTCTACGGCATACCGGTGCGGTAGACCAGCGACGGAAGGCGGCGACGTGGGTCCGAGTGAAAACGGAGCCCAGTCAGGATCTGACTCGGCTTCGGATCGACCCAATGCTGCGTTGCCCGAACGGAGAACAACGGAGAAACTGGAAAAGATTGTCATCCGTTTCGCTGGAGACTCCGGTGACGGTATGCAGCTCACCGGTGACCGGTTCACTTCGGAGGCAGCGCTTTTCGGTAATGACTTGGCCACCCAGCCAAGCTATCCCGCCGAGATTCGTGCGCCCCAGGGCACGTTGCCCGGCGTCTCGTCGTTCCAGATCCAAATCGCCGACTACGACATCCTCACCGCCGGTGACCGTCCCGATGTGCTGGTGGCGATGAACCCCGCGGCGCTCAAGGCCAACATCATCGACCTGCCGATCGGCGGGCTGGTCATCGCCAACTCCGACGAATTCACCAAACGCAACCTGGCCAAAGTCGGTTACGAGAACAACCCGCTGGATAGCGGTGAGCTGTCTGACTACAAGGTCGAAGCGGTTCCGATGACCACGCTGACACTGGGCGCCGTCGAGGCGATCGGCGCGACGAAGAAGGACGGTCAGCGCGCCAAGAACATGTTCGCGCTCGGCTTGTTGTCGTGGATGTACGGGCGGCCCATCGAAACCAGCGAGCGTTTCATCCGAGAGAAGTTCGGCCGCAAACCCGATGTCGCCGAGGCCAATGTGTTGGCTCTCAAGGCTGGATGGTATTTCGGTGAGACTACCGAGGCGTTTGCCACCACCTACGAGATCGCGCCGGCGAAACTGCCGGCCGGCGAGTATCGCCAGATCTCCGGAAACACCGCGCTGGCGTACGGCCTCGTCACAGCCGGCCAGCTGGCCGATCTTCAGGTCGTGTTGGGCAGTTATCCGATCACGCCGGCGTCAGACATCCTGCACGAGCTGTCCAAGCACAAGAACTTCAATGTGCTGACCTTTCAGGCCGAAGACGAAATCGGCGGTATCTGCGCCGCTTTGGGTGCGTCGTACGGTGGTGCCCTCGGGGTCACCAGCACGTCGGGTCCCGGCCTGTCGTTGAAGTCCGAGGCGCTCGGCCTCGCGGTGATGACTGAAATTCCACTGATCGTCATCGACGTGCAGCGCGGCGGCCCGTCTACCGGTCTGCCGACGAAGACCGAGCAGGCTGACTTGCTGCAGGCGCTCTACGGCCGCAACGGCGAGTCGCCGGTGGCCGTCATCGCGCCGCGATCACCGTCGGACTGCTTTGACGCCGCCTTGGAAGCGGTGCGTATCGCGGTGTCGTACCACACCCCGGTCATCGTGCTGTCCGACGGCGCTATCGCCAATGGCTCGGAGCCGTGGCAGATCCCGAATGTCGATGAGCTGCAACCCATTCAGCACACCTTCGCCGAAGCTGACGAGCCGTTCCAGCCGTATGCCCGTGACCCGGAAACGCTGGCTCGTCAGTTCGCCATCCCGGGTACTCCCGGTCTGGAACACCGCATCGGTGGGCTGGAATCCGCGAACGGCACCGGCGACATCTCGTACGACCCGGCCAACCACGACCTCATGGTGCGGTTGCGGCAAGCCAAGATCGACGGGATCTCCGTCCCCGATATCGAAGTCGACGACCCGACCGGCGACGCCGAACTGCTGCTGATCGGCTGGGGCAGCTCGTACGGTCCAATCGGCGAAGCCTGCCGGCGCGCGCGCCGCAACGGCGTCAAGGTCGCGCACGCCCATCTGCGCCACCTGCGGCCATTCCCGGCGAACCTGGGCGAGGTGCTGCGGCGCTACCCGCAGGTGGTGTGCCCGGAGATGAACCTCGGCCAATTGGCGCTGCTGCTGCGCGGCAAGTACTTGGTGGACGTGCAATCGGTCACCAAGGTGCAGGGCGTCGCTTTCCTCGCCGACGAGGTGGGGCGCCTGATCCGCGCCGCGCTGGGCGGGACATTGGCCGAAATCGAGCAAGACAAGACGATGGTCGCAAGATTGGCCGCGGCCACGGCTGGAGCAGGAGCTAGCGGATGACTGACCTGATCGGCGCGGACCTGGGCCTGAGCGGTGCGCTGTCCAAGCACAGCCGCGTGCCCACCACCGACCAACCGCAGAAGGCCAAAGACTTCACCAGCGACCAGGAAGTCCGCTGGTGCCCGGGCTGCGGTGACTACGTCATCCTCAACACGATGCGAAACTTCTTGCCGGAGTTGGGATTGCGTCGTGAAAACATCGTCTTCGTCAGCGGCATCGGCTGCTCGAGTCGGTTCCCGTACTACCTGGAGACCTATGGCCTGCACTCGATCCACGGCCGCGCGCCGGCGATCGCGACGGGTCTGGCGCTGGCACGCGAGGACCTGTCGGTCTGGGTGGTCACCGGTGACGGGGATGCGCTCTCGATCGGCGGCAACCACCTGATCCACGCCTTGCGCCGCAACATCAACCTGACCATCCTGCTGTTCAACAACCGGATCTACGGCCTGACCAAGGGCCAGTACTCGCCGACGTCCGAGGTCGGCAAGGTGACCAAGTCGACTCCGATGGGCTCACTGGATCAGCCGTTCAATCCGGTATCGCTGGCGCTGGGCGCCGAGGCGAGCTTCGTCGGTCGCGCGCTGGACTCCGACCGCAAGGGCCTGTCCGAGGTGCTGCGGGCCGCCGCCGAGCACCGCGGGTCAGCGCTGGTCGAGATCCTGCAGGACTGCCCGATCTTCAACGACGGCTCGTTCGACGCGCTGCGCAAAGAGGGCGCCGAGGAGCGGGTGATCAACGTCCGCCACGGCGAGCCGATCGTTTTCGGCGCCAACGACGACTTCTGCGTCGTGCGCTCCGGCTTCGGGCTCGAAGTGGCCAAGACCGCTGACGTCAGCGTCGACGAGATCGTGGTGCACGACGCGCATGCGACCGATTCCGCTTACGCGTACGCACTTTCGCGGCTCTCCCAGCAGAACCTGGAGCACACCGTGATGGGCATCTTCCGCCAAGTCACGCGGCCCACCTACGACGATGCGGCGCGGTCGCAGATCAACGCTGCGCGCGAAGCCCAGCCTTCCGACCGCGCTGCCTTGCAGTCGTTGTTGCACGGCCGCGACACCTGGACGGTGAACTGACGTGACCACCGCAACTGGGCCGGCCTCGTTGGCCGGCGTGGTCCTTGCGGGGGGCGCATCGCTTCGGGCGGGGCGGGACAAGGCCGTCAAGCAGGTCTCTGGCGGTAATTCAGGCTCGGCGGCACCTGGAACTCAGGTCGAGAATGCGGTCAGCGTCATCGGGCAGCGGTGCCAGCCGGTTTTCGTGGTAGCCGCGCCGGGGCAAGCGCTGCCGAATCTCTCCGCGCAGGTCGTGCGTGACGATGTGCGCGGACTCGGTCCGCTGCTGGCGGTGGCGCGTGGATTGCACGCGGCCGCGGCGGCCGGCGCGAAGCGGGCATTCATCTGCGCCGTCGATGTTCCATTCCTGACCGCCGACTTGATCGACGTGCTCCTGGCCCGAGCCACCGAAGTCGACGCAGACGTCGTATTGCCTTGGGACGGAAGCAATCGCTATCTGGTCGGGGTGTACCGAACTGGGTTGGCTGCCAAGATCGATGAGCTCATTGCTGCCGGCGAGCGGAACATGCCGGCGCTGGTCGACTACGTCGACACGCAACGAGTGGTGATCTCCGAACCGCATGCGTCAACCGGCGGCAAGCCGGCCAGCGGTCTGCGACGCCTGCTCCTTGCCGCGCGCTGATCCACTCGATCGCCGCCGCAGGCGTCATCGCATGTAATTCATTTACGCTTTTCGTTGCCGATTAGCGCGAATTCTCAGCACCGAATTTGCGTCGAATCATTGATCCATAAAGGCTGCCGGTCAGTTAGCTGATTGCGTGCGTGACTACGGTTTGCCCACCGGAATCATCCGCTTGATTTCGGGCGTGGTCGTATGTGGTTGCGGCAGCAGATCTTTGAGTGCTCCGAATATTCAGTGGCCGGCTGGATGGCGCGGTACGCAGTGTCCGCGCAGATGGGTGGCGATGCTTCGACGCACGCCTTTGTCGGGCGCCATCTACGGCTCGCCTAAGTGCCGCGAAAACGATTGGAAAACTGCAATATTCGATGACGCAGCTCGTCGCGTCAGTACCGAGATCTAACGTGTGATGTTGATTACCTCGCTAGCCGGCGCTCCGCGAACACCTTTGCCTGATTCGGCTCGTTCTACACCGCCTAAACGGGTGTCGAGGTTCACAAAAAGTGCGTGATATGGGTCACCGTGAAGGGTTCGACCTGAAAACAGGCGTCAGCGGCAAAACGCCGCATTGACCTGGGAAGTCAATTAGCTGAGACGCTGTGATGGCGGGTTTACTTCGCCGAAACGGCAGCGTGTCGCGAAATGACGAATGCACCGCGGTCTCGTACGGTCCGTGTCGGCCCACAAGGCCGCAAGAAGATCCGAATCCACGGACCCGCGTGTGAGCGGGGGCTACGGACGGCGACGCCGCCGCCGCGTGGCCGTCGGGCTCAAGCCCGGATCGGCTGCTCGCCCTCGCTGCCGTGCCTGATCGAGACGGCACGGCTCGAAGTAGCAACTCGCCGGAAATCCGGCACCAAGCCCATATCCCTGGGCTTGCTTCGGCGCGCGCACCCGCGAAAGGAACGATGTTGAAGAACGTCCGCCAGACGCTTCGCATGGCCGCGATCACCGGTGTGCTTGCCACGACCCCGCTGACGCTGTCCACCGCGATCGCCGCCGCAGATTACGAGCGGGTGAGCTCGTCCTCACCGGCCGAGCTGGCCGGTTTCGGGCCCGCGCCTACCGGGGATGTGCCTGCGTCCCCCGAAGCACCGCCCGCTCCGGAGGCACCAGCTGACCTTCCCCCGGCGCCGGATGCGCCGCCTCCACCGCCGGCCCCGGCCGACCTGCCCCCGGCGCCGGACGCACCGCCCGCTCCTGCACCGGATGCACCGCCTGCCCCGGCACCGGATGCACCGCCTGCCCCGGCGCCGGATGCACCGCCGGCACCTGACGCACCGGCGCCGGCACCTGACGCGCCGCCCGCGCCGGAGGCGCCCGCGCCGCCGGCCGACGAGGCACCGGCCCCCGAGCAGGCACCCGCGCCTGTGCACAAGGCATACAGCGTCAACTGGGACGCGATCGCCGGCTGCGAGTCCGGCGGCAACTGGGGCATCAGCACCGGCAACGGCTATGCCGGCGGTCTGCAGTTCACAGCGAGCACCTGGCGCTCCAATGGTGGCTCGGGCTACCCGAACGGCGCGAGCCGTGAGGAGCAGATCCGGGTCGCCGAGAACGTGCTGCACTCGCAGGGGATCGGCGCCTGGCCGGTCTGCGGTCGTCGCGGCTGATCGAAATAACCCCAACTGACGGCGGCGGTCGGGCGCTTGCCCACCACCGCCGTCAGGCGTAGACGGGCCATCAGATCAGCTGAAGCGGACGTCCAACGTCGCCAGGCCGAAGATCTTCTTGCCGTCGGACTTGGCGCCAACCAGGACGACACCGGACCGGGTGTCGGGATCCAGCGACTTGATCCGCCCGCTGAACTCGATGTCGACGCCGTCGGCGGCCGACACGATCGCGGGCGCAGACAACCGCACCGCGTAACGCGTGATCGCACCGGGGTCACCCGTCCACGCGGAGGCGAACCCGGCACCCAAACCCATGGTCAGCATTCCGTGCGCTATCACATCGGGCAGGCCGGCCAGCTTGGCGATGCTCTCGTCCCAGTGAATCGGGTTGGCGTCGCCGGCCACGCCGGCGTAGTTCACCAGGTCGCCGCGGGACAGTCGACACTGCTGCGCAGCCAGCTCGTCGCCGACCTTCACATCGTCGAAGGACGGCGTGCCTGGCGTACGGGTCGTGCCGGCGTCGGCAATGCGAATCTCTCCCCCGGGGCGCACCGTCTTGTGGTACTCGGTTTCGCCGATTCCGAACAGGTCCACGTCGTGCATCATCATCGTCTGCACAGCCGTCTTGATCGCCGGATCCACGTCCTCGGCGGTGAGCCCGACGACGGTGGTGTGCAGGGTGTGCACCCGCTCGCCGGCCGCGTCGGTGAAGGTGTTGGTCACCGTGATCAGGTCTCGGCCGGCAATTCTGCGCACCGATGTCAGTTCGACGTCGACGTGCAGTTCGTCGCCGGCCACGATCGGGCGGTGCTGCTCGAAGACCTCTTCGGTCTGCATGTAGGTGTCGTAGCCGACGACCACCTGCTCGAACATGAGGCGGTTGCAGGTCATGCCCGGGGTCGACGTGAACGTCAGCGGCGCCACAAGGTCGGAGTAACCCAGATCCGCAGCAGCGCCGACGTCCCAGTGCGCGGGGTGGTAATCCTGCACGGCGCGGGCGTATTCGCGTAACTTCTCCCGGCCGACCAGGTAGGTGCCGTCCATCTGGTAGTAGTGGCCGACCCGCGATTCAAGCGTGGACGCCTCTGCAGTGGTCATAGCGTTGCTCAACTTTTCTACCGGCCTGTTCGCTGAGGCCGACCACAGCACACTAACGTGCGGACACCGCGTTGACGGACATTGATACGCTTCGCCGCTCGAGCAACGGTGACCGTCTGATCGATCGTCGCGGCGTTGTGTTACCAACGACTCATGACCGCAACGGCATTCGACAACCTCAACGACTACCTGGCGCTCCCGCGGGTTTCGGGCATCACTGTGTCGACCGACGGGTCGCGGGTGGTGACGACCGTGTCCGAGCTCAACGACACACGCACCGAGTACGTCGCCGCGATCTGGGAACTCGACCCGGCCGGCGAACGGTCCGCACGGAGACTCACCCGCGGCGGCAGAGGCGACTCGTCGCCGGCGTTCGCCAGCGATGGTGACCTGCTGTTCGTCTCATCGCGGCCGACCGCCGAGGACACCAAGCCGCCCGCCTCGCTGTGGCGGTTGCCGGCCGGCGGCGGCGAGGCGGTGGAAGCGTTGGGCATGCCCGGTGGCGTCAGTGCGGTGCGCACCGCCCGCGACGCCGACGCCGCCGTGATCGTCGCGCCGATGTTTCCGACGGCACGCGATGTCGACGACGATCGCCGGCTGCGCGCACTGCGCAAGGACAACAAAATCGACGCGGTGCTGCACACCGGATATCCGGTGCGGTTCTGGAACAAGGACGTTGGCCCGGACGAACCTCACCTGCTCGACGCGAACGGGCCACGCGATCTCACCCCGCAGCCGGGCAGGGGACTGCACGACCCGGGGTTCGACGTCAGCGCCGACGGTCGATTCTTGGTCACCACGTGGCCGGTCGCCGGACCCGGGCCGGTTCACCGGTCGACGTTGATGCGGGTCGATCTGGCATCCGGGCAGCGCACCATCATCGTCGATGACCCGGACGCCGACCTGGAAAACCCCGCGATCTCGCCGGACGGAACCGCGGTGGCCTTCACTCGGGAATCCATCGCCGCCCCGCACCGTGCTCCACGAATGACGTTGCAGTACCTGCGATTCGGTGAGCAACCGCGATCAGTGGCCGACACCTGGGAGCGACGGCCCTCCTCGCTGATCTGGTCCAGCGACGGCACCGCGCTGATCGTCACCGCAGACCAGAACGGACGTGGGCCGATATTCGCCGTCGAGGTGTCGACGTCGACGGTCTCTCAGCTCACCGACGACGACTTCTGCTATACCGACGTCGCCGCTGCGCCGGGCGGCGTGCTGTACGCACTGCGCAATTCCTATGCGGCGCCTCCACATCCGGTGCGGATCGATCGCGACGGCGTGATCACTGTGCTGCCGTGCGTCGACGTACCAACGCTGCCAGGGACATTGAGCGATGTGACCGCAACGGCCGCGGATGGGACGACGGTGCGATCGTGGTTGGTGCTGCCGGAAGGCCAGACGCCGGTGCCGTTGCTGCTATGGGTCCACGGCGGTCCGTTGAACAGCTGGAACAGCTGGTCCTGGCGGTGGAACCCGTGGCTGATGGCCGCACGGGGCTACGCGGTGCTGCTGCCTGACCCGGCGCTGTCCACCGGTTACGGACAGGACTTCATCCAGCGCGGCTGGGGCGAGTGGGGCGGACCGCCGTTCGACGATCTGATGGCCGCCACCGATGCGGCGTGTGCGCATCCCCGCATCGACGCGACCCGCACCGCCGCGATGGGCGGATCGTTCGGTGGATACATGGCCAACTGGATTGCCGGTCACACCAATCGGTTTGCCGCGATCGTGACCCATGCCAGCCTATGGGCGCTTGACCAATTCGGTCCGACCACCGACACCGGGTACTACTGGCGCCGCGAAATGACGCCGCAGATGACGAAGGACAATTCGCCCCACCATTTCGTCGCCAACATCAGTACACCGATGCTGGTCGTCCACGGCGACAAGGATTACCGCGTGCCGATCGGTGAGGGCCTGCGGCTGTGGTACGAACTGCTCGCCTCGTCAGCACTGCCGGCCGGCGAAGACGGCAGCAGCCCGCACCGCTTCCTGTATTTCCCCTTCGAGGACCACTGGATCGCCACACCGCAACACACCAAGGTCTGGTACGAGGTGGTGCTGGCGTTCCTGGCTGAGCACGTGCTTGGGGAGCGTGCCGAAATGCCGGAGAGCCTCGGAGTACCGTCGCGCCAGTGACTGCAACGCGCGAATACGACATCGTCCTCTACGGGGCAACCGGCTTCGTGGGCAAGCTGACTGCGCAATACCTGGCCCGGGCCGGCGGAAACGCGCGGATCGCGCTGGCAGGCCGCTCGCCGGATCGGCTGCTGGCGATCCGGGAGACGCTGGGGGAGTCGGCGCAGTCGTGGCCGGTTCTGCAGGCGGATGCCTCCTCGCCGTCGACACTGGACGCGCTGGCCGCCCAGACCCGGGTCGTCGTCACCACCGTCGGCCCCTACAGCCGCTACGGTCTGCCACTGGTCGCGGCTTGTGCCGCCGCGGGAACCGATTACGCGGACCTCACCGGCGAACCGCCGTTCATCCGCGATAGCATCGACCTGTATCACAAACAGGCCCTCGACACCGGTGCGCGCATCGTGCACGCGTGCGGATTCGATTCGATCCCTTCGGATCTCACCGTGTACGCCTTGCACCGCAGGGCGATTGAAGACGGTGCAGGCGAACTACTCGGCACCGACTTCGTAGTGCGCTCGTTCGCCGGCGGCTTCTCCGGCGGCACGGTGGCTTCGATGGTCGAGGTGCTGGACTCGACGTCGAGCGATGCCGACGTGCGCCGCCAATTCGCCGATCCCTACACGCTGAGTCCCGACCGCGGCGCGGAACCCGAACTGGGTGCACAACCCGACTTGCGACGGCGGCGCGGCCGCCAAATCGCACCGGAGCTGGATGGCCTGTGGACGGCCGGCTTCTTGATGGCCCCGGCGAACACGCGAATCGTTCGGCGCAGCAACGCATTACAGGACTACGCTTACGGCAGGCGGTTCAAGTACAGCGAACACATGAGCGTGGGATCGTCGGCCGTCGCGCCGGTGACGTCAGCCGTCGTCAACGGGATCGGCAATGCGGTGTCGGCGTTGGGTAGCCGCTATTTCCGGCTGCTGCCGCGCCGAGTGGTGGACCGGGCGTTGCCCAAATCCGGCACCGGCCCCAGCGAAGCCGTTCGCGAGCGGGGCTTCTACAAGGCGGAGACCTACACCACGACGACGTCCGGCGCGCGATACGTCGCCACCATCGCGCAAAGCGGCGACCCCGGATACAAGGCCACCGCAGTGCTGTTGGGCGAAAGTGGTCTGGCGTTGGCGTTGGACCGCGATTCGCTGTCGGACCTACACGGCGTGCTGACGCCGGCGGCGGCGATGGGCGACGCGTTACTGGCGCGGTTTCCGGCCGCGGAAGTCTCGTTGGAAACCGCAAGGTTGATGCACCGCTGACTCGACGCCGGCAATGAATTTGCGGTGCAAAGAAGCCCTGTCGGACAAGATCAGCGGGGGCTAATGTCGTGTCCAGAGCCACACCATCCCAGCAACGTTAGGTGGACGGGTCCATGTCTGGCCTTGAAGATCTTTTCGCGCAGATTCCCACGAGTGACATCGCCGGCAAGATCGGCGTCGACGAAGCTGAAGTCGACAAGGCGGTGCATCTGCTGGTGCCGGTCCTGGTGGGTGGCTTGCACGAGAACGCGCAAGACCCCGAGCACGCAAGCAAAATCGAGTCCGCCGCCGACAGCCATGCCGGCTTGCTCGACGGCGGTGTGAGCGTCGACCAGGTCGATCAGCACGAAGGTCAGCAAGCGATCGCAAGAATCTTCGGCGGCAACGATTCCGCCCAGGTCGCCAGCGCGCTCGCCGGTAACGGCGGAGGCAACAGCGATCTGCTCAAGCAATTGCTGCCGATCCTGGCGCCGATCGTCCTGGCCTACATCGGTAAGCAAATGACCGGCAACAGCGAAGCTCCCGCGAAAGACGAGGCGTCCGGCGGGGCGCTCAATGACGTGCTGGGCAGCATCCTCGGCGGGGTGGGCGGCAACAAGTCGCTGGGCACCGTGCTGGGCAACGCGCTGGGCTCTAAGGCGGGCGACATCCTCGGTGGATTGCTGGGCGGCAAGAAGTAAACAGCGCCTCGTCAGTGCCGCCCGGCATGGCCGGTGTTCGTAGCGGGCGTTGGAGCTTTCTAGACTTGACTGGTGACTGCCAGCCCAGAACGCACCGCTGACACGCGGGCTGACGACCTTCCCAAGGCGTGGGATCCTGGTGCGGCCGAGAGCACGATCTATCAGGGCTGGCTGGATGCCGGCTATTTCACCGCCGACCCAGCCAGCGCCAAACCGGGTTATTCGATCGTGCTGCCGCCGCCGAACGTGACCGGCAGCCTGCACATGGGCCACGCGCTCGAGCACACCATGATGGACGCCCTGACCCGCCGTAAGCGCATGCAGGGCTATGAGGTGCTGTGGCAGCCCGGAATGGACCACGCAGGTATCGCCACCCAGAGCGTCGTCGAAAGACAACTCGCCGTCGACGGCAAGACCAAAGAAGACCTCGGCCGCACGGTGTTCATCGACAAGGTGTGGGACTGGAAGCGCGAATCGGGCGGTGCGATCGGCGGTCAAATGCGCCGGCTCGGCGATGGCGTCGACTGGGACCGCGAGCGGTTCACCATGGACGACGGCCTGTCGCGGGCGGTGCGCACCATCTTCAAACGGTTGTATGACGCGGGCCTGATCTATCAGGCCGAGCGGCTGGTCAACTGGTCTCCGGTGCTTGAGACCGCGATCTCGGATCTCGAGGTCCGCTACGAGGACGTCGGGGGCGAACTGGTGTCGTTCCGCTACGGCTCGCTCGATGATTCCGAGCCGCACATCGTGGTGGCCA
>Ga0302326_10024018_pt1 | contig 12406 bp, 10 predicted proteins | sample Palsa_T0_3_FD_202264 | JGI IMG/M metagenome (GOLD analysis project Ga0302326, IMG submission 202264) | Peat permafrost microbial communities from Stordalen Mire near Abisko, Sweden - Palsa_T0_3 | ecosystem: Environmental > Terrestrial > Soil > Palsa > Peat permafrost | place: Sweden: Abisko...
AGTTCGCCTGACGCGGGTCGGCCGCTCCGACTACTCTCGCGCCTTGGCCTCGTCCCAGAGCGCGTCCATTTCGGCGAGTGTAGCCTCCTGCGGCGCCTTACCTCGCGCGGCCAGCGCGCGCTCGATCGACGAAAAGCGGCGCTCGAATTTGTCGTTGGTCTTTCGCAAAACTGCTTCAGGATCGGCGTGCAGGTGACGCGCAAGGTTCACCGCGGCGAACAACAGATCGCCGACTTCCGCCGCCGCATCTGACCCGTCACCGTCGAGCGCGGCCTCGATTTCGTCGGCTTCTTCGCGAATTTTGCGCAGGACGGCGCGTGGATCGTTCCAATCGAAGCCGACCCGGCTCGCCTTGACCTGCAGCTTGAGCGAGCGGGTCAGCGCGGGCAGGGCGATCGGCACGCCGGCCAGAGCGCCGGCATCGACGGGCCGGCCGCGGACAGCCTTCTCCTGCGCCTTGATCTCCTCCCACAAGCCCTTGACCGCCTGCGGGTCCCTTGCGCGCGCGTGGCCGAATACATGGGGATGACGGCGGATGAGTTTTGTGGTGATCGCCTCGACGACATCGCCGAAATCGAAAGCGCCTTGTTCTTCCGCCATGCGGGCATGGAAGACGACCTGCAACAGCAGGTCGCCCAGCTCGTCCTCAAGATCGGCGAGGTCGTTGCGCGCAATGGCGTCCGCCACCTCATAGGCTTCTTCGAGGGTGTAAGCCGCGATGGTCGCGAAGGTCTGCTCCAGATCCCACGGGCAGCCGGTCTTCGGCGTCCGCAGCGCGGCCATGATTTCGAGGAGACGGTCGATGTCGCGCGAAGGGGTCATGATAGATTCCCGATTGAAGCGGGAGCTACCAGACGGCGTTGGGGGCCGCGACTATGTCGGGGGCGCCGTCAATCAGCGTCGGTCAGTGACCGGACTCGTCGACTTTGCGGCTGGTCTCGAACGTGAACCATATGCGTCGCTCGGCCTGGTCAATGAAGTTTTCGAGGAGGCTCGCCGTGGCCACATCCTCGTGATCGTCACAAAGCTTGTGACACGCGCGCATCGCCTCCACGACCGTCTTGTTGTCGGCCACAAGCTCCCGGAGCATGTCGCCCGGCGATACATAGCTCTGGTTATTGTCATCGATGCCCTGCAGCTTGGAAATTTGGCCGATCGACCGCAGGGTCGTGCCGCCGATCTTGCGGACGCGCTCGGCGATGTCGTCGGTGCTGGCAAAAATCTGCTCGGCCTGTTCGTCGAGCAACAGATGGTAGTCGCGGAAATGCGGGCCGCTAACGTGCCAGTGGAAGTTTTTGGTCTTGATATAGAGCGCAAATGTCGTGGCTAGGATTTCATTGAGCTTGGCGGAGATCTTGCTGACCGCATACGCGGACAAGTCGGTCGGCGTGTCGAGGGGCGCTGCCACCTTTCGGCGCGTATCGAAGGCTCGGATTTTGTTCACGGCGGTCACCTTGCAAATTTGTGGCTGGGGGAAAAGCGGCATAATTCACCGGCGTCGAAATCCGGCCGGCCTCTGACCAGGAACGCAACTCGGGAACGGAAGGTTCCATCGTATCGGCTCCGCTGGGGGGACGTCGGTTTGCAAGAAGGTTCCCGCACGGTGCCGCTATTCGCATAAGACATATTATGGAATATGTCCCGACATGTAGTAACGGGGCCTCGTCACAAGCGTTCAAAAATCACGCCAAGGCGCTGAGATGAGGAGCAAATCGCACTTATTCCGGGAGGGAAATTGTCAAACCGTCGAAAGCCGGCTCGACGTTAGGCGGCAATGCCTTGCGCAGGACGTCGTAATCGAGATCGGCATGCAGGTTGGTCAGGATCGCGCGTCGCGGCTTAAGGCGCTCGATCCAGGCAAGCGCGTCAGCAAGCGAGAAGTGGCTTGGGTGTGGCCGGTAGCGCAACGCATCGACGATCCAGACATCGAGACCGTTCAGCGCCGCGGCGCTTTCGGCAGGCATGCCGCTGAGGTCGCAGGAATAGCCAACGCCGCCGAAGCGGAAACCAAGCGAAGGAATGTCGCCGTGCTCCTGGAGGATCGGAAGCGCCGTGAGGGGGCCGCCCTTCCCTTCGACGGTGACAGTCTGGCCGGCCGCCAGGCTGTGTTCGCGCACGATCGGCGGGTATTCGCTCCCGGGCGGCGATTTGAAGCAATAGCCGAACCGGGCGCGCATCGATGCCGCGGTAAGCTCATCGAGATAGACATCGATCAAGCGACGATGCTTGATGAACAGCGCGCGCAGGTCGTCGATGCCGTGGGTGTGGTCGGCGTGTTCGTGCGTATAGAGCACGGCATCGAGCCAATCGACCTCGGCGTCAATGAGTTGCTCACGCAGATCGGGCGAGGTGTCGACAAGGATTCTTGTGACGCCGCCCGAACCGTGGCGCTCGACGAGGAGCGAGGTGCGCCGGCGGCGATTCTTCGGATTGCTCGGATCGCAGTCGCCCCAGCCCAGGGCCGGCCGCGGTACGCCGCCTGACGAGCCGCAGCCGAGAATGGTGAACTTCAGCGTCATGCCGCCGGAGTACCAAGATGGGGCGAATGACGAAATGCATCGGCGCTGTCTGGCCGCGGCACCTTCCTGAACAGGTGAAAGAAGTTTTCAGACGTTTGGCGCGCGATCTCGTCAAAGGAAACGCCGCGGGTTTCAGCCAAAACCTTTGCGGTCTCCACGGTATAGGCCGGCTCGTTGCGCTTGCCGCGGAACGGCAAGGGCGCGAGGTAGGGCGCGTCGGTCTCGACCAGAATGCGATCCGCCGGCAGTTCGGCAGCGATGGCGCGGAGCGCCGTCGAGTTCTTGAAGGTCAAGATGCCGGTGAAAGAGACAAAGAGCCCGAGCGCGATGGCGCGCCGAGCGAGATCGGGACCGCCAGTGAAGCAGTGGAGTACGGCGGGGAAGGCGTCCTGCCCGGTTTCTTCTTCAAGAATGCGCGCGGTGTCGGGGTCGGCTTCGCGCGAATGGATGACGAGCGGCAGTCCGGTCTCGCGCGCCGCGGCGATGTGGGTGCGAAATCCGCGTTCCTGAGCGCCGCGCGGCGAGTTGTCGTAATGGTAGTCGAGGCCGGCTTCGCCGAGCGCGACGACCTTTGGATGGCGCGCGCGGGCAACAAGGTCGGCCACGGTCACATCCAACTCTTCGCGTGCATAATGCGGATGCGTGCCAACCGAACAATAGACATCGGCAAAGCGCTCTGCGACCGCGAGCACGCCGGCATGGCGGTGAACGCGCGTCGAGATCGTGACCATGCGCGCAATGCCGGCGGCGCGGGCCCGCGCGACCACGGCGTCGAGTTCCGCAGAAAAATCGGGAAAGTCGAGGTGACAGTGGCTGTCGATCAGCATGGCTATCCTGCCGCAGGAGCCTCCGCCTCGACGTAGCGCGGAAAAATCGCCGCCGGAGCCGGAAGCTTGGCGCCGGCGGCAATCCGATGCTTTTCGCCGAGGAAAGAGAAAAGCCGCTCATCGCCGGGTACTGCCAGAAGATCGAGCAATTTTTCCGCCGATGCCGGCACAAATGGCTGCGCCAGGATAGCGATCTGCCGCAGCACTTCGGCGGTCACGTAGAGCACGGTGCCTTGCCGCGCCGGATCCGTTTTTGCGAGCGCCCACGGCGCCTCGCCGGCGAAATAACGGTTGGTCTCGGCGACCACGGCCCAGACGGCGTTGAGTACTTGGTGCAATTGCTGGGTCGCCATGGCGTCGCGCGCCTTACCGATCATGGGGTCGGCCGAGGCGAGAATCGCGCGATCGGCCGCACTCAAATCTCCCGGTGTTGGCAGCACGCCGCCAAACTGTCGGGACACCATGGCCAGCGAGCGTTGCGCCAAATTACCGAGATCGTTGGCGAGATCGGCGTTGATGCGGTTGACGATCGCCTCATGGCTGTAATTGCCGTCCTGTCCGAACGGCACTTCCCGAAGGAAAAAATAGCGCAGCGGATCGACGCCGTAAGCTTTGACCAGATCAAATGGATCGATGACGTTGCCGACCGACTTGGACATTTTCTCGCCGCGGTTGAACAAAAAGCCGTGGGAGAAAATGCGGCGCGGCACGGCGATGCCGGCCGACATGAGAAAGGCCGGCCAGTACACGGCGTGGAAGCGGACGATGTCCTTGCCGATCACATGCAGATTGGCCGGCCAATAGCGGCGGAATTTCTCGCTGTCCGTATCGGGGTAACCGACGGCGGTGATGTAATTTGTCAGCGCGTCGACCCACACATACATCACGTGTTTGGGATTGCCGGGAACGCGCACTCCCCAATCGAAAGTCGTTCGCGACACCGAGAGATCCTGCAGGCCGCTTTTGACGAAGCTCATCACCTCGTTCAGCCGTTCGCGCGGCAAAACGTAGTTTGGATCGCTCGCATAGAGCGCAAGCAGCTTGTCCTGATAGGCCGAGAGCCGAAAGAAATAGCTCTCCTCCTCGACCCAATCGACCGGCGTGCTCTGCGGGCCGAGCCGCTGTCCCTTCTCGTCGAGGCGGGTTTCGCTCTCGCCGTAGTAAGCCTCGTCGCGCACCGAGTACCAGCCTGAATACTTGTCGAGATAGATGTCGCCAGCGGCCTCCATCCGTTCCCAGATCGCTTCTGAGGCGCGATGATGACGCGGTTCGGTGGTGCGGATGAAATCGTCGTTCGAGCAATTGAACAATTTCACCATGGCCTGGAAGCGCGGCACGTTGCGCTCGACAAGCTCGCGCGGCGTCAGATTTTCCTTGGCGGCGGTCTGCAGCATCTTGCTGCCGTGCTCGTCGGTCCCGGTGAGGAAGAACACGTCATAGCCGTCGAGCCGCATGAAACGGGCGATCGCGTCCGTGGCGATCGCCTCGTAGGCGTGACCGATATGCGGCGCGCCGTTGGGGTAAGCGATCGCGGTAGTGACGTAATAGGGCTTGGCAGCCATTTTAGTTCCGCGCCGCAGATTGGCGCCCCGAGAGCGGCGTCATCCTGTTGGCGGCGCCTTTGAATGAGCAAAGGCCGGGACAAGCCCGGCCAAGGACGGCATAGGTATCAATCGCGCGTGGCCTCGGCAAGCAAGCCGAACACGCCGAACACCAGAGGTTTTCGCTCCAAATTGTAGGTTTCGGCGTCGCGAGCGGCCTGATTGATCCGTTCTGAGGCTTCGGCCAACCGCACGAGCGGCCTCAGCGGAGCGTTCTCCGGAGGCTTGCGGTCGAGGCGCTGCGACAGCCACGCATTGACCGTGTCGACGAAGGCGGCAAGCGGTTGCGCGTCGGTTCCGGCCAGCGCGTCGCCCAGCGCATGCAGTGCGTTGGCGTTCAGCGCGGGCAGCCGGTCAAGTTCGTCAAGCGCGCGGTGGCGCAATGCCAAGGCGTCCTCGTCAAGGAATGCCACGGCGCGTGCCACGCTGCCGTCGGCGGCCGCCGCCGCGGCTTCTACCTGGGAATCGCCGACAGACCGCCCGACAGCCGCGGCCAGCGCGGCCGCGACGTCGAATTGTGCCAAGGGTCGCAACGGGACGATGCGGCAGCGTGAGCGCAGCGTCGCCGGCACGCGCGCCGCGGAATGGCACACCAGCAGCAAAATAGCGCGTTGCGGCGGTTCTTCGAGGACCTTCAGGAGTGCGTTGGCGCCCGAGCGGTTGAGCTCGTCGACCGCGTCGACGATCGCGATCCGCCATCCCCCCTCCCCGGCGGTGGCGCCAAAAAATGAAACCGTGCGGCGGGCGTCTTCGACGGCAATTTGCTGGCGCAGGATGCCCTTGTCGTTGGGGGTGCGTTCGAGGACGAGGAGGTCGCCATGCGCTTGTGCCGCCACCCGCCGCGCTACCGGATGCTGTGGATCGACGGCGAGCGAAGTTGCTGCGCTGACCTCGGGCGCGGCCGGGTCGGGATGGGCGAGCACGAAGCGCGCCATGCGGTAAGCGAGCGTCGCCTTGCCAATGCCCTTTTGTCCGATGAGCAAAAAGGCGTGGGGTACGCGCCCTCCGCGGTAGGTGGCAAGGAGCGCGGCCTCGGTGCCGGCGTGGCCGAACAGCGTCTCCGTCATGCGCGAGGGCGGCGCTTCGTCGGGTTCAGAAGCTTGCGGGCTCATGACGCCACATTTTCAAAACTGAACGGCGCCAGCGCCGGATCGAGCCGCGAATTCACCGCTAGCCATATGAATTTGGCGACCATTTTCTTGGACGCGCTGGCATCGATGATGATGCAGCGTTCCGGCTCGGCGGCGGCGAGCGCGAGATAGGCGTCACGCAGCTTTTCGTGAAAATCGATTTTTTCCGCTTCGAAACGATCGGGATTCGAGCCGCGGCGACGACCTGCCGCGCGTTGCATTCCCAATTTGGCCGGAACGTCGAGTACGAATGTCAGGTCTGCACGGAGATCGCCGACAGAAATCCGTTCCAGCGCCTTGATAAAGCGCAAATCCACATCGCCCAGGACTCCCTGGTAGACCCGCGTGGAATCGGCGAAACGGTCGCAAATGACCCATTTGCCTGCGGCAAGCGCGGGCTGGATAGTACACCGGATATGATCGTCGCGAGCGGCGGCAAACAACATGGCCTCCGCCGCGGGCCCCAACGGTTTTGCCGCGCCGGACAGCAAAACGTGCCGAATGATTTCCGCCCCGGGCGAACCGCCAGGCTCGCGGGTGAGCTTTACGCCGCGCCCGAGCGATTCCAAGCGAAGCGCCAGCATCGCCGCCTGGGTCGATTTGCCGGTCCCCTCGCCGCCTTCGAAGGTGATGAACTTGCCTCGCATCATTGCGTCTCGGTCGGGCGACTCTTGTGTACTGAATTCGAAGCTGGATCGGGCCATATCGGTCAATAGAAATTCTCAGCGAATATGTTATTATTCAGATTGTTACGGCGCCTTCTTCGGGGTTTGTGCGAAGCCAAATGAGAGCGGCTATCGGCAGCGCGGCACATATAGGCGGATGCCGCGCTTAGCGCACCGGCCTACCCTACGCAACGGACGCCATCATAGCCGGTCGACGCCGGCCCGAAACAGACCGATCATAAGCTCCGTTGCCGCGTCAATCGCGCGGTGGGACATGCTGCCCTTGCCGACATCCTCGGCGGCCTTCAGTGGTGCTTCAAGCGCAAGGTTTTCACCGCGCCACACTTTCAGCTTGCCGATGTTCTGACCCTTGCTGATGGGTGCCGGCACTGGTCCGGTATAGACGATGCGCGCGAGCAGCCGCTCGCTGCCATTGCGCGGCATCATCACGCGGATGGTGCCGGGGCCGACCAGGGGAACATAGCTCGCATCGCCGCCAAACACCTTGGCCTCGCCGATCGTTTGCCCTTCGGCGAACAGGATGCGGGCTTCGAAACCGTGGAAACCCCAGTCGAGCATCTTACGCGCTTCCTCGGCCCGCTCCTTTTCCGACCTGGCGCCGGTGACCACGACGATCAGGCGCAAACTGTTCTGCACCGCCGATCCGACCAGGTTGAAGCCGGCTTCGGTAGTCTCGCCGGTTTTGAGCCCGTCGGCGCCGATCCCCAGCGCCAGCAAGGGATTGCGGTTCTGCTGGCGGATGTTGTTCCAGATGAATTCGCGCTCGGCGAAGTACGGATAGAAGTCGGGGTAAGTCTGCATGATGTGGCGTGAGAGCTGGGCGAGCTCGCGCGGCGTGACCCGCAGATTCGGATCGGAATAGCCGGTCGCGTTGGTGAAGGTGGACTTCTCCAGCCCGATCTCGCGGGCGCGCTTTGTCAGCATGGCGCCAAACTCGGTCTCGTCGCCGGCCAGCGCCTCGGCGACGGCGATGCACGCGTCATTGGCGGAGTCGACAATGATGCCGTGGATGAGATCGTCCAGTTTCACGCGGCTGTGGATGGCGGCGAACATCGTGGAGCCGTGCGAGGGCGCCCCACCCTTGCGCCAGGCATTTTCGCTGATGATGTACTCGTCCGCAAGCTTGATGCGGCCTTGCTTGAGTTCGTTGAACACGAATTCAAGCGTCATCAGCTTGGCGAGACTCGCCGGCGCAACAAGCTGATCGCCGTTCTTCTCGAACAGGATGCTGTCGCTCTCGGGATCAAGCACAAGCGCGGCGGGTATACTGGTCTGGAACGTCTCGTCCTTCTTGACGTTCATGTTCGAGGCGGCATAACCGGCAACGAAGGTCGCGGCGAGCAGACCGGCTGCCAGGGCGCAAACAGTCCACCGCGGCGGCAAGCCCAATCGATGCCCGGTCCGCAATAGAGCCTCCAACCCGCCGCCTGTACGGAGGGATCAATTCTCACGCGAAGTTCGCGCGCGCAATAGGGCGCGCGCATGGCTGCACGGGCCCATGCGAAAATGACGCATGGAGAATCAGTAGAGCCCGCGCCCGTTCAGGAACTGATCGGTGCCGTCCCTGCCGCGCGGTCCTTCCGCGTACGACATGGGTCGCGCGCCCGCAGGCCCTGCGGAGGCGTCGTTGGCCGAAGCGCTTGCAAAGCGGGTGTTGTGCCCGAGCGAGGCGGTCGATGCCGCGGGGCCAAGCGGCGTTGCGGCCAGCTTCACATTGCCCGGCGCCGGCGCCGGTTCGTCTTGCCGCAACGTTGCCGCGAGGATTCGATCATCGGACCCCTCAATGGGCGCGCGCCCGACATACTCGACCCGCACCCATGCAGTCCCGCTGGCGTGGAATCCCAAAAGATGCGCCGCCTTCATGGAGACGTCGATGATGCGGTTGCCGTGATACGGCCCCCGATCGTTGACGCGAACGATCAGCGAGCGGCCATTCGAGAGGTTGGTCACCCGCGCGTAGCTCGGTAATGGCAGCGTTGGATGTGCCGCGGAAATGCCGTTGAGATCGAAGACTTCGCGGTTCGCGGTCAGGCGACCGTGAAAATCCTCGCCGTACCATGAGGCGAGACCCGTAGCTTGATAGTGCGGATCTTCTTCGGGGACGTAGACCCGGCCAGCGACCGCATAAGGCGTACCCACCCGATAGACGCCGCCGCCCTTAGGCACTGGGTCGCCGTTATCGACGACCCGCGGGCTGGCGGAAACGCCATATCGAGAATCGACACCGCTGTTGGAGCAGTTGGCAAGGAAGAGGCAAAGAAAAACGCAAGCGCCGATCGGCGCAAACCGTTCCCATGCCGCGCTCTGCCGACCCCGCATCATCCCCGATCCCCGCCGGCAAGGTATCAAACCCGAGCGTGGTCAGATTGTGGCGAAAATGCGCGGAGGTCCGCGATAGTGAATGGAGGGTTGCGGCGACCCAGCCTTTCGGGCCGCCGCACCTGACCGCTTTCGTCGAAAATGATTGGAGTAGGCTACCCCACTTACCGGATGAATCGCGGCGAGGCCTCGTCGCGATCAGACGATCGGCGCGCCCGAATAGAGCAGAATAAGCAGGATGACGAGGCTGCCTACGAATGCCCCGAATATGATGCGTACAGCGGTTTCCCAGCTTGCTTCACGCTTCTCTTGAAAGTATCCGACCAAGTTCGTTGCAATTGACGTCATTGGCAGAGGTGCCTTTCTTGATTGTTCGAGTCGGCTTTTTTTGGGGAATAGCGACCGGCGCCAGGCGCTCAGCTTACGGGTGAGAAACCACATGTGGCTAAAAAAGTCTATACCGTCCTGCCCCGTATACGGAGCATCAGGCCTATTCGCTCGTCACAAATTCCTTCAAAGATTACAGACACGTGACCGGAAGAGCTTCGTCTACTACTTTAATGGCGGGAATGAGGGTTTGTCACGACGGAAGGATGTCCGAATGGGGTTAAGACAATGATCTCGAAAGCCGCCCGGTCTTGTGGCGTCCCGGCACTTTCCATGTGCTCGCGTGAGTATTTCGCGCCTCTATGGCCGCAGGCGAAGCAGCAAGCACAGTGCCGCAGTCAGCGTTGGGATCGCCCCCACCTTGGCTCCCCCGGCAACCTTGTCGTCGCGCTAGAGGGCGGTAACTCTGTCGGATCTCGTCGGCACTACGGTGCCGGATGACAATGCAGAAGCTCTGCGCCGTCAGGCTCGCCGCCGGATCATCCTTAGTCTGGCGATGCGATGGCGCCGCGGCGTCGGCATGGTATTGCAGACGTCCGCTGTCATATCGGATTTCATTCATGCTCAAACTACTAGCTGCTCTCGCAATCGCCTTTTCGGCCACAGGCCGTGCGGCGGCTCTGACGCTGCCGCCTTTCGAGATTGTACCATTTGGGCATATTGCGACACCGACGATCGGCTATACGGCGTTCAAAATAGATCGAATAAACAATCAAATTTCTTTTTGCACGGTGTCTCAAAGCCAGCCAAGCGGTGTTTTCAGCGGAAATTGCTTTAGAAAAATCAACGTTCAGCTTAAGGCATCAGTTGCGGGAACTTCTCCGTACGTTCCCGGCGTCCTTACTCAAGAGCTTTGGCTTATCGACCTGGATTCGGGTGCCGTTCAACTTTGCATATTCGCACCGGTTCAAGAGTGCATTGCTGTGCCGGACCTTTAAGTCAGGCTGTAGATTGAGCCAAGAACGCAATCAGCGTCTTGGGTTGCGGGGTCTTGTGTCCCGGGCTGCGATAGTTGCAAGGCGTTCCCTCAGGATATATCAGCAAGTGCTTGAAGTTGCCGACGCGGAAGGGTGGCCGAGTAGTTTAAGGCACCGGTCTTGAAATTCGATTAGTGACCTCCCTCCCCGTCCCGGCCAATCACTTAAAGTCGCAATCTATCTATCTTTTTTGCTCTCCAGAGCGTTCGCTGTTTGTTTGCGTCACGGCTTGTACCGCCCTGTTCGGTAGCAATTTCGGTAGCAATGATCGCTCTTTGTTCGCACCGAAATTCTGTCGCAAAACCTGCGAGGGATATGCGCCCCTCAAGGAGTCCAATGCTGTTCCTTGGAAGACTTTTGTTGTTGCTCGTTGGCTTCCTCATCGGCGGGATTAAGCGGCATTCGCGATCTCAGGTGATTAAAGCCAAGTAAGAGCGGTTACCAGCCGAGTAAGGTCGGTGAACCACCCGTCAATAAGCGCTGAACAAATAGTCATTAGACACGACATGCCCCCCAAAACGCGCCGCGAAAAGGGATAATGCACACTGGTCGTCGCAACGGACTAGTGGACCTTGAAGCGTTAGGCGGCGCGGTCGAGTCCGCCGTCCCCGGGAGCCGCCTAGGCCGGACGTCATCGCCACCTTGGTTATCAGCGGCACGCCTGGCGTAACGGCGGCGGGCGTTCGCAATCTCGACTGGTGAACCACTCGTCAAGAAACGCTGAACAAATAATTAAGTTACACGAGAAGCCCCGAATCAAGCCCGAGACACGCGCAAAGAAGGATAAACTCTCTTTCGTCGCAGCGGCGAGCGATGGCAGATTACGGTTTTTGAACTCGCCGGCAATCCGAATGGCTTCCATTGGCAGCAATCGGATATCGCCAAGGACATTTCCGCCTTGGCCCGCAGTCTCGCGCCGCGTCGACCAGCGTGCCGTACCGTCAAGGCGCAGGTGACCGACAGTCGGTCAGGCCGGACCGTGACCGGCACCATGGTCATCAACGGCAAGAGAGTGACGGTCCAGCGTCGCGCAGCGTTCGCAATCTCGTCTGGTTACCAACCAGATAAGAAACGCTGAACAAATAATTACGATACACGACAGGCCGACCACGGCAAGCTCCGGTTTTGGGCGTGTCTGACGAGCCCCTCATCGTTTGGAGGGGCAAAGCCTCGAGCTGCGGGCGATCGGGACGCAGGTTCACGTCATCCAGCGGGATACGCCGCGTGATGCGCCGGCTCCGCCGGACCCGCATGAGGAAATCAGCAGCGACTTCGACGAAGAGTACGGGCCGGTCGCGTAACGTCCTTAAGGTCCGCTAACCGCGCTTAACACAATCTTGTGGTGGTGGCGGGTCCTCGAGCTGCGGATGTCCGGCGGGCAGATGCACGTCATCCGGAGGATGCCCGGCGGGACGCCCCTGCTCCGCCGGACCCGCATGAGGATTCCGAAACCGTTGTCTCGGACGGACCCCGGCGGCATGGCGGACGACATCCAAGAGGGATGCCCTGTTCGGAAGACCCCGCTCTCCGCCGGGCCCACGATCCCCCGACTACGCCCCTCCCGCCGGGACGCCCAAGAGGTCGACCGATGTAAGCCCGGCGCGAACGGGTCTTCCGCGGGAGACCCCCGTTATTTTTTGAGGTGAGGCCGCCGTAGAGCTGCGTGACAGTGCGGAAGGAGCTCTGCGCGGCATTCGCTCTAGCAACCGCCGGCTGGCGACGGAGGGCGTGCCATCGGTGCAGCGAGTCGGCGACGAAACCAATTGCATAGTACGAGAGTCCGCTTTGCCCCGAAAGCGACCGACACCCGTCTCAGGACCACATGTCGCGATGGGCCGATTTTGTTGAAGAAGTCGGTGAGTAATTCGAGATGGATCAGCCCGGCCATTCGAATGCCCCCGATTGCGAGCGGCTGATGGTCTCAGGCTGGGTGAGGGCTCGGCATCGGCATCAGTTTCGC
>Ga0302326_10024021_pt1 | contig 12404 bp, 8 predicted proteins | sample Palsa_T0_3_FD_202264 | JGI IMG/M metagenome (GOLD analysis project Ga0302326, IMG submission 202264) | Peat permafrost microbial communities from Stordalen Mire near Abisko, Sweden - Palsa_T0_3 | ecosystem: Environmental > Terrestrial > Soil > Palsa > Peat permafrost | place: Sweden: Abisko...
GTTGCGGCCGCAGTGTCCTCGGAGTGGGCCCGGGTGGCATCGATCAGGAAGTGCACCTGAAGTTCGTTGCCGAGCGCCTCGACAAGCTCGACCTCGGTGTTGAGCGTGTTGCCAGGAGAAGGCGGCGAGAGCGCTGCATCGGCCAGGTTCTCAGGGCGGATGCCGACGATGATCTTGCGGTCGCGGTAGGAGGCCAGCCGCGGCCGGGCCTGCGAAACCTTTTCCGGCAGGCCCAACGACTGCGAACCAAGCTTGAGCTCGGTGCCATCGGGCGAAAGGATCGCCTCGAACAGGTTCATGGCCGGCGACCCGATGAAGGCGGCGACAAAGAGGTTGTCCGGGTGTTCGTAGAGCACCTTGGGCGTGCCGCACTGCTGGAGCTCACCCTTGTGGAGGACGGCCACCCTGTCACCCATCGTCATTGCCTCGGTCTGGTCGTGGGTGACGTAGAACGTCGCCACGCCCACACGGCGCTGGATGCGGGAGATCTCGGCGCGCATCTGGACGCGCATCTTGGCATCGAGGTTGGACAGCGGCTCGTCCATCAAGAACACAGACGGTTCGCGCACGATGGCCCGGCCCATTGCGACCCTCTGGCGCTGGCCACCGGACAGCTGGCCAGGCTTGCTGTTCAGGTAGTCGGTCAGGCCTAGCAGCGCCGCCGCGTCCTTGACCTTGGCATTCAGCTCATCCTTGGGGACCTTGCGAAGCTTCAGCGAGAAGCCGATGTTCTCCCCCACCGTCATGTGCGGGTAGAGCGCATAGCTCTGGAACACCATCGCTACGTTGCGGTCCTTGGGGGCAAGGTCGTTGACGACGCGCCCACCCATGCGCAACGTCCCCGAAGTGATGTCCTCCAGGCCGGCCACCATGCGCAAAGCAGTGGACTTGCCCGAGCCGGACGGGCCGACCAGGACCATCAGCTCGCCTTCGGCTACGTCCAGGTCCAGGTTGGACACTGCCGGGAGGCCGTTCGGGTAAATCTTGGAAACCTTCTCGAGCTGAACTTCTGCCATTATCCCCTCCTGCGGCCGGCCGGGCCGGCTCTCTCTCCGAGAGATGTTAGGTCAAAGATTATGTCCTACGCCCGTGCCGGTGTGGGCACGGAAAGTGCGCGGGGCCCGAGGAGCTGTCCACAGGCCCTTTTTAGCCCTCGTCCGGGGCCGTCCCCCTGTCCGATTTGGCAGCTGTGCCGGGCACCGGGCCGCTCTGGGAAGGCGTTCCCAGGGCCGGGTCGTCAAGCATCCAGCTGCCCGTGTCTTCGCCAAACCGGGGCGTCATTTCCAAAGGGGACACCGCAACCAGGTGCTCCGAGACGGTCGGCAGCACGTTGTCGAAGTACGAGCGGGCGGCCGCCGTGGTCCCCACATCGCGGCCCGCCTTCTCAGAAAGGAACCAGCGGTGCTCCAGCACTTCGTGGAAAATCTCTGCCGGCGAAAGCCTGCTGGCCAGCTCGGGCGGCCTCAGGTTCATCACCTTGTCGTACACATCCGTTAGCCATCGGCTGGCCGCGGCCGTCATCGGCACACGCTTGTCGTCTTTCCTTTCGAGGTAGCTGCGGAAGCTGGCGATGTCGTTCAGGATCCGGCGAGCCTGGTTCTCCTGGACGTCGAGGCCGGTCAAGGTGCGAAGGACGAGGCGGTGATGGCCCGGCTCGGCCACCCGGGTCCGGATCCGCAACCGGTAGCCGTCGGCGGCGCTGACCAGCTCCACCTCGTCGGCGTCAAAGCCGAGGTCGTTCAGCCGGCGCAACCGTTCGGCAATGCGGTACCGCTGGTCCTCCGGGTGGATGATGATGTCCTCGGTGAGGGTCGCCCACAACCTGTGGTACCTCTCGGGGATTTCCTCGGCCAGTTCGAGCGGTTCGACGTCAGGCGGCAACTGCTCGGCCGCAGCAAGGTCGAGCAGTTCCCCCCCGACCCTTTCAAATGCGAGCTCGACGTCGTACTCCCGCTGGCCGTTGCTGAGGGTGGGGTGCAGCTCGCTCGTCTCGGCGTCCACGAAGATGGCTTGCAGGGAGCCGGCGTCCAGGCGGAACAGCGTGTTCGACAGCGAGCAGTCGCCCCAGAAAAACCCTGCAAGATGGAGCCGCACGAGCAGCTCGACGAGGGCATCGAGGAGCCGGTCGGTCGGGCGGGACCGGTGGGGGTCCGAGTACAGCGCACGGTAAGTCGTCGAGTACTCGAGGAAATAGGTGCACAGGACAGCATCGAGCTTGGTGCCCTTGTAGACGTCTCTATCGACGACGATCCCGAGAGGCTCGACCGACGGGATGCCCATCTCGTTTAAGCGGCGCAAGAGCCGGTACTCCCGGCGAGCGAGGCTCTCCTCTAGTTCTTTCAGGGCGAAGATCCCACCCTGCTCGGCAACGAAACGAACGACGTGGCGGGAGTTGCCGCGGTTGCGGATCTCGACCAGCCGGTCTTCTTTCCACTCCTCGAGGGGAAGGCCCCACGGCAAGCTGAGCAAGCCGGAAGCTACGTCCGCCGGGGGCCGGAACACGTACCGCATGTCGCCAGCGTCCCACACCGGCACCCAGCGGCGCATGCCAACCACAGGCAGGCACGAGGTGCCAAGATCGGGCTCGTGGGTGCCCTTGCGAACGTGACTGCACCGAGGCCGGCGCAACACGGTCCGGGCTGTCGCAAGCGCTTGGGCTCAGCTTGTCTGGTCGGGCCGTTGCGGGATGGTTGCGCTGGAAAAAAACCTTACGCAACCGCTTGCGCGACAAGTGTTGCGCAGCTACGATCCCGAGGGTCGCACGCTGGTCCATAAGAAGGGCCCTGTCACGGGTGGGGAACCCGAGGTAGGTGGGGGGTATGGCCGAGACGCAGATCAAGGCGAAGACGACTATTAAGGAGGTGGCAGACCTCGCTGGGGTCTCCCCTTCGAGCGTCTCACGGTCTCTGCGTGGCGTGGGCGGTATCTCTGCGAGCACTACCGAACGCATCAGGGAAGCCGCCGAACAGCTCGGCTACAGCGTCTCTCCCGCCGCTTACCGTCTAGCCACCGGGCGCACCGGCACCGTGGCAGTTGTCATGCCCTACCTGACCCGCTGGTTCTACTCCGAGGTACTCGGCGGTGCAGAGCAGGTGGTTCGAGAAGCCGGGCTCGACATGATCCTGTACCACGTGGGCGACACCGAGATCCGCCAGCGCTACTTCTCCTCGGGGCTCCTGCGCAAACGGGTGGACGGTGTGTTGCTCGTCACCCTCGCTCTGACCGAGCCGGAGGTGAGCGCACTGCGTGCCCTCGATGTGCCAGTCTGCATGGTCGGAGCTGAGGTCCCCGGCTTTTCGAGCATCAGCATCGATGGCACAGAAGGCGCCCGCAAGGCGGTCCAGTACCTCATCAACCTGGGCCACGAACGGATCGGCATCATTTCGGGCGACCCTCGCGAGCCTGAGCATTTCACGGCTCCGCTCGGCCGTCACGCCGGCTACAGGGCCGCCCTGCAAGCGGCCGGTCTGGGGACCGACCGCGATCTCGAGGGCCACGGCGCCTTCACCGTAGAAGGTGGCGATGAAGCAACGGTCCAGCTGCTCAGCAGGCGCAACCTCCCGACCGCAATTTTTGCAGAGTCGGACGAAATGGCTTTCGGTGCGCTCCGCGCCCTCGCCCGCGCTGGGCTCCGGGTGCCCGCAGACATGTCGGTGATCGGCTTCGACGACCACCCGATGGCCCAATATTTCGACCTGACAACGATCTGCCAGGATGTCCGGGACCAAGGCCGCCAAATTGCAAAGCAATTGGTTGGCGCGGTGGTCCGACCTGGTGAAGCACCGCCCGTGGCACTGCACGCCCCCACTCGCCTGGTCGTGCGGAGTACCACCGCTGTGCTTGGGACAGAGCAACGGCCCGCTTCGGCGTCGCGCGTTGCAGGCGGTCAAGTAGCCGGCGATCGCTGGCTATTCGAACCGGCACACGCCGGTCAAACCGCCAATCCGGCATGACAACAGAAAGGAGAGACACAGCAATGAAGCCCACACTCAGAAGGGGAAATAACACGATGACACGCAGATCCACCTCGCTGCTCTCGGTAGCAGCGGCAACGGGCATGTTGGTGGTAGGGGCCACCGTTGTAGGCCCCAGCCTGCCAGCAAGCGCATCAACGAGGACGGCCTCCCTGTCGCACATCGGTGGCTCGCTCACCGTATGGGCCGAATGGACCAGTGTCGAGCAGCAGTACTTCGAGGCTGCGTACGCTCCGTTCGCCGCCGAGACCGGCGTCAAGATCAACTACGCAGGAAAGGGGAGCGAGATGGACGCGGCCCTCGAAGCCGCGGTCGCCGGTGGTAAGGCACCTGACGTTGCCTTCGTGCCTTCGCCCGCAGCGCTGACTGCGCTGGCTCAAAAGGGCTCGCTCGTGCCCCTGACCTCCGCCATAATCGGGGACGAGGCCATGGACTACGGGTCGGTGTGGAACAACCTCGCGTCCAATAACGGCAAACTGTACGGCGTCTGGTTCAAGGCCGCCAACAAGAACACGATCTGGTACAACCCGGCCGAGTTCGCCGTGGCCGGCATCAAGAAAACTCCCACCACGTGGCAAGGGCTCCTCGCCGACGCGGCAATTTTGAAGGCAGCAGGTGTCACCCCCTTCTCGTTCTGCGGCGACATAGGTTGGCCGGTTGCCGACCTCTGGCAGAACGTCTACCTGAAGACTGCGGGGCCCGCCGACTACGACAAGCTGGCTGCCCACCAGCTCTCCTGGCAGGACCCGACCGTCACGACCGCCTTCGACACGCTGGCTCCTCTGATCGCCCCGGCGAACCTGCTCGGTGGCATCTCCGGGGCCCTTGGCAGCGGCGGGAACTACCCGAGCTGCGCGGACCAGGTCTTCCCGAAGTCGGGGGCGACGCCCAAGGCCGCCATGGTGATCGAAGCTGACTTCGTCGTGTCGGAGATCACCGGCAACGAGCCCAACGCCACCGCTGGGACAAAGGCTGCCGGCGGCAAGGCTTGTACGCTCAACCCGGCCGACAGCCCCTGCTACGACTTCTTCCCGTTCCCGGCGCCCACTGCGGATGCAAAGAACGCCAGCGCCCTCCAGGGCGCGGGCGACGTGGCGATGCTCCTTCACGCCACGCCGCAGGGCAAGGCCTTCTTGAAGTACATCGCCAGCCCCGAGCCTGCCGAAATCTGGGCCCACCTCGGGGGGTTCGCTTCCCCCAACAAGCTGGTACCCCTGAGCAGCTACCCGGACCCCGTGACCGAAGCTGACGCCTCTGAGCTGACGCACGCCACTGGCTTCGTATTCAGCCTCGACGACCTCCAGACCGGTTGGGAGCCCGACCTGTGGGCCGACATGCTCAACTTCGTGAAGAACCCGAGCGCGGCGAATATCAGCTCCGTCCAAGCCACCATGCAAAAGCAGGCCACCGCTGCGATGGGCGGCTGACAACTATCAGTCGGAACTACCGGTAGAAATGTGCCGGGAACCGTACTAGTAATTGTGTAACGGGCCTGAGGGGAGCCAAGGGCCTCAAACAAAAGACGAGGGCGTGGCCGGTAGCTCCGGCCACGCCCCCCGTTTTTCCCAAGAGACTGGCGAGGGACGCCAACAACAGTAAGGACGGGAGAAATGGCAGAGAAATGGCAGCAGTAACAGCTGGCCCGGTAGAGGGCGCCCCCCCGCTCAAGAAGAAGGGGTCCGTCGAGCACGCGGCCCTGAAGGACCACCTCCAGTCCGTCGCCTTCTTGGTCCCGGGTGCGATCTGGCTCCTGGCGATCGTGATCTACCCGGCGATTGTGACGGTCAAGGACAGTTTTTTCAACGAAGCCGATACAAAGGCTGTTGGCCTCACAAACTACAAGGACTTGTTCACGACCGCCGAGACGTTGATCGCGTTACGCAACAACATCATCTGGGTGATCGTGTTCCCCTTCGTCGTGACCACGATCGGACTGGTACTGGCTGTGCTCACCGAGCGCATCCGCTGGGCGACCGCCTTCAAGACCGTCATCTTCCTGCCGGTCGTGTTCAGCGTGACGGCGTCGTCGATGGTGTTCGCACAGATCTTCGACGTAAACCCACACGTGGGGGTGGTGAACGCTCTTGTTCAGACCGTAGAGGACGTTTTCAACCCACCGGGTGCCTACCCGCTCCAGCCGGGCCAAACAGCTGGGTCGCTCGCCGCAGCAGGAGCAGTGGCAGGACCGCATGGGACCATCCAAGGCGCCGCCCCCGTAAAAGCCGGCGGTGTCGTAAAGATCGGCCTCACCGGCTTCCCGCCGACCACGTTCCAGGCGCTCGGGGCCGAGCAAGCGGTGGCACCGAAGGCTGTCCCGGGTGGCGTTTCCGGCTTGGTCTGGCGCGATTTCTCCCCGAACAACCCGACCGATACGACTTCAGTACTTCCCGGTGAGGACGGCTACCCGCAGCTCCATCTGTCGCTGGTCAACAGCTCCGGGAGCACGGTCAGCAGCACGACCACGAACCCCGCCGGGTACTTCAGCTTCTCGCACGTGGGCGCCGGCACGTTCCACGTCCGTGTGTCGGCGTCCAATTTCACAGCTGGGTTCGGCGCAGGAGGGGTAGGGACTTCCTGGCTGGGGGGCCAATCGCTCACTCCCACCGGGTCCCTTAGCCAGACCGAGCAGGCGTTGCTAAGCGTCCCCCTCGTCGACGTATCGATGATCATCGCCTACCTGTGGATCTGGGCGGGCTTCACCATGGTCATCGTGGGCGCTGGGCTCGCTGCGCTTGACCGCCAAGCCCTCGAGGCGGCCCATGTCGACGGGGCCACCGAGTGGCAGACGCTGCGCCGTGTCACGGTCCCGATGCTCGCCCCAGTACTCGTAGTCGTGTTCGTGACGATGGTCATCAACGTCCTCAAGATCTTCGACATAATCATCAACCTGGGCGCCGATACCTCTGAGCCCGGCGAGCAGTCCAGCACCTTGGCTTCCGACATCTATTACAAGGGTTTCAGCGACGGGATACACACGGGGCTGGCCAGCGCCCTCGCCGTCGTCCTGTTCTTATTGGTTGTCCCGGCGATGTTGTTCAACCTCAAGAGGATCAAGGGGGGCAATTGACACACCTGCACGGGGAAGTACGCCCGACCATATGCAATGAACTTCGGCCCAATCAATTTGACCGAACGGGGGGCCACACCAGATGACTGCCACAGAAGTACCCATCAGCGCGGATCCCGATCTTGCGATGTTCGAGGAGAACGCCCCGAAACCTCCGGGCCTCCTCGCGCGCCTCCACTTATCCCGCCACCTGCTGACAATTTTCGTGGTGGTCGTCGCGCTGCTATGGCTCCTACCGAGCGTTTCGATGTTGATCATCTCTTTCCGTCCGGAGGCACTCTTCGAGCAGTCCGGGTGGTGGCACCTGTTCGTCAACCCCGCCGAGTTCACGATCTCGAACTACAAGAACCTTTTCGCCGGGCCGAAGGGGGGGACCGTGCCTTCAGGTTTTGCTGCCGGGGGTGCGCTCGACTCGCTCAGGACCTCCCTCGAGATCACGGTCCCGGCAACGATCCTTGTAACCCTGGTCTCGGCCATCAGTGCTTATTCGCTCGTTTTCGGGCGGTGGCGGGGACGGAACTTCATCTTCCTAGTGTGCGTCGGGCTCTTGGTCGTACCGCTCCAGGTTGCGATCCTGCCCGTCGTCGAAGGTTTCGACGACATGGGCAAGTGGACGGGCTGGAACCCCTACGGGACGATACCGGGCGTGGTCATTTTCCACGTCGCTTTTGGCCTGCCCTTTGGCATCTTCTTGATGCGCAATTTCTTCCGGGGGATCCCGAAGGACCTGATCGAAGCCGGCCGCGTGGACGGTGCGGGAGAGTGGACGCTGTTCGCCCGTATCGTGGCCCCCATCGGCATCGCGGCCTCCGCTTCGTTGGCGATCTTCCAGTTCATATGGACCTGGAACGACTTGCTGGTAGCGCTGGTAATCCTGGGAGCGGACCCGCACGTGCCGATCACGCTGTTCATCTACGACCAGGAACGTGCATTGGCTGCCAACTTCTGGATCATCGCCACCGGGTCGATGGCCTCGATAGTTATCCCGCTCGCCGTGTTCTTATCGTTCCAGCGGTACTTCGTCCGTGGCATGCTCGCCGGCTCCGTGAAATGAGGTGCCTTCCGTAGCAAGGCCCAACATAGTCATCGTTGTCCTGGACGACACTGGCTTCGGTGAGCTCGGTTGTTACGGGGGCCTAGGGGGCCGTGTCAAGACGCCCAACATTGACCAGCTCGCAGCTAACGGGGCCTTCTACAACAATTTTCACGTCAACCCGATGTGCTCGCCGACGCGCGCTGCTTTATTGACCGGCCGGAACCACCATTCGGTCGGGGTTGGTTCGATCATGGAGCTCGCTAGGAGTTCTCCCGGCTACAACGGCCACATCCCGAAGGAGGCGGCGATGCTCCCCGCCGTCCTGCGGCCGGAGGGCTACTCCACGATGGCTATTGGGAAGTGGCACCTCACCCCCGTCGAAGACATAACGCCGATCGGGCCGTTCGACCTGTGGCCGCTCGGTCAGGGCTTCGGGCGCTTTTACGGGTTCCTCCGGGCGGAAGTGGACCAGTACCGGCCGGAGCTCACCGAGGATAACCATTCGGTTGTTGCGCCGGCGGGCCAGGCCGGGGCGCGCTACCACCTGAGCGAGGACCTCGTTGACCACGCCATCACTTGGGTCGGCGAGCACGAGGCGGTCGCGCCCAGCCGGCCGTTTTTTTGCTACCTGGCTTTCGGCGCAATGCACCAGCCGCACCAGGTGTGGCCGGAATGGTCGGACCGTTACCGAGGCCTTTTTGCAGACGGCTGGGATGTAGTGCGCCAGGAGGCCCTCGGTACGCAAAAAACGCTCGGGGTAGTCCCGGAGCGGACCGTCCTGCCACCCCCCAACCCTGGGGTGCCGGCATGGTCGGACCTATCGGCACCCGAGCGCCGGCTGTGCGAACGCCAGATGGAGGTTTACGCCGGCTTCCTGTCCCACACAGACCATCAGATCGGTCGGCTGGTAGACGCGTTGCGCAGGCAAGAGGCCCTTCACGACACCCTAATCATGGTCCTGTCGGACAACGGCGCAACAGCCGAAGGCGGCCCGCTAGGCACTCGTTCTCCGGTACCTGCGGAAAACGGCATGCCGGACGGCACAGATGCCAAGATCGCGGCCATTTCCGAGTGGGGCGGCCCGGCCACCTCTCCCTGCTACGCAGCTGGCTGGGCGATGGCGGGGAATTCTCCCAACCGCTGGTACAAGCAGTTCACTCACGAAGGCGGGACGCGGGCGCCGCTTATCGTGCATTGGCCGGCAGGCACGGTTGAACCAGGCCGCTTGAGGAGCCAGTTCCACCACGCCGTCGACATAATGCCGACCGTGCTGGAGGCGGCCGGGACGGCTATGCCCGCCGAGGTCGCAGGTCACCGCCAGCGCCCGCTCGATGGGGTCAGCTTCGCCTATACGCTGCGTTCTGCTGGAGAGGCGACGCGCAAACGCGTCCAGTACTTCGAGATGCTCGGGCACCGCGCGATCTGGGCGGATGGATGGAAGGCAGTGGCCACGCATTGGTCCGCCCGGATGCTCCAGTTCGTCCCCGACACCTCGCACGACCTCGACGACGGCGATTTCGATGCTGACCGTTGGGAGCTCTATGACCTTGAAGAGGACTTCTCGGAATGCGAGGACCGCGCCCAGAGCGAGCTCGGCAAAGTGGCGGAGCTCGTCGAGCTCTGGTGGAGCGAAGCTCAGCGCAACCAGGTGCTCCCGCTCAGCGAGCAGCTTTCGCCTGCGGACAAGCCAGAGGGCATTTTCGAACCTCGCGCCGAGTACGTGTACCACGGCGTGCTCCGGCTCCCCGAGGCGGCGAGCCCCGATCTCCACGAGCGAGCGCACACCATCGTGGCAGTACTTGACGTGCCACCCGAAGGGGCTAAGGGGGTGATCGTCTCCAGCGGCGGCCCGGAGGGCGGGTTTGTGCTTTTGGTGTCGGGCCGACGGGCGCATTACGTAACCAACCTGCTCGGCAGGACGATCGGGGTGGCCAGCTCCGAGCAGGTCCTTTCGGTCGGGCGGGTGACGGTCCGCGCCGAGGTCGCCGTCCCCGTGCCCGGCCGCGCCCTCGTCACCCTGGCGGTCGACGGTCTGCGTGGGCCCCCCGTCGAGGTCTCAGGTGCCAACCCGGTGAGCCACGACGTGCGCGGGCGCGGCCTGCAAATAGGGACGGGCCTGGCCGGCGTCTGGCCCTCGTACGCGGGCCCGCTCGACTTCAACGGGGACATTGTCGAGGTCCGCATCAGCTGTCATGGCGAAAAACGGCCCGACGCACATGCTCAGATGCGCGTTGCCTTCACCGAACAGTGACCCTCTCGGGTGCGGCGGCGCTCAGCCGAGATTGTCCAGGCGCAACAGGAGAGCCTGAAGGGCGAGCAGTTCGCCGGGGTTGAAGGCAAGGTCCGCTGAGAGCCCGTCGATGAGCTCCACCGCCTCAGCAACCTGGCCGATGGGCAGGGTGCCCCTGACAGCCCGGTCCCGGTAAGCGCCAGCGAGGGCGGCAAGCCCGGTGCGGAGCTCATCGGTTCGTTGCCGGCGCTGCTCGCGACGATGGCGCTCTTCCAGCTCGCGGGCGACCGCCTTGGCCTGTCCCTGAGCCGCCTTACCCGGCGCCGACTGGCCCGGGGGTGCGTTGGCCGCCACGAGCTTTGCTACCTCAGCATCCTGGCGCACTGTAAGGGGGTTCGCGCTCCGCTTCAGCAAGTCGACGAGCTCCTCGGCCAGCAATGCGACCGTTGCGCCACTCCCGTCGAAGCGTGCAGGGAGCGTCTCCCAAGCACGGCGGCGCGACTCGGCTTCTTCGTCCGAAGCCAGCAAGCGGGCCCGGTCGAGCCGCCCCCCGGCCAGCGTCGCTACCAGCGAGGCCCGCTCCGGACGAACTCCGTCCGCCACCAGGGCGCCTGCGATCTCTTCGTCGCTCAGGGGCCGGAAGTCGACACGTACGCAGCGGCTCGCAATGGTGACGAGCTCGGGCGGGACAAACTCCGCCAACGCGATGAACACCGTGTGAGGGGGCGGTTCTTCGATCGTTTTCAATAGCGCCGGGACGGCGTCGCGGGCCAGGTGGAGGTCGGGGAGCACGACGACTTGGCGCCCTCCTTCGAGCGAGCTCCGAACGGATATGCGGCTCACCTCGCGGGCCTGGTCTATGGACAGGGCGGCGCCCTCGCGTTCAAAAAATGCAACGTCGGGATGCGATCCCTCCCTCACACGCCGGCAGGTGTCACAACCGTCCTCGCCGCCGTTGGGACAGAGCAGCATGGCGGCAAACTCCCGTGCAGCCGCTAGCTTTCCGGTCCCGGGAGGACCGACGAACAGGTAAGCATGGACCGGCTTGTGAGCCGCCGCGCGCAATGCCCGCACCGCGGCGTCCTGGCCCACTAACCCGGCCAACCCTTTCTCGGGGTCACCGGTGTCCAGGTCAGTCAACGGCTGTCCTAACGAGGGCGGCCACTTCGTCGACCGTCCCCGAAGCGTCGACGACGCGCCAGCGCACCGGGTCATGTTCTGCAATCCGGCGGAAACCTGCATGGACCCTCATGAGGAAATCGTCGCCCTCGCTCTCGATCCGGTCGCGACGGCTCCGGCCGAGGCGCTCACGGGCGATCTCGACAGGGAGGTCGAGGAGCACGACGAGATCGGGGAACCGGTGGCCGTTGGCCCAACCGTCCAGCTCCCGGAGCTGGTCGACATCCAGGCCGCGCCCATAGCCCTGGTAGGCAAGCGTCGAGCCCGAATAACGGTCGCAGACCACATCATCGCCTCGCGCCAGAGCAGGCTCGATGACCTCAGCAACATGCTGGGCGCGGGCAGCCAACATGAGGAGTGCCTCAGCTCGCGGCACCGGTGCGAAGAGCGGCTCCTCGAGGAGAAGCCGGCGCAGGGCCTCGCCGATGGCTGTGCCGCCCGGCTCGCGGGTGAGCACTGCTCCAAGGTGTTCGGCAAGTAGGGCGGCCTGGGTCGACTTCCCGGCGGCCTCGCCACCCTCTAGCACGATCAACCGGGCCACGCTCCCAAGGTAGTGGTCGCAGCCGGTCGAGCGCGTCTGGTCCATTTACCCTCGGTCGGAACCGTCTGGCCCATTTACCCGCGGAAAACGAGGAAAGAACGCGCCATGCGATTGGGCGACCGTGGAAAATTGGTCAAAACCCACCCCTCGGCCGAGGAGTAAGGCACGAGTTTCCTTCGCTTTTCGTCGGGCGGTTGCGCCATCCACCTTGTTTTGGGCTCGCGCCGGCTTTATTTTGGCTTGGCGGCGGTCTTACGTGCGGCCGCAGCCTTGGCGGCTACCTTGGCAACCGTCTTGGTGGCGGCCTTGCGCGCAGGTGCGGCCTTGCGCGCAGGTGCGGCCTTGCGCGCAGGTGCGGCCTTGCGCGCAGGTGCGGC
>Ga0302326_10024022_pt1 | contig 12404 bp, 8 predicted proteins | sample Palsa_T0_3_FD_202264 | JGI IMG/M metagenome (GOLD analysis project Ga0302326, IMG submission 202264) | Peat permafrost microbial communities from Stordalen Mire near Abisko, Sweden - Palsa_T0_3 | ecosystem: Environmental > Terrestrial > Soil > Palsa > Peat permafrost | place: Sweden: Abisko...
CAGAAGCTGGCTGGCCGTCGGGCCCGGACGGTCCCGTCCGTCGTTGCCGAGGTGGATGTGTCGGCCGTGCGCTTGCGCCTGCGTGCCGAGAAGGCCAAGGGCAAGGACTGCCTCGAAGGCGCCGGGCCGCATCAGTCCCTCTGGCCGAGCGCCGCCGCGGCGGCCTTGCGGACCACCGGGTCCTTGCTCTGCATGGCGGCGATGAGGGCCTGGACGGCGCCCGCGTCGCGAATCTCGGACAGGGCGTCGATGGATTGCTCGCGGACTTCGGCCGAGGAGTCATCGAGGAGCGCCTTGAGGGCAGACACCACGGCCCCTGAGTTGGAGGCGTCGTGCGTCTCGGCCAGGGCGGTCGCGGCCTGCGAGCGCACCTCGGCACTCCTGTCCTTGGTGGCCTCGATGAGGGCAGAGGTGGCCTTGGGCGAGCCGAGGTTGCCCAGGGCACGGACGGCGTGCGCCCGCACCTCCTCGTTGTCGTCCTTGAGCGCGGCGGTGAGGGCAGGCACCGCGGTCGGGTCCTCCATCTCTCCCAGGGCCGCCACGGCAGCGGCGCGCACCTCTGGCGAGGAGTCCTTGGCCAGGCCGCCGAGTGCGGCCAGCGCCCGCTTGTCCTTGCGGGCCGCGAGGCCCTGCACCGCGGCGAGCCGGACGTGCACGTCCGCGTCGCCGAGGGCCGACACCAGGGGCTCCACCGTCTGTGGCGCCTCGTCCATCCCGGCCAGCGCCTCGGCGGCGGCGCGCCGCACTCCGACGTTGGAGTCCTTGAGGGCCCGGACGTAGACGGGAATGGAGCGCACGTCCTCGAGCCCGGCCAGGGCTTCCACGGCTGCCAGCCGTACCCGGACGTCCGAGTCGGCGGCCGCGACCATCAGGCCTTCCTGGCCGCGGGCATCGCCGAGGCGTCCGAGGGACTCGGCAGCGGCCTCCCGGACGCCGGCGTCCGGGTCCTTCAGCGCTTTCACCAGCGCGTCGACGGTGGCCGGGTCGGCACTGGTGGCGCCTCCGTGGCTATGGCCCCGGCCGTGGACGTTGACGTGAACGTGGTTCCGGTTCAGGTCCAGGCGGACTTGCTTCATCGCCATCTTCTGGGCCTGCATGGCCAGCTTCTGCTGCTTCATCACCCAGGCCGTATCCACCCGGACGTCGACGCTGGGGGGGGCAGGCGGCAGAGGAGCGAGCGGGGGCGTCGGCGGCGTGGGCCCGAGCTGCGCCACCAGCATCCGCGCGTCGCCCTTCGCCTGGACGGCGTCACGTTCGGCCTGGGCGACGTCGTGGGCCACCTCACGGGCAATGACGTGGGCCACGGCGCGAGGCTGGCTACGCTCCTGGCTGACCGGGCGGGGGGTGGGAGCCGCCCGGGCGTTCTCGCCAGGCGTCTCCTCGGCGGCCACCGCCGCGTCCGTCTCCTCCGTCTTCTGGGAGTCCGCGGCGGCACTGGCCTCGCCTTCAAACCAGCCCACCGCCGGCGCGGCGCGCACGCCCGGCACGAGGACGACGGTGAGGAGGAGGGCCAGGCCAAGGGCCAAGAGGTGCCAGGAGCGGCGCGGCTCGAGCGAGATGGCGCTCGCCTCGAGGAGGCGCTGGACGCGGGCCACGAGGAGGCTCGGTCGTTCCGCCATTCCGGCCAGGGGGATGCCGCGCTCCTCGCCATCCAGCCAGCGCGCCACCGAGGCCAGGCCCCGGGCGATGGGGAGTCCGGAGCCGTCGCACACCGCGGCCCAGTCATCGCAGAGGTATTCGGCCACCTCCTGCATGTTGCGGCGGGCGAGGCGGTTGAGGGGCTGGAAGAAGAGGAGTTGCTCGAGCGTCGTGCCGAGGACAAGCCAGAGCGGGTCCCTGCGCTGCAGGTGGGCCAGCTCGTGGGCCAGGACGCTGCGCTGCTGGGCCGCGTCGAGCTCGCTGAGGGCGGCGCCGGGAAGGCAGATTTCCGACCAGCCGAGTGCCACCGGGCTCTTCAGCCCTTCGGCGGTGGTGAGGCGCACCGGCGCCTCCCGTCCGGCCTCGGCGCACAGCCGGTCAAGCTGGGCGCGGATGGAGGCTTCGAGAATGGGCGTGCGCATGCCCAGCCCGTCGAGGACGCGGGCCCGCGCCACCGCCAGCCGAAGCAGCAGCACCGAGGAGGCCGCCACCCAGGCCATGAAGAAGAGGGAACCCACCCGGACGCTGGGGACGGCCACGGCGGCCAGCGGCTCGGTGTCCGGGCTTCGGGCCTCGTCTGGACCGGCCACGTCAGAAGCCTCGGTGCGGACGGCGACAGGCGCTTCCTCGGCCTCCGCCGGCGCTGTCGCCCCGTAGCCAGGGCTCGCCGCGTAGGGGGTGACGTCACTGGACGGGCCACTGGCGGACACGGGGAGGGCGATGGACGTGGTGGAAGCGCCGGGCGCGTCGAGGGTGAGGCCCCAGGGGGCAAGCCCCATCCCCATCTGCACGCTGGCGGTGAGGACGCCGCCGACGAGTGCCCCGCGCCAGGCCAAGTCCCGAAGGCGCAACGAGCGCACCACGCCGAAGCGCTGCAGCGCCCAGGTGCCGCCGATGAGGACGGTCGAGTGAAGGGCGTAGGTGAGCAACCAGGCTGCGCCGATGGCGGCCAGGGTCTCACCCCAGCGGAAGAGGGTGTCGGGTGTCATGGCTTCTCCAGGGCTGCTTCGGCGCGGGTGATGAGGTCTCGCACACGGTCCAAATCACCCGGGCTGACGGCCCTGGCGTCGAGCAAATGGCTCATGAGGGCGGCCACATCGCCGCCGAAGAGAGTGTCCGTCAGGCCATTCACCATGGAAGCGCGCACCGCACCCTCAGAGACGCGCGCGCGGTAGACGTATTGCCGCGCCCGGGTGGTGTGGGAAACCACCCGCCGCTTCTCGAGACGGCTGAGCAGCGTGGCGACGGTGGTGGGGGCGAGGTCCCGCTCCGGGCGGAGGGCCTCCACCATGTCCGCCACCGTGGCTTCCCCGCGCGTCCAGAGGACGCGAAGGAGGGCGAGTTGGAGTTCCGTGAGCTGCGTGGTGTCCGGCATGGGGGCTCCTGCTGAAGAACTCCGACACCTGTAATACTACGAATGTAGACGTGTCAAGTGAGGCGGCCCGCCTTGCCCGGAAAGCCCTCGGTTTCAGGGCCTGCCGGCGTCCCCGACGGAAATGCCCCCGTCTTTGGCGGCCGGCGGAGCCGGGAAGAGGCGCTCCTGCGCTGCCGCGCAGCCCGCGTCCCCCAGCGTGGCGCACACGTCCCGGAAGGCGACGTAGGCGCCGTCGTGTCCCGGCCACGCCTTCAAGGCGCGCTCGATGTAGGGCAACGCTCTGCGTCCTTGCCGAGCCGGTGCTGAATGAAGGCCATCGCCACGAGGACGTCCGCGTGCGTCGACGTCTTCAGGACGGGCTCAAGAGCGCGCAACGCGGCCGGAGCGTCCGTCTCGGCGAGGTGCAAGGCACGCTGGGCCTCTGCCGGCCCATAGGCCAGGCCCTCGGAGATGGCAAAGCAACGCTCCGCACGCGTCGGGATGTTGAGCTCGAGGTACCTGTGACCGCATTCGGCCAGAAGCGAGGCGTTGGAGTCACGGTCCAGCGCCTCTTCATCAAGGAGCCACTGCCGGGCGGGCTTGGTGACGCCGTGGAGGAGCTGGATGGCCGAGTGGACGCTGGGCGCCTTTCGGGCCCATTCCTGAGCCTCGTGCGGCCGCCCCTGCAGCGAGAGGACGATGCCGACGAGCGTCCACTCCCGGGCGTTTCCATTGAAGGCCGAAGCCCGGGCAAAGGTTTCGGCGCTCTCCAGGTCACCCCGCCAGAGCGCGATGCGCGCCAGGTAAGCGTTGGAGTTGACGTGCGAGCCAAGGGCCAGGCCCTCCTTGCAGCGCGCTTCGGCCTCGTCGAGGTTGCGCTGGTTGAAGAGGTAGATGCACTGGTGGGAGCGAATGGTGCTGGGCACGAGCAATCCTCCCAGCGCACGCATCTCGCGCACGCGCACTGTCGCCGGGTTGGCACGCGCCAGCGTGAGGAGGGCTCCGTCGAGGTCCCCCATGGCGGCCTGCTGCTCGGCCCGAAAGTGGACTGCCTCCAAGTCGTCCGGGTCTTCCTGAAGGAGCACTCCCCAGACCCGGGCCAGCTCGGGAAAGTCATCCAGCCGTTCCAGGACCCAAGCCTGGTAACGCGACGGAGTCGGGTCGAGCAACACGGCCCGGAGCTCGTCCACGGTCGTGATTCCGAAAAGCTTCGACAGGCGGTCCACCAGATGGCTGGCCTCCGGCATCGGCCTGTCGCCGCTGAAGGGCGGTATCGGCGGCACCGGGGGGTCGTCTTGCCAGATGAAGACGGCGTGGGGCTCGCCCTCGGGGCATTCCACCCATGCTCTGAAGAGCTTCGGCTGTCCAGCCAGCGGGCCGCTGCGGTTGAAGCCCTTGGAGTCGACCCCCCGACAGACGACCTGCTCCATCCAGTCATGTCCCTGCGTGAAGAAGCGGGGCACATGCAGCGGCGCATCGGGTCTCGTCCCCAGCTCCTGAAGCACCCGGGCCTGTTTTCCGGGAAGTTTCTCCACGAGCATCGGAGCGAGGCCCAGCGCACGCCACGAGGGATGGGGCGCGAGCACCTCTCGCCGGACGGCCTCCAGGGCCTCTGGCAGGTTGCCGGCTTGGTATTGCACGAGGGCCCTTGCGCCGAGCAGCCCATGGCCGTCGCCGCAGCGCTGGTAGGCCGCGTCGAGCGCCTCCAGGAGCTGCGCCGCCGTCTGCTTCTTTCCCAAGGCGAGCAACCGGTCTGCCTCTGCGTCACAAACCTTGTCCGGCCCGCCATCCCCCGTCCGCCCCGTCACCACCGACGTTGCCAAAGAAGCATCCGGAGAGACGACGGGCACGGGCGCCGGCGCCTTCGTACAGGCAGACAGGCCGAGGACGACGAGGGCCACCCACGGACGCCGTCCGCACGCCGCTGCCAGAAGCAGTCGCCTCGACGCCCGGAAGGTAGCTCCCATCCGTCCCCCAGGAGAGAGGACCTCCCCTGGGCGCCCAATGCAACCCCGGGGCACTGGCGAGGGGCTTCTACTGCCCGAAGAGACGCCCGGCCGGGCCGAGCCAGTGGTTGACGAGGGCGGGGGCGACGCCGAGGAGCACCACCGCCACCGCGGTGATGGCCAGCGCAAGCTCCGTCCCCCACTGCGGGCCGGGCAACGTCGCCTGCTCCGGCGGAGGGCGCATGAACATGTACACCACCACCCGCAGGTAATAGTAGGCGCCCACCGCGCTGGTGAGGACGCCCACCACGACGAGGCCGATGAGGCCCGAGTCGATGGCGCTCCGGAAGATGAAGAGCTTCCCCATGAAGCCCACCAGGGGAGGGACGCCGCCTAAGGAAAGCATGAAGATGGCCATCGCCACCGCCCAGCCCGGACGGCGCTGGGCAAGCCCGCTGAAGCGGTCCACGTCCCAGGCAAAGCCGCGCGTCTCGTCCTCGCGGCGCTCGAGCGCTCCCACCACGCCGAAGGCGCCCACCGTCGTCACCGTGTAGGCCAGAAGGTAGAAGAGGATGCTCCTCAGCGCGTCGGCCTGGTCGGCGTGCGTCCCTGCCACCAGCACCGTCACGCCGGGCAGGCCGGGCCGGGCCTGCGGGACGAAGAGGGCCGTCACACCAACGAGGAGGTAGCCGGCGTGGGCGATGGACGAGTAGGCCAGCATCCGCTTCACGTTGCGCTGTGGGAGGGCGAGCAGGTTTCCCACCACCATGGTGAGGATGGCCAGCGTGCTGAAGAGGAGCACCGGGACGGCCGGGTCCACGTGGCGGGCGATGGACAGGAAGACACGCACCAGCGCGGCGAAGGCCGCCGCCTTCACCGCGACGCTCATGAAGGCCGTCACCGGGGTGGGAGAGCCCTCGTAGACGTCCGGGGCCCACATATGGAAGGGCACGGCCGCCACCTTGAAGGCGAGCCCGGCCGCCACCAGCGCCATCCCGCAGTACACCACCAGCCGGCGGTCCGACGTCGCGTCGGCGAAAATGCGCCCCACCTCCGTGGACATGCCGGAGAGGAAGGTGGTGCCGGTGGCCGCGTAGAGGAGGGAGGCCCCGTACAGGAAGAGGGCCGAGGAGAAGGCGCCGAGGATGAAGTACTTGAAGCCGGCCTCCGTCGGTCGCGGCCCCCGCCGGAGGTAGGCGGCCAGCGCGTAGGTGGAGATGCTCATCACCTCGAGGCTGATGAAGAGCATGATGAGCTCGCTCGAGTTGGCGAGCAGGCTCATCCCCGCCCCGGCGAAGAGCACCAGGGCGTAAAACTCCCCGCGCTCCGCCTGGCGCGAGCGCAGAAAGCCGTCGGCCAACAGTGCCGTCAGGCCGACGCCCAGGCACACCACCGCGGTGAGGAAGCTACTGAAGGGGTCGAGCACCGCGAAGGCGAGAAACACCGGCCTCGGCGTCTCGAACGTCAAGCCGAGGGAGATGGCTCCGGCGGCGATGCTGGCGGCCACGGTGAGGAGCGCCTGGTAGGTGCGCAGCCCCGGGCCATCGGCCTTGGAGACGGTGAGAAACACCTCACTCAAGAGCAAGACGATGCCTGCCAGGGACAGCACCAGGGCTGGCCAGAAGGGCAGGAAGTCGGTGGAGGTGAGGGTGGGAATGGGAGGCATGGCTCGGCGGTCGGCGGCGCTCTCTTAAGGGGTCTGCCCGTGGAGGGCCAAGGCGGTGACGGGCGCTCGCGGGACGACGGGCGGAGCGCCCTCGACGGGCGGCACCGCCACGCGGAGCTCGGGGTCCGTCACCTTCGCCGAGTCCGGCGTGCCCAGGCGCGCCCGGGCCACGAAGCGCTCCGTGGCCGGGGCGATGCGGTCCAGCAAGGGCTGCGGCTGGATGCCCATCCACAGGACAACCACCATGAAGGCGCAGGCGGTGAGCCCTTCGCGGAGGTCCATGTCCTTGAGGCCTCCATTCTCCGGCCGGTCGATGGGGCCGAAGAAGACGCGCTGGACCATCCACAGCATGTAAGTCGCGCCGAGGATGATGGTGGTCGCCGCCAGCACCGGGTAGCCGAGCCAGAGCGCGCCGGCCTTGAAGGTGCCGAGCAGCACCAGGAATTCGCCGATGAAGCCGTTGGTGCCGGGGACGGCGATGCTGGAGAACGTCACCACCAGGAAGGAGGCGGCGAAGAAGGGCATCACCTTGGCCACGCCGCCATAGTCCGAGATGCGGCGGGTGTGACGACGCTCGTAGAGAAACCCAAAGAGGCAGAAGAGGGCCCCGGCCGTCACGCCGTGGTTGAGCATCTGGTAGGCGCTGCCCGAGGCGGCCTCGGCGGTGAAGGCGAAGATGCCGAGCATGCAGATGCCGAGGTGGGAGACGGAGCTGTAGGCGATGAGCTTCTTCACATCCTGCTGGGCCAGGCACATGAGCGCGCCGTAGACGATGCCCACCACCGAGAGCGCGACGAAGAGCGAGCGGAACTGGTAGGCGGCCACCGGGAAGAGGGGAATGGCGAAGCGCCAGAAGCCGTAGGTGCCCATCTTCAACATCACGCCGGCGAGGATGATGGAGCCGGCCACCGGCGCCTCGACGTGGGCCTCGGGAAGCCAGGTGTGCACCGGAAACATCGGGACCTTGATGGCGAAGGCGATGGCGAAGGCCAAAAACATCAGCGGCCCCCAGGCCTTCAACGTCAGGGCCAGGGGCGAGAGCCCGGCGCATTCGACTCCCTTGGTACACAGGGACAGCTGCCGGTTGGCGTCGAGGAGCGAGTTGTAGACGGTGCCGTAGTCGAAGCTGCGCGCGCCGGGCGGTTGACCGACGAAGTAGACGGCCAGAATCGCCACCAGCATCAGGAGCGAGCCGAAGAAGGTGTAGAGAAAAAACTTCATCGCCGCCTCGCGACGGCGCTCCGAGCCCCACACCCCGATGAGCACGTACATCGGGACCAGCATCGCCTCGAAGAAGACGTAGAAGAGGACGAGGTCCAGGGAAACCAGCGTCCCCATCATCGCCGCCTGCACGAGGAGGAGCGAGATGTGGAATTCCTTCACGCGCTCATGGATGAATTTCCACGAGCTGAGGACCACCACCGGTCCGAGAAACCCGGTGAGGAGCACGAGCGAGATGCTCAGGCCGTCCACGCCCAGGTGGTAGGTGATGCCCAAATCCGGAATCCACGCCCGGCGCGTTTCGAACTGGAACTCCGCTCCCTTGGGCTGGAAGAGGAGGTAGGCCACCACCGTCAGGGCGAAGTCGACCACCATCGCCAGGAGTGTCCAGGCCCGCAGCTGGCCCGTCTCCGCGCGCGGGATGAAGACCAAGAAGGCCGCGAAGAGCACCGGGAGAGACCACACCAGCGTCAGGAGGTAGGGCTGGAGGGTGGGAGTCATTTGACCAGCGCCTCGAAGAGCGCGTACCCGACGCCGCAGAGAAGGCCCACCGCCATCATCGCCGCGTACGTCTGCGCGTCGCCGGTCTGGATGTAGCGGAGGGCGGAACCCACCTTCGACGTCACGAAGGCCGTCCCGCCGACGGCCACCGTGTCGATGAGGCCCTCGTCCACCACCCGGAAGAGGCCGATGCTCAGGTACTTGATGAAGCTGTAGACGACGTCGTACGCCTCATCGACGTAGAACTTGTGCTCGGTGAAGGAATGCACCGCGGCGAAGAAGCCGGGCACCGGCTTTCCGGCGCGGGCCGGAAAGACGCGCTTGTAGAGCACCCAGGCCGCGCCGCCGCCGAGCCAGGCCAGCACCAGCGCCACCCCGAATCCCGGCCACGGGCTCGACTCGGCCTCCGGAAGCAGGGTGTGCGCCTTGCTGGCCATGCCCTCGGCGAGGCGGAAGACCGTGCTCAGAAACATCTGCATCAGCGTCTCGGGAGGGCCGATGGGGATTTTCACCAGGTCGGGCCAGCCATGCGGGATGAGCAAGAGGGAGAAGGCGGCCAGGATGACGAGGGGCGCCACCATCACCCAGCCACTCTCGTGGGCGTGGGGCACCTTGGCGTCCTTGGAACGCTCCCCGGTGAAGGTGAGCAGGTAGGCCCGGGACATGTAGAAGGCGGTGCAGACGGCGGCGATGGAGCCAAGCACGTACACCGTCGGCCCCACCCACCCGTAGCCCGCAAGCTTCGCGCCCAGGGCGCCGTGGAGGATGTCGTCTTTGCTGAAGAAGCCACTCAGCGGCACGAGGCCGGTGATGGTCAGCGTGGCGATGAAGAAGCAGGCCGTCGTCCAGGGCATCTCCTTGCGCAGGCCGCCCAGCTTCTTGATGTCCAGCTCGCCGTCGTTGCCGTGCATGACGCTGCCGGCGCTGAGGAAGAGGCAGGCCTTGAAGAAGGCGTGGGTGACGAGATGCAGGATGGCGGCCCAGAAGACGCCCACCCCCACCGCCAGAAACATGTACCCGAGCTGGCTGATGGTCGAGTAGGCGAGCACCTTCTTCAAGTCATTCTGCGCGAAGGCCAAGACGGCGGCGAAGAGCGCGGTGATGGCTCCCACCATGGCCACGGTGGCCATCGCCGTCGGGGACATGACGAGGAGCGGGCTCATCCGGCACAGCATGTAGACGCCCGCCGTCACCATGGTGGCGGCGTGGATGAGGGCGCTCACCGGCGTCGGGCCGGCCATGGCGTCCGGGAGCCAGACGTAGAGGGGCAGCTGAGCGCTCTTTCCGGCTGCCCCCAGGAGGAGCAAGAGGAAGATGGCCGTCAGCGTGTGTCCGTAGGTGCGCCCGGCCAGCGGGCCGTTGGGGATGGGCACGTCGAGAATGCCCTTGCTACCCGTGGCGATGTCGGCCGGGAGGTACCGGGCGAACTCCTCCAGCACCTGGAAGTTGAGGGGGCCGGGGTCGCCACTCACGGCGCGGGTCCACAGAATTCGCCGGGAGGCGAAGGTGATGGCCGGAGGGTCGTTCCCCGGGGCCTTGGAGTAGGCCGTCACGGTGAGGACGAGGAGCATCATCGCCAGGATGAAGGCGCAGTCGCCGACGCGGTTGGCGATGAAGGCCTTGCGCCCGGCCCAGGCGTTGGCCGCGTCGGTGTACCAGAAGCCGATGAGGAGGTAGCTGCACAGGCCGACGCCCTCCCATCCGACGAAGAGCAGGACGAGGTTGTCGGCCAGCACCAGCGTCAACATCATCGCCATGAAGAGGTTGAGGTAGGCGAAGTAGCGCCCGTAGCCCTCGTCGTGCTCCATGTACGCGGTGCTGTAGAGGTGAATGAGAAAGCCGACGCCGGTCACCACCAGAAGCATGGTGGCCGACAGGTGGTCCACCCACAGGCCGTAGCGCGCTGTAAAGGTGCCGGCGGAAAACCACACCCCGTAGTCCGAGCTCATGGCGAAGAGCTGAGCGACGCCGTTGGAGGCCGGGGTGACCACCACGCTTCGGTCCGGAACCGACACCGCCTGGAAGGCGAACAGCGAGAGGATGAAGCTCGCCAGCACCGAGGCGCAGGCCACGAGGTTGACGTAGGTCCGGCCGAGCAGTCTCCCGAAGACGCCGCAGAGCAGGGCGCCGAAGGCCGGGAGCCCGATGATGAGCCACAGGGAGGCGGACATCGCCTGGGGGTTGGCCAACGACTTGGTGAAGACTGCTGTCCAGTCCATGGTCGGTGTTGGAGGGCCTAGTACTTCATGGTCCGGATGTCTTCCACGTTCACCGTCCCGCGGTTGCGAAACAGGGCGATGATGATGGCCAAACCAATCGCCGCCTCCGCCGCGGCGACGGCGATGACGAAGAGCGCGGCCAGGTGCCCGTTGCTGTCCATGCGGTCACGGGCGGCGGCGAGGAAGGTGAGGTTCGCTGCGTTGAGCATCAGCTCGATGCTCATGAAGACCACCAGCGCATTGCGCCGCACCAGCACGCCGAACATGCCGATGCAGAACAGCGCGGCTGCCAGGAGCAGGTAGTACTGCGAGTCGACCTGGTTGGGGGCCATCGGTTTCTTGAAGCTCCTGCGAGCTAGATGCGGGGTTTGGCCACCACCACGGCTCCGACCATGGCCACCAGAAGCAAGAGCGAGACGGCTTCGAAGGGGAGCAGCCAGCGGGTGTAGAGGAGGCCGCCCACCTGCTCCAGCGTCCCGAAGCGGGCGAGGGTTTCCTTGGCCCGCGCCCCACCCGCCTCGTGCCAGCGGCCAAGCGCCACCACCAGCCCCACGACGAGCGCCACCGCCGTCGCGCCGCCCACCACCTGGTGGATGCTGAGGCGCGGCGTCACCTCGGCGTCCTGGGTGAGCGAGAGCAGCATGATGACGAAGAGGAAGAGCACCATGATGGCGCCGGCGTAGACCAGCACCTGGAGGATGGCGATGGTGTGCGCGAGCAGCTGGGCATAGATGGCGGCCAGGAAGAGAAAGGTCGCCACCAGCGCCATGGCCGAGTTGATGGGGTTGCGGACGACAATCACCAGGATGGCGGAGAACGCCGTGGCGAAGGCGAGCAGGTAGAAGACGGTACCCGGGGGGCCGAGGTGGTTCACGCGCGAAACGCTCCGTAGTGGCCCCAGGGGCGGTCGCCGAAGGGACAGCGGTGCTGGGAGATGTGGGCCTGGAACTCGTCGCGAAAGCGCGCCACGAAGCTGTGGATGGGCAGCGCCACCGAGTCTCCCAGCGCGCAGATGGTGTTCCCGAGGCCGATGGGCGGGAAGGGCGCGATGCTGTGCGCGACGTGGAGCAGGATGTCCAGGTCCTCCGCCTCGCCCCGGCCTTCCTCCATCTTGCGCAGAAGCCGCGCCGCCCAGGGCGCCCCCTCGCGGCAGGGCGTGCACTGGCCGCAGGATTCCTCGGCGTAGAAGCGGATGACGCGCCACAGGCTGCGGACCATGCAGGTGGTGTCGTCCATGACGATGACACCGCCCGAGCCCGCCATGTTGTCCACCTTCTTCAGCGCCTCGAATTCCAGCGCCACGTCGAGCTCGTTCGCCGCGAGCACCGGCGCGCTCGAGCCCCCGGGGATGACGGCCTTCACCTTGCGGCCCTGGGGCATGCCCTGGCCGTAGCGCTCGTCCTCAATCAGCTGCCGGACGGTGGTGCGCATGGAAATCTCGAAGACGCCCGGCCGCTTCACGCTGCCGGAGAGGCAGATGAGCTTCGTCCCCCCCGACTTCTCCGTCCCAAGCTTCGCGTACCACTCGGCGCCGTGCTCGATGATGGCCGGCACCGAGGCCAGCGTCTCCACGTTGTTCACCACCGTCGGGGCGCCGAAGAGGCCCACCACCGCCGGGAAGGGCGGCTTGAGCCTCGGCCAGCCCTTCTTTCCTTCCAGGGACTCGAGCATTCCTGTCTCTTCGCCGCAGATGTAGGCCCCGGCGCCCCGGACGATGAAGACGTCCAGGGCAAAGCCCTTGCCCAGCACCGAGGAGCCAAAGAAGCCAGCCTTGTACGCCTCGTCGACGGCGCGCTGGAGGCGCTCCGCGGGGAACTTGAACTCGCCGCGCGCGTAGATGTAGGCGGTGTGGACCCCCA
>Ga0302326_10024023_pt1 | contig 12404 bp, 18 predicted proteins | sample Palsa_T0_3_FD_202264 | JGI IMG/M metagenome (GOLD analysis project Ga0302326, IMG submission 202264) | Peat permafrost microbial communities from Stordalen Mire near Abisko, Sweden - Palsa_T0_3 | ecosystem: Environmental > Terrestrial > Soil > Palsa > Peat permafrost | place: Sweden: Abisko...
GCTGCTCGAACTGCCGGAAGTGAGGGCCATAATCGAGCCGTTCGACGCTCGCGGCTTGTGCTACCGATGGAAGAATGCCGACCCGCGGCTCGACGCGCTCTGTTTAGCGATTCAGGAAACGATTAAGCGGGCGGAACGGCGGCGGCAGTCTCGACGCGAGATTTTCCGCAAGATCTGGGATTTGGCGGACGCGGGCGAATTTCCAGTGGACGCGCCGATGGTTTCGCGGACAACCATTCCCTACTTGACGGAGCCTTGGTACTGTTGAGCGGAGCCTACTGAAGAGCAGTTAGCTCTTGTGTAAATACATGTAACATACTGAAAATGCAAGCATTACTTGAAGCATCTTGAATCCGTGGACACTATGGTGTACACTTTGGCTGTTATGCTTGCCACCACAGAAGCTCAAGCCATACTCGACAACCTCGCTTTCAAGAAACGGCATACCGACGATTGCCAAACGGTCAACGGCGTAACGGAATGGCAGCCGCTCGACGGGCGGAAACGGTGTTCCTGCCCGTACTGGTCTTGCGGAGTGCATGACCGCATGGAAGGGTTCAAACGAAAGAGTACCGGCGAGATCTCGCTAGAGCGTGCTAAGACCGTTGTTGCCCTGCGCCTGGAGACCGGTAACAGAACGGCGGCGCTGCCAGATCAGGGAACGCCGATCAGGGACGCTATCACCGACTTCATGGACTACACGAAGGACGGGGGCGCGCGTGCGTCTACGCTGGCGAAGTACCAGACACTGATGGATCAGCTTCAAACGTTCGCCGACTGGAAGGGCTTGCGTTATGTCCACGAGCTGCGGCAGAACGCCGTTATGGAGTTCCGCAGGGCATGGGAAGACGCGGACGCCGGGTACAAACGAGGAGTAGAGAGACGGCCTGGTATTCGCCTGTGGCGCGCGAATAGTACAGCCACGTGCAAACGCAGTGCAAAGACGCTTCACTACTTCTTTGAGCGGTGCATCAGCCGGAAGTGGATCTCTGAGGACCCCACCAGCATTCTGCGATTCCCGAAGGCAAGCGCGTCGAAAACGAAGGATGAGGTCAAGTACTTGACAGCGGATCAGTTCGCCGATGTACTCTCCGAGTGTGATGGCTTCGAACGTATGACGGCCTACAACAAACAGCGCATCAAGGCGCTGATACTCACTATGCGCTTCACTGGCCTTCGCATATCGGATGCGGTGGTCCTTAAGGCCGATTCCATCACCGGTGACGTTCTCCGGGTGCGCACCAAGAAAGCCAGCACCGATGTACAGATACCGTTGCATCCTGACTTGGTGGCGGCGCTGGCGAAACTCGAACCCTACGATGGTGGCTACCTGTTCTGGAATCGACGCGTTGACGGTGCCAAGGCGTCCACACCTCAGCACAACTTTGGCAAGCTGTTGGCCGACGTGTTCGCCAACGCTGGCGTTGCAACCGATGTACACCACGTCAGCCACGCGTTACGAAATACATTCGCCGTTCATCTTTTAGAAAAAGGCCTTCCCCTGGAAACCGTCAGCCTAATGCTGGGACACCAGAGCGTCACAACCACGGAGCGCTACTACGCCGATTTCAGTAAAGGCTACATGGACCGGGCGGAATCGAACGTGCGTAAGGTGTGGGCGCTCGCAGATGGCGAAACCCTCGGCTAGTAATCCGACAACTACGATCCGCATCCGCGCGGGGCGATCGCCCGGGAACTCGCATCTTGGTGAACATCGATCAGATGCTGGCTGCCACCGGCGATTATCTGTTGATGGATTCCACCAAGCCAGATGAAGACCATCTATTTTCGTTCGATGTGTTCGGAATCCACTCGCCAACCCCCTATTTATTGAGTGCGATGCGAAAACATCAGCGCAGGGCCATGTTGCGGTCGTTCGGCGCGCGATTTTTCCGTCCCTGAATGCCTGTGGGAATCACTTAGTATTTGTGGGCCTCGTTTGTCACCACCGTGTTTGCACGAGGCGTACGGGTTAGAGACACAGATCGACGAGAGGCAACGTAAATGTTTTCACCAAAGCCGTTTTCTCGGTCCTCCGAAAGTGACGCACGGAGCCAACTTGCCCCAGCAAACACGGCGGAATCCGAACACCATTTCACTGCTAAAGAGGTCGCAGAGGCATGGAACCTTTCACAAGACACCATCTATCGCCTGTTCGTAAACGAGCCAGGCGTGCTCATACTCGCTAGCGAAAAAAAGAAATACAGGCGGACAAGACGCACGTTGCGCATTCCGGAGAGCGTCAAGAACCGGGTCTACCGGCGGCTTCAGAACGTTTCACGGTGAATGGGGCCCGGAGGCACGAAGCGTGAGCAGCATACAACCAGCACCCGTTCCCGAGAAGCGTGTGATTCTTTCCATGGGTGGCAAGGGCGGGGTCGGCAAGACCAGTTTCATGACCGGCCTGGCCGAATGGTTCCGAGAAAACCACATTCCGATGAAGCTGCTGGATCTGGATACCGAGAACAAAGCGCGCGGGTCTCTGACGCACTTTTTCGGCACTGACGCGCCCAAGGTAAACATTCACAGTCCAGCCGGTCTGGATTCCTTCGTCGATGAATTGACCGACGGACCACCGGTGATCCTGGCGGACATGGGAGCCGGCGCTGGACAGGTCACGTATGACTGGTTCGACAAGATGTATCCAGATGTCAGCGAGGCCGGCATTGTCTTCACCGCGATCGGTATCGTAACGTCAGATCCGGCAAGTGTCGAAAGTGTTCTCGCCTGGGCCTCTCGCCTCCAGCGGCGCACAGCGTATTTGATCGTCGAGAATTCTGTTTCGGAGCACACCGACTTCACCTACTGGCGCGAGAGCGAACAGGCGTTGCGGTTTCAGCAGATCTTCTCACCGCCAGTGATTCAGATGGACTACCGGCTGCCTGATCTCGAAAACGCCACGCGGAATCATGGCGTTACCCTCGGACAGGTCGCGGCCAGAGCAACGAATGCGCCGGAGTTACGAAAGGCCTCACTTGTCATGCGAGCGCAAAGCTATCGCCGGAGAATGTTCGCTGAATTCGACAAGGTCAAGGAGCTATTGTTGCCGTGAATTCCCCGGTTCAGGCTATTGCCGTCCCCGAAAAAGATCTTATCGATCGAATCGCGGACTCACTGCCCGCCGATCTACGAGCGGACTATTACCGCGAGATGAGGCATTGCCGGTCGCTTTCCGAGAGTGACGAGATGCTCCGAATTCTTCGGGCCATGCAGTTCTTGACCCTTTTGATTCATCAAGCGCCCGCCCGCTTGGCCACAGAGCGAGAACAGTTGGATCTGAAGCTCGACGGTTGCGTTTCGTCGTTGATGACTATCGAGAAACGGCTCGATGCGTTGCCCGAAGGAGTTTCGAGCAAGATTGGTCCCGAAAAGGTTGCCGCGCGGATCAATGAGAGTTTGCGCCAGCAATTCTTTGAGACAACGATTCCACAGAGCGCTGAGGCGCTGGCTTCCGCCGCTGCTCAGCTCAAGCGCAGCGTCGCTGAATTTGTAACGACGATGCGTGAGATCAACAACAAATACGACGGCGCCGCCACGGAAGCGCGGGCTGCGATCGACGGTATCCAATCTTCAATTGCTTTTGCAACTCGGACATCAAAGGAGGCGACGGAGAACCTGACGCGGACTCTCATCCACGTTCATTGGACGACCATTTTGTTGGGCGCGCTCGCCATCTTCCTGATCGGCTGTCTCGTTGGGATTTCTTTTCGGTAATCGCGAGCCATGCTGACAATACGTGCCATGTCGGACGGCAAAGGCTATTCCGCGCGACATCTGCAGCGCAACGACTATTACGCCGAAGGTGAGGGCGTCGTTGGGGAATGGTTTGGATGCGGTGCGGAACTCCTGGGCTTGGGTGGCGCGGTCATGACCGAAGACTTCGAGGCGGTCCGTCAGGGTCTCGATCCCACCACGAAAGAGTTCCTGCGGGTTCGCCAAAGCGCCGACCGTGTCGCGGCTGATGGCACGAAGCTGGCACAGGGGCGCAGCTTGTACGATTTCACGATCTCGGCGCCCAAGTCAGTCTCGGTAGTCGCTATCCTCGCAGAAGATCGCCGGCTAGTTGATGCTCACCAGACGGCTGTGAGAGTGGTGCTGCGAGAGCTAGAGGCTTTGGCTGCCGCTCGGATTCGACAGGGTGGTGCCAATGCGGACCGTGTCACCGGGAATCTGGTCATGGCTGTATATCATCACGACACCAGCCGTGAGTTGGACCCGCAACTGCACACGCACGCGGTCGCTGGGAACTTGACCTTCGACGGCTCTGAGGCTCGGTGGAAGGCGCTTCAGGCATCGGACATTTATGAGCGCCGTGCCTATCTGACGGAGGTCTACCGCAATGTGCTTGCACGGGAAGTCCGCGCGCTCGGATATGAGATCGACAACCGACGTGACTCCAAGGTTCGCGATTCCGGTTTCGAGATCCGCGGAGTTCCCGAAGAACTGCTCAAGAAGTTCAGCCAACGGAGTCATCAGCGCGATCTCGCCATCGAGGAGTTCGTCACGAAGAACGAGAGGCGGCCAACCGACAATGAAGTCGCCGTCCTGGTCCGAGAATCACGAGCGGATAAGCTAACCGCGATTTCGACGGGAGAGTTGCGCAAAAGGCAACGGGCAAGGCTGAGCATAGATGACGAGCGGATACTCGCGGGTGTGCGAACTGGCCGCATGCTGCCGGGAGAAGTGGTTGAATCGAGCGTGCCGTCACTGGAACATGCGAAACAGCACATCTTTGAACGGGTTTCGGTTGCCAGAGATCACGAGGTGCTGATTGAAGCTCTGCGCCATGGTCGGGGCCGAATCCGCATCGAGGAATTGAAGGGCGAACTGGCACTACAGGAATGGTCGGGGCGCGTCCTGCGGAACGATCGAGAAATAGCCACGGAGGAAAGCCTGGAAAGGGAGCGACGCATGATCGCCGCAATTAACCGAGGTCTCGGTTCATTCGAACCCCTCGGCCATGACCGAGTGTTCCTCGCCTCCGACCGGCTTCGGCGTGAACAGGAGTGCGCCATCGAATTTGTACTGAGATCTCGAGACCGGGCGGTGAGCATCAGCGGCGCGGCGGGTACGGGGAAAACAGCAACTCTGCGCGAACTGCGACATGCCCTCGTGGAAGCCGGTCGCGGAGTCCTGGCAATCGCGCCCACAATGAGTGCCGTGGAAGAACTGCAAAAGGTTGGGTTCGAGAACGCGATCACGCTTGAACGCCTTCTCCAGGACCCACAGATGAGGCAAGGACTCGACCGCTCCGTCATTATTCTTGACGAGGCTGGAATGGTTTCAGCAAGACAGATGGCCGATTTTCTTCGTCTGGCGGAGGAGCGTTCCGTGCGAATCATCTTCAGCGGCGACACGAAACAGATCCAGAGTGTCGAAGCAGGAGATGCGCTACGAATTCTGGAGAAAGAATCGAAATTAGAGACTGTCGCGCTCACCCAAGTGCAACGACAGACTAGGAGAGACTACCGGGATGCGATCCAGGAACTGCGTCGCCACCCCGAACGCGGATTCGCCATGTTGGATGCAATCGGAGCGGTTCGCGAGGTTAGCTTCGCGAATCGAGCTCAGGCAATCGCGGACGCATTCGCCGAGCACCGCAGTCGAACCAGCCTGGTCGTCTGTGCGACGCACGATGAGATCGATCGAGTCACAGAAGCAATACGCGATCGCCGGAAGAAGACGGGTGAACTGGGGCAAAGCACCACTCTCAAGCGTCACGTTTCGCTTGGTTGGACAGCAGCGCAGAAGACTGATTACCGGAACATCCGACCGGGCCAGATCCTGGAATTTCACCGCGCGGTCAAGGACATCTCAAAGCACGAATCGACGCAAGTCTTGCGCGCGGACCACGACGGAATTGTGATTCGCACAACTGCGGGCATCGAGCGAACGCTGACCAGCAAACAAGCCAAGAGTTTCGATGTTATGGAGGCGAAGCCGATTGATGTCGCTCCGGGTGACCGGCTTCTGCTGACTGGCAATCGCCGTGAAGGAGGACTACGGACCACCAACGGCGAACTCGTGACCGTTACCGCCGTGGACTCCGCCGGGCGAATCCACCTGGAAGATGGCCGCACTCTACCTGCTGACTACCGCAGCTTTGCCCATGGCTATGCCGTCACGGCCCATCGTAGCCAAGGAAAATCAGTTGACGCAGTCATCATCTCCGCGGACGGCATGCGCAAGGAACTGTTCTACGTTGCGGCTTCGCGCGGGCGCGAAAGCATCGTGGTTATCGCCAGCGACAAAGAGCGGTTGACTCAGACGGTTTCTCAGACGGCTGCGCGAAAATCAGCTTCCGAACTTGTCCGCGGCACACCTCACCGCGGTTTGGCGATCGCACGGGAGATCATCCGCGCCGCATTCCGAGTGTTTAACACGATCCAAAAACGCCTGGCACAGCAGGTGGCGCTTGAGCGAAGAAAGGGGCATCGACGTGAGCACGCCTTTGATAGATAAAGCGCCGTGGACCATAAGCGCTGATTTCATGGCCCCGACCCTGGAAGTCGTCTTGGCGAAGCAAACAGTGATTCTGTCGTGGAACCAGTTCGTCTACGCAGAGGGTAGCGATGACGAAGTTCGGATCGCTTTCGCCAGCCATGACGTGATCGTGAGAGGCGCTGGGCTTTCCCCGCTCCTTCATGCGATTCCAGGCCACCGTTTAGCGTCGATTCGCGAGGTCGCTCGTTGGGAGCGATTCTCGACTTCGGAGATGCGATTCATTCGCGAGATTGAGATTCGGAGGGTCAATGCGGAATGATTGGGAAAGAGACACCATCCCTAAGCCTGACGGCTTAGGAAGGTGGGGACCTGCGCTGTACGGTGTTTGTAAAGTATTTGTTCGGTCTCTGTCAAGGTAGTGTTCGGTTCTCGTTCGGGCGAGGCTGAAGTCAGATTCCGATAGCATTGAGGTGTTTTATGGATCGCCATCTAAAACAGCTCCTCCGAACGTTGCCGGAGAAACCGCCGCGCTCACGCCTGGAGCCGTACTGCGAGTTTATCGCGGAGCTTCGACGGCTCAAGCGAACCTACCGAGACATCGCGGCAATCCTCGCGGAAAAATGTAACCTTCAGGTCTCCGCCAGCGGAATTCATGATTTCGTTCGAGCCCGGTCGCAGGGAGAGGAGACGGGACGCACGCGACTGAGAGAATCACAGGGGGCGCTGACAAACCCGATGCTTGAGAGCCGTAACACAATCAGCAATCCTGATGTGGCCACCGCTGAACAAAGAATTGCGGCTCTCAGGCAGCGAGATGCAGTCGTCGAACCGACTCCGGAGGGATTCCAGTTTGACCCGTGCGAACCCCTTCGGCTCAGGCAGTTGGTCAGGAAAAGGCGGGACGAATAGAGCTCCGTCCCGATCACGACGAGAAGTGACCCCCGCGAATGCAAGAAAAGTCGACATCAGCGGGGGAACCCACGAGTTGCTAGCATCGGCTGGCCGCAACGAGTTTCGTGTGCAAGGGCGTGGGCCGCGACAAAGTTCAACCGGCATTCCGCAGGGCTCGAACTTTTGGCCCGGCCGGCACACAGTCGGCATACAATGGTGTTGTATTCCGTCCGCCTGTGTTGAATTGCAGCCTGACCACCAGTCAGCCAACATGGGGTAACGTCGCCAGCCGAGGGCCTAATACGCCTGTGCAGAAGGCGATATTCGACTGGGGATCGCCGGCGATCGCCGTGATGTGGCGGATACCAAGTATCGGGCTCTTCATGACGCGGATGCCGTTCGTGCACGAGATGTGACCGCCCACAGACTCTCGATCGGCACCATTGCGTGCGGGTCAGTTCTTCGCACAATGTCAAGCTTCTGCATTCTTGAAAGGAGTGTCGTTCTCGGGAGCCCAAGTTTAGCTGCAGCACCGTTGCGCCCACCGACAACCCAATTGGAGTCCTGAAGGACTTCCACGATGTGCGATCTCTCGGCCTCGGCCAACGTCCGAGCCGGCGCCCGCATGACGTGATCCGCCTGAGCATTTAAATGTGCCAGAGGAAGGCAGAGGACGGTCCCCGGCGATAGAATAACGGCCCGCTCAACGAGGTTCTGCAACTCCCGAATGTTACCCGGTCATGCATAGTGGCGTAGCGATTCCATCACCGCGTCCGGATATGATTAATCGACTTGCTCATCTGGCAAGCGAACTTTCTGACGAAATGAGTCACGACACAGAGGGATATCCTCCTTCCTCTCCCGCAGCGGCGGCAAGTCGATTGGAAAGACGTTCAACCGATAATATAGATCTGCCCGAAACCTCTGGGCCTGCACCATGCTCCACAAATCGTGATTCGTCGCGGCGATCACACGGACATCGACGCGCAGTGAGCGACTACTTCCCAACCGCTCGAACTGTTGCTCCTGGAGAACGCGCAGCAGTTTGGGTTGCAATTCGAGCGGCAAATCACCGATCTCGTCAAGGAACATGGTGCCGCCGTGCGCCGCCTGAAAACGGCCCACCGTCTGTGCCGTAGCTCCCGTAAAGGCCCCACGTTCATGGCCGAACAGCTCGCTTTCGAGCAGCGCGGCGGGAATAGCGGCGCAGTTCAGCGCTACAAATGGACCAGACCGTCGCGGGCTGGCGTCATGGATCGCGCGTGCGATCACCTCTTTGCCGGTACCGGTTTCTCCCTGCACCATGACAGCGCATGCTGCCGGCGCAACCAGGTCTACGTTGGGGATGACCGTTTGAAATCTTGGACTGGACCCAATCAACTCTGAGCTGGTCATGAAATCTCCTTGAAAAGCCGCGCCGAGCCCTTAAGCTTCGCGGATATCTTCTTGGGCGGTGACAGCCTCTACAACGTTGCTTGCCCTTGAATATGCTTCGATACTACAGGCAAGCAGCCGGACCCGCCATTATAGATTTGTATAGGTTTGCGAGACAGCGCGGGCAAGCACCGGCCGCCAGAGTCCTACGTCGCGTAGACGATTACGTCTTCCTTGCCGACCCTTCCTCGTGAGGAATGGCGTGGAGGAGGAACGATCAGAGATACAGGAGATGCCGCACGCTGGGGATATTAGCCAGGCAGTCGCGGAGCTTAGCTTCCAGTTCACGATCGGCGACAATTGCCCTGCCATGCTTTCGAATGTGCTCCGGCAAGGAACTCACCACGAACGTTTCCAAATAGCGATCCGTACTCTCCAGGTCCTAGGACAGACACCATCGGGAAGCACCATCCCGACGCCTCACACGGCCACACACGCGCATCGTCCTGGTGAATTCCGAGGCCAGATCCGGATGAACCTGATATTCAACAGTGATCAAGACTGGGCCGCCCGGTTTCGCATCCAATGGGACGACTGGCAATCGCCAGTGCTCCCACGGCGCAAGATCTATCGATTCGTCCGAAATCCGGAGGAACAGTCCGATAGCTGCTGAAAGCACCATGCCTACGCCGGCCCAGAGCAGCGCCGCACCGAGGCCAGAATGCACCGCAATTGCCCCCCAGGTCGCGCTTCCAGCTGCAAAAGCGCCCTGAAAAACGAGCATGAGAACCGCGAGCGAGCGGGCCCTTACCCAATCGGGCACGCGATTCAATACTTGCACAGTGAATAAGGACACGAAGAAAATCCATGAGGCACCCGCTAGAAGCAAGATGGCACCGAGCGCCCAAAAGGTATGCGACACGCTAACCCCGATTGTAGCTACACCGAACGCGGCAGTACCCACCGACATGATCCGGTTGCTCGACCAACGAGCGCGCACGAAGCTCATGACAAACGCGCTGAGAACGGCTCCGCAGCCGAATACACCGAGCAAGACTCCATAACCGGCAGGGGCAAGAGCGCGCCCGCGGGCCGGGCAACGTACGGGCGTCAAGAGCCACACACGCGAGCAGATCTCCTGCTTTGGACCGGACGGATTGCTGCGCAGGCACGACTACACGGTGGACATTCTAGGCGGTGCAACCGGGCTCAACTACGCTTCGGAGTACCGTGACGTCGACGGAATCATTGTACCGACAAAGCGTCGTATCTACGCTTACGAAGAGTATTACCAACTCGTCAAGGAGCCCCTCCAGGTTTCAATCGATATGGGTGCAATCAGCTTCGCTTAGCCCTCTCGCCATCCGGCCCACCGAGTTCGAACCGAGCCACCCAATGTCCATCAACACTCTATTTACACCCATCCGACTCGGTGCGGCCGAGTTGCCTCACCGGATTATCATGGCGCCATTGACCCGCATGCGTGCAGACAGCAACGGGGTACCCAGAGCCATGAACGCGGAGTATTACGCACAGCGCGCCTCCGCCGCTTTGATCATCACGGAAGCGACCGCCATCAGTATCCAGGATCGAGGGCTTCCAAATATGCCCGAGATCCACACAACTGCCCAGATCGAGGGATGGCGGGGCGTTGTCGATTCCGTCCATGCCCGAGGAGGGCGAATTTTCCTTCAGCTTGTCCACAATGGCCGAGCCTCGCACGTCGCCTATATGGCGGATGTTCGCTGCCAGTCGGCCCTTCCGCCATTGCCATTGCGGGCAAGGTTTATATGCCGGATTTCAGTTTCGCCGACTACGAGACACCGCGAGCGCTCGCGATCCAGGAAATACCAGCCACCGTTGACGCCTTTCGCCAGGCAGCAGTGAACGGGATGGCGGCAGGTTTTGACGGCGTAGAACTACATGCCGCCAACGGATACCTGCTCAACCAATTCCTGGAAGATGGATCGAACCAGCGCACGGACCGCTACGGGGGCAGTTACGAGAACCGGTCCCGATTGCTGATGGAGGTGGTCGAAGCGGTCAAAGGCGCTATCGGAGCGGAACGGTTGGGAGTCCGGCTTTCCCCTTACGGAACCGCGAGTGGCATGAAGGACAGCAATCCAGCAGAGCTCTACAGCTTCACGATTTCCAAACTCCGCAAGCGCGGCCTTGCCTATCTCCATCTGATTGAGAGCCGGGCATCGGGCCTGGGCCGTACCGATGTGATGAGAACGGACGCGCCGAACAACGCCGAACTGTTTGGGCATTTGTTCGATGGTCCAGTGATCTCGGCCGGTGGATATGCGCCCGAGACCGCCAGTGCAGCCATCGAAGCAGGCCATGCAGCTGCGATTGCATTCGGAAGGTTGTTTCTCTCTAACCCCGATCTGGTGTTGCGTATTCGAAGGCACGCAGCCCTCAACGGATATGACCGAAAGACCTTTTATGGTGGCGGCGCCCAGGGGTACACAGACTATCCGGCGCTCGACTCCGCACCCGCAACTGATCAGCTGCAATCTGCAGCTCTACTGTCCTAAAGCTTCACGGAAGACGAAAGGCTCAACATGTCAAAAGAGACTCTCTTTAGTTCCCTGCGTGTGGGGGCGATGCAGCTCCTGAACAGGATCATCATGGCCCCTCTGACGCGCATGCGTGCCGGCGTCGCGCATGTGGCCAACTGCGTTGAACGCCGAGTACTACGCGCAACGTGCCTCAGCAGGGCTGATCATCTCGGAAGGAACTGCGATCAGCGTTCAGGGCCAAGGTTATCCGAATGCTCCGGGCATCTACACGGCAGAGAAGATTGCCGGGTGGCGCACCGTGACCGATGCCGTCCACGCCCGCGGCGGCCGGATTGTTATGCAAATCGCGCACAATGGAAGGAACTCTCATTCCTCGCTCATGCCCGATGGAAGCCCTCCCGTCGCGCCCTCGGCGATTCCTGGCACAATTCCCGCTCTGACGAAAGACTTTCAGCAGGTGCCGGCTGAGATTCCACGGCCCCTGACGACACCTGAGATCGCGGTCATTATCGTCACGTTTCGTCAGGCCGCAGTGAACGCGATCGAAGCCGGCTTCGATGGAGTGGAGCTACAGGGCGCGAACAGCCACTTGATCGAGCAGTTTCTGGAGGACGGCACTAATCACCGCAGCGATGCAAATGGCGGGTCGAAAGAGAGCCGCACCCGGTTTCTGATCGAGACTGTCGACGATGTGACGGATGCCATCGGGGGCGACCGGCTTGGCGTACGCCTCTCTCCTTTTGGCCAATATGGTGGGATACACGACAGCAACCCCTTGGAGCTGTTCGGCTTTGTCATCAGTGAACTCAGTAAGCGACGAATCGCCTATTTACACCTGATCGAGGCCAGGGGGTCGGAGATCGGTTTGACCGATGAACTCCACGACAATGCTCGGAACAATGCTGCCCTGTTCCGTTCCGTTTTCGACGGGCCCCTGCTGTCGGCACCCGCTTACACTCCCGAAAGTGCGGCAGAGGCGATCGAGAAGAAGAACGCGGACGGAATCGCCTTCGGGCGCCTATTCATCGCCAATCCGGATCTGGTCGAGCGGATCAGAGAGCACCAGCCGCTAAATCCACCCGACCGCTCGACATTCTACGGGGGCGGAGCGCACGGATACACCGACTATAAGCCCCTTGGAGTTGCCGCATGAGCGGATCAGCGCAATCG
>Ga0302326_10024024_pt1 | contig 12404 bp, 7 predicted proteins | sample Palsa_T0_3_FD_202264 | JGI IMG/M metagenome (GOLD analysis project Ga0302326, IMG submission 202264) | Peat permafrost microbial communities from Stordalen Mire near Abisko, Sweden - Palsa_T0_3 | ecosystem: Environmental > Terrestrial > Soil > Palsa > Peat permafrost | place: Sweden: Abisko...
TGCACGCCAGGCCCGGTGGTTCCTGATGCTGCTGCTTGAACGGCGGCTTCGGGTATTGGATGAGGGGGTTCTGCATGGGAGGGGCGCTCTCTGATCCGGACTGAAGATTTGCATTCGCGCGTGATCCAGCGGGTGCCGTAATGGCAAGCATTGCCGAGCCCGCCAGCACACTCGTTCCCAATCGAACCATTTCACGTCGCGAGAGTGTTTGTTGACCATCGTTCATGTTTCGCTCCAAAATTGCCGAGCCGGCTTTACGCGTGCAGTAGCAATCCAGGTGCTACGCCGCGCGAATTTTAGCAGGATGCGGCGGAATCATGGGGCGCTTGCCTGGGTTGCCGCACCATTGCTATCTAAACTCGCGACCAATTGCTGATAATCTGGAGATTCCAGCAAGCAGTCCCTTCCCGATTTAATGAGCAAATCAACATCGGCTCTGGATAGATGAAAATTGGTGCCCAGTTGCTTCAATTTGGATGCTGCCTGCTGGTCCGACATCTGATCGAAGCTGACGTCGATCGCATATAACTCCACCTGATCGTACGGACTGGGATCTAATTTTATGCCGTGGGACCGTAAAACCACTCGCTGTTGTTTCACCTGCTCAATTTTATTCACATAATCATGTACTTGTGCTACCGAATCATCTGTGTAGTTATCGATTGGAACGTCCGCCGCCGTCATGACGACATCTATTATCCCCGGCACGCGGGCGGTGCGGTCTCTGCTGGTATCGGGATCAGACTTGGCATTTACGACAATAAAGGCGACTTTGCTTGCATATCCCGAAGCGATTGCCTGATCGATGTCGAAGACTCCTTCATTCAGCGTAAGAGCCTGGAGTGGGCCACGCGCACCGACATTGTCCGCTATTCCGCCATCGAGCAAATGAATGTAAGCGCGCTGATGCCCATTTGAATAGGACAAATAATTTTGCGCATCGCGATAGCGGCGCGGATCGCTTTCGGCTTCGTTTTTTTGGGACGCCCCGGTCACCCAAACCGGTTCTTTATAATCGCTGTCGCGAGGGTAGTTTTTCAACGTCATCGGACCCAAGAGGGCGGGAAAAGCCGCCGAGGCTGCAACCGCTCTGCCAATGGGATACGATGACAGATCGGAGTATAACGCGTCAAACTGATCCTGCGTGAACTCAAAGCGCGCGCCAGTGGACATATCGGTGGCGTTCAGGATTACGTAGGGTCTGGCGCGATACGCGATAACATCAGCAAATGTTTTGTTGTCATAGACGTTTGCGTTCAGGTACTCGGCGGATAATTCGACTCGACTGAACCACGGGGACAAAAAGCGGAGCCAGTCATATGGATTCAGCAGATCGAGCATCAGCGCGCCCTGCATATTTCTATAGAGAAATTTATTGGGAAAGTCGCTGAACGTTTTCTGGCGGTTCAGTGCATAGTATGCGGCCGTGATGCTTCCGCCTGATACGGAAGAAATCAGATCGACCTGGTCGAGAAGCGTTTGATTGCCCGAAGCGATCTTCGTGTCGTGCATCGCTTCAAGCACTCCATAGGAGAATGCCGCGGCGCGAGTGCCGCCTCCGGAAAAGCAGACCACAATGAATGAATGATCTTTTGCCGGTGAGGTCGCCTGGCAGTTGCCGAAGCGATAGCCGGCGCTTTGGTCGAAATGACATAAGCGCGTATTCGCCTGGTAGCAGCCTGATAATGCCGCGGCAGTAATAAACATGAAGAGCGTCGCGAATTTGTTGCGCATAGGATTGCCTCGAAGTGTTGATGGGATCGGGTAATTTTGCATTTTGGCGCCGGCAATTCAATAATGTGCCACTTCAGTGGCCAAACCATGCCCGACCCGACAGAACCCAGTGCATCAGGATCGTCCGCTCCGGCTGAAGCCGTGCGGTATATCATCGTGGTGCATGGAATGGGGGAGGCGCGGTTCAACGAAACAGTGTTGCCGGTCATCGATCGATTCGCGGAGATTCGCAGCAGCCAGAGGTGGCCGCCTCCTTCGGACATCCTGAGCCTGGGGATGGCGTCCGGGCAAACCGGGCCGGAAGATGATGCCAACGGCCGGCCCTGGCTTGATTTTGAAGGAATCGCGGCAAATCCTGACGATCAAACGGCGAAGCCATTTTACGGGGAGGCTGGTACTTCAGGTTTGCGATTCGTGGACATGCATTGGAAAGAGCTGCTTTCGACGGCATGGCCCAATGTCGGGCAGGATCCCGATGTATGGTTTGATGCACTGATCGGCCGGCTGCGACGGAGGGCTTCTTCGGGAAAATACGTACCGCAATGGGCTCTGGAGACGCTCGGCGTGCTGCGGGAGACGGTCCGGCTTGTCCACACGATCCTTAAACTGAGATTTAAAGACGTAGACAACACCGTGTTCGCGCAATATCTCGGCGATGTCCAGCTCTATGGCGAATATTCCTTTGTTCGCGGGCAGGCGGTCAGACGCTTTCACGACAGGCTTGCGCGAATACAGCAGCGACACAAGGACTTACACGGAGATCTGCCGGCCCGATATACAATCATCGCGCACAGCCTGGGCACCGTCATGGCGATGGATGCGATCTTATACGCGTACGCGCCGGTCACCACGCGCTCGCAAAAGGGCGATGGCCGAAGCATGCCGCTTTCCGGCTATATAAATGATGTCGAGATTCCCTCTGTTGATTGGGTAAATCATATTGATTCATTTGTCACACTGGGATCGCCGATCGATAAATTTCTCACAATCTGGTGGCTAAATTACCTCCATTTGAATGACGACACATGGATCGAAAAAGTCGATCGAAAAATAGATCATTACAATTATTGCGAGGTGCAGGATCCGGTTGGGCAACACCTCTATCTTTTCGAATCGACGAAGGCTTACCAGAAGATTTTTGATTGCAAGGAGGAGCAGGTTTATTTGCGATACATCTGGCCCGGGCTTGCTCATCTCGCGTATTGGAAAGATTTGGATTTATTTGCATGGATCGCTCATCACGCCGTCGATCGATATCTGTTTCCGGATTCTCAATGTCCTGACGAGCCAAGATGGTTTTCCCCCCAGCTTTATGATCAGGTGCTCTTTATTTCGTATTACCTGATACCCGTGATCGTGATTGCTCTGGATGTTTATACTTTCACGATTGCATGCCGCGCTGAGACCTGGCAAGCGGCGGTGACGGCGTCGGTAGTATTGTTCGCTACTACTCTGCTTGGTCGATACCTTATTGACCTGACTGTCTGGTGGAGACAAATCCTGAAAGCGAAACACAATCAAACGAGTGAACCAGGCGATGAGGTGTCCATGAAAAACTCGCTCAGCCGATTGTCGAACCTGTTTTCAAATAAAAATGCAGGAAAATGACGAAAATTATCGCTTGCGGCGAGAAGCCCAGTTTCGCACATCCCTGGCGGTGTGGGAATACGGCGGCCTCGTTGCCGCGATAGTTTTGACCGCTCTTTATCTGCGGGTTGATCCAGGCCGCACAATAGTGCCATTTGGGCGGCTGATATTGATCGGCATTACTTTTGCGCTGGCTGCACTCGTGTGGCAGAAACTTTTCCGGTCTCAAGACGCTGCCTGGCGTCAGAGTGCAATTTATCCCAACCACCCAAGCTCGACGACCCCAATTTTACGGGGTCTTTTCAGGGGCAGAGACGCAGCATCGATGCAGTCGATGGCGAAGAAGCCGCTCGATTTTGCGCAGTTCCGCGGTTCCCAGATATGGATTGCCTCCGACTTAGACCAGGGGATTAATGCACTGATTGCGATTGCACTCGGCTTCTGCGTTTCGAAATTCATGGGAGCGGCTCCGTTGTTGCCTTTTCGTATTGCGGGCTTTCTGCACATGGATGTATTGTCCGCCGCACACTTTATTTTCTTCCTGCTGATCTGCTCGATTTTCATTAGCACGGTCTTTGGGTACATGCGCAACAGGCTCGATTGGATTCGCCAATTCCTGATGAGAGATCGCGAGCCAGAGCAAAAAGACTCAGACATCATGTCATTAAAGCGCATGAATTTCAGCGAGTATTCGCATCCGGCGACGGGAAGGTCCGAAGAATCCGGCTCGAAGCCAATGGATCCATCCGATAGCTGAAAGCCCTCATTCGCGCTTCAACTTCAGAGTGATGATCTGAAACGGCCGGTAGGGCACCTGGATCGTCCGGTCGGTCACGACGGCCGGTTCCAATTCGTCTTCCAGTATGTTGCAAAACACTGCGGTGCGAAAAGGCAATTCGGTTTGGACGATCGCCTCGCCGCGCGCGCCGTGGGCTTCGTAAAGCCGGAAGATGATGTCGCGGCTCTCCAGCGCGTGCTTGATCGTGTCCAGCACGAGGTTCGCGTGATCCACCGATGCCCAGCACTTTGCGGGTGAGTTTCCCTTTTGCAGAATCACCGGAACATTGAACCGATATGCCTCGGCGACCACCCCGGCCTCGCGCCAGCCGCCGGCATGGGGCATCAGCGCGTAAGAAAATCTGTGGCGGCCCTGATCCGCTTCGGGATCGGGATGTTTCGGCGACCGCAATAAAGTCAGCCGCATGATGTTCGCGAAAGTGCTGAATCCATATTTGCATTCGCTCAGCAGCGCCACGCCGAAACCGGGTTCGGACAGGTCCGCCCACTTATGGCCGGGCACTTCGTATTGAGCCAGGTCAAAGCTCGTGTTGTAATGCGTCGGCCGCTCGACGCAGCCGAACTGCATTTCATAGGTTGCGTTCATCGCGCGCACGGAAATGGGGAACGCGACCTTCAGAAGCTTATGCTCTTCGTGCCAGTCGATTTCCATGTGGAACTCGAGCCGGCGGGCGCTGGACGACAGGCTTACCGTCTGGCTGGCCGTGCTCGTTGCGGTCAAATTCCATTCAAAGCGAATGGAGGCTCGAAGCGGGACGGATTCGACGAGTTTTGCGCTGTGGGCGCCCGGGCACGCGTGCTCGGTTTCCAGGGCCTGGGGATCGATATCCCATGCATCATGTGCAATCGGCTCGTCGCGATACATAAAAAATCGGTTGCCGGGGCCGGACATTGATTCCCGCCCCGTGGACTTCTCGACGAGCGAGCGGATTGTTCCATCGGCGCCAAGTTCGGCGCGGAGATGTGAATTTTCGAGCACAAAACCGCCGCCTGTTTGAGCGACGGTCACCCGATCGGGGCTTTGGGTTGACATGCGGCCAATGCCATAGCTTGGCGCGGTGACGTAAACCAGCGCGCCGTCCGGCTGGGCGGCGACTTCCTCGCGGCTAAACCCGATGGTATTGACCGCCACCGGTTCGGACGCAGCGGTTGCGATCTTGCTCAAGGCAGCCGATCGGAGGCTTTCGCAACCGGTGCGCAATTGCTCAAAATCCCTGGCGGAATCCTTGTAAACTTCGCCGATGGAACTGCCGGGCAGGATGTCGTGGAATTGATTCAGGAGCAACACCCGCCAGAGCGCATCGATTTGTTCCGCGGGATAATCAAAACCGCCTTGCGCGCAGGCGATCGTGGAAAGAAACTCGACATCATGGAGGAGGAATTCGCTTTTGCGGTTGGCCTTTTTGACAGCCGCCTGGGTCGTATAGGTCCCGCGGTGATATTCGAAATAAAGCTCGCCGATCTGCCGCGCTGGATCGGTGTAATCTTTTTCGAGTAATTCAAAGAACTCCCGGCTGGTTCGCATGCTCACGCGGGGAAGGCATTGAAGATCCTTGGCGCGGCGGAGGGTTTCGAGCATCAGTTTGGTCGGCCCACCGCCGCCGTCTCCCCAACCGTAAACGAGCAGGCTGTGGCGGCCGTGCTCGTGATCTTTATAGTCCGCCGCGTTTTTCGCCAGTTCAGCCACGTTCGCGGAAGCGTTGTAAGTATCCGCAGGGGGGAAATGGGCGAGAACCTCGCTGCCGTCGATTCCTTCCCACACGAAAGTCTGGTGCCACGGTTTGTTGAACTGATTCCAGCTCAGCTTCTGGGTTAAAAACCATTTGATGCCGGCCAGTTTCATCAACTGCGGAAGTTGCCCGTTGTAGCCGAACACATCAGGGTTCCAGAATTCGGCGCACCGGTTTCCAAATTCATCGCGGAAGAATTTTTGGCCGTACAGGAATTGCCGCGCAAGCGATTCACCGCTGGGAATATTGCAATCCGGCTCGATCCAGGTTCCCCCCACGGGAACAAATTGCCCTCGCTTTACGCAGGCGCGGATTCGTTCATAAAGATCGGGATTGCGATTTTTGATCGTCTGGTACTGGTATGCCTGCGAGCAGGCGAATTTATATTCGGGATATGTTTCCATGTACGCCGTCTGCGTTGAAAACGTCCGCTCGCACTTGCGCCAGGTTTCGGCGAGCGGCCACAACCAGGCGGTGTCGATATGCGCATGGCCGATCGCGGAGAGTTCGTGAACGATCGAGCCGTTGTGATTTTTGTAAAGCGTTTTGAGGATCGAATGCGCCTCGGGCCAGGATTTGCGGTCATCCACATCCATCGCGTTGACGAAGCGATTGATTTCTGCGAGCAGAAATCCTCCCCACGTGCGGTCGTTAAATCCGCCGATTTTCTGGATCGTCGCTTCGAGTTCCTGCAGCACGTGGAAATCGTGATAAATCTCCCACGCGAGGGGATCGAAGACGGCGATGTCGCACTGCTCCAGCACATAATGGCTGAGCGTCCAGGAGTGGGGATTTCCGATGATGCCGAACTTTCCGTTGCACGCCATTTCGATCTGGAAATGCAAAGTTTCCCCGCCGCGTGCCTGTTTCAGCAGCACCGCATCGGGACGGTCGCCGGCGTGGAAGTTCAGGCCTTGGATTGTTCTTCCATTGATCCAGAGCGTTGCTTCGCTGTGGCTGTTCCAGAGAAGATCGACGCGGCGCTTGCCCCAGCTTTGGGGAACCGTGGCCTCCGCTTTGAACCAGAACGTTGCCCACGCGGGACCAAACTGCTCGCCGATGATTGCGGGGCGATAATCGAGTTTATTCGCTACGTCGAAGGAAATGCGATCAACCCGATTACTAACGAGGAGTTGATCGACGGGTCTTTTTTCGGGATAGATTAATTTTCCGAGCCGGGTTGCGAATTGTTCAAGCCGGGTTCGTGTGTATTCGGGGTAACGATTCATAGATTTTATTGTATTTCGAGCACGATAACGGCGCGAGGCGGGAGCGACAATTCCACGCTGCCCTCGTGCCGCTTAATTCCGGCAAAAGGCTCGGGTTTGATCAAATCGGGTTGGTCAAAAGAGTTGATGGCGTTCATGACCGGCGCCGTCAGAATTCGGCCGGAAACTTTGGAGGCTGATGCCCCGGGAAGATCGATCTTCATCTCGGCTGAGTCGGCATGGTGGAGGTTGCAGATCGATACATGCAAGCGGCCTGCGGAGTCGCGCGATGCCGAGGCGCTGAGTTGCGGCACCGATGCCAGCGGCGCTGTGGAGTCCGGCAACGTCTGCTGCGGAATATATTCCGGCGTCTGGAGCGTCGTCGGCAAAAGCGTTGCGCCCTGGTGGATTTTGTACATCTCGAAAATGTGGTACGTAGGCGTCAGCAACATTTTGGGGCCGTCCGTCAATACAACGGCCTGCAGCACATTGACCGTCTGGGCGATGTTGGCGATTTGAACGCGATCGGAATGGTTGTTGAAAACGTTCAAGGTCAGAGCGGCAACCAACGCATCGCGAATCGTGTTCTGCTGATAGAGAAAGCCGGGGTTCGTGCCCGGCTCGACGTCGTACCATGTGCCCCATTCATCCATGACAATGCCGACACGTTTCTGAGGATCGTGGCGATCCATGATCGCGGCGGTTTCGCGGATGAAGCGTTCAATATCGGCGGCCTTCTGCAGCGTGAGCCGCCATTCATCGGCGTCAAAATCGGTGGCCGAACCTTTTTTTTGCCACGCCCCGGGCACGGTGTAGAAGTGAACGCTGAGCCCATCCATCATGGCGCCGGCTTCGCGCATCAGGATTTCATTCCACTCGTTTGTTAATCCGCAGGCGACCTTGTACAGCTTTTTTTCCGGGGTGAAGTGCCGGCAATAGGAGGCAAATTGGCGGTAAAGGTCGGCGTAATAGGTGGGGCGCATATTCCCGCCGCAGCCCCAGTTCTCATTGCCGACTCCCCAGAGAGAAATCGGCCACGGATCCTGCCGGCCATTTTTTCTCCGCAGGTTTGCCATCGGGCTTTCGCCGGGCATCGTGAGATATTCCAGCCAATCGGCCATTTCGCGAACGGTTCCGCTGCCGACGTTGCCCGCGACATACGGTTCGCAGCCAAGCTGCCCGCAGAGGTCGAGGAATTCATGAGTGCCGCAATGGTTGTTTTCGGTCGTTCCACCCCAGTGGACATTGACCATGCTGGGCCGCGAATCGGGCGGACCGATGCCGTCCATCCAGTGATAGGTGTCGGCAAAACATCCACCCGGCCAGCGAAGGTTGGGGATATGCAGCTTGCGCAGCGCCGATACGACATCGGCGCGGAAACCGCGGATGTTGGGAATCTGCGAATCCTCGCCGACCCACAGGCCTTCATAAATGCAGCGCCCGAGGTGCTCGGCAAAATGGCCGTAGATATGGCGGGAAATTTTCTGCCGGCCCTGATTGACTTGGATGATGAGTGTATTCACGAATGTCTCTTTCGCGTCAAATCAAACCGCATTTTGAGCGCGGTTGCAATCCATTTGGTTCGAGCCTAGATTTGCGGAAAACGTTTTCTCTCCTAGGATTCACTATGAATCAAATCCATGTTCGAGTTTGGCTGGCGATGTCACTGGTTCTTTTTTACTCTTCAAAATCCGTGAATGCTGAGAATTCAAAAACCGTTCCGCCTCTTCCCGCGCAAGTGACGATCGCGCTGGGGATATTTTCGCCGAATTGGAAATCGCTTGAGGCCGGCTATCAATGCCCCCAATGGTTTCGCGACGCCAAGTTCGGAATCTGGGCGCACTGGAGCGCGCAGTGTCAGCCGGAAATGGGGGATTGGTACGCCCGCGATATGTATATGGAGGGTTCGGCGGACTACAAATATCAGGTGGCGCACTACGGGCATCCGTCGCAGGTGGGGTTTAAAGACATCGACAATCTGTGGAAAGCGGATCATTGGGATCCCGACGCGATGATGAAGCTCTACAAAGCGGCCGGCGCCAAATATTTTATGGCACTGGCCAATCATCACGACAATTTCGATTGCTACGATTCGACGTACCAGCCGTGGAATTCCGTCAACATCGGACCGAAGAAGGACATTGTCGGAACGTGGGCGAAGGTTGCCCGCGAATACGGGCTTCGGTTCGGAGTCAGCAATCACTCCTCTCACACCTGGCACTGGTTTCAAGTCGCTTATGGCTACGACACCGAAGGGCCGCTGAAGGGTGTGCCCTATGACGGCTGGCTCACGCGCGCCGATGGCACGGGAAAGTGGTGGGAGGGATACGATCCGCAGGATTTATACGGCGGCCCGCGCTATGCGCCGCCCAAAGGACTGGATGCCGCGCAGATGAAGGCATGGTTTGAAAAACACGACAAGTGGTACGAATCCATTCCGCCGGATGACAATGGCTACAGCGAAAAATGGTTCCTGCGCTGCCAGGATTTAGTGGATAAATATCATCCCGACCTTCTCTACTTCGATGATTCTTCCCTCCCGCTCGAGCAATACGGTCTGGACATCGCGGCCCATTTCTATAACGCGAATACCGCCTGGCACGGCGGATCTCTGGAAGCCGTCATCACCGCGAAGGAATTACCCGCCGATCAGCGGAAAGCGCTGGTGGAAGATTATGAGCGGGGCGCCAGCGGCGAAATTCAACCGCTTCCCTGGCAAACCGACACCTGCATCGGCTCGTGGCACTACGACCGCAACATTTTCGAGGAGCACCGGTACAAAACCGTGGGAACCGTCGTCAAAATGCTCGTGAATATCGTCAGCAAAAATGGAAACCTGATGCTGAGTATTCCCGTGCGCGGCGATGGAACGATTGATGCCGACGAGATCGCGTTCCTGCACGGCCTGGCCGACTGGATGAACGTCAACGGCGAGGGAATCTTCGCCACCCGTCCCTGGAAAATTTACGGCGAAGGACCCGCCGCCGGATCCAGCGGCATGTTCAACGAAGGAAAGGTCCATTACACCGATCAGGACATTCGTTTCACGCAGAGTAAGCAGGGTGACACTCTTTACGCTTTTTTTCTGGGCTGGCCGAAGGAAGCAAAGCTGACGATTCATTCGCTGGGAAGCGGCACGACCGCCAAAGCCGCGCTACTGGATAAGCAGATCGCGTCGATCTCATTGCTGGGATCGGACGAAAATATTTCGTGGAGCCAGGACGCCGATGGCATGCACATCACCCTGCCGGCGAATCCTCCGTGTAAGGAAGCGTACGCGCTGAAGCTTTCGCTGAGATAAATCTCGAATCATGCCACGATTCGCCGGGCCCTCGGGCGACGCGCTAGCACGAAAGCCGCGATTCCCAGCATCAGGCCGGAGGTCGGTTCCGGCACCGAGACGCCGCTGACGGCGAAAATCGCCATGTTGCTGGTGTCGCTGGCGGGCCCGTCGAATGTAAAACTCAGCGATGAGATCGGATCGACCTGGTCATTGAGTCCCAGATCGACCTGATACAGATTGGGGTTGCCGCCATCGCTTTCGAAGGAATTATCATCCACATCGACACGTCCCTGCGCGTTCCACGCGGAGGCGCCGTTGTTGAACCAGTCGGGCGAGACGGCGTCGCTGATGGTTTCGGTCGTGCCGTTGAGGAAGTTCACCGTCACGTCGAACGGCTCATTGCCGTTGCCATCGGCCATCAGGATCGACAGGCCGCCCAGCGCCTGCGGCTGCGTGAGGGTCAATGTGCCGGTGGGATTGCCCGCGGTTAAAAGCAGGGCGTCAGGGCCGGAATAAGACTGCATCTGGAAAATATGATTGCTGTCGTTCTGGCTGGTAAGCGTGCTGCCGCTGGCGGGCAGGCCGTGCGTGGGATTCGATGTATCGGCGCCCTGTTCGAAGAATGTGTCGCCAGCATTCAGAGTTCCCTGGTCCATGGTTGCGGTGACCGTCGCCGAAGCATTTGCGGGAACGATCATCGACTGTGTGAAGCCGGTGAGGCCCAGGGGCATATATTTGCCTGAAAGAGGGATCGTTTTGAACGAGAAGTTGGAAACGGTCTGCGTGGCGGCCTGATTGCCGGTGGTGCCGGTGATGCCCACCATCGCGGTGTTGCCGCCAATGAGCGATGGAAGATTCACGCCGGTGTACGTCTGGCTGGCGGCCGCGCCGGTGGTCAGGTCGGCGACGGTTTGCGTCAACGTTGTCCCCGCGTAGGAGAGACGAACCATGAACGTGTCGCCCGTGCTGAGATCGACATTGCCGAGATCGTTCAACTGGCCCTGCTGCCCGGCGGTGCTCAATTCGCTGCCGCCGCGATAGCTTTGCTGGCCGTTGTAGAGATCCAATCCGATCGCCGCGGAATTGCTAGTGATGCCGGCATATCCCAGCCCGCTGCCGGCGGGACCCAGCGCAGTGACGGCGCCGGTTGTTGGATTCTGGAATGCAAGTGTCGATCCATCTCCCAGCCAGGAATTGTCTCCCGTAGCTTGATAGGTATAGCTGGCGGTAAAGCTGGTGATCGACTGCGGAGCGGCATCCCAGGCGCTGACCGCCTCGTCGCTTTGCCCGTCAGTCACCTCGAAGGCGCTGTTGCTGATGGAAATTGAATTCTGGCTGGGTCCGGAAATGTTCACCGGTCCGAAGCCGGAGAACCCGATAATATCCGCCGAAGCCGAATAAGTTGAATAGCCCACTATGGCCGCACAAAGTGCGGCAAACCGACGCCGAGTGTTCTGCATTGCATCTCCCTAGTGTGCCGCCCCAACGCGGCACACGTCGAACTTACAATTCAAAACCAGGCGAGGCCGACTCAAATTCGACGAATAGCGTCGAATATGTCCCTGGTCGTGGCGAGCGTGGTAAGGGAATGGGAGGATTCCGGCTGGGGAAGATCGCACTTAGGCTGATAATGCGGGAGCCGCAATTTCCTGCGCAACCGGGATGAAAAAGCGAAACACGACGCCTCCCTTGTCGGGACAATCAAATTCGATCCGGCCCTGGTGCGATTCGACAATATTCTTCGCGATGGATAAACCCAGCCCGGCGCCGGATGGACCGGACTCGGCGGGAACTCGGAAGAATTTTTCGAATATTCGCGATTGAAATTCTCGCGGAATCCCCGGCCCCGTATCCTCGACCGTAAATGCGATCGATGAATCGGTCGCCTCAGCGGCAACCGAAACCTGGCCGCCGGATGGGGTGAATTTCAACGCATTGGAGAGAAGATTCGTCAGGGCCGAGTGAATCGCCGCGGCGTCGGCTTTGATGGCCGGCAAATCGTTGGCGGCGGAGACCGCGAGCCGGATCTTTTTATCCGCGAACAGTTGCCGGAGAGGTTCCACC
>Ga0302326_10024027_pt1 | contig 12403 bp, 11 predicted proteins | sample Palsa_T0_3_FD_202264 | JGI IMG/M metagenome (GOLD analysis project Ga0302326, IMG submission 202264) | Peat permafrost microbial communities from Stordalen Mire near Abisko, Sweden - Palsa_T0_3 | ecosystem: Environmental > Terrestrial > Soil > Palsa > Peat permafrost | place: Sweden: Abisko...
CCGGAGCACCAGTTCGCGCTCTGCCTGGTTCATTTTCGGATTCTGTCTGGGGTCGTCCCGAAACCAGGTGTAGAAGGCCAGCGCCCAGACAATTCCCAAGGCGCCAAAGATCGGAAAGGCGTGCCGCCATCCCACATAACTCACTACCCAGATCACCAGCGGGGGAGTGAAGGCGCCCCCCCATCGCGCGCTCAACCACATGATTCCCTGCGCGCGGACGCGCTCTTTTTTCGGCAGCCAGGTATGAAACGCGCGCGTGAGATTGGGGAAACAGCCAGCCTCGCCCGCGCCGAACATGAACTGCGTAGTCATCAGCGCGAAGCGATTCCAAACGAAGCCGGTAGCAGCCGTGAAGCACGACCACCACACCACAATGCGGAGCAGCACGCGGCGCGGGCCGATCCGATCGCCCATGAACCCGCCGGGCATTTCGAACAGAGAGTACGCGAGCGCGAATGCGCCCAGGCAAAAACCCATCTGCTTATCGCTGATGGCAAGATCTTTCTTGATGAACGGTGTGACAACCGAAATACAAACGCGGTCAATGTAGGTGATTATCGAGAGCGTGACGGCAAAGAAAATCACCCAATACCGGACATTCGTGGGACGTTCCGGGCTAGGCGGCAGGACGCACCCCGAATCGATAGACCAGCGCGCCGGCGCCCACCGTGGCGAACGCGGACAGCGACGCTATGGGGTGCTCCTTCAGGCCGAAGATGACCATGGCGGTGCCCACCAGAATGTATAAAGCGGGAATCAGAGGGTATGCGAAGTCCACCGCGCGAAGGCGCTGCCAACCTGGCTGCCTGCGGCGAAATACGAGGAGCGACGCTACCGACAACACGGTAAATAGCGTAAGACTCATGGCGATATAATTTACCAGATCCGGAAAGGGTGTGGCCGTCATCAGGATGGCGCAGACGCCCTGACTGACGATGGCGACGATCGGTGTGTGAAAGCGCGGATGAACTCGAGCCGCCGCGGAAAGGAACGCCCGGTTCTTTGCCATGGCGTAATACACGCGCGGACCTACAGTCACTTCCGCATTGACCGTCGATACCAGGCAGAGCGCCATCAGCCCAGCCCATATTCCGCCTACACTCGGCCCGAAAAGATTGACGGCCGAAACGGCGCCGGGAGCAAGATCGGGATTCTTACCCATCACCGAAACCGGGGTGGCGTAAATGAACACCATCGTCAAACCTATAAATAACACCGCCACCACTGCTGTGCCTACGGCCAGCGCCGCCGGCAGAGTTCGTTCCGGCCGGCGGATTTCTTCGGCCACGTAGGTGGCGGCGTTCCATCCGCTGTAGCCCACCATTACCCACAGCAACTGGACGATGAATGCCGTCGACAAAGAGCTGTCCGATGTGTGGATTGGCGGATCGGAGAAGTGGCTCCAATGGCCGTTGCCCGCGAGGAAACCCAGAACAATGAAGCCGGTGACAATCAGCAGCTTGCTCGAGGTGAGCACATTCTGAACTTTGGCGGTGCGCCCCACGCCGAAACAATTGAGAGCCGTGAACCCGGCGATGAGGGCAGAGGCGGCAATTTGTTCCGCGCCTAGCCGGATGGTGAATGCGCCCGAACCAAGCACTAGGAAGACGTTGTCGTGGCGCAGGATTGGAATGATGTGGCCCAGGTAATCCGCAAATCCCAGCGCGGCGGCCGCGATGGGCGCGGAGAAGCCGGCGAAAAAAGACACCCAACCGGTCATGAATCCCCACTCCGGGCCAAAGGCGCGCGAGAGGTAAACGTACTCGCCGCCCGAGCTGGGAAAATTGATGCCGAGTTCGGAATAGCTGAGCGCACCCGCCAGTGCGAACAGCGCGCCCACACCCCAGCACGCCAAAATCAGGCGCGCCGAGCCAAGGGCGCTCGCCATGTAACCGGTGGTGGTGAATATAACCATCCCGATCATGTTCGAAATCACCAGCGCGGTGGCGCTGAAGAATCCCAGTTGTCGAACCAGGCCGGGCGGATTGGACTTGGGGGTTTGCATCTGCAGATTGGGCATCGAGATCTAGAGTTATTCTATGCTACTGGACGGTCCTCGAATCGGGACAACACGGGCCAAATTGCGGACTAGTGATACTATATCTCTCTTATTATGAAATTCTCGCCTCGCGTCGTTTCCCTGTGTGTCGCGCTATCCGTTTTCGCCCGAATCGGCCCCGCCGATGAGAAGGCCGTCAATCCACAAATTGCCAAGATCGCGGACGAGGTCTCGGAGGACCGCATCAAAGCGATCATCGAAAAATTGGTGAGTTTCGGCACTCGGAATACGATGTCGGACGCCACCGATCCCGCCCACGGCCTCGGAGCCGCCCGGCAGTGGATTCTCGATCAGTTCCAAAGCTACAATCCGAAGCTGCAGGTGCGGTTCGATAAATATCGCGTGAAGAAACAGGGCCAGCGCATTTTCAAGGACGTGGACCTCTACAACGTGATCGCCGTGCTGCCAGGCAAGACGACGCCGGAGACGCAGGTGTGGATCACGGGTCATTACGACAGCCTGAATCTGGGAGCGCCGCGCACTCCTCCCGCCAGCACCGAAGCGTCGACGGCCACCGGACCGGCCACCAACGATAATCCGCTCAGCACGACCCAGAACATGACGCCGGCGGATTTCGAGAAGAACGCCGCGCTCCCGGCTCCCGGGGCGTGCGACGATGGCAGCGGCACCGCGGCGGTGATGGAACTGGCGCGCGTGATGAGCCATTACGAATTCGATAAGACGCTGGTGTTCGTGGCCTTCGCCGGCGAAGAGCAGGGCCTCATCGGCTCCACCTTGCAGGCCGCCAAGGCGCATAAGGAGAACGTGGCTATCGAGGCCGTGCTCAACAACGACATTATCGGCACCGACACCAGCGGCAACGGCCGTTTCGGCAACACATCCGTGAGCGTGTATAGCGATGAGACCATGGATTCGCCCTCGCAGCAGTTATCGCGCTATGCGCGCGAGATCGGCGAGCGATATGTGCCGTCGATGAAGGTGAATACGATTTTCATGGGCGATCGCCTGGGCCGGGGCGGCGACCACACACCGTTTCAGCTGGAAGGCTACGCCGCTGTCCGCTTCTCCACGCCGAACGAGATCTACGCCAACCAGCATCACGCCACAGACCTGTTAGAGAACATGTCGGTACCATACACCGCCAAGGTGGCGCGCATGAACGGCGTGGTGGCCGCCAGCCTGGCACTTTCGCCCAAGCCTCCAGTGGTGATGCGCATTCCACCGCCTCCGCGGGCCGCAGCCGAAAGCACGGGCGCCACGCCGCCGCGCCGTCCGACGCCGACAATCTCACGAGGAAAATCGGGCTACGATGCGCTGCTGCAATGGAAGGCCTCTGGCCCCGAGGACGGCATCAAGGGGTACACGATTGTGATCCGCCCCACGACATCGGCTTACTGGGAGCAGGAAATCTACGTCGGGAAGGCCACCCAATATCTGATGAAGGACGTGTCGATCGACGAACTGAAATTTGGAGTGAAAGCGATCGGAGTGGATGGCGGCGAGAGCCTCGTGTCACCCTACGTGTACCCCGCGCGCCTGAAGACCGAGATCGAGACGATTCAGTAAGCCATCAGCTCGCTGCGCGGCCAGCGAGCGGATTCTTCCAGCGCAGACCTGGAAAACGCGCAAACTCGTTGTCGCACGAGCAGAGCTGCGCGTTTTGTTCCATGGCATCGGCCGCCGCTAACGCCTTGTCCCAGGGGACGTGCTGCACGGTCCTCATGGAATAGGTTTTCTGAACGAATCGACGGCCCGGTGCTAACCCGGCGCGGATGGCGTCATTCAGGGCCCGCTTGAACGAGATCCCACGCTGCTTCATCGCATCTTCGAGAATGCGTTTCACATCGGGATCCAGAGTGACAGTGGTCCGCATGTCGGCATCATAGCATCACCAAAGTTGCTGTCATGATAGGTCCGGCGATACTCATCATCGCGTGGAGTATCTTAAGTAAAGAGGTCTCCACCATGCACTCAGCACTCGCTCGACATACCATCGCTGGATTTATGCTAGCCGTCTTCGCGGCCTGCGCCGCCCCACCGATTCCGCCGCCTACCACCGATGCTTCTCTTGCCAAACAGCCCGGGAAGGAAAAAACTGTGTTCGCTGGAGGATGCTTCTGGGGCGTGCAGTCCGTGTTCCAACGCGTAAAGGGAGTAATCGCCACCACGGCCGGATATGCGGGCGGCTCTGCCGAGACCGCAACCTATAATCAGGTGACCACCGAGACTACGGGCCATGCCGAATCCGTCGAAGTGGTCTACGATCCGTCTCGCATCACGTACGGACAACTCTTGCGCATCTATTTCTCGGTGGCGCACGATCCCACGCAGTTGAACCGCCAGGGGCCCGACGTCGGAACCTCCTATCGCTCGGCGATCTTCTTTACCAATCCCGAGCAGGAGCGTCTGGCGAAAGCGTACATCTCGCAATTAGACTCGGAGAAGGTTTTCCCCAAGCCAATCGTGACGCAAGTCACTCCTCTCAAGGGCTTTTATCGTGCCGAGGACTATCATCAGGACTACGCCTACTATAATCCCAACAACCCTTACATTGAGGTCTGCGACCGCCCCAAGATTGCCGCCCTCAAGGAGCAGTTCCCGGAGCTATTTGTCGATTACAAGCCGGGGAAGAAAAAGTAGCTGCTACTTGGCGCCGCGATAAAAGACGCGCCAGACCTTACCCTTCTGGCTCTCCGTGATGTATAGCGACCCGTCAGGCGCCTGCGCCACGCCATCGGCGCGCGCCAAAGCGTCATTGGGATTCATGATCTGTGCTTTTCCGGCGAACCCGCTGGCGAAGATTTCGAATTCGCCCGCAGAATCTTTGCCGGAGAACGCCTGGAATGTCACGTTCGATACTTCCTGCGCCAGCGGCGCGCGGTTCCACGACCCGTGAAACGCGATGAACATGCCGTTGCGATAATGTTCCGGAAACTGCGTGCCTGTGTAGAACATGGCGTCCACAGGCGCCCAGTGCGCCGGAAAGCTGGTGATCGGCAGCTTGAATTGCGAGCAGCGGCCCACTGTCTTACCATCGCCGCCGTACTCCGGATTGAGAAGCAGCTTCTTCACGGTATAGTCGTAGAAGCAGTACGGCCAGCCGAAATTGTCGCCCTGTTCGTCGACGCGATACATAGGTTCGGCCGGCCTCGTGGCGTTCTCTTCCGCTGTGAATTTGTCGGGATAGAGGGTGTCGAGCTGATCGCGGCTGTTCATCACGATATAGAGGAAGCCGCCGTGCCAGGCGATGGCCGGCATCTGGCGCATTCCCGTGGCGTACTTCACACCGTCCGCCTGCGTCTGTCCCAGTTTGCTGTCGCTGAATTTCCAGATGCCACCGTGTTGTTCGAGTATCGGGCACGGGTCCTGCCCGGGCGATCCCTTCTGCCGATTGCGCACCTGGCAGGCGTTGGAAGGTGCACCCACATTGACGTAGAACGATCCCTTGCCGTCGAACACGATGCCTTTATCGCCGTGTTCCGGCCGGCCTTCCAGCCCCGATGCCACCACTTCCGGCGCGGCCGCGGGCTTTAGCTGGCCGGGTGTCATCTTGTACCGCTCCACCGAATTCGGGTGCGCCACCCACAGGTAGCCATTGTGAAAATCGATGCCGGTCGCGCTCCCTTCTCCGAATTTCTCGACCACGTCTAAATGGCCGTCGCCTTTGGAATCGTGCAGCGCGGCGACCCCACCGTTCATCAGTGCTACGTATAGATCGCCATTCGCGGCCACGGCAGCGTGGCGCGCCTCGCCGAGATTATTTGCGACAACCAGCGCACAAAATCCGGACGGCAGGGTGAGACCTCCGTTATCGGGATCGCAGGCGACTGTACCGCCAGCGGCGTATGTGGTAGGGTGCGGCAAGAGCAATAGCCCGGCCACGGCTGCGGCCAGACCAAGTGTGAGTTTTTTCGCGTCGATCATGATTAGCCTATGCGGGACGGGTGTCTTTTCCAGTTTATACGTTAGGATGGGGACGTGAAGGAACGCGCAACGTTAACGGCTCTTGCGACGATGATTCTGGGGGTGTTTTTCGTACGTGCCCAAGGTCATTCATCTACTCGCGACGGGGTCTATGACGAGGCTCAGGCCGCACGCGGGCAAGCTTCCTACAAGACTTCCTGCGCGTCATGCCACGGGGCGGCGCTGGAAGGATCCGGCGCGCAGAATCCTCCGCTTGCCGGACAGGATTTCACCGCGAATTGGAGTGGCCAAACGTTGGGCGACCTCTTCGAGAAGATCCAGACGTCTATGCCCGCCGACCATCCGGGCACGCTTTCGCGCGGCACGAACGCCGACATCGTCGCTTACATTTTGAAAATGAACAAATCTCCGGCGGGGAAGAACGAGCTTCCCAGCGACGCCGAGGCCCTCAAGCAGATTCAGTTCGAAGCGGCGAAATGAGGAGGGCAAGCTGAAGCATGCCCCACGTGGGACATGCTTCAGCTTGTCCGATTTGCGGTCGTCGCCCTCTTCCTTTGGGCCCTAAATGAGCTGAAATGTACGTGGGGCGAAAGTGAGATCGGCGCGGTTTGTGCACGGGGCTGTTCGGACCCCTCGATTCCTGCAGCACTACGCCCAGCGGGTGGCAGCACCACATTCTTGAAAGATCACGACCACGTGCTGGAAATTCGCGGGCTACGCCGCGGCGACGAAGGTTCCCAGTCAAAGCGGCATGATGTTCTTGCTCAAGCTCACATTCGTTTGAACCTGGCCTGGGTCTCGAGTTGCGGCCGGCCACTACTTCCGCAACCTGCCCTCGGCAAGCTGCACTGCTCTATCGAGCGCCTCCGCCGCTGGAACCTTGACATCCGGGTCCACGCCGACCACCGCCCAATCGCTCTGCGAGTACGGGTTGATCGCCTTCACTTCGGGGATGCCGATTCCGAAGTGCTCGTCGATGCGGTAGAAAACACCAGAGTGCGTGGCGCCGCGAGTCGTCTCGCCAACGATGATGGCCCGCCGCAGCATCTTCAGATCGTAGGAGAATTGCTCCGCGGCGGAGGCCGTCCGTCCCGATGTCAGCACGTACGCCGGCTTGTCCGCGAGGCGGCTCCCTGCCACCGGCGACCGCGTCCAGGACTCTTCGGTCACCAAGTCCCTCGGGCTGTAAAGATACTCCGGATGGTCGAACAGGTAAGCGGCGATGAGCGACACCATTTCGCGATAGCCGCCGCGATTGTCGCGCAGATCGAAGATGGTGGCATCGGCGCCGTTCAGTTTCGTCATCGCCTCGGTCGCCGTCTGCCGGCAAAAGGCAACGTCTGGAAACGAATTGATCTTGAGATATCCGATATTTCGCGCCAGGATTGCGACCTTCTCGAACGTGCAGTTTTCCTGTTCGAGAGCCTGGCGATAGCGAGCCGTGCTTTCGGGCCTCGGACCGATCGGGCGATCGGGTATGCCGCCGGAGACGTAAGCCACGTCGAGGTGCAGATCGCGGCTCACATCCTGCAATTGCCTGGTGAGCAGATCGGCGAACGACGCGCCGTCCGTAACGCCATCGTAATCGCCGGCCTTCTCGTGCGCGGTAAGCGCGTCCGCAATCTTCCGGGCGACGGCGGGCGAGACGTAGTGCTGCTTCAAATCAGAGACTGCCGTCTGCACCACGCGCCGCCGCTCCGCGGCATCCAGCTTCGGCACTTCCGCCGGCTCCTGGGGGACGTTCAGCATGACGGCCGGCAGTATTTGAAATCCGTCCGGGTGGTTCACCCGCCGCGGCATTTTGTGCGCCGGGCCGGCCAGCGGCGACCGGCGCACATACAGGGGACGCCGCACGGGAGCGAACGAGAGATGGGGCACGCGGTACTGGCCGAAAGGAATTGCCAGAGCGAAGACCGGAATCAGCGACAGAAGCGCTCCGGTCAGCAACGCCCCGGCGTGCGGCGATCCATTCTCCGCGAAATAGAAGGAAGGCCGGATGTTGGCCGGTGTGGCCGCGAACGCCGGCTGACCGCGCCCGTATTCGCGCGGCAACGAGACGGCCAGATCGCGCAGAAGATCCAGCCACAACCGAACCCGTGCGAAAAACTCGCGTTCCGCGCTCGCGCGATCGCGGAACAACTCCAGCGCTGCCTCGCCGTATTCCTCTCGAAATCTCGAAGGGTAGAGGCGCAAGAGCCACGCGTAAATCTTCTCAGACATAATCCCCCCTCAGTATCTTTTTCGATCGCGCCACGCGCAGCAAATCGGCCAGCCGTTCCGCTTCCGCGCGCGCCAGTTTCCGGCCCGCCGCGGTGAGCCGGTAATATCGCCGCCGTTCTTCGCCGGCTTTCGCCTCCCCGCGCGGCTCCACCTCGACGATCAGTTTTTCGTCGAGCAGTGTCCGGATAGAGCCGTACAGGGTGCCGGGGCCGAGGCGCAGCCGGCGGTCCGTCTGCTGCTCCACCTGCCGCATGATGCCATAGCCATGCCGGTCTTCATCGGCGAGCGCCAGCAGGATTTGAAAGGCTGCCCAGGGCAGCGGGTCCAGTTTTCGTTTCGGCATTGTGTGATCGATAGTCGATATATCGTTAATCGATCATACCGTGAACCGGCATCACGTGCAAGGCCCGCGGTGGTAGACTGCGAATTGATGTCGGACCTTGAAGAACGATACGCAAAACTGTACGCGAACTTCGAAGACCCGCTGTTGGCCCCGCAGACTCCCCAAGTTCGTCTCTACTTACTCAGCGAATCCCGCCCGCCGGAAGCCGACCTCGCTCGCGCCCTTGCCGACTATGAGATTTTCGTTCCGCGCTCGCCGGACGAAATCGCCTTCATTCGTAAAGTCCCCATGGAATCGGAGGAGCATTTCCGAGCCGAGTGCGCACGCGTGGCGAAGATTCTCGCAGGCCTGGTGGCCGCGGACTCGGTCCTCGGCTGCTCCTACGACGATCAGCACGGCCGTACGACGTTTCAATTCGAGCTGCAGAAGACAGGCGACAGCCAGGAGTTCGCCGAGTCGCAGACTGCGTCTGAGTGACTAGCCCGCGATGCACGTGAGAAATGCTGCGAGGCGCGCAAAGATCGGCGCCCGAAAGCATATTTGGACAGCACGTTTGGGCACGCCCTATCGAGCGCCGCAGGGGCTAGGGCTTCTTGGCGGGAGGAGACGCGGGAGCTGTGGTGGACCCCGAAGCCGGTACGGGCGCCGCCGGTTCCTGCTTGCGCGCCTGCTTGAAATATTCCTGTACAAACGGCTCCATCGCGACTGGGATCTCGTCGCGATTGACCTCGCCGCCGCTTTGCGCGTGCTGAGCCGTCCCCGTGGTGTAGGCCGTCTTTAGCTGCTGGCTGGTGTTCTGGACTTCCACCGTGGCCTCGCCGGTTAGATTCGCCGAGCGCTTGCCGAGGATCTCCGTGATTTTGCCCATCGCGGCCTGATCTTCGGCTTGCTTGATGCGCTTCTCGCCATCCTGATTGCCGGCGCCGCTGCCAGGCTGCTTGGTGGCCTGCTGCGAATCGTTCTTGCCGTTACCCTGCTGATTCTGATCCTGCTGCTCCTGCGACTGCTCGCCCTGCTGGCCCTCCGACTGGTCGCCCTTCTGTCCGCTGCTCTTCTGCTGGCCGTTCTTGTCGTTCTGCTGCTTCGGCTGTCCCTTGCCCTGATTGTTGGGGTCGTTCTGCTGCTGATTCCCGGGATTGCTGCTGGGCGGCTTGAGGCTGGAAAGCAGATTCTGAAACAGGTCCTTCGCCTTATTCATCAGGCTCGAATTCTGGCTGGAGTTGTTGGCGTCGGGCTTGCCGCCGGACTGTTGCTTCTGGTCCTGCTTGCCCGGTTGCTCGCCGGATTTCTGGTCGGATTGCGAGGGATTGCTTTCGGCCTGCGCTTCCTGGTCGCTATCGGCCGATTGCTGGCTGGCGCGATTGCCGTCTTTCTTGGCGTCGCCCTTGGTGGAATCGCCTTTTTCGGCGGACGATTCGTTCGACGTATCGGCCGCATCGGTGTTGGCGGTATCCGGCTGCATCTGCTGCGTCCGATCGGGGTCGTTCGCCGACGCCGCCGTGTCGTCCTGCGGCTCGGGAACCTTCGGGGGCTTGCGATTGTTCTTGGCGACTTCGGTGTTCTGGTTCCACCCGAGCTGTTGCGCCAGCATGTGAGCCAGCGGTGGGTGCAGATCGAGGCGGCCCATCAGGCCGTAGCGCAATGCGAACAGACTCCCCGCTACCAGCATCAGGACGGCCAGCAGGTAGACGCCGCGCGGCATGGCGTAAGGCACGGCGAGCCGCACATCCGCCGCTTCCGCCGCTTGATTGGCGCGGTCCCGTTGGAACTGCCGCAGCGCCGGCGAAACCTGCGCCGTCTGTTCGTCAAAGAACACCGCTGTCGAAATGGTGTCGGCCAACTGCAGACGCCGATCTACTACCTGCGCGGCTCGGTACGGCGAGAGCAGCCGCTTGCGCGCACGGTAGAGCGCGACGCCAACGGCAATCGCAGAAACCAACAGCATCCAGCGCCAGTCCAGAAAGCCGGTGCCGGCCAGTAAAAGCAGAATGAAGGCAAGAAGGATCGCGACTGCGGCATGCGAGCCCTGGGTGAACAGTTCATTGTGGAATAGCCGGCGTCTCGCCCGGTTGACCAGGGTCAGCACAATTCTCCCTTGTGAGTCTTCATACTAGCATTTTCGATGGGAAGCGCTCGCTTCGGGTCCGGTAGCAACTCACTCACCGAATCAGACGTGCCGGGGCGTAAAATAGGTATGGAACTTCCCTCGGAGGGGCACCACCCATAGTGAAAGTACTGATCGTAGATGATGAAGCCAGCCAAAGAAGCGGTCTGGCAGCCATGCTCTCGGCATGGCAGATGACGCCGGAGACCGCTGCCGATGGCGAAGAAGCCCTCGCCAAGCTGGCCACATTTCCCGCCGACGTCATCCTGACCGATCTGAACATGCCCGGTATGGATGGATTCGGTTTGCTGCAACAACTGCGCGATGCCGGCGATTCCACTCCTACCATCGTGATTACGGCCTTCGGGAATATCGAGAAGGCCGTGCAGACCGTGCACGAACTGGGAGCCTATTGGTTCCTCGATAAGCCCATTCAGCCAAGTGTGCTGGAGGTGCTCATCCGGCGAGCCGGCAGCCACGCGGGCCTGCTGGCCGACAAGCGCAATCTGGAAAGGCAGCTGAGCTATAAGGGGTCGCTGGGCCAACTCGTGGGCACTTCGCCGAAAATGCAGGAAATCTTCTCGCTGCTGCAACAGGCCGCTCCCAGCAAGGCGTGTGTGCTGATTACCGGTGAGAGCGGCACGGGCAAGGAACTGGTGGCCCGCACGGTCCACGCTCTGAGTCCGCGGCGCCAAGGTCCGTTCATCGCCATCAACTGCGCGGCGCTACCGGAAACTCTGATCGAAAGCGAACTGTTCGGGCACGAAAAAGGCTCCTTCACGGGAGCCAGCGAGCGCCGTCCCGGCTGCTTCGAGATAGCCCAACACGGCACGCTGCTGCTGGACGAAATCGGCGAGATGCCGCTGCAGACTCAGGCCAAACTGCTGCGCATTCTGGAAGATTCTCACGTGCGGCGGCTCGGCGGGAAGCACGAATTCCATGTCGATGTCCGCGTGGTGGCGGCCACCAATAAGGTCCCCGAGGAAGCCGTCCGCGGAGGCAACCTGCGCGAGGATCTCTACTATCGCCTGAACGTCTTTCACGTCCACATCCCGCCGCTTCGCGAACGCAAAGCCGATATTCCCTCGCTGGCGGAAGCGCTGATGGCCGACATGAATCGTAAGCACGACTGTCGCGTCACTGAGATTTCGTTGGCCGTACTGGAGGCGTTCGAGCGGCACAACTGGCCGGGGAACGTTCGGGAATTGCGCAACGTCATGGAGCGCGCCGTGATCCTCGCGGGCGAAGGCGCCATTGAGCGCAAACACCTGCCCACGTTCCTTGCGAGCGGAGTCGTCGCGGTTGCCGCGGGCGCTGGTTCGTCTGTTACCACGGCCGCCCCAGCGGATGACGACGAGTCGGTGCGTTTCACGGTGGGCACTACCGTCGAGGAGGCCGAGAAAGGCCTTATCCTGCGCACTCTGGAACACACCAAGAACAACAAAACACGCGCCGCGGAAATTCTCGGAATCAGCCTGAAGACTCTCCACAATAAGTTGAAGGAGTACGGCGCCGCCAAGGAAGAAGAAGCCGGCGCTTAACGGGCTTCTAAGCTGCGACTATCTTACCGATCCGCGGCCATCGTTACCGATCCGCAGCCATCGTTACCGATCCGCGGCCATCGTTACCGATCCGCGGCCATCGTTACCGAATCCACGACCACCCTTACCGATCCGCGCCATCGTTACCGAGCCGCGACCATCGTTACCGAATCCACGACCACCCTTACCGATCCGCGCCATCGTTACCGAGCCGCGACCATCGTTACCGAATCCACGACCACCCTTACCGA
>Ga0302326_10024029_pt1 | contig 12402 bp, 9 predicted proteins | sample Palsa_T0_3_FD_202264 | JGI IMG/M metagenome (GOLD analysis project Ga0302326, IMG submission 202264) | Peat permafrost microbial communities from Stordalen Mire near Abisko, Sweden - Palsa_T0_3 | ecosystem: Environmental > Terrestrial > Soil > Palsa > Peat permafrost | place: Sweden: Abisko...
ACATCGGCTCGCCGATGAGGACATCGGACCCGCCGGTGCCGTCGATCCTGGCGATCAGCGCGTCGACGGCTGCCGCGCCGAGCTCGGCCAGGGGCATGCAGATGCTGGTGACCGGCACGTCAAGGTAGGCGAGGGACTCATCCTCGTCCAAGCTGACCAGGGAGACCGCGCCGGGCACGGCGATACGCGCGTCCCGAAGGGCGGCCAGCACCCCGTACACCTGCTCGATGCTGCCGATGCCGATGGCCGTCGGCAGCGGGCCGGCCGCCAGCAGGCGCCGGATCACGGCATAGCCGCCCGCCTCAGTCGCGTCCACGTGCCTGATGACGGCAGTCAGACCGAGGGCGGCGCAGTGCCGCCGGGTCGCGGCGGCCCGGCGGTGCACGGTGTCCACCTCACGCCGACCGTCAATGAGCAGCACGTTGCGGTGGCCAAGGCCAGCCACGTGGTCAAGGAACAGCCGGACGGCGCCCGCCTCATCCATGACGACGTCGTTGCCCTGGTCGGGACCGCGCCGGTTGACATACACGTGCGGCACCGCGCTCAGCGTCTCATCGGGCTTGACGTCGGTGCCCCTGCCACCGCGGAGCGCGGTAGCGAGCAGCAGCCCGTCGGCGCGGCTCTCGGAGATGAGGTAGCTGTAAGCGCCGGGCGGCTTCGGGTCCTCCATCGGCTCCTCCATAATCATGACGACGTAGCCGCGCTCGGCGGCGCGCAGCAGGGCGCCGCGCTGCAGCCGGACCCAGATCGGGTTGCGCAGCATCGGAACGACGAAGGTGAGCGCACCGGTGCGGTGCTGGCGCAGTGCCCGGGCCAGCGCGTTCGGCCGATAACCGCGGGCACGGGCCTCGGTCAGGATGCGCTCGACCGTCTCCGGCCGCAGCGAGTGGCCGACCTCCCCGTTGAGCACGCGCGACACGGTGGAAGGGTGCACGCCGACGGCGGTGGCGATGTCGACCAGCCGGACCACCTGGCGCCTGCCCGCAGGCTCGTGCTGTCGGCCGGGTGCCCGCTCGGTCACACGGTTTCCGGTGCGTTCGCGGTTTCCGTAGTCCAGGCGAAGTGACAGGCCGCGCTGTGCTCGGGGTCCGCGCGGGACCCGACCAGGGCCGGGTCCTGCTCGGCACAGATCTGCTGCGCCATCGGGCACCGAGTGCGGAACCGGCAGCCGGTCGGCAGCCGCAGCGGGCTCGGCGGGTCGCCCTGCACCGCGGGCGCCTCGTTCTCGTCCCGGGGCGTCATCCGGGGGATGGCGGCGAGCAGACCAGCGGTGTACGGGTGCCGCGGATTGCGGAACAGTTCCTCGGTCGGCGCTACCTCGATGATCCGGCCCAGGTACATGACCGCGACCCGGTCGCACAGGTGCCGGACGACGGCCAGGTTGTGCGAGATGAACAGCACGGTCAGGCCGAGCTCGCCCTGCAGTTCCTCCAGCAGGTTCAAGATCGTGGCCTGCACACTCACGTCGAGGGCGGAGACCGGCTCGTCCGCCACGAGCAGCTCGGGCCGCAGCGCGATCGCCCGGGCGATCGCGACGCGCTGGCGCTGGCCGCCGGAGAACTGCCGGGGCAGCGCGTGTATCGCGTCCTCGGGCAGCCCGACCATCCGCAGCAGTTGCCGGGTGTGGGACTCGACCTCGTTCCGTGGCACCACGTGGTGCACCCGCAGCAGCTCGTGCAGGATGCCGCCGACGGTCAGCCGGGGGTTGAGCGACGAGTACGGATCCTGGAAAACCATCTGAATCCGGCGCTGATCGGCACGGGACCGGCGGCGGGCGGGCAGCACCTTGCCGTCCAGCTTGATCTGGCCGCGGTTAGCGCGCTGGATGCCGGCGATCGCCCGGGCCAGCGTCGACTTGCCCGAGCCGGACTCGCCGACCAGGGCGAGTGCCTCGCCCCGGCGGACGGTCAGGTCGATGCCATCCACGGCGTGCAGCAGGTGCTGCTGGTGACGCAGCCGGGCGCCGAGCGACGAACCGACGGAGAAGCTCACCTCGATGCCTGCCGCCTCCAGGATGTTCTGCTCGCTCATCGGTCGGTTCCTATCTGGTCCAGGCAGCGTTCATAGTGCAGGCACGCTGTGGCGCGGTCACCCTCGAGCAGGCGCAGCGGCGGGTCGCTGGCCTTGCAGTCGTCTTCGGCGAACTTGCAGCGGGGGTGAAACCGGCAGCCGGACGGGGGGCTGGTCAGGCTCGGCGGCGAGCCCGGGATGGGTTCCAGGGACTGGCCGGGATGGTCGACATCGGGCGCCGACCGCAGCAGGCCCAGCGTGTAGGGGTGCATCGGCCGGGTGAAGACCTCCCGTACGGTGCCGCGCTCGACGATCCGCCCGGCGTACATGACGGCGACCTTGTGGCAGACCTGCGCGACCACGGGCAGGTCGTGGGTGACGAACATCAGGCTGGTGCCCGACTCGCGGCACAGCTGCGCGAGCAGCCGGAGGATCTGGTCCTGGATCGTCACGTCCAGCGCGGTGGTGGGCTCGTCGCACAGGATCAGCTCGGGGTCGCAGGACAGCGCCATCGCGATCATGACGCGCTGCCGCATCCCGCCGGAGAACTCGTGCGGGAACGCGCGGAACCGGCGCTCCGGCTCGGGGATACCCACGCGACGCATGAGATCCATGGCGCGCTGCACCGACTGGGCGCGGCTCATACCGAGGTGGACGCGGGGCCCCTCGGCGATCTGGTTGCCCACCCGCATAACCGGGTTGAGCGCGCTCATCGGCTCCTGGAATATCATCGCGATCCGCCGGCCGCGGACCTTATTCAGCCGGGACTGCCGCAGCCGCGTCAGGTCGGTGCCGTCGAAGACAACCGAGCCCGCGGTCACCTTCGCATCCGGCGGAAGCAGGCCGAGGATCGACTTGAGGGTCATGCTCTTGCCCGAGCCGGACTCGCCGACGAGGCCGACGGCCTCGCCCGGCGCGATCTCGAGCGAGACCCCGTCGATGGGACGGACGACGCCCTGGTGGCCGGCAATCTCCACGCGCAGGTCGCTGACCTCAAGCTGCAGGGGGGCGCTCATGACGTGCCCGACCGGAGGAGGTCGGCGAGCCCGTCACCGATCAGCGACAGTGCCACGCCGGTGATCACGACCGCTAGGCCAGGGATGGTGGTCAGCCACCACTGGGTGGTGAGGAAGTTCTGCCCGCCAGCGATCATGGTGCCCCAGTCTGGTGTGGGGGGCTGGATGCCCAGCCCCAGGTAGCTGAGGGTGACGATGGCGAGGATGTCCTGGACGATATCGGACATCGCGTAGACGATCGACTGCGTGATCACGTTGGGCAGCAGGTGCCGGGTGATGATCCGCAGGCTGGACAGGCCGCCGGACTGGGCGGCGAGCACGTACTCCTGCCTCTTCGCGACAGTGATCTCGCCGCGGGTAATGCGGGCGTAGGAGACCCAGCCGATGGCGGTGATGGCGATGTAGATGCTCTTCTCGCCGGTGCCGAGGACGAACACTAGCGCGATGACCAGAACGAAGAAGGGGAAGGCGACGACGATGTCGACGATGCGCATGATGATGGCGTCGACCCAGCCGCCAAAGTAGCCGGCCAGGCTGCCCACGATGATGCCGAGGATGAACGGGAAGAGCACTGCGAGCCCGGCGACGCGCAGGTCGACCTGGCCGCCGTAGAGCAGCCGGGCCCAGGTGTCTCGGCCTTCCTGGTCGGTGCCCAGCAGGTGCCCGGCCTGCCCGAGGCCAAGCAGCGGCTGCTCCAGGTTCTGGGTGTCGGGATTGAATGAGGTCAGCAGGGGTGCGGCGTAGCACATGAACAGGATGATCGCCAGCAGCACCAGGCCCGCCATCAGGGTCGGCTGGCGGTACCAGCGGGCACGCCGCGCCCGGACGCGCGCGGCGGCCGGTGCCGGCGCCGGCGCGGGGTCGGCTGTGACTGCGCTCATGCGTCGAACCTCACTCTCGGGTCGAGCGCGACGTAGGCGACGTCGGTGAGCAGGTTGACCAGGACCACCAGTACTCCGTAGATCAGGGCGACCGACTGGATGACGGTGAAGTCGCGGTCGAAGATGGCGTTGATCATCAGGCTGCCGATGCCAGGGATGGCGAAGACCTGCTCGACGATGAGGGTGCCGCCGATGAGGTAGCCGATGTTGATGCCGAGCACGGTCACCGCGGGGATGACGGCGTTGCGGAGCACGTGCCGGACCAGCAGCCGCGGCGTGGGCACGCCCTTGGCCCGGGCGGTGGTGACGAACTCGGCCCCGAGCACGCCCAGCATGCTGGCCCGGAGACTGCGGATCAGCACCGGGCACAGTGCGACCGCCACGGTCAGGGCGGGCAGGAACATCGACTGCAGGTGGCCGGCGAAGCCCGACCCGTAGCCGGTGACCGGGAACAGCTGGAGCTTCTCGCCCAGCCAGGTCTGCAGGATCAGGCCGAACCAGAAGGCCGGCAGGCCCAGGCCGAACAGCGGCACGATGCGGATGATGTGGTCGCGGACCGCGTCCTTGCGGCTGGCGGCCAGCGTGGCCAGCGGCACGCTGATGACGACGGCGATAACCGCTGCGTAGCACAGCAACCATAGCGTGGGCGGCAGATGGCTGGTGATCAGGCTCGAGACCGGCACTCCGTAGTACAGGCTCTGGCCCAGGTTGCCATGGAACAGCCGGTCCATGAACAGCCAGTACTGCTCGATGAGAGGCTGGCTCAGGCCGAGCTGGCGGTCCAGGGCGGCGACGGTGCTGGGGTTGGCGCGCTGGCCGAGGATGGTGACGGCAGGGTTGCCGGGGATTAGGTGGACCATGAAGAACGTGATGATCGTGACGCCCACGGCGGTCGGCACGAGCAGTACCAGCCGCCGGAGGACGAAGCTCATCCGGCCCATAAAGACCTCGCTCGGGGTGGTGGGGTCGGCCGGCCGCGGAGGGCGCTGTCTGGAGCGCCCTCCACGACCGACCGCGGAGTCACGGGGCGAATCCGGTTAGCTGGAGCCCGGGCTCAGCCAGACGTCCTCCATGTGGTAGTTGCCGAGCGGCGTGACGAGGAAGCCGTGCACGTTCGACGACTCCACGTACTGGTACGGCGAGTAGTACAGGAACGCCATGAAGGCGTCCTGCGCGGCCAGCGTCTGCGCGGTGTTGTAGTCCGTCTGACGCGCCGCGGTATTCGTCGTCACCTCGGCCGCGTGGACCGCCTTCACCACCGTCGGGTTGTCGAAGAAGGTGAAGAACGACTTCGAGCCGGCCGTCGGGTCGAGCGCGAAGGTGGCGAGTTCGTCGGGATCGGGGATGTCCATCGTCCACAGCGAGAACGTCATGTCGTACTTGCCGCTCTGGAAGTTTTCGTTCGCGGTGTTGGGGTCCTGTTGCTGGATCTGCACGTTGATGCCGAGCGGCTTGAGCTCGGACTGCACGATCGTGGCGATCGTGGCGTAGTCGGAGTTGCCCGAGGGCAGCAGCAGGGTGGTGGTGAACCCCTTTGGCACGCTGGACTTAGCCAGCGCGGCCTTGGCGTCCGCCAGGCTGTACTGCAGGCCCCCGCTGTTGGGGTCGTAGTACGCCAGCTGGGGCGGGAAGATCGAGTTGGCCGGCTGCCCGTTGCCGAACAGCACCGCCTTCACCAGCGCGCTGCGGTCGATCGCGTACGAGATCGCCCGCCGCACGTTCACGTCCTGGAACGGCGCGACCTTCTCGTTGAAGGCCAGGTAAGTCGTCTCGGTCGAGGGGAACAGGCTCAACGTCACCGACGGCGTGGATTTCAGCGTGGACACCGTCGACCAGGCCGGATACTGGTCGATCTGGGCCTGGCCGCTGGTGACCTGCAGCTGCCGGGTGTTGTCGTCAGGCACGTCGGTCCAGGTCACGCTGTCCAGGTAGGGCTTGCCCGGCTGCCAGTACTCGGTGTTCTTGATGAGCTTGAGCGCGCTGCCCTTGTGCCAGTAGTCGAACTTGAACGGGCCGGTGCCGATCGGCGCCTGGTAAAACGCGGCCGCGGTCTTGCCGCCGTAGTTGTCGGGCACGACGCCGTTGGCGAACAGCGCCAGGTCGGCCAGGATGGGCGCCCACTTGTACTTCAGGTTGATCACTACCGTGTCGGTGGACGGCGCGTCCACGGACTTGATGGCGGAGTCGATGTAGCCCCAGCCCTGGGAGGCGGCCATCGTCTGCTCCAGGCTGAACTGCACGTCCTTGGACGTCATCGGAGCGCCGGTGGAAAACTTGACCCCCTTCCGCAGCGAGACGGTGTACGCCAGCCCGTTCTTCGACTCGGTGTAACCGGTCGCGAGCCACGGCATCACGCCCTTGCCGTTGTTCGTGACGGTGAACAGCGGCTGGGTGATCTGCTCGATGATCCAGATCGAGTTGTTGTCGAAGACAGTCGACTCATCCAGCGACTGCGCATCCTGGGGGTTGGCGAAGACGAGGTTTCCGCCCGTGACCGGCGTGCCGGCGCTGGCGGAACTACTAGGGGTGCCTCCTGCGGACGAGGAAGCGCTTGACCCGCAGCCGGCTAGCGCCACGAGGGCGCAGCCGACGGTGAGGGCCGTGGTCAAAATTGGTCTGTGCCTCACGAGCAGCTCCGGTGAACATCGGAGCGACGGATTCGTCGCAAAGAGGGATGACGTGAGAGTCCCCAAAGGGGACGACGCGAGAAGACGCGAGAAGGGGACACGACCCTGTGTCGAGGCAGGCACGACCCGGTGCCGAAACGGTTGGGCAAAGGTTTGCGCAAACCTTTGCCCAACACTGTAAAGGCCATTTTGCGAGAGAACGAGACCTAACGCCTGCTTTAACCATCATGTAACCTCAGCCCTCTAATGTTTCGCCCGTGAGGTACCTAGTGCTTGGCTGCGGGGCAATCGGTGGGACCGTCGCGGCCGGACTCGTCCGGGACGGCCACGATGTGCTGGTCTGCGACGCCGACCCGGCGGTCGTCGCGGCGATCAATGCCGACGGGCTGCGCATCGAAGGACCGGTCGAGCAGTTCACCGCCCGCCCTGACGCGATCAGCCCGGGCGCACTGCCCGACAGGATCGACTTCCCGGTCCTGGTGGCCTGCAAGCAGCACCACACGGCCGCCGCCGCCGCGCTGCTCGCCGGCCGGCTGGCGGGAGAGGCGTTCGTCGTCTCGCTGCAGAACGGGCTGCCATCGCCCGCGCTGGCCGCCGCGGCGGGATCAGGCCGGGTGGTCCAGGCATGCGTCAATTTCGGTGCCGACGTGGTGGCGCCGGGCGTGGTGGTGCGCGGCAACCGGGGCACCTTCAAGGTCGGGGAGCTGGACGGGACCCCGTCCGCGCGCATCGACGCGCTGGCCGCGGACATCGCCGACGCGGAGGCGACGACTCAGGTCATGGGGTTCGTCTGGGGCAAGGAGGCCTACGGCGCGACGCTGTTCGCAACCGCCGTCAGCGACCTCGCGATCCACGAGGTGTTCGACGACCCCGCCTACTACCCGCTGCTCCTCGCGGTCGCCAGGGAAGTGCTCGGGCAGGCGCCGGTCCGGCCGCTGCCGCTGGACGGGTTCGACCCAGACGACCTGCCGGGATCGCTGCCGCGGCTCGCGGACTTCAACCGGCGGTCGGCCAAGTCACACTCGGGGATCTACCGCGACCTGACAATCCGCCGCCGCAAGACGGAAACCGAGGCGATCCTCGGCCCGCTCCGGGGATTCCTGATCAGGCGGACCGCCGAGCTGATTGCCGCGATCGAGGCGGGAACGAGGACCTGCTGCCGGGAGAACCTGGACCTGCTCGCCGCCTACGAGCGCCTTGACCGGCTGGGACGGCCGCTCAACGCCGTGGCGTCGGTGGCAGCCGCGCCGCGCCGGTCCGCGGCGGGGCCCCTGTCCGGGCGGCCCGTCGCGGTCAAGGACATCATTGCGGTCGAGGGGCTGCCGACCAGTTGCGGCAGCCCGTCGACCAGTGACACACCTGCCACCGAGGACGCGGCGCTGGTCGGCCGGCTCCGCGCGGCGGGCGCGGAGGTGTTCGCCACCGCGCAGTGCCTGGAGTTCGCCGCCGGCTTCGCCAATCCGCGGGTCGGGGACACCCGCAACCCGCGTGATCCGGCCCGGACGTCGGGCGGCTCGTCGGGCGGGTCGGCCGCGCTGGTCGCCGCTGGCGTCTGCGACCTGGCGATCGGCACCGACACCGGCGGCTCGATCCGCATCCCTGCTGCCTACTGCGGTGTCGTTGGCCTCAAGCCGACTTACGGCCTCGTACCGACGGACGGGGTGTTCCCGCTGTCGCCGAGCCTGGACCACGCGGGGACGCTCACTGCGACGGCCGCCGACGGCATTGCCCTGCTGCAAGCTATCGCGGGCCCCCGGCCGGCCGCGCCCGTTGTCGGCGTTCCGGTCATCGGCGTGCTGTCGGCCCAGCTCGCCGACCCGTCCGTGACGCCGGAGGTGCGCGAGGCGGTGCGGACCGCGCTCGACCGGCTCGCGGCGGCTGGCTGGCAGCTGCGCGAGGTCAAGCCCCCATGGCTGGAGGAACCGCAGCGCTGGGAGGAGGCGCTGACCGCCATTGTCGCCCGCGAGGCGGCCGCGTCCCACGCGGGCCGGGATACGAGCCAGGACGCCGAGGGAACGCGCGCCCTCCTGGCGCTCGGTGCCGCGGTCACGCCAGAGCAGTACGCGAGCGCCCGAGCGGCCCAGGCCGAGCTGTCGGCAGCGGTCGAGGAGACGCTCACCGGCGTCGATGCACTGGCCGGCCCGACCGTCGGCTACTGCGCGCCCGAGCAGGACCCGCCGTTCGGTGTCGGTGACGACAACGCCGAGGGCCGCTTCACCGGCCCGTACAACCTGACCGGCCATCCGGCCGTGTCAATTCCCGTGCCCGCCCCAGGCCTTCCGGTCGGGCTGCAACTCGCCGGGCGCCGCGACGGTGACCTGGCCCTGCTCGAGCTCGCCGCCGCCGCGCAGCGGCTGCTGACCGACTGAGGCGAGCAATGGCCAGGTTCGTGACGCCCTCGGCTGCCAGCAGCGGCCGCTCTCAGACCCGGACGGACGGCCGGGCCGTTGTGTTGCCGGCACCGCATGGCGGCGTAACGCCTTGAGCGGCGCGACGGCCTTGGCGCTGGTCCGCGCTGTGGTCCGCTTGGCGGGTGAACGGCGGCGCTTGAGCCGGGCGTAGATAATCGGCTGCTTCCCGTCGCCGGGGCTGCGCCGGTCGGTCTCGAACAGCGTGGTCGCGGTGATCAGATCGCTCAGCTTCCCGTACCCGTAGCTGCGCGGGTCGAAGTCCGGTCGCTGATTGGTGATGATGTTCCCGACTCCGGCCAGCGGGGCCCAGCCGTCGTCGTCCGACGCCGCCTCGAGGGCGTTGCGCAGGAACGTCACCAGCGAGACGTCGTTCTTGAGCTCGGCCGCGGTGGCCGGCTTGCGCCGGGCCGGCCGGACCGAGACGCCCGCCGCGCGGGTCGCGCCGACGCTGTCGTCCTCGTCGTCCTCGTCGCTGTTGAAGGTCAGGTTCTCGATGTAGATGAACTTGTCGCAGGCGGCCACGAACGGCTTGGGGGTCTTCCGCTCCCCGAACCCGTACACGGTCAGCGCGGATTCCCGCAGCCGGGCGGCCAGCCGGGTGAAGTCGCTGTCGCTGGAGACGATGCAGAACCCGTCGAACCGCCCCGAGTAGAGCAGGTCCATCGCGTCGATCACCATCGCCGCATCGGTCGCGTTCTTGCCCCGGGTGTAGGCGAATTGCTGGATGGGCTGGATGGACTGCGCGAGGAGCTGGTCCTTCCAGCCCTTCAGCTGCGGCGCCGTCCAGTCGCCGTAGGCCCGCTTGACGTGCGCGGTGCCGTACTTGGCGACCTCGGCGAGCAGCCCCTCGGTGATCGACGGCTGCGCGTTGTCGGCGTCAATGAGCACCGCAAGCCTGGTCGAGTTTTCGCTGGCCATGCCCGCCACGCTATCTCACCCGCCCCCGCCCGCAACCTCCCGCACGACAAACCACACCCAAACCCGTCATTTCGAACGGACCGCCGCTCCGCCCACCCGACAACGTTTCCCTCCCCGGCGGTCGGCGCCAGCGCGCCGCCACGTCGCCACGTCGCCGCGATGATCGCGAAGGATTTTATTACCACGAAGGATTTATACACCTATTCGATAATTATCCTTCGTCAGGAAAAAGGCCTTCGTGATCATGAGGCCGAAAGGCGGCGGCCGCCGTTAAGGGCGGGGGAGCAGTTCCGCCAGCTGCCCGGGTGACATCGACGGGGTGGCGCTGAGCGGGCCCGGCGTCCGCAGGCCGGCCAGGTGGATGTCGAGGAACCGCTGCCAGGTGCCCGGCGCGACCTCGTCGGCCGTCTCGGTCAGCCCGCGCATGCCCCACACCAGCGACATCACGTCGCCGACGGTCACGCCGGGGTTGAGTGTGGCCGCGGCCAGCGCGCGGCCGGTGAGCTCCTGGATCGCGGCGCGGATCTCGCGGGTGTCGGCGCTGTCGCCGCTCCGCTCGAGCAGCAGGTGCGCGTACTTGGCGTGGTCGGCGAACAGCGCCCCGAGCCCGCGCAGGAACCGCTCGAGACCGTCGCCGCCGGGGCACCCGAGCGCCTGCCTGGCCTCCTCAAGCGCCTCGGCCATGGACAGCCGCACCAGCTCGTCGATCAGCGCGTCCTTGTTGGCGAAGCGCCGGTACACGGTGCCGACGCCGACCCCGGCCCGGGCCGCGATCTCCTCCATGCTGGCATCGGCCCCGGACTCGCCGAGCACCTCGCGGGCCGCGTTGAGGACCCGGTGGTAGTTGCGGACCGCGTCCCGCCGCCCGGGCGGGGTCGGGTGCCCGGCCGGGTCGCCGGCCGAGGGTTCGCTCGCCACCTGCCCCTCCCTCACTCGCCCAGTTCGGACGCCACCGTCTCGCCGGCCGCGCTCTCCGCGGTCACCGCGTCTCCGGCCATTGCCAGCGTACCGACGGCAGCCGCCTCGACCGCGGCCGCGTCCGGCCGCCGTTGCGACGGGATCAGCAGCGCGGCCAGCGCGGCCACCACCAGGACGGCGGCCATGACCCCGAACCCGGTCGTGTAGCCGGACCCGGCCGGCAGGCCGGACGGCTCCAGCTTGGCGGTGACGATGCTCGCCATCACGGCGGCGCCGATGCTGCCGCCGATCGTGCGGATGTTGGCGTTCATGCCGGTCGCCACGCCGGTCTCCTCGGCCGGGACCGCGGCCACGACATTGGCCGACATCGCCGAGAAGGCCAGCCCGAACCCGATGCCGAGGATGCCGGTGGCAACGTAGATCTCCCACTGCTGCGAGTGCGCGAAGGCGAACATCGCCATCGCCACGCACCCGACGGCGCAGCCCACGACCACCAGCGCCTTGCCGCCGAACCGCCGGGTCAGCTTCCCGACGAACACGCCGGTCACGAACATGGTGACGCCCGAGGGCAGCAGCATCAGGCCCGAGCGGGTGATGCTGGCGCCGAACCCGTACCCGGCGACGGACGGGGTCTGCACGAACTCGGGCAGGAACGCGAACATCGCGTACAGTCCCACGCCGATGAGCAGTGCGACCAGGTTGTTCGTCCAGACGCCGGGGCGGCGCATCATCTTCATGTCGATCAGCGGCGTGGCCGCCCGTAGCTCGGACCAGACCCAGGCGGCGGCGAGCAGCACCGCCGCCGCGAACAGCCCGAGGACGGCGGGCGAGCCCCAGCCCCAGTCGGACGCCTCGCTCAGCGGCACCAGCAGAGCCACCAGCCAGCCGGACAGCAGCACCGCGGGGAGCCAGCTGATCGTGCCCCCGCCGCGGGCCGGGGACTGGGGGACGAACAGCACCGCGCCGATCGCCGCGATCACCGTCGCGATGGCCGGCAGCCAGAACAGCCAGTGCCAGTTGAGCGCGTTCACGATCGGGCCGGCCAGCACGATGCCGAGGCTGCCGCCGACCGCGGTCAGCGCCGCGAGGATGCCGACCGCGCCGGCCACCTTCTCCCGGGGGAATTCGTCGCGGATGATCCCGAACCCCAGCGGTAGCGTCCCGCCCCCCAGCCCCTGGATCGCCCGGGCCACGATCATCACCCCGAGGTTGGGGGCCACGGCCGCCAGCACCGATCCGATCGCGAGGCCGGCCAGTGCGGCCACGAAGACCCACTTCTTGCCGATCATGTCACCGACCCGCCCCAGGATCGGCGTCATGACCGAGGCCGACAGCAGGTAGGCCGTCAGCACCCACGTCACGGCGCTCTGCGAGGTGTGCAGCTCCACCTGCACGGTGCTCAGCACCGGGATCACCAGCGACTGCAGCAGCGCGAACGCGCCGATGCCGATCGCGAGTACCCCGAACGTCACTTGATAGTGCGGCCGCGACGCACTCTCCATGTCAGGCCCCTCCTGAAAACGGAATCATAATTCCGCTACAGCATACCGTACCGGAATTGGCATTCCGCTACCGGCCCGGCGGGCGCGATGGGGGTTATTGAGTGCCAAATGGGCAGAGA
>Ga0302326_10024032_pt1 | contig 12401 bp, 14 predicted proteins | sample Palsa_T0_3_FD_202264 | JGI IMG/M metagenome (GOLD analysis project Ga0302326, IMG submission 202264) | Peat permafrost microbial communities from Stordalen Mire near Abisko, Sweden - Palsa_T0_3 | ecosystem: Environmental > Terrestrial > Soil > Palsa > Peat permafrost | place: Sweden: Abisko...
CCGTGACGCGTTATCGCAATTGGGACGAGCTTTTCAGCTATTGCCGCAACTCCGCGAATCCCGTGGGCCGGCTGGTGCTCTATCTCTGCGGCTACTCCGATGCCGCGCGGCAGCGCTTGTCCGACGCCACCTGCACGGCGCTGCAGTTGGCGAATTTCTGGCAAGATGTGACGGTGGATCTGGAAAAGGACCGCGTCTACATCCCGCTTGAGATCGTCGAGCGCCACGGCTATTCGCTTGACGCACTGCGCGCGGGCGAATGCAACGCGGCCTTTCGCGCCGTAATGCGCGATATTGTGGCGAAAGCGCGCGAGCTGTTCCTCGAAGGCCTGCCGCTGGTGGGAATGGTGGACCGGCGCCTGGCGCTCGATATCGATCTCTTCAACCGCGGCGGCATGCGCGTGCTCGAGAAGATCGAAGCGCAGGATTACAACGTGCTGGCCGAGCGTCCGGCGATTTCGAAGGTGGAGCGCGTCGGGTTGCTGCTGGCATCGCTGGCGCGAGTGGCCTTTTCGCGAGCGGCGTAATGGAGCGCGAACAGCAATCTTGCGCCGAGTCGTACGAATACTGCATGCGCGTGGCGCGCAGCCGGGCGAAGAATTTCTACTACTCGTTTCTGCTGCTTTCGAAGCAACAACGCAAGGCCATGTGCGCCATCTACGCCTTCATGCGCTACTGCGACGACCTCAGCGACGAACCTGAGGCCAGCCCAGCCGCCGGCCTAGAGGCCACCCCAGGAGCCAGGCGTGCCGCCATCGACCGCTGGCGCGCGGAGATGGAAGACGCCCTCGAAGGCCGCTTCAGCCAGCACCCCTTGTGGCCGGCGTTTCATCACACTGTTCGCCGCTTCGGCATACCGCATGAGTACTTCCACGCTATGATCGACGGCGTACTTTCCGATCTCGATCCGCGCCGCTTCCAGACCTTCGACGAGTTGTACCGCTACTGCTACCAGGTGGCGTCCGTCGTGGGGCTCACCGTGATTCACATCTTCGGTTTCGATACGCGCAGCGCGCTGCCCTTAGCCGAAAAGTGCGGCGTGGCGTTCCAGTTGACCAATATCCTGCGCGATATTCGCGAAGATGCGGCGCTCGGCCGCGTTTATCTTCCCGCCGAGGATTTGCGCCAGTTCGGAGTGTCCGAAGACGACCTGCGCGCGGGCAATCGCAACGAGCCGTTCCTGCGGATGATGCGCTTTGAAGCCGCGCGGGCGCGCGCGTATTACAACGAATCGCAGCCGCTGCTCGATCTGATTCATCCGCGCAGCCGGCCCTCGCTATGGGCGCTGGTCACGATTTATTCCAGCCTGCTCGAGCGCATCGAGCGCAGCAATTACGACGTATTCCGGCGCCGCGTGCGATTATCGGCGCTAGAGAAATCGTGGATTGTGGTGCGGGCGCTGGTAACGTAAGATCAATGCCTCTCATTGCGGCCCCGGAATTGACGCGCTTCGTCGAAGCCATACTCATGGCCGGAGGCGCGCCGCCACACAAAGCCTCCATCGCGGCGGCGGCGCTGGTCGGCTCGAACCTGCGCGGCGTCGATTCGCACGGCGTCCTGCTTGTCCCCCGCTACATCGATAAGCTGCGGTCGGGAGAGATCGACGCCAATGCCGACGGCCGCGTGCTCTCCGAATCCGGCGCCTGCATGTTATTCGACGGCGAGAACGGCATCGGCCAGTGGATCTCCGAACAGTGTTGCGGCCACGCCATCCGCATGGCGCAAGCGACTGGTCTCGGCATGGTGGTAGCTCGAGATTCGAACCACTTCGGCGCAGCCGCATGGTGGGCGCAAAAAATCCGCAGCAGTGGCGCGGGGCCATGCCCTGCGCTGTCAGCCGCCGGCACAGCCGGCAGCATGATCGGCATCGTCCTCTGCAACGCGTCGCCGCTGGCGCCGCCGTGGCAAGGCAAGCAGGGCCGCATCGGCACCAACCCCATCTGCATGGCAGTTCCCGGCCCGTGGCTGCTGGATATGGCCACGACCACGGTGGCCGCGAACCGCATCTTCAAAGCCGTGATCAACGGCCAGGAAGAGATTCCCGCCGGATGGGCGCTCGATTCCGACGGCGTGCCCACCACCAGTTCCAGCGCCGCGGCGAAGGGCCTGCTGATGCCGCTAGGAGGCTACAAAGGCAGCGGTCTCGGCATGATGGTAGAGATTCTGTGCGCCGTACTGGCGGGAAGCGCCATGGCGAACGAAGTGGGCGGCATCCGCGTGGCCGGACGACCTTCGCGCACCAGCCAGACATTCCTCGCGATCGACATCGCACGCTTTATGCCGGTGGAGGAATTCACCGCGCGCATGGAAAAGCTGGTGGGCATCATGAAGTCGACGCCCGCCGCGCAGGGTTACAGCGAAGTGATGGTGGCGGGCGATCCGGAATGGCGCGCGGAAGCGGAGCGGCGGCGCAACGGCATTCCAGTGGATGAAGGCAACTGGAAGGAGCTGTGCGAGACGGCCGCGCAGTTGGGCGTGACGGCAGTGCCGGCGAGAACGTGACCGGTGAAAAAGGGTTGCAGGCTCGAGTCCTAGCGGACAACGTGGAGGCGGATCCTCACCAGCCGAGGCCTTCCGTAAAGTTTCGGTAAGGCGTTCGGGCAATACCCTCCGCCACCCTCCCGGACAATTCGAAAACCAATTCAGGCACACCTGGATATACCGCATGACCCGAGATCATGGATCGAGAGACCAAAGCTCATCCTGGCGAATAACAACGACTATAATGATGGATCGGCATGCCGAACCAAAGAAGAACACTGGGTCCTAAAGGAATCACGGGCGCCACGCCGACAATCCCAGTCGACTTCGAGACGGTGCGGAATATCGGACTCGTGCTCCCCGGCGTAGAAGAGAGCACAGCGTATGGTGTACCGGCGCTCAAGATTCACGGAGAGCTTCTGGCGTGTCTCCCCTCCAATCGCTCGGCCGAACCCGGTTCGCTCGTCGTTCGCATGGATTTCGATGACCGCGCCGAGTTGCTCGCTGCCGACCCCGATATCTACTACGTAACGGACCATTATGTCGGGTATAGCGCCGTGCTGGTTCGGTTGTCTCGCGTCAGTTCCGATATGTTGCGGGACTTGCTTGGTATGGCCCACAAATTTGTGACCCGCAAGGCCGCGTCCCACTCGCCTCGACGGAAGCGGCGTTGATGGAATCGCGATCTTTCGATGACATCGATGGCGCTGAAGCGCTGCTCCCCGCAAGTCGGCATCGCGTAAGCCAAGGTGCGAAGTCACGACCGGCTCGGTGGAGTTCGCGAAAAAGTCTGGTTCCCGTATCGGGTTTGTGAGCATTTGCTCGTGCTTCAGGGATCTGGCGCTAGAGTTGCGCTGCTCGCAAATGCCGTTAGATTCCGGCGTACCACGCGTATCCACTTTCTGGAGACGCTGAGCCCAGACCCTTGCCGAACCGTTTCAGGCTATCGGTTATAGTGAGGCGGGTGATGTATTTGACGCTCTTGTAGCCGAGTTGCCGGGGAACACGCAATCGAAGAGGTCCGCCGAATGCGACCGGAAGCTCACCGCCATTCATACCGTGCGCGACCAGAGTCTGAGGGTGCATTGCATCGGCCATGTCGATGCTTTCCCACCAGCCGGGTTGGATCGAACGGTAGACAACGTATCGTGCTTGGGGGAGAGTCCCCACTACGTCCAGGATGTGCGAGAGAGGCACGCCCCTCCATTCGGCTATATAAGACCAGCCCTCTTCGCACGCCAGATGAGTGATCTGGCGGCGCCAGGGAAGGCTCTTGAGTTCACCGAGTGAGAAAGATGCCGGGCGAGCGGCCATTCCATCCACGGTGAGACGCCAATCGGTGAACCCTCCCTCCTGAAGGCGCTTGAACGCATCGCCCAAGGGAGAGACTTCATTGGCGAACGGAGGTTTCGAAATTTGGTTGGGATCGAACTCACGCGCCATGGAGTGGCGCGTCAATAAGCGCTGCGCCGCATAAGTCAACGTTTCGCCCGGCCCGTACAGGCCGCCGCCATCGGGCGGGATGAGTCCATAACGCTGCGCGAGCTTCGCAGCCGCCGCCAGCCCTGAGGCGCCCGCGGTTGCGATCAGGCCGGTGGTGATGAGTTTACGTCGTGAGAGCCTGCTCATACTCGCTCCAAATCTGGGGCCGGGCGCCCGGTGATCATCGCTCGCAGCCGCTCTCGGAATCCGGTAAGACAAACCATAGCGACGTGAACCACAAGGAAGAGCACAAGCAATACGGAGACGAAAAAGTGTATGGTGCGTGCGGATTGCTGGCCGCCCAAAACAGCGACCGCGGCGGGAAACGCGGACGCGATCGCGGGCGACATCGCCAGGCCCGTCCAGATGACTAACGGAAACAGAACGAAAATAACCAGCAGATACGTGAGCCGCTGAAGCACGTTATACGACCAGGCGTCTTCATCACTCGCCCGCCTGAGGCGCAGATGTCGGGCGATTACCGTCGAGAATCCCCTCCAGGAAAGATCGGCGCGAGCGGGAAGCAGATTCTGCCGGAAATGCCCTTGGAATAATGCGCAGACTACATAAAGTAAGCCGGTCAATACAGCAACCCAGGCGGATTGGAAATGGAGATAGCGGCTCCAGCCGTTCTGGTCGGGAAGCACGTAGCCGTAGCCGGTAGGGACGGTGGCTCTTGAGGCTGGAATCGGCAATTTGAATAACGGAGCAGTTCCTACGTTGCCGGCTTCACCCCAATAGAAGCGCGGGTGAGAGACCAGAATTTCAACTCCACTGATGAGCAGGGCCAGGAAGCAGAAGGTGGTGATCCAATGAGTAGCGCGAACAACCGCACTGTGCCGCGGACGAACCGTAGTATCTGACAGGGCGGAAGCAGAAGTCGAGCCCCACACGGAATCGGCCATTTGCGAAATTGTACCAGTTGGGCGCGCGCTATGCACCCGAGGCATGAGGGAGCGCCAAAAAGTGGGGCAGGCGCTTCCGCCTGCCAACCCCGGTCCCCTACCGCAGAAAGCCCGCCCCCCAACCCCGCAACCCGAACAATCCACACCCAGTTGCGCGAAAATGGCTTCGTCTGGCCAAAATCCGGAAGCCCCGCGCCCGACGGAACCAGTCAAAACGCCAGCCGACCCATAGAGACGTTGCCTCAGTGATGCCGGAACGCCACCTGGAAAGACCATAGCAACTGCACCGCAAGATCGCCCAGGCGCCGCCTGCCTCACATGGAATAGCTTCTCAGTACCTAAAGTACACAATTAACCAAAGTCAGCTTGTTGGTTGCCCACAAGTTAGTTCAAATAGAACCGGTAAGGAATACGCCAAAATCCTATCGGAAAAAGTAATAATAGAAGAACGGTACTTTTCAAGAGTCTACTAAATACCCAATGGATACTCAAGACCGCCCCGCCGCCGCCCCCGCCGAACCCGAATCGCTGGAACAGACCGGCCTCGGGGCCACGCTCATTGAGCATCTGATTATCAAGATCCTCCACTTCCGCGGCGAGCTCTATGGTCAGGATCTGTGTCAGGCCATGGCGCTGAGGTTCAGCGTGATTCAAGAGGTATTGGAATCGCTGATTCTTCAGCATCAGGTACAGGTCAAGCGGTCTTTGGGCGTTGGCAGAATCTCGTCGCTGCTGGCGCTGACCGAATCCGGACGGAGTCGCGCCCGCGAATACCTGGAAGCCAATCAATACGCCGGGGCCGCACCGGTCCCCATGGAACAATACGCCGAAATGGTCCGCGTCCAGCGCCCGCGCGATGGCTGGCTCACCAAAGAAGCGCTGCGCCAGTCTTTCGCTTGCATGGTGATCACCGAGCGACTGCTATCGCAGATAGGGCCGGCCGTCAGCGCGGCGAATTCGCTGCTGCTCTATGGAAAACCCGGAGATGGAAAGACTTTTCTGATTGAGCAGCTCAACAATCTCGAAGGCTCGCCCGTCTTTCTGCCCTACGCCATCGAATGCCAGGGCAACATCATCCAGGTCTTCGACCCCATCTTTCACCAGCGCCTTGATGAAGAGCAGCCTTCCGTACTGACCATTGCGGTGGAACGCTCGCACGACCGCCGATGGGTAAAGTGCAAGCGGCCATTCATCGTCAGCGGCGGCGAGCTTTCGCTCGATATGCTCGATCTCCGCCACAACCGTACGTCGAATATCTACGAAGCGCCCTTCCAGTTGAAGGCCAACAACGGCATCTACCTCATCGACGATTTCGGACGCCAGCACGCCACGCCCGCCGAAGTGCTCAATCGCTGGATTGTCCCCATGGAGCGGCGCGTGGATTATCTCAGCTTCCTCACCGGTGGAAAAATGACGGCGCCGTTCGAAACGTTCCTGGTGTTTTCCACCAACCTGAACCCGTCCGTTCTGGGCGACGAAGCGTTTCTACGCCGCATTCAATATAAGCTGCTGTTGCACAGTCCTTCGGAGGACGAGTTTTCGCAGATCTTCCAGCGCGCGTGCGCCGCCCGTCGCATACCCTGCGCTCCCGGCCTGCTGAGCCGTTTTTTGGATAAGCGGTTCCGCCGTACCGGCAAGGCGCTACGCCGTTGCCAACCGCGCGATTTGCTGTTCCACGCGCTCAACCTGATTCACTTTGAAAAGTTGCCTCTCACGTTGAGCGATGAGATTCTCGACCGCGCTTTTGAAAGCTGTTTCGTAGAGGATCAGGAAGGGGCGGCTCCTCTGCCATCCGCCGCGCCGCAGCCAACCGCCGCGCCCGCGGCGCAGCCGTCCGTCGCGCCAGACCTCGCCGCGCAAGCGAGCCGGATTCCCAGCATCTTCGGCCGCCTGTGTTTCCTGGCCGGGTTTCGCGAGGAATCGGCGTCGGGCCCGGACGCACGAACGCGATCGCACCTTCACGTGCAGGCATTTCAGGATTGGCTGGGCTTGACGCTCGAGCAGCAGAGTCACGACCTGACGGCCTACACCAGCGTTGACGCCAACCTCGCGAAATTATCGGCCGACCGCGCCGGCTTCATCGCACGGTTGACGCCTGCCGGGTTTCTCAAGGCTGAGGCCGAGCTCTTCGCGTATGGATTGAATACGCTGCTCGATATTTGCAGCCTCAACGGCGTCGCGGGCCTGGCCGCTGCGTGAGTTTACTCGCCGAACCATTTGCGGAACGCCGCCGCGCGTTCCTGGCTCACTACCACCTCTTCGGCGGCCGCGGGCTTGAGTTCCAATAGCAGCTTGCCCTTGCCGTAGCAGCGGCAGCGCGCGACCGCATCGATATTCACCAGGAAAGCGCGGTTCGCGCGGAAGAATCGTTGTGGGTCCAGTTCCGCTTCCAGTTCCGCCAGCGGCCTGTCCAGGTGAAAGCGCGCCGCGGTCCTCGTGGTGAGGAATACCAGCTTATCGGAGGTGTGGAAGTAGGCCACTTCGGCGGCGCGCACCGCCGTCAGGTCTTCGCCCTTGCGCACCAGAAAGCGCTCGCGCCAGGCCCGCGGCTTCGTCAGCGCCTGCAGCAACGCATCGCCGTGGAAATGTTCCTTCAGACCGCGGTACTTGGCGATCGCCGCGGCCACGCGCTCGTCGCGGATGGGCTTCAGCAGGTAATCGATGCCGTTCGATTCGAACGCGTCGATCAGGTACTCGTCGAAGGCCGTGGCGAATACCACCGGACACCTCAGGCGCGTCAGCCGCAGAATTTCAAACGACAGGCCGTCTCCGAGTTGGATATCGAGAAACAACAAATCCAGCGCCGGGTTCCGCTGCAGCCACTCGACCGCTTCGCCCACGCTCGCAAGGGCCGATGCAATGCACGCATCGGGCGCCGCTTTGCGAATGGCGGCGGCTAACCGTTCGCGCGCCGGAGCTTCGTCTTCGACAATGGCCACTCTCACGCCGGCACGCTCCGCACGGGAATTCGCACGGCGAATTCACCGTCCGAATCCAGCGCCTCAATGCCGCGTCCCAGCGCCAGACGGCACCGCGTATCGAGATTCTTCAAACCCACTCGCGCGCCTGGACGAATCTGTGGCATGGGACGCCTGGCGTGGCGCACCACCACGTAGTGTTCCCCGTAGTATTCAGCGTCGCGTTCACCGAACTCGATGCCGATTCGCAGCGGATGCTCCCGCGAATGCTGGTTATGCTTCACTGCGTTCTCGATCAGCACCTGCACGGATATCGGCGGCAGAAACCAGTGGGACGGACCTCCTGGCCGGTCCGCCCGCAGAGCGGGCCTCAGAAGCGCCCGCATCCCGGTCTCGTCCACCGTCATCTCCAGGCCGTCGCCAAAGCGCAATTGCAGCAGGCTGAAGTAGCGCATGGCGAAGTTCAGCTCGTCTTCCAGCGGGACCAGCGCCCGCCGCTGCGCCGCCAGAATGTAGCGATAGACCTCAGCCAGATCCTGGTTGAACTCAATCGCACGGCGCGGATGGTGCTCAATCAGCCACCCCAGCGTATTCAGCGAATTGAACAGGAAATGCGGCGCCACCTGCGTCTTGATGGCCTCCAGCTCCGCTTCCATGCGCGCGTTCTCGAGCCGCTGTACCGCCAGCAAATCGCTCTCCCGCTGCTGGATCAGATACACGGTCTCGTAAACATGGGTGATCGTCGCCACGCAGATTATGCAACACAGCGTCGCCGTACGAATCGCGTTCCAATCGGGGCCGAAGCCCGCTACCCGATACCATCCAAGCAGCATCAGGACGGTGACCGGCGCGGTGTAGAACACATTGGCGAACAGCAGCACGCAAAGCTTGCGCACCGGATGCTGGAACCAATCATAGTAGCGCCGCTGCCGCAGCAGGAAGAAGCGGTTGCCGTGCCAGATCGCGAATGAGATGAGCATCGCCCACGCCAGGCCCGCCCAGTACAGCGCGGAAGCCGGCCCATACGGCCCGAAGTATCCCACGAAGTATGGAATGGCGATGCCGAACGCCGGAATCAGCAGCATGCGGATGCCCGCGTCGCGCAGCGGCGGCAGCTCCGGAGCGCCGTTTTCCGCCTTCGGGGACGGGTTTTCCGGCTTCGGTAACTCTACGATTGGCGCCGTCATCGAACCGCCTTATCGTAGCAAAATGGATCCTTCGAAGCTCAACTATCTGGCCGTTGTGGCGGCTGCCGCATCGGCGTTCGTAATCGGCGGCGCCTGGTATTCGCCGGCGCTATTCGGCAGCGCGTGGATGAAGGCGGCGGGCCTCGACCCCGACGCTCTGCGCGCGCGCAAAATGGGCGCGGTATTCACCGGCGCATTTCTGCTTTCGCTGGTAATGTCATTGAACCTGGCGGCGTTCCTGGCGGGTCCGCCGAACCTGGCGTGGGGCATCGGGGCCGGCGCGCTGGCGGGCGTCGGCTGGGTAGCCGCGTCGATGGGAATTACGTATCTGTTCGAAGCGCGCCCGCTGACGCTCTTCCTGATCGACGCCGGATACCATGCAGTGACGTTCATGGTAATGGGTGGAATCCTCGGGGCCTGGAAATAACGCTGTTTTGTGGGGCAGCCAATCCTGGCTGCAGCCGGCTTTCAGCCGGCTCTTTTGGTCTCGCGATTCGCCGGTTTCTGCCTCAAGAGACGCTCCCGAAGGGATCGTCTGTCGCTCGTGTGAACGCGCTTCGAATTGAGCCGAAACCGGAGGCGTGAGGAAAACTTCCTTGGCGGGTTAATTAATTCAGGCCAATTCCCGTCAGCGCTCCCGCAACCGTAGTCTCATCGCAATCATATTCAAGCTGTGCCAGCGCTGCCGCGTCCACTGTCATCTCACACGCCGCTATCTCCTCTTCGCTCGCGCCGTGGAAGCATAACTCGCAGACGCCGATCGCTCCCGATGCGCCGCGTACCGGCGGCCCGAACAGCCGGCAGGTAAGCGGGCGCGATTCGTAAAGCTCGCAAGTCTGCGATTCTGGGTTGAGCGCGGGGCAAGCAGTCTCGTCGGCTTCCTCTTCCGCAAGTTCCGTAAAGCGCCTCGCGCGTTCCACGATCCTGGCCGCGCGGACGGAATCGCGCGCCGCAAGTTCCGCCAGACCGGTCCGCAATCGTTCCGCGTCGAGCTCGCTAATTTCGAAAGGGCCGATGCAACACTCCGCGCATCCGGGCCGGCAAACCAGCCACGGACCGGCCTTGCGCGCGGCTTCTGCCAGCGCCGCATCGACAATGTGAATCAACTCCACGTTTCGAGCATAGCGTTTATCGGTCGAGGCGGAAATTCACAGTGATTGGTGCGATCACTTCCACCCGTTCTCCGTTAAGTATAGGTGGCGCGTAAATCCACTGACTTACCGCATCGAGCGCCGCCTTGACTAATAATGGATTGCCGCTGAGCGCCTTCAATTCGCGGATGCGGCCGTCAGTTCCAATCACGCCTGTGAGTTCCACAGTTCCCGAGACATGCGCCATCCTGGCCACCGGCGGATAGACGGGCTCAACCCGGTGGATCACGCGAGCCAGCTCAATGCTGCTGGTGCGGACCCGCCTGGGTTCGGTGGCATCGGGCTTGGGCCGGGGCTCGGGCTGTCTCACTGTGATCGGCGGCCTGGCGACTGTAGTGGACGTAGTCAGGATGCCTTCGATCAAGCCATTAGGATCTCCACTAACGGGGCCGAATCCGGTAACGCCGCCAACGACAGTAGGCGGCTCGTCCACGACCTTGGCTATCGATATGGGAATCCTCGTTGGCATAGTGAAGCGCATCGGCGTGACGGGCGCGTGCGTTGCGCGGGGCCTTACAACCACGTCTGTGGGCGGCGGCACAGGAGCCGGCGCAGTAAGCAGCAAGAGCAAAGCCTGCGGCTTCGGAAGTACCTCTGGCCAGATCATCGGGACAAGCGCGATGAAAGCTACGAATGCGGCCTCACCCGCGAAGCCCAGTCCGGTAGTCCAGGCGCGGCGGCCTGCGTTAGCGCTGGACAACATAGTTTGTTCGAACATAGTTACTCCCTCCTTGTACAGACACACTTCGGGCCGTGGGGCAGGTTGCTACACCAATGTCACTTACTTTGCGCACAATCGGATGTGGGCATTCGTCGTAGGGCGGACCCCCTGGTCCGCGGCCGATCCCCTGGTCGGCCTGTCAGGGATCGCGTGGGGCTGATTTGACTCGGCGAAGAGCGGTCCCAGGGGGGACCCGCGCGGACCAGTGGGTCAGCCCTACGCCCACCCTGCTCTGCAAAAGTAGACACCGCCTCACACCACTAAGTTCCGGTTATGATGATGTCGATGATCAACCGCGAACAAGCTTGGGAACTGCTCTGCGAATTTACAAAGACCGAAGGACTCCGCAAACATGCGCTGGCCGTAGAAACCTGTGTGGCCGCGTATGCGCGCAAGTTAGGCGAAGACGAACACAAGTGGGCCATCACCGCTCTGCTGCACGATTTCGACTGGGAGATCCATCCCACGCTCGAAGAGCATCCGCAGAAAGGCGAGCCGATTCTGGCGGAGCGCGGCATCGACCAGGAGATCCGCCGCGCCATTCTCTCCCACGCCAACCACTTGGATGTGAAGCGCGAAACCCCGCTCGAGAAGACGCTCTACGCCTGCGACGAGCTGGCGGGGTTCATCACCGCCATCTCATACGTGAAGCCGCACCGCAGCGTATTCGAAGTGGACGCCGCGTCGGTGAAGAAGAAGATGAAAGACAAAGCCTTCGCGCGCTCGGTGAACCGGCAGGACATCATCGACGGCGCTCAAGAGCTAGGCGTGCCTCTAGACGAGCACATCGAATTCTGCGTGAAAGCCATGCAGGCGCGCGCCGACGAGTTAGGCCTGAAGGGTACGATGGAAGCGGGCGCGTAGACCCTCGCAACGTCTAATCGGAGCCGCGACCGTAAGGGAGCGGTTGCTGGCAAAAGCGCAAAGCCACTCGCTCGCGGCACAAGCAATAGCAACTCCCGCAGCCGCCGCGTCTATCCGCCCTGCGCGTCCGGCTTGCCGGTACCCGCAGCGTCATTGACGTCTTGCGAAACCGTGCCGGCCATATCCTCCTGCTCCTCAGTTGCACCCACGCTGGAATCCGTCGAGGACGCCGATTCGGGCTTGGGCGCGGTTGCGCTGTGAGTGTTGCGTTCCACCACCACCGTGAAATTCTTCACCATGCCGGCGATGGCTGCCACGGCCGCAAGCAGCGGCGCGGCGATCACGCCAATCGCCGCCACCGTCAGTGGAATCTCCATAAAGGTGTGGCCATTCTCGTCCTTAACGATGATGCGGCGCACGTTGCCTTCGTGAATGAGTTCCTTGATCTTGGCAGCGAGATCTTTGCCGTGAACTTTGAATTGCTCGAATACGTTGTCGAACTGGTTCATCTCTCAATTATCATTCGAAGCGCAGCGCGTTCGTGGGATCCACCCTGGACGCGCGCCGCGCGGGAATGTAATTAGCCAGGATGAGAGCGAGGCCGAAGACTATCGCAGCTCCGCCAGTGACCGCTACGGCGAAGAGCGCAAATCGCCAGTGCAGATCCAGGCGGACCATCGCGGGATGTCATC